>Ga0065703_1000505_pt1 | contig 26511 bp, 25 predicted proteins | sample SwiRhicommunBV21_FD_59090 | JGI IMG/M metagenome (GOLD analysis project Ga0065703, IMG submission 59090) | Switchgrass rhizosphere microbial communities from Buena Vista Grasslands Wildlife Area, Michigan, USA - BV2.1 v1 | ecosystem: Host-associated > Plants > Roots > Rhizosphere > Soil ...
GCACCGGTTTTTTATTTTGTAATAAACATAAAACTAATGTAAAAGTGTTCTGAGTGTAGCTCACGATTAGAAAAAGATATGAAAGTTTATAAATATAGATATGGTTCAGAGCGCGATTTAGAGTCATTAAAACAAGATTATTTTTATGCACCACATTCATCTAAGCTTAATGACCCATGTGAGAATTTATTTGACATAAGGAATATTGAGCAAGCTTTAGTTGAACTAACTAATACTAGTTCAGTTTCTACAAAAGGGCTATCTGATAGTTTTTCTGCTTTAGTTACACAAATACAAGAAAAAGTAGGTATCTATTCATTAAGTAAGACCGTCTTGGATGAGCTACTTTGGGCATATTATGCAGACTCTCACACAGGTTTTTTGTATTGAATATGAGCTAGAAAAACTAAGTGAACTTAATAAAATTGCTTGCTCATTTGATGTGATTTATCAAGATTTTATCCCTAAAATTAAATTTGATATGCTTATCCAAAGTGGAGCTGATAATATAGTTGAAACACTTAAATTCACATCGGGAACAAAATCCAGAAGATGGCAGCATGAAGATGAAATAAGAATAATTATGGATAATTTTGGTAAAGTTGAATATGACTTTAGAGCTGTAAAAGCAATCTATTTTGGATTGAAGATGCCAAAAACTCGGAAAGATTTACATCAAGATAATGAAGTTTTGCCAGATTATTTATCCAAAGTATGCCAAGAGCAAATAATGGAAGTATTAAAAGGACGAAATATTAAATATTATCAGATGGTATTAAAAATCAAATTCTTATAAATTTGACTATACTGAAGTTGAAGATTTATTTAAAGATTCTGATAAGTACAAAGCGGTACTAAAATTCTTAGATAAGACATACATCGATTATAATGGTTATGGTTGGGATATTGAGCCTAGTTATTTTGATAAGGTTGCTGAAATAATTAGTCGGGAACCATATTTTTATGAATTGAATAGTATACATGTTTCAAAAGAGCAATCGGTTTTGAAAAAAGAGCCAATTATTTTTGCAGGCTTTTTTAAAGATGAGAATAATTTTTCACAAATTAAGAGGTACTTTTCACTTACTGAGATTGACCAAATTTTTAAACAACTGGATATATAAAAAGCCCACCTAGGTGAGCTTTTAAAAGTTTAAATCTTATCGATCATTGCGGCCACGACCACGTGGTGCTTTAGCATTTGGACGAGTTGTACCATTGGTTTTACGACGAGGTTTTTCACCTTCATCCATTTGCCAAATACGTTTCGTACCAGACTTTTTCGTAGAACCGTCTTTATTCTTACGAACCATTGGTTTACCGCCCGTACCACCTGGTTTTTTCACATATGAACGTGAACGATAAGGTTCTTCAGCTGGAACATCTTTAAAGTCAGGGTAAAGCAAAGGCTCAATTTCTTTAACATCACCAGGTTTTAAACCGAGTTGGACTAAATCAATTGAACCAATTTTAGTACGAATTAAACGTAAAGTTGGAAAACCTACCGCAGAAGTCATACGACGAACTTGACGGTTACGGCCTTCACAAATTGAAATTTCGATCCAAGATGTTGGAATATTTGCACGAAAACGTACAGGCGGGTTACGTTCCCATAACCATTCAGGTTCACTTACTTTAATGGCTGTGGCAGGAAGCGTCATACCATCATTAAGTTCTACACCTTTACGAAGCTGCTCAAGCGCTTCTTCAGTTACATCGCCATCAACTTGAACTAAATACGTTTTGTATTTTTTATTTGCAGGGTTAGTAATGAACTGATTCAGACCACCATGATCAGTTAAAAAAACTAAACCCTCAGAGTCCATATCAAGACGGCCTGCCAAACGCAAAGTCGGGTCATCAACAAAGTCAGAGACGGTCATATGCGCTTCGTCTTTACGAAACTGGGAGAGCACGTCATATGGTTTGTTGAGAATGACAATTTTCATAAAAAATGACTTCTTCTTTCAAATAACTAGAGAAAACATTGAGGTTTATTTAAGTGAGAAATCTTATTATTTCTCATATAAATCCCAAAAATGATTAATTTCAATTAAGCTATTATGCGTTAAGAAGAGTTGAAAGTATTGTGTATCGATAATTATTTTTAGTTAATTAAGTATTATAAAAGGGAGAATTCACATAATGGGTTATCAGAAGATCGTGGTTCCTGCAGATGGCGACAAAATTAAAGTAAATGCAGACCTGTCACTGAATGTACCAAATCATCCAATTATTCCTTTCATTGAGGGCGATGGTATTGGGGTGGATATTACACCAACCATGAAAGCAGTCGTAGATGCTGCTATTTTAAAAGCTTACGGTGGCAAGCGCTCAATCGAATGGATGGAAGTGTATTGCGGTGAAAAAGCCAATAAAATTTATGGCAGCTATATGCCGGAAGAAACTTTTGAAGCACTTCGTGAGTTCGTTGTCTCAATTAAAGGTCCGTTAACCACACCGGTTGGCGGCGGTATTCGATCATTAAACGTAGCCTTACGCCAAGAATTAGATTTATATGTTTGCGTACGTCCAGTGCGTTGGTTTGAGGGCGTACCTTCACCAGTTCAACATCCTGAATTAACAGACATGGTCATTTTCCGTGAGAATTCGGAAGATATCTATGCAGGTATTGAATGGAAAGCCGATTCTGATGAGGCTAAGAAAGTCATTAGATTCCTTCAAGAAGAAATGGGTGTGACAAAAATCCGTTTCCCAGAAGGCTGTGGTATCGGAATTAAACCTGTATCGAAAGAAGGTTCACAACGTTTAGTACGCAAAGCCATTCAGTTTGCAATCGAAAATGATAAACCTTCGGTGACGCTTGTTCACAAGGGTAATATCATGAAATACACCGAAGGGGCGTTCAAAGAGTGGGGCTATGAGCTGGCTCTAGATCGTTTTGGTGGGGAACTGATTGATGGCGGCCCATGGGTTAAAATTAAAAACCCAAGAACTGGTAAAGACATCATCATTAAAGATGTGATTGCAGATGCTTTCTTACAACAAATTTTAATGCGCCCAGCTGATTACTCTGTTATCGCAACCCTTAATTTAAATGGTGACTATATTTCCGATGCGCTCGCAGCAGAAGTAGGCGGCATTGGTATTGCACCGGGTGCAAATATTGGTGGTGCAATTGCTGTTTATGAAGCAACTCACGGCACTGCACCTAAATATGCTGGTCAAGATAAAGTAAACCCAGGCTCTATTATTTTGTCTGCGGAAATGATGCTACGTGATATGGGCTGGACAGAAGCTGCTGATCTGATCATTAAAGGGATTTCGGGAGCGATTGCCGCTAAGACCGTAACTTACGATTTTGAGCGTTTAATGCCGGGTGCAACCTTGTTACGTTGCTCTGAATTTGGTGATGCGATTATTAAGCATATGGAAGATTAAATAATTCTTCTATAAAAAAGCCCTCGGTTGAGGGCTTTTTTTATTGCAAAAATTCAGGGTACTTAGTGGTCTTCGTGATGCCGACTTTCTTTTGATAACTCTGATCTATGGCCTGAATAAAAAGAACAAAGGCAATTAAAAATAGCGGGAAGAACAGAGATTTCATGATTCGGTTTCTCCGAGAGTTGAGATGTAAGTAGGACGTACAGGAAGTAAAAGGCAAACTGCAAAGAGTAGAACGATTCCACCCAGAAGAAAGAGATGTGCATAAGACCAATGCAAATGATGCAAAGTACTAATGACGATACCACCTAAAAGCTGAGTGCTAGCAAACCCAATCGTGGCCAGACTCCATAGCTTTTGATAACGCTGTTCATAAATCTGTAGCAGACTATAAGAGCTAATAAACACCGTTGCGGGAGTCAGCAATCCTGTAAGAAGGGAAGATAAAGCGAGTAAAGAAGTGGTCTGGGAAAAGAAAGGTAAAACAACAGCTAGACAATAAATGGCATATAACCATTTAATGGTGTGTAAATATCCTATTATTCTGCTTAAGCAATAAGCGACAAATGCACCAATGCAGCTTCCTGCACCATAGAGAACCCAAAATAAATTCCTTTGCTCTAATGAAAAATGCAAAGTTCCAGATAAATAATCCATCCAGAATAGAGAGTGAGGAATATAAGCAAAGGCACTGCACATATAGGCAATAATAATGACAAGACCTAAACGTGATTTTTGTGAGGCTTGCAGGTTTGTAGAATGCGGCTTAATCATCTGAGCCGTATTACGACTTAATAATTGATAAAGCAGTACGCTTCCTAATATGGAGATGCCCGCAAAAATATCCCAAACATAATGCACAGTTATATTTTTAAGTAGGGGAATAATAATGGTGGCAGATAACACACCCACGCCAATCCCGCTAAATCCTAAAAAATTAACTTTTAATCTTTGCGTGGTGGGAATGTATTTCATGGCAAAGCTCGGAGCTAAAATCATAAGTAAGCCGCCAGCAATACCAGAAACCGTACGCCAGAAAATGAACCATGCCAGAGGCATATCCATGAATGAGCAGCATAGGAGGCTGAGGCTACCGGTAATAGTTGAGAGTACGATCATGGATGGGATGTACTTTTCTTTAATACTCAATAACGCCAATAAGGCACCAATGAGATATCCCAATAAATTAGCACTCCCTAAGAAGCTGGCAAAATCATGGGTCCAGTGATATTGCTCAATCATGATGGGCATGAGCGCAGTATAGGAAAATCTGAACACTCCAATACCCAAACAAGTTGCCAAAAAGACAAGTAAGCTCATTCGATAAAACGTAGACATGAGAAGACTCTCAATTTTTTTATTATTAAAAGCTAGTTTTGTGATCATTAAAAATGATTTAATAAGATGATAGTTATCTTATTTTGAGATAGTGTAATGTTATTAAAGTCACTAGAGTTTTTCTTGGCGGTCGCAGAGAGTGGAAGTTTTTCATTGGCTGCACAAAAAATGTATACCGTTCAATCGAATATCACGAGCCATATAAAAAAACTTGAAGAAGAGTTGGGTGTGATTTTATTAAATCGCCATAACCCAGTGACGCTAACCAATGCAGGACAACAGCTACATAGTTATGCTGTTCAAATGCTTGCACTACACCATAAAGCTAAAAAAATCTTTCAAGAAGGGGGAATTGATCCTGCTGAATCAATCCGGCTTGGAAGTATGGAGACCACTGCTGCGATACGTTTGCCACAGTTACTCAATCAATGTATGCAGCAATATCCTACTTTACCGATTGAGCTTCAAACTCATCCGACACGTTATTTATTAAATGCTGTACATCAGGGTGAATTGGACTGTGCTTTTGTGGCATCTAAACATTCCATCCCTGAGTTATATAGTTTTCCTGTATGGCATGAAGAGCTGGTTCTGGTTTGCCCTAAGCAACAAGAGAGCTTTCCGGACATGGCAACCCTTGCAAAAACAAGGTTTATAGCTTTTCGGCAAGGTTGTTCATATCGACATGCCATAGAGCTTTTCTTGAATGACTTTAGTATTCCACCTTCGCAAATTATGGAAATGGGAAGTCTGGACGGTATTGTGAGTTGTGTAGAATTAGGTGTTGGTTTTGCTTTATTACCTAAGTCTTATCTGGCAAAAGTTGCGGATAAAGTGTCCGTCAATTGTTTTGGACTAAATACGGAGTCTGCTTTTTTCACTACATATTTAGTTGCCCAGTTACCCGAAACATGGGGAACCAATTTAAAGCAATTTATTAATTTTATTGAGCAACAATTTGAATTAAAGGTTGCTTAGGTGGAGGCTGATTTTTATACATAAATATCTTACGTAATTTATAAATTAAAAGTGATATATATGTATTTAAAAGTCATTTTATATTCTCACGCAGGTTTGTAATCATCTTGATGCTATAAAATTGTTGAAAAGGGTAGTTTATATAGGCCGGCTATGGTCAAATATGCCCCCTTGAAAGATGACACAAGCAATAATTTGGAGTTTGGGAATGAATATACCCTTAATCATCAATATTGTGGTTTTTGTCGGGTTAATATTTTTACTCGCCCAAACACGTAAAACGGACTGGAGCTTATCGAAAAAAGTTCTGGCTGGCTTAATTCTAGGTGTGGTGTTTGGCTTAGGACTACATTTGATTTATGGCGGTGGCCATCCGATTCTTGCTGAATCTATTAGCTGGTTTAATATCGTTGGAAATGGCTATGTAAAACTTTTACAAATGGTCGTCATGCCTTTGGTATTTGTGTCTATTTTGGGAGCGGTTGCAAAATTACACCAAGCATCGTCTTTAGGCAAAATCAGTTTTTACACGATTGGTACTTTACTATTTACAACGCTGATTGCTGCACTCGTAGGGGTATTTGTTACTAACCTGTTTGGCTTAACGGCAAAAGGCTTGGTGCAAGGTGCTGCTGAAACTGCACGTTTAACTGCCATTAATACAGATTATGTAGGCAAAGTTACCGATTTAAGTGTGCCGCAATTTATTCTTTCCTTTATTCCAAGTAATCCATTTGCTGAATTAACTGGTGCGAACCCAACTTCAATTATTAGTGTGGTTATCTTTGCCGTATTCTTAGGTATAGCAGCACTCAACCTAATGAAAGATGATGAAGAAAAAGGTCAGCGTATTTTAACTGCAATCCAGACTTTACAGTCTTGGGTAATGAAATTGGTTCGTTTGGTGATGACGCTTACACCTTATGGTGTTTTTGCACTCATGACCAAAGTTGTGGCAAGTTCTAACGTAGCAGATATCCTAAACTTAGGCGGTTTCTTAGTGGCGTCTTATTTGGGCTTGGCGATTATGTTTGTCGTACATGCCATTATTTTGACGCTTACCGGTGTTTCTCCACTTAAATTCTTTAAGAAAGTTGCTCCAGTTTTAACGTTTGCATTTACCAGCCGTTCAAGCGCTGCAAGCATTCCACTGAGTATCGAAGCACAAACTCGTCGTTTAGGTATTCCTGAATCTATTGCAAGTTTCTCTGCTTCTTTTGGTGCGACAATTGGCCAAAATGGTTGTGCTGGTTTATATCCAGCAATGCTAGCGGTAATGGTAGCGCCAACAATGGGAATTAACACGCTAGACCCAATGTGGATTGCATCGTTAGTCGGTATTGTGACTTTAAGTTCAATTGGTGTAGCTGGAGTAGGGGGTGGTGCAACTTTCGCTGCACTGATCGTACTTCCTGCAATGGGCTTACCTGTAACTTTGGTTGCGCTTCTTATTTCAATTGAACCATTAATTGATATGGGACGTACTGCGTTAAACGTAAATGGTTCAATGACTGCGGGTGTTGTTACCAGTCAATTTATGGGCCAGACAGATAAAGAAATATTAAACAGTGAAGATGAAATTGAATTAACACATCATTAATAAACTGTAAGAGACGACTCAATCTCATTGGATTGGGTCGTTTTTTTATGTGTGAATAATGGCTGTAATGCTAATTTTTAAAAATCTGTGTCTGTTTATATTTAAAAAATTGAAGACAATGAGTTAATTTAAAAGAGTTGAATATCATGAAAATGTATCAAGTCGATGCTTTTACAAAAGAGTTATTTCGTGGAAATCCCGCCGCTGTGGTTGTTGAAAAAGAATGGCTAGATGCAGATTTAATGCAGAAGATAGCATTTGAAAATAACTTGTCTGAAACTGCTTTTGTCAAAATCATAGACTCTGAAAATTATGAAATCCGTTGGTTTACTCCAACAGTTGAAGCTGATTTTTGTGGACATGCCACTCTTGCTAGTGCTTTTGTAATATTTAAAGATTTTACTAAGAAAAAGACGATTAATTTTCATGTACGAAACTTAGGGCTTTTTATAGTTCATCAAGATGAAGATGGCAAAATTAGAATGAATTTTCCAATTTGTAAAGCTCATCAAGTTGAAGATTATCCGGCTATTTTACGTCAAGCTTTAAGTAAACCTTTTAAAGCGGTTTATCAAAATCCTTACGCCTACGTCATTGAATATGAGTCAGTTCAAGATGTATTAGATGAAAAACCAGACATGAATTTGCTAAAAAAATTAGGTAAGTTACGTACTGCTGTTACAGCAAATGATGTGGATGTTGCAATAACATCAAAAGCCGACCAGCAATATGATTGTGTCTCTCGCTATTTTGCACCTGTCGCGGGCATCGATGAAGACCCGGTTACAGGTTCAATTCATACGGCAATAGCGCCGTTATGGGTAGAAAAGCTTGGGAAAAATAATATTTTGGCTTATCAGGCTTCTAGTCGTGGAGGCATTTTATATTGCAATGTTCTGTCTGAAGAACGTATTGAAATTTCAGGATATGGGAAACTTTATATGCAAGCTGAAATTTTTCTTTAAAATATAAGGCCGTTTAAATAAACGGCTTTTTTTTCAAAACTTTACTATTAATGTCAGCTTAAATTTCCTACTATAGTCCCACAACTATTGATTTTTTATTATTCAAATTAATTGGTATTTATATGTTTATGCAGTTTAAACAACTGACTCTCTCCCTATGTATTCTTAGTTTAAGTGCTGCGTCTTGGGCACAAACCACACTAGTAAAAAGCAAGCAAAATATTGAGGAATATAAATTAGATAACGGTTTTCGGATTGTACTTGCACCGAATGACAAAGAAAATAAAATCTTTATTAATACCATTTATTTAACGGGTTCATTAAATGATCCGCAAGGTAAAAGCGGCTTAGCTCATTTACTTGAACACTTGGCNTTTAAGGGGACAAAAAATGTTAAAGGGGAAGAATTCCAGCGTCGTTTAGATCAATATACGTTGATGACGAACGCAAGCACAGATTATTATTCGACCAAGTATACCAATATCGTTCGTCCGGAAAAGACTGCACTCAATGAAGTGTTGTATCTTGAATCTGAACGTATGGATAAATTGGTTCTACAAGAAAAATTTGTTCCTTCTGAAATTGAAATCGTAAAGCGTGAACGTGAAGTCCGCATGGATCAGCCTTTTGCTGTTTTAATGGACCAAATGTGGAAATCAGCTTATGGCAATCAATATTTAGGTCGTTTACCGATTGGTGATTTGCCTGAGCTTAAATCTATTAAAATGCCTGAGTTAGACCGTTTTTATCGTAGCTGGTATGCACCGAATAATGCAGTCATGGTTGTTTCTGGTAAATTCGATAAAACAGATGTCTTAAAAACAATTGATCAATATTTTAGTCCAATCGCGGCACGAGAAGTTCCTAAGGCTGTACAGATTCCTGTACTCGACTCCACAAAAATAAAAAATCGTCAGTTCGTGGTGAAAAAGGGGAGCGATCTCGCTAAATTCCATATCTATATGAATGGTAAAAACACCAAAATCCAGCCGACACTCGCTTTAGCTCCTTTGTTATATACCATGCAACCAAGTGGTCATCTATATCAGAACATGGTTGAAACTGGTATTACCACAAATGTTGATGCGAGTACGTGGTTAGACCAAGATTTTAATGTGGTGTTTCTAGGCGCTATTTATGCACCAAGTAATGACCCTAAAAAAGTTGAAAGCTCTTTGCTAGCGGGTATTGAAAAAGGAAAGCCTTTCACTGAAGTGGAATTAAATCGTGTTAAGAGTTTAATGAAAACTCAAGGCGACTTAATCACTAAAGATGCGGTAGCACTTGGTTCACGTTTGAGTGATTACACGGTCGCTGGTGGGCAATGGGATCAATATTTTAAGGACCTAGATTCGGTAAAAAACGTTAAGCTAGATGAAGTAAATCAAACTTTAAAACACTTCCTTGTGGCTGAGCATCGTATTGACGGTGATATTTTGCCAACACCTGAAGACCAGAAGAAAGCTCAACAACAAAACTCAAAAGATGCGCCTAAAACCTTAGATCAGGTGGAAGCAAAGGCAGAACCTTTAAAAGATCCGAAAGCCTATCAACAAGAAGTTACTGAGTTTTTAAAAACTTCAAAACAGTATGTAGAAAGTAATGAGAAAAAGATTATTCGTGGAAAGCTGAAAAATGGAATGAAGTATGCTCTATTCCCAGTTGAAACACGTGATGATCGTACTTATGCCACAATTACGATGGATTTCGGAACAGAGAAATCTTTATTTAATAAAGGTACGGTAGTCGATTTAACCTCATATTTATTACTACGTGGTTCTGATAAATACAGTTTGCAGGATATTGCTGATAAATCGATTGATGCGGGTGGGGCCGCTTATGCAAGTGCTGACGGCAATGGCATGACCATTAATATTCAGTCTAAATCAGAAAAATTTGATGAGTTTTTCGAGTTTGTTCTGGATGTGATGAAAAATCCAAAATTTGAACAATCTCAATTTGATTTAATTAAATCACAAAGTTTATCAAGCCTTGATCGTCCTTATACCGAGCCAGATGTAGTAGCTGGCTTAACACTTTCACGTTTGCTTGAAGAGTATCAACCGGGCGATTTGCGTTATCACTTTGAACCTGAACTGGCAAAACAGCAATTGAAAAATGCCACTCAAGAACAAGTGAAAGAATTGTACGAGCGTTTCTTTGCAATGAACCATGCTCAAATCGCGATTACGGGCAAGTTTGATGCGAAAAAAATGCAGAAATTACTTGATCAGGAATTTGGTCGTTGGAATGGTAAACAGCCTTATCAAAAAATCTTGATTAATCATGTCGATTTTCCAGCTCAGCAAGTTCATGTTTTATCTGAGCAGCGCGAATTTGGTAGCTATCAAAGCGTGCTTTCACTGCCAGTTGGGAAAAACCATCCAGATGCATCTGCTTTAATTTTGCTTAACTATATTTTAGGTGAGTCTCAAATTTCATCACGTTTGGCTCAAGAGCTTCGTGAGAAAAATGCATTAGTGTATGGTTTTGGCAGTGGGTTGCAACTTGATCGTGATACGAATGTTGGGGCCTTAAGCATTAGCGCAAATTACACTTCGGGTCGCTCAGCGCAGGTTTCTGCCTCAATACATAAGGTGTTGAATGACTTGTTGAAAAATGGTGTGACAGAGCAAGAGCTTGAAGCTGCAAAAGCAGATATCATGAAGAAACGAGTTACGGCATTAGAAGATGAACGTAATATTCATGGAATGTTAAATCTCCAGCTTGAGTCAGGTAAAACATTACAAGACCGTATAAAACACGATCAAAATCTGACTAAACTGACTGTTGCAGACATAAATACAGTAATTAAAAAGTATATTAAGCCTGAACATTTAGTCGAAGTTATGGCTGATCAATATGGTCAGGCAGCAAAAAAATAAAGTCTTCTTTTAAATAAAAAGCCACTCAATTGTGGCTTTTTATTTGGGTTGTTAAATCATTTTAATGATCATGTTTATGCGCGTGAAAATCTTCATTTTTACGGAAACGTAAATAATTTTCGAACTGTTCACAGTACTCATCAAAGTTATCTTCAAGCATCATTTGAAATTGTTGCACAAGATAAGACATGACTTGATCTTTAGCATCACGCATTTCATTGCCATCTTTAAAATTATTTGCTGCTACCCATGTGTTAAAACGGGCGCTAGCAAACAACATTGCTGCACTCACTTGACCACGCAGCTCGGCTGGATCTGGTTTTTCACCTTTTGGCGGGCGACAAAAATCATTCGCTTGTTTGATAAATTCATCCGCACGCTCAAAGAAAACCGCATTTAAAGCTTCTTCTTCAGTAACATCTGTTGCATTGATCTTTTGAGACATGACTTATTCCCGCAAAAATAGAGTTGCTTATTATAGGCAAAGCCTTGCGGAAACAAAACCTTTGCCTTAGTCTGTAAATAGCCTAAGTATCGGGAGGTTTAATATGCAAGATGCAATTGCTATTCAAAGTTTAAAAACGGATATCTCTTTATTACGACAGCATATTTTCCCGCCTCAATATTTAGAACATGTGGAAGGGCTGCCGATCTATTATGGTTTACAACAAGAAGTCGAAATCTATTACCAACAATGGCAAGGTCTAATTGAAAGGGCACAAGAACTTTTTCAACCCTTTATGGAAGATGAATTACCAGATGCCATTCATTTGCCAAGTCATTTAAATTTACCCTTGTTCTTTTTTCATGTAGACCGAATTCGGATTAATAAAACACGTGCGAAAGAGTCTAAAACTTTCCGCGGCGTTGCAAGTCTTATTGAAAAATGTGGGCAGTTTGAAACAGATCAGATTTTTACGATGCAAGAATGGTTGCAGAGTGACGATACTGCTGCACTGGTGGCTCATCGTGAGTTTATCGATTTAAGAACCTATGTATTCCAACATGGCCAAAGTGAATATACCCGTTCACGTTTTTATACCAACGGTATTGTGTTAGGGGTTGAGCCACATTTTAAATTGGTCGATGCCCGTGATAAGCCAAGAAAGCAACGTAGTGATAGCTATAATGACCCGTTAGCAGATAACGGTGTATGGAAAGTATTTGGTAAGTACCGATAAAAAAGTCGCTGCACGTTTACAGCGACTTTTTATAAATTACCAGAACGTTTCAGCCTGACTAAAAGTTTGTAAAGCTTTGGCAGACCGTTTTTGTAGGTGCGGTTGTTTGGCTTTTACCCAGCCTAATGCAAACCAGAAAGACGAGTCATTTTCGACAGCTTTATTAAAAATACCTTCAGCAATAAACAAATCGTTATATTGACCTAAAGTATTTTGTACAGGTTGTAGCTGTTTTAAATATTGCTGTACTTTTTTGTCAGGATAAAGACTTGAAATAAACTCAACACAATAACGTAACTGCTTAGCTGTCTTGCGTATTTTATGCTGCTGGGTGACTTCAAGTTCAGAGAAATGTTCAGCATTGCTGATCACTTTATGATGTAGCTTATCTAAACTCTTTTTAATATGTTTTTTTAACCCACCTGTTTTGTTCTTTGAATCTTCTTCTGAATACGCAAATGCTAATAAATCGAGTAATAGCTTAATCGTTTCAGAAGAGGTAAATAGTATTGAGAGCTCTTTTAATGGCTGTGCCGAAACGGGTAGTAAAAGCTCAGGTGAGCCATGTTGCTTAATGATTGGTAACACTTCAGTACGAATAGCATCTTCATCGCGAGTGTCTCCAAGTTGGCGGAAAAGCTCGGCAATTTGTTCTTCCCAAAGAGGATTGACCTCGTTTGACCAGCTAGCAAAATGTTTAAGTGCGCTACGTAAACGGCGCAAACTTACACGTGCCTGATGAATATGTTCAGCTTCGGCAACTCCATCGGCAATTGCAGCCATATTTGGTAAAAATTGTCCTAAACAGTTTTCGACAATCTTTTTTAAGGCTTGTTCAGCAGTAATATCTTTATTTAATGTCAGGGCTTTGGCATGAACAGCGGGTGAAGCCGCTTGCCCCAGCGCTAATAAATTACCACGCTCGGCTTTACTTCTTACATCGAGCCAAAGGGTATAACGATTAATCCATTGCTGTGCAAACTGAATAAGTGTTTTAACTGCGCCTTGTTTAAGTTCAAATTCAACTTCGCAAATTATGCTTTGAGCAGTTGCGGTTTTTACTACACCGTCATCAAGGCAAACTTCAATCGCTGTATTGTCTGCTTCAAACACATGATAAGTACGCTGTACATCCGTTTCAAATTGCAAACTTAATTTTTTAGCTTCTTTACCTAGGGCTGTATTAAGTAAATCAGTCACTACTTTATTGTCTTGATATAACTCAAGGTTTAAATCAGGTTCTTGGTCACATTTGCCTAAAAAAACTTCTTCTTCAACACGGTGTAAATGGCTTTGACCAGCAGCTTTAAAGGTTTGGACCCAAAGATCATTTTCTTTACGCAAACGTAGCGCCATGCCATTTTTTGCGAGTAATCGATCGGGGGTGTCGTAATATTTTGCCTGTAGATGAATCTGCTGTGCTTTATGCTTTTTTAAGTATTGTTGAACAGATTTTTTCTTCGATTCAGGTAACTGAAACTTAAGCTCAACTTCAACCATAATGTATCTCCCTGAATCAGTTATTTAAACTATCTTGAATGAGTATAATAGCTTAGTACTAAAAGTAATGGTTTTGATAGAGAAAGTTACAATCAAACATATGACGCTAAGCTTTTATTTCGGTGTACAATCAGGTGACGTTTTGATCAAATAAAAATCAGGAAGATGATCGTGAATGCACCCATAAACTTTAATCATGAAGCTCAGCCAGAGTTTGAATTACCGATTAAAAATTATCAGGAATTTTATCGTTTTTACTTAACTGAACACCGTAACATCATGAGCAGACGCTTACATGTGGTGGGTAGCAGTATTGGCATATACTTTTTTTCTAAAGCAATTCGTAAAAAACAAGCCAAATATGTACTCTATGGTTTGGTAGCGGGTTACGCAAACGCTTGGGTTGGACATTTTGTGTTTGAAAAAAATAAACCTGCGAGTTTTAAACAACCTTTCTATAGCTTTATTTCTGATTGGCGAATGTTATCTGATGTTGCACGTGGTCGTTTGAGTTTGATTGATCGTAAACACGATAAGATTCCGAGTTAATTTTTTATTTCTATTCTTAATAGACCGATTGGTACTGGTAAGCCCATATCAATCGGTACTTATGATGTCCTATAAATCCGTTATACTAGCGAAGTTTTTTAAAGCGAGAGTAGAGTATGCGCGGTTTATATCTCATTACCAATGATGACCCAATCCAACTATTATTAGAAAAACTAGATGCCGCGCTCGCAACTCGTCAGGTCGCAATTTTACAGTACCGCCGTAAAAAAATAGAAAAAACTAACCAACCTACTGAAGTTGAACAGATCAAACTTTTATGTGAAAAATATCAGGTTCCTTTTGTGATTAATGATGACCTAGAACTGGCTGCTCAGTTTGGTTTAGGTGTGCATTTAGGGCAAAGTGACGGTGAAATTACCGATGCAAAATCGCAATTACCAGAAGGTGTCATTATTGGTCGTACTTGTTTGAACTCTCTAGAGCTTGCCCAAAAGGCGATTGCAGATGGCGCGACTTATATTGCATTTGGTGCAGTCTATGCGACCTCTACAAAACCTGAAGCAGGTAATGTGGGCATTGAAGTGATTAAGCAAGCAGCGGCTCAATATGATTTACCAATTTGTGCTATTGGCGGCTTAACTGTAGAAAACTCAAAACCTGTGATTGAGGCTGGGGCTGACCTGTGTGCCGTCATTAGTGATATATTAGGCCGATCAACTGCTGAAATTCCTGCCCGTGTACAGGCGTGGGCACAATTATTTTCTTAAGCTTTCAAAATTATTTTTTAGATATTTAAGACGAGCATTTCCATGAGTTTATCTCCAAAGCAAGAACAGTTATTTAAACAAGCCAGCAAACACATTCCAGGTGGTGTGAACTCTCCGGTACGTGCCTTTAATGGCGTTGGAGGAACACCTGTTTTCATCGAGAAAGCCAAAGGTGCATATTTGTGGGATGTTGATGGTAAGCGCTATGTTGACTATGTTGGTTCGTGGGGACCAATGATTTTGGGCCATGCTCATCCAGAAATTATTAAAGCAGTACAAACAGCCGCAGAAGATGGTTTAAGTTTTGGTGCGCCGACCGTACACGAAACAACGTTGGCAGATATTATTTGTGAGATCATGCCATCAATTGAATTGGTACGTATGACGAACTCTGGTACAGAAGCGACCATGACCGCTATTCGTTTAGCGCGTGGTTATACGGGCCGTGACAAAATTGTGAAGTTTGAAGGTTGCTACCATGGGCATTCTGACTCGCTGTTAGTAAAAGCTGGTTCGGGCTTACTCACTTTAGGTGAAGGTGAACCAACTTCAAAAGGTGTTCCAGTTGACTTTGCTAAACACACTTTAACGCTTCCATACAACGATATTGCCGCTTTAAAAGAGTGCTTTGCCAAGTTCGGTCATGAAATTGCTGGCGTCATTATTGAGCCTGTCGCGGGTAACATGAATATGGTGAAACCAATCGACGGTTTCTTACAAGCTATTCGTGATGTGTGTGATGAATATAAATCTGTCTTTATTATTGATGAAGTTATGACAGGTTTCCGTGTTGCTTTAGGTGGTGCTCAATCGGTTTATAATGTTAAACCTGATTTAACGACTTTAGGTAAAATTATTGGTGCGGGCTTACCAGTTGGTGCATTTGGCGGTAAACGCGAAATCATGGAATGTATCGCACCTTTAGGTGGCGTATACCAAGCAGGTACTTTATCTGGTAATCCACTCGCTATGCGTGCTGGTATTGAGATGTTCAAACATTTACGTCAACCAGACTTTTACAGCAACTTATCAGCTCAACTTGAAAAGTTACTTGCAGGTTTACAAGCAGCAGCTGATGAAGCGGGTATTCCATTTAAAACTCAGCAAGCTGGTGCAATGTTCGGTCTTTACTTTACAGACCAAGAAGACATTACAAGTTTCGACTCTATGTTGGCATGTGATATTGAAGCTTTCAAAAAGTTCTTCCATGGCATGCTAAAGCGTGGTGTAAACTTAGCACCGTCAGCATTTGAAGCAGGCTTTATTTCATCTGCTCATTCTGATGAAGATATCGAATATACGATTCAGGCTGCAAAAGAAACATTCGCTGAAATGAAGTAAGCAAAAAAGGCCCGTTTAAAACGGGCTTTTTAATTTGAGCTATTTTTTATTTGTAGAGAACAATGTTTTATCCTTTACCTCGAAAAATCCAATTAGCAGCAAATACTTCAAATTGGCCGATTGAGTCTACGCAAAGTATTTTGTTGATGATTGGACTAAATGAACTGGAAAATGCACCTGACTGGGCGCACCAACCATTAGCCGATCATTTAGAATTGCTAAGTAAAAAAGCACAGGCGCTCGAAATTCCAGTTATTTTTATTGAGACATCTCAGCTTCAGCAAACCATGTTGCAGCTTGGTCAGCGGCTGTCATCAAATAGTAAAGCCCAAGTTGTGATGGCTGGTGATTTATCACCTCTGTTTAAACAAGTCATGCAGCTTGTTTTATCTATTACCGATTATGTAGCTATTGTAAATGATGCGATCTTGGCGGTGAATCTAGAGCAGCATATTCAATGGGTTGAAAAGATCAGTTTTGACCATATAAAACACTTAAATACACAGACCTTAATGCGCCTATGGTCTTTAAGTGCACCGTCTGAATATATTTTGTCGGATAAAGGAATTTTATTGGCGATTGCTGAACAGGTTGGGCGACATCCTATGGAAGTTCACCCTGAAATTGATCTAAGAAACTACGGATTAAATCAATCTGCTGTGAATTATCTAGTCGATCTATGGCGTGCGAACGGTGCAAGCCTAAGCGCTGAAGAGCTGATGCAAGCACCTACCTTGCAACATATTATGCAGTTATTGAAGCATTGACTCACCATAGGCCCAACGTGCGCCATAATATTTGCAAATTATGCTGTTAATTTACCCGAACGGCATTGTAATTCGGACGTAAGCTTTTTATTATTGCCCGCTTGTTTTTCATCTTACCTTGGGAATACAACTTTGAGTGATTTTCTAAGTGAACATCTGATCTATCGTGATGATGATTTTATGGTGATTCATAAACCTTCGGACATCTTGAGTGTTCCGGGTAAGGGTGATTTACATGATAGCGTTCTGACAAGGTTGGTTGCGATTGAGCCTAAAACTTTGCTCATTCACCGTCTAGATCGAGACACTTCAGGTATTTTGGTATTTGGTTTATCCAAACGTGGTCAAAGTGCGATTGCGCGTCAATTCCAAGACCGTCAGACTTCAAAAATATATGAAGCGCTTGTCGCAGGTCATTTAGAGGGTGAGGGGACAGTAGATATTCCTGTCATCTATGATCCAAGCCGACCACCTTTACATATTGTCGACGCTTCTCACAACAAGCCTGCTTTAACCCATTGGCAGGTTCTAGAAAATTTTCAGATTCAGGGACAACCTGTAACGCGTGTGAAATTAACACCAATTACGGGTCGATCCCATCAACTCCGTGTACACATGCAATATCTTGGGCATCCAATTGTAGGTGACACGCTGTATGCAACACCGGAGCAGCAACTTGTTCCGCGTTTGTGTTTGCATGCTAAACAGTTAAGTTTTAATCATCCTGTCACAGCAGAAACATTAACTTTTGACTGTCCTGTACCGTTTTAATGTAAAAATTTTAATGCGTGATTTTTTGTAGCAAAACGATTTAATTGGTTTTTGCTTCAAAATTTTGCTTTAAAGACTACATAAAAAGATGCAAAAATAAGCTAATTTGCATCGTACAATATGTAGTGCGAACTTGAGAGAAAGGTGGAAAAATTGCAGCAGTATGCTATTGGTCAACGTTGGCTATCAGACACAGAGACTGAGCTCGGTTTAGGTGTACTTATTGATGTAGATGAAAGATCTGTCAGCATTTTATTCCCCAAAAGTGATGAGACACGTGTATATGCACGTAATAACGCTCCACTATCTCGTATCATCTTTAACACAAATGATGAAGTTCAAGATCAAGAAGGCAAGAAGTGGATTGTTGAATCTGTTGAAGACCGACATGGCGTTTTGCGTTACAACGTTGTTCGTACATTAGAAAATGGTGAACAAGATCGTAAAGCGCTGAATGAAACACGTATCGGTGCGCAAATTCAGTTGTCGAAACCTCTAGATCGTTTGCTTGCAAGTCAGGTTGATTATAAAGAGTGGTATGACCTGCGTATTGAAGCGATGTTAATGCAAGCACAAATGCAGAATAGCCCTCTACGTGGCATGGTTGGAGCGCGTGTTGGTTTAATTCCACATCAGCTTTATATCGCACACGAAGTTGGTAAACGTTTTGCACCTCGTGTTTTACTTGCCGATGAAGTGGGCTTGGGTAAAACAATTGAAGCTGGCTTAATTATCCACCAACAGCTTAAAACCGGTCGCTCAGAACGAATTCTTATTTTAGTCCCTGACTCTCTACAGTATCAGTGGATGATTGAAATGCGCCGTCGTTTTAACTTGCAATTCTCTCTGTTTGATTTAACACGTACCGCATCTATTAAAGAACATGATCCAGAACTTAACCCGTTCTTGACTGAGCAATGCATTATTGCCAGCGTTGACTTAATGGTTGACCATGATGATTTGCGTGAGCAAGCCATCGAAGCTGGGTTTGATTTGCTCGTGGTCGATGAAGCACATCATTTGATGTGGAGCGAAGAAGAAGGCGGTAATGATCGCTACGATTTAATTGAAGAGCTCGCTGAAAATACGGCTGGGGTATTGTTGCTTACTGCAACACCTGAACAGCTTGGTGTGGAAAGTCATTTCGCACGTTTACGTTTACTTGATCCGCAGCGTTTTAGCAGTTTAGAGCGCTTCTTAGATGAAGAAACTCAGTACCAGCAGACTGCAAAAATTGCTGAAGTGCTCATGTCTGATCAGCCTTTAGCTCCTGAGCATTTGTCTGCTTTAGAGGGCTTATTAGGTCATAGTATTGAAGACCAGCCAGACCAACGTTTTAGAGCAATTCACGAATTATTAGACCGTCACGGTACGGGTCGTATTTTATTCCGTAATACGCGTGAAGCAATTCAAGGCTTCCCAGGGCGTGATTGTCAGCCAGCACCATTACCAGCACCAGAAGATTGGTCAAAAGATGGAAAGCTGCGTGAGCAAATGTGGCCAGAAGAAGCACACCTTGATGGTTCATGGATGCAAAATGACCCACGTGTGTTATGGGTAATGGAAGTTCTGCGCAAAGATCTCAAGCATAAAAAAGTGCTTTTAATTGCGCGTAGTGGGCCAGTTGTTGAAGCTTTAGAAAATGTGTTGCGTTTGCATGCAGGCATCCGTACAGCCATGTTCCATGAAGGCATGAGCTTACTTGAACGTGACCAAGCTGCTGCTTATTTTGCTGAAGAAAGCTATGGTGCACAAATTCTACTGTGTTCGGAAATTGGTTCGGAAGGCCGTAATTTCCAATTTGCCAGTGATCTAATTTTATTTGATCTACCAGCTAACCCAGATGTTTTAGAGCAACGTATCGGACGTCTAGACCGTATTGGTCAAGAAAACCGTATTCAGATTCATGTGCCATATCTTGTGGGAACAGCTCAAGAGCGTATGTTCCGTTGGTACAATGAAGCACTTAATATTTTCAGCAATATTTCTCCAACAGCGCAAACGTTGCAAGAAAACTTTATTGTTGAATTAAAAGACTGTTTACTTGCAGATCAAGGCCAAACATTTGAAGATTTGCTTGAAGAAGTGAATGTTCAACGTCAAGCTTTAGAAGCTGAACTTCAAGCAGGGCGAGATCGTTTACTTGAATATAACTCATGTCGTCCAATCGTGGCGCAAGAGATTGTTCAGGCATTAGAAGATTATGATGACAACACAACACTCCCAATGTTTGTGAAGCGTTTCATGTCATCAACCAATATCGACTTTGATGAGCAAAGTAACGGTACTGTGATTATTCGTCCAACAGATCAGATGCAAGTGCAAGGTTTGGCGTTAGACGAAGAAGGCATGACAGCAACGTTCTATCGCGATCAAGCACAGCTTCGTGAAGATGCTCAATATTTAACTTTAGAGCATCCATTCATTGAAAGTGTGATGGAAATGATTCGTACACAATCATTTGGTAGTACCAATGTTGCTGTACTCAAATCTAATGCGTTAAAGCAGGGTTCAGTATTAATTGAAGTGTGGTTTAAAGTCGATGTGGTGGCGCCTAAGGCGTTGAATCTACCATCGAGCTTACCTAAGCAATTAATTCGTGTACTGTTAAGCGAAAATGGTCAAGATTTGTCTGAGAAAATTGATCCGACTATCTTAAAACCATATTTACACCATTTAGATGGCAATAGCTGTCGTCAGGTGGTTAAAGCTCGCCGTGATATCATTGAGGAACGTTATAAACAAGCGTTAGATATCGCAAAAGTTGATTTGCCACAGCTTCAGCAGCAAGCAAAAGAACACTATGGTAATAAATGGCAATATGAAATTGACCGTTTAACTTATCTAAAACAGTTCAATCCAAGTATTCGTCAAGATGAAATTGAACGCTTACAAAAGTTGCAAAAAGAAGGCTTGAGCTTGCTTGATGGTTTAACTGTTACACCAGAAGCAATTCAAGTATTAGTTGTGGTTAAGCCATAATTAATTCTAAATAAAAAAAGCGCCTAGAGGGCGCTTTTTTTATAGATCGATTTTGAATTAGATGAGACCAGCATCTTTTAGTTCTAGTTTTAAATATGCATAAAAAATTGGAGCCGCGATTAAACCGCCTAAGCCAAAAATTGACTCAAATACCAGCATTGCCAATAAAATCTCCCATGCATTTGCATTGATTTTATGGCCAATAATTTTAGCATTAATAAAATATTCAAGTTTATGAACGAGAACGAGATAAAGTAATGCTGCTCCTGCTAGTCCGAGTGAAACAGTAAGAGCGGCAATGAACGTTAATGTGTTGGAAATAAGATTACCTAAAATTGGAATCAGTCCAAACATGAAGGTCAAAATAGTGAGAGTTTTGGCAAAAGGAAGGTGGACTCCCCAAAGCGGTAGTAAAATAAACGCAAACAAAATAAAGAGCAGGGTATTAATTGCTGAAATTTTTATTTGTGCAAAAACGACATTTTTAAATGAAATTGATAATTTTTGAATACGTTGAATCAGAAGAGATTTAAAAACAGGCTGCGGCCTACGGTGGTGAAAACCATGTATAGCGACCAAAATACCGATAATGAGGCCCATCACCATAGTCACGAAGTTATGCAAAATATCGGAACTGGTATTTTTTAATATGGTCACGTTATCTTTCATAAACGCAAAGATTTCGTCTTTTAGTTCTGTCACGCTATCGGGAATATAGCCCGGAAGATATTTGCTAATTTCAGCTTGTAAATGTAGTAGAGTTTGATCGACTTTGCTGTTGATATTATGGATGCCAACACCTTTTAAATCATGAACTACAAAGCTAATCAGACTCGTAATGAAAAAACCAATAAGTGAAATAGTGACAATACTTAATAAAATACTAATAAAAATGCGGGCTCTTTGACCTATCAATATAACGTTCTACAACGGAGCTTAAGCTAATTAATAATTTCATAAATAAGAAAGCCTGCAAAAAAACTTGCTAATAGGTGTAATGGGATAACCGAAAGCAAAAAGATGCCCATAAGAATGTAGCTTGCAATCAGACTTTGACGATTATTCAAATTTTGCATGTTGATCCCTGAGATCGTTGGGAATATAGGAGAAAGAGCAAATGGAATAATTATTTATACTCTCGCAAGCTATTCGCTTCAATCGATGAATTATATTTTTATTGGAAAATAGAGGAGTTAGATGTAAAAATGGCCTGTTCATCAACAAGCCATTCTTTAGATAATTTTAACGAATTTTTGCTTCATCCAAATGACGTGCACCCTCTAAAATCATTCGAATCATGATCATGGTTTGCTCAGCAAGTTCTGACCTTTGCTCAATAGGAAGGTCAATCGCTTTTGCGCCCATGTGAAACACAAGTTGAGTAATTGCTTTTGCAACAAGTTCAGGATGGTAGAGGTGATTGTTATTTAAGCGCTCCAACCGAATTAAATCTTCTTGTAGCTCTTGTTGAAAGAAGTTTAATTGACGTTCAACTGCGGCTTTATAAGAGGCAGAGCCTGTAAAGCCTTCGCGTAGTAATAAACTTAAGTTACCCTCATCAGCATCGAGCTGCTGAAGAAAAATATCGACAGAACTACGAATAATACTTTCTTGTAAGGATGCGCGTAGGCGAGCGTGGCGAATAATTTTACGTAAGACAATACCAGCACGGTCAATTAAAGAAATCGCTAACTCATCAATATCTTTAAAGTGTCGATAGAAACTATTTGGCGCAATGCCAGCTTCTCTTGCTACTTCACGTAAACTTAATGAAGCAATACTCTTTTGTGGGCCAATCAGATTTAGAGCAGCCTGAAAAAGTTCTTCTTTAGTAATTGTCGCTTTTCTTCCCACAGAACGCGTAGCTGTTTTAATTTCAATGACATCTTGTTGTCGAGGCGTGTCATTCAGGTTCTGAGAAAGTGAAGATTGGGTCATGCTGTTCAATATATTTGTAAACTGTCAGGATTATAGCCTTAAGAAGGTGAACTTGTGAAATTGTAATTAAAAGTACAGGTGTATATACAAATATATATACATGTGTATAATAATTAAAAAAGAGCGACAGAGCCTCCAGCTATGCACGTAATCGAAAAGAGAAATTCTCTATTCAATTCATTGACACAAGCCATCTTTGATAGAGATACGGCTAACTTCTGGCTACAAAAAGTTAATCCTTTATGGTCCGTAAAACATGGACTTGTTCAAATTGTAAAAAAAGAATTTGTCGCTCATGACATGGTGAGCCTGACGCTAAAATGCAACCGTTTAGTAAAAATGGGTGTTGCTGGTCAGCATCATCCTGTCATTGTTGAAATCGCAGGTCGTCGTTATGAACGTACTTATAGCTTGACGCAAATTGACGAACAACATTTACGTTTAACGATTAAAAAAGTGGCTGATGGTATCGTCAGTAACTGGTTTATGACTGAAAGCCAAATTGGCGATGTTTTTGAGCTTGGTCAGCCTTATGGCGACATGCAACAAAATATCAAAACGCCAAAATTAATTATGCTGGCTGCGGGTAGTGGTATTACGCCAATGTTGAGCTTAATCACTGCAATTAAACAGAGTCAGCAGTTAGATAAAGTTCAAGTACAACTTCTATATTGGGTAAAACAGCGTTCTGATGTCGCTTTTATTGAATATTTTGAACAAGTTGCACAGCAATTCCCAAATTTTAGTTATCAGATTTTTTACACACAAGAAACACCAAATGATGAGCGTTTAAATCCAGAGCATTTATCATTAGTAGACGATTTAGAAAACAGCACCGTATATGCGTGTGGGCCTTCAGGTTTTGTGTCGACAGTGGAACAGCTTTTTGAAAAAGCACCGACTGTATTAACAGAAGCTTTTAGCTTAACTCGTGATAGTACGGCTGAAGTTGGTTATGTAAATGTCACATTAACCCAGTCTAATAAGGTCATTGCAATTCCAAAAGGCGAATCAATTTTGGTGAGTCTGGAACATGAAGGTCTTAAGCCAACACATGGTTGCCGTATGGGAATTTGTAATAAGTGCGTTTGTAGTAAAGCCCAAGGGTCTACACGTAACTTACTCAATGGTAGCGAAAATACCGAACCAAGCCAATTACTCAAAATTTGTGTGAACTCAGCACAATCTGATCTAGTTATTGATCTTTAAGAGAGAACTTTTATGAATATGCCAGTGAAAGTCGAATATTTTAAAAATCCTAAAAATCGAGATTTGACGCCTGCAGAACTTGACGCATTTGCAAAAGAGCTCGATCAGATCAAACAAGAAGTATTGGATGATTTAGGTGAGAAAGATGCAAAATATATCCGCCGCGTCTATGCAGCAGTTCGCTATAGTAGTTTTTTAGGCCGAGCATGTTTGTTTGCAGGTTGGTTCCCACCAGCATGGATTTTAGGAACAGGCCTTTTAGGCTTCTCTAAAATTATGGAGAACATGGAATTGGGTCATAATGTCATGCATGGTCAATACGACTGGATGAACGACCCTAAATTTAATGGTCAAACTTATGAATGGGATACCGTTGGTACTTCTGATAACTGGCGTCAAACTCATAACTATAAACATCACACTTATACCAACATTAAAGGTATAGATGATGACATTGGTTATGGTTTGCTTCGCTTATTCCCAGAGCAACGTTGGAAACCAGGTTTCTTACTTCAACCGGTTTATAGCATACCATTTTGTTTGTTGTTCCAATGGGGCGTAGCCATTCAGAATCTTGAAATTGGACGTGTCCTTTATAAACGTAAGAGCATGGCAAAATTTTTAGAAGAGTTAAAACCTGTTAATAAAAAGATTGGTACTCAGCTCTTCAAAGATTACGTTTTTTTCCCATTAATTGCAGGCCCAGCAGCTTTACCTGTATTTACGGGAAATCTGGTTGCGAATGGCCTTCGTAATATTTGGACATTTACGATTATTTTCTGTGGTCACTTTACTAAAGATGCAGAAGTATTTCCAAAGTCTGTTTTACAGGACGAAAGCCGCGGCCATTGGTATATGCGCCAGATTCGTGGTTCTTCAAACTTAAAAGGTTCAGAAGCACTACATATCTTAAGTGGACATTTGAGCCATCAGATTGAGCATCATTTATATCCTGATGTTCCGGCACGCCGTTATCGCCAAATGGCTCCAAAAGTTGAAGCTGTATGTAAAAAATATGGTCTGAACTATAACAACGCTAGTTTGACCAAACAGTTTGGTCAGGTTGTAGGTCGTATCTTGAAATATGCCTTACCATTTAAAAAATAAATAAAAAAAGCCCTGATCAGTTCAGGGCTTTTTTATTACTTCTTTTTAGAAATCCACATGGTAATCGTAGCTTGGAAGACTTTCTCTTTTTGAGCATCAAAGACTTCTACATTTACCAAATATTCGCCAGCTTTATCCCAGTCATAATTTTTTTCTACAGGCGTTGCAACTGCAATTAAGTCTGTTTCTGCCTTTTTTAAATATTCGACAGTCATACCTTTGGGAATCCAGCGATGTGTGGAAGGGACTGTAACTTCTGTCATTGTGCCACCTGCGAGTTCAGCCATATTACACATCGCAATCGCATGAACTGTTCCAATATGGTTGAGAACAGAACGCTTTTTTCTTAATCGCTATTTCACAATAATTAGGTTTTAAATCGATAAAGAGCGGTGAAATACTGCCGAAATAAGGTGCTTTTAAACATAGCATGCGTGAGAAAGTCCATTTTCCTTTAGGAAAAGCAGACACTTTGTTCCAAAGTTCTAAAGTAGTTGCCATGGTTTAAAGCTCCATATTAATAAAAACAGAATTTTGTTCTGTTAAAGAATATAATTCTGTTTACAAAAGCGAGTCAAGTCATTCAGAATATCTCCGATAACTGGTTAGGGAACAAACGATGCAATCTGCACAAGAGTTATTAGAACGGTTATATCCAAGCAGAAGGGCTGCTTTAAAAAGACAAATTTTATTAGATGCCTTGTCTTGTTTCTTGGAAAATGGAATTGAAACCACAAGCATTGAAATGATTCGTTCGAAATCTGACAGCAGTGTAGGGGCTATTTATCACCACTTTAAAAATAAAGAAGGGATTGTTGCGACTCTATTCTTTGCAGCTTTAGATGACCAAGCGGCAAGAAGAGATGATTATTTGGAAGGCACAGAATCCCTTCAAGAGGTTTTATATGCTTTTATTCATAGTTACATTGATTGGGTAAGTGAACAGCCAGAGTTTGCTAAATTTTTAATATCTGCTCGTTTTAGTGTGATGAAAGGTGAAGACCAAGAACGTCTTGTTCAGAAAAATAAATTAAGAAATCAAAAGATCTTTAATGAAATTTCAAATTATGCAGATTCTGAGTTTTTAAAATCTATACCTCATGAGCTATTACTCTCATTAGTGATTGGATCTACAGAAAATTACTGCCGTGCATGGTTATCACAACGTGTTCCTTCCAACCCTAAAGTTTATAAAGATATTTTGGCGAAAGCTGCTTGGGATTCTTTGCAAAATTTGAGTTGAATATCTTGATCAGTAATAAAAAAA
>Ga0065703_1000506_pt1 | contig 26292 bp, 25 predicted proteins | sample SwiRhicommunBV21_FD_59090 | JGI IMG/M metagenome (GOLD analysis project Ga0065703, IMG submission 59090) | Switchgrass rhizosphere microbial communities from Buena Vista Grasslands Wildlife Area, Michigan, USA - BV2.1 v1 | ecosystem: Host-associated > Plants > Roots > Rhizosphere > Soil ...
AATTGAACTGGCTTTTATTATTTTGACTTAAATTAAGCTAAGTCAAAACGGTCAAGATTCATGACTTTAGTCCATGCAGCTACAAAGTCTTGAACAAATTTTTCTTTACCATCTGCCTGAGCATAAACTTCTGCTAAGGCACGCAAGATTGAGTTTGAACCAAAGACTAAATCATTACGTGTTGCAGTAAATTTTACTGCACCTGTTTTACGGTCTTTGCCTTCAAATACTTCGTTTGATGAATCAACAGGTGCCCACACCGTAGACATGTCGAGTAAGTTCGTAAAGAAGTCCGTGCTGAGTACACCAACTTGCTGAGTGAATACGCCGTGTTGCGAACCATCCCAGTTGGTGCCCAGTACACGTAAACCACCAATTAATGCAGTTAACTCTGGTGCAGTCAAAGTTAGTTGCTGTGCTTTATCAATTAATAATGCTTCAGTTGCTGCATTAACTCCCTCTTTTTTCCAATTTCTAAAACCATCAGCAAGGCCGAGGAGTAATTGGAAAGATTCGACATCAGTTTGACTTTGTAAAGCATCAACACGACCAGAGGCAAATGGAATGCTAATATTGAAACCTGCCGCTTGAGCAGCTTGCTCTATACCAACGTTACCTGCGAGAACAATTAAATCAGCTAATGAGAATTGAGTTGATGCTTTGATTTCTTCAATTTTAGTTAAAGTCTCAACCGCTTTTTGGTTTACTTCCCAATCACGTTGTGGCGATAAAGCAATGCGGGCGCCGTTTGCACCACCGCGTTTGTCTCCACCACGGAAAGTTGAGGCTGAAGCCCAGCCAAGAGACACCAACTCGCCAGCAGATAGTCCCAGCGCAACAATTTTCGCCTTAGCATCAGCAATGCTAGCAGAAGATGGTATAGCGCTGGCAGTCGGTAATGGATCTTGCCAAATTAAGTCCTCAGCAGGAATTTCTGGACCTAAATAACGTGCTTTTGGACCCATATCGCGGTGAGTTAATTTAAACCATGCACGGGCAAAAGCATTAGCGAAAGCTTGTGGGTCGTTATGAAAGCGACGAGAGATCTTTTCAAACGCAGGATCAAAACGTAAGGTCAAATCTGTAGTGAGCATCGTTGGCTTACGTTTAATTGATGGGTCGAATGGATCTGGAATGATCGCTTCAGCATCTGCTGCTACCCATTGAATTGCACCAGCAGGTGAACGTTCTTGTACCCACTCGTATTTGAATAGGTTTTCAAAGAAGTAATTGCTCCATTGGGTTGGAGTTTGCGACCAAATAACTTCTAAACCTGAAGTGATCGCGTCTTTACCAACACCTGTGCCAAAGCTATTTGACCAGCCAAAGCCCATTTGTTCAATTGGTGCTCCTTCAGGATCAGCCTGAACATGGTCAGCAGAGCCAGCACCGTGAGTTTTACCTAAGGTATGACCGCCAGCAATCAATGCAACAATTTCTTCATCATCCATTGCCATGTTGCCGAAAGTCGCACGAATAAATGGTGCAGCCGATTTAGGGTCACCACTGGCTTGTGGACCTTCAGGGTTCACATAAATTAGACCCATTTCAGTTGCAGCTAGATTGCTGCCTTCCAATGCTTCAGAGTTTCGATGAGCTAACCATTCTTTTTCATCGCCCCAGTTTACATCGTTGTCTGGTTCCCAAACATCTTCACGACCAGCACCAAAACCAAAGGTGCGGAAGCCAGAAGATTCAAGCGCAATGTTTCCAGCAAGAATAAATAAATCTGCCCACGATATTTTTTGACCGTATTTTTGTTTAACTGGCCATAGCAAGCGGCGTGCTTTATCTAAGCTCGCATTGTCAGGCCAACTATTTAATGGTGCAAAACGTTGTTGGCCGCGACCAGCGCCACCACGGCCATCGCCCATACGATATGTACCAGCAGCATGCCATGCTAAACGAATAAATAAGCCTGTATAATTTCCCCAATCGGCTGGCCACCAATCTTGGGAATCGGTTAACACATTTTTGATATCAGCTTTGAGTGCGTAGTAGTCAATTTTTTTAAATTCTTCGCGGTAATTAAAATCTTTACCAAGTGGATTAGAACGTTCTGAATGTTGATTGAGCAAGTCAACGCGTAATTGTTTTGGCCACCAATGTAAACTAGGCGTACCACCACCGACCGTTACTTCCGGTTTTGAGTTATGACCTGAAAAAGGACATTTTGATTCGTCTGACATGGCTATATTCTCTCTGGGTAATAATTATTGAGCTCTTGATAAAGTAGTAGGGCTCATTTTCCTGGACTTCTGGGTTAAAAACTCATGTTTATCAAATAAAGAAATGAGTGAACAAATGGTGAGAGAAACCGTTTAAAAATTCTTTTCACTGAGATGTTAGCTCATTATTTTTTATTTAATAATGCATCAGATTCCTTTAATTGTTATTCCTCCAATTTACTGTATGAAGGTGAAAAAACAAGAGGAAAAATAAGCTGAAGGCTGTAAATAATGATGCATAGAATTACCTCTTCAATTGTTGGAACAACGTAAGATCTTTTAATAACGCTCTTTAAACATACTAGAAGTAGAAGTCTTATTTTTCAAATGGATTAAACTGGCAGTGTTGATTTGAAAAACCGATTGTTTTTTTGTTTAATTTAAAAAGTAGGGTAGAACTGAGAGTGAAAAGAAATTTTTATATTCAGTGATCGTAGAAGCTATCTAAAATAAATAAAGGAGAGCATTGCTCTCCTTTATTGTTTATATATTAAACATTTACGATTCGATTTGATTTGACCATATCTGCTAAACCGTGAGTTTTAAAGTAGTACTCAAGCCAGCTTTTCACAATGAGTGGATTATTCATTTTCATGACATCATCAAGTAGTTTTTGTGCATCTGTCATAGGTACATGACAAATTGCTTTTCGTACTCGCAAAATGTTACTCGAACTCATTGAAAGGGTGTTAAAGCCCATCGCCATGAGCAAAATTGCCGATAATGGATCGCCTGCCATTTCACCACAAATACTAATAGGTTTTTTGTATTCATGACATTCTTTAACTAAGCGAGTTAAAGCACGTAGAACGGATGGGTGGAAGTGCGAGTAAACGTTTGCCACATGTGGATTATTACGGTCAACTGCAAGTAAATACTGAGTTAAGTCATTTGAACCGACCGAAAAGAAATCGACAAGTTCAGCAAACTCATCAATTTGTAGTAGTACGCTTGGTACCTCAACCATAATTCCAATTTTTGGCTTGGTAATTTTAACTTGCTCTTCTTCTTGCACCGCCATCCAGTCACGCTCAAGTAAATAAAGTACTTCTTCGACTTCACTTACTGTAGTGACCATTGGCAATAAAATATGCAGATTATTTAAACCAATACTTGCTTTGAGCATTGCGCGAATTTGTGACGAAAAAATCTCGGGATGATCGAGCGTGAAACGAATACCACGCCATCCTAATGCCGAGTTTTCTTCTTCAATACTGAAATAAGGGAGGTCTTTATCGGCACCAATATCCAGAGTTCGCATCACCACAGGTTTGTTGGCAAAGTGACTCAATTGTTGACGATAGATTGCTCGCTGTTCTTCTTCACCCGGGAAACGTTCCCGTAACATGAATGGAATTTCACTTCGGTATAGACCCACACCTTGAGCTCCGCGTTGTACACCGCGAACCACATCAATCATAAGGCCTGTGTTTACGTAAAGTGGAACAGATACACCATCTGGAGTAATCGCTTCTCTTGTCTCGTATTGTTTGAGATCTTTTGCGATCTGCTCATCTTCTTTTTGAATTTCTTTATAACGTTGGCGTAAACGACGTGGAGGATTTACAAAAATACGCCCTTGATAGGCATCCACAATCATTTCTGCATCATCGAGTGTGTTAACTGGCAGCTCAGTGACACCAACCACAGTTGGAATTCCTAGTGCTCGAGCCACAATCACCATATGTGAATTTGCTGCACCTTCTGAGGTAACAATGGCAGCAATATTATCTACAGGAAGTTCAACTAGTGCCGCAGTACTAATTTCTTCACCAATTAAAATACTGTCTGGACTGAGCTCACGGTGGCTAGAATCTTCTTCTTGCAGCGAGGCTAAAATACGTCGGCCTAAATCTTTAAGATCAGAAACTCGCTCACGAAGATAGTCATCTTCCATTTGTGCAAATAGGGCAGTGTGCTTTTCAATGACACGGCGCACTGCACCTTGTGCCCAATGTCCGTCACGAATGAGTTCTTTAATTTCTGCTGGCAGTGCATTTTCATCTAGCATTCTTAAGAAAACACTAAATAAAGCGCGTTCTTCTGCCATTAACGAATCATGCATTTTTTCATCTAAAGAGCGAATCTCTGAACGAACTGATGAAATGGCTTGATCTAAAAGACGAAGTTCATGACTAATATCTTCTGCTTCACGGTCAGGTACTGAACCCAAATCGGCAGGTGGATATAAAATAATAGCGCGACCTAAAGCAACACCGCCTGCACCTGAAGCACCTTGAAAGGTTTTATAGGCAGGGCCATTACTTGGTTTCCGAAATACGTCAATATTTCCAACCGCGTGAGCATGGGCAATAACACCAGAAAGCTGGGCACACAAAGTAACTAAAAATGACTCGGCTGCTTCGCTAAAATCTTGTGGAAGTTTGTTTTGTACAACCAAAACACCCATAACCTTACGGCGATACATGACAGGTACGCCGAGGAATGAGTTGTAAATTTCTTCACCTGTTTCAGGTAAATACATGAAACGCTCATGTTTTGGTGCATTGTCAAGGTTAACTATTTCTTCACGTTGCCCGACCAGACCGACCAAGCCTTCACCGAGTTGCAGTGAAACATGGCCCACAGATTCTGGATTTAAGCCTTTAGAGGCCATCAATACATAGCGCTGATTGCGTTCATCGAGTAAATAAATAGAGCAAACATCCACTTTCATAGCCTCAGCAACCTGATTGACCATGGTGTCTAATGATTCATGCAAACTGACGGACGCATTAACTTCTTGGACAATGCGCCGTAGAGTGTCGAGTTGCATGTTTGACATGGATGTATACTCCAGTATTTTTTTAGACTATGAATGTATTTATAACAGCACTTTCAATAAAAATCATTTGCTAGATAAATGATTTTTAGGGTAATTGTTGCATCGGCAACTGTGTACACAACTCCACCATGGCTTTGCGATAAACATCACGCTTGAAGTTCACCACTTGTCCAAGAGGATACCAATAGCTAACCCACTGCCATTCATCGAATTCGGGTGGGTCAGAGAGGTCTAACTGAATATTTCTTGCATGCGCAGTCAATTTCAGTAAAAACCATTTTTGTTTCTGTCCGATACATACGGGGTCAGAGTCTGACCGAATGTACCTATGTGGCAAACGATAACGCAGCCATCCTTTGGTTTGCGCAATAATCTGGACATGTTCGGGCAATAAGCCGATTTCTTCTCTCAGTTCTCGAAAAAGTGCCTGTTCAGGGGTTTCTCCAAACTGAATGCCTCCTTGTGGAAATTGCCAAGCATTGTGACCAATGCGCTTTGCCCATAAAACCTGTCCATCATCGTTTGCCAAAATGATCCCGACATTCGGTCGGAAACCTTCTGAATCGATCATTTGGCTACCTAAATATTGTCTATATCGTTGACTTTAATCGCGGGGACAAACACTTTTTTATGTCCAGCTCGAAAAGATCAAAGTAAAATGTTTAAATTGCTACGATCTTAACGAATTTCTATCGACTAGCGGAGATAGATTTACATTTTTTTTCTTAAATTTCAGTTTAAACGAGAATTTTCATGAAACTGGCGTTGTTTGATTTAGACCATACCTTGTTAAATACCGATTCAGACCACTCGTGGGGTGAATTTTTAGTCAATGAAGGTTTGGTTGATCCGGTTCATCATCGTCAGATGAATGATAAATTTTATGAAGATTACAAAGCAGGGCAACTTGACCCCTATGCTTATAATGAATTTGTCTTTGGATTTTTAACAAAGCACGACAATAACTACTTAACTGAGCTTCACCAATTGTTCATGCAAAAAGTTATTCGCCCGCAAATGCGTCCAAAAGGTTTTGATGCAATCAAAAAGCATCAAGATTTAGGTCATACAATTGTGGGTATTACGGCAACAAGTGATTTTATTACTGCGCCTATTTTCCGTGAATTTGGTATTACCGAAATTTTGGCAACCAATGCTGAAGTTGCAGATGGGAAATATACGGGTAAAGTTGCGGGCTTGGCGTGTTATCAAAAAGGTAAACTTGCGCGTCTCGACGACTGGTTGGCTGGACGCAGCGTATCTGAATCTTGGGCATATTCAGACTCAATCAACGATCGCTTTTTACTTGAATATGCGACCCATGCAATAGCAGTAAATCCTGATGATCGCCTTGAAAAGCTGGCTCAAGAAAATAGCTGGGAAATTCAAGACTGGTCGATTTAAGATTGTGGAGTTGGAAGAGTAGCTTGCAAAGCTTTGAGGTCTTCCAACTCCTAATTAATTATATTTAAAAATCATTTTTTGAATGTTTTTTATAAATCTTGTTCCAAAAGTAGACATGAGTATGTCTAATAAAAAATAAATTTTATCTTGGTAACGGTTTAAGAATATAAAAAATTCTAATTTAAAAATGAGGGAATAATGCCAAAAACAGCACAAATTAAATTACCAAAACAACTTTGGAATGATGAAAGTATTGATTTAACACGTCATAGCTATCAGGGGAAATTACTTAATAAAAGCGAAGGCTTCAAATTAGGTAAGGCTCAACGTAAAAAAGTTCCGAGAGAACAGCTGTCAGAGCTTTCTGAGCGACCAAAAGGTATAACTGCTTTAACAATCTATGATTGGAGTAATCAAGGGCGTTTAGAGCAGCTCAAACCAATTCGTGCAAAACGAATGAGCGTTTCACCGTTTACATTTTATCGTGGTATGCCTTCTTTGATGCTGTTTGATCAGGCTTGGGAGCAGGTGAACTCTGGCTTATTTCAACAGATTTGTGGCGATTGTCATTTAAGTAATTTTGGTGGGTTTGCTAGCCCGGAACGCAACTTGTTGTTTGGAATTAATGATTTTGATGAGACTTTGGTTGCTCCATTTGAATGGGATTTAAAGCGTTTAGCAACCAGTTTTGTGATTGCGGCTCGTGATATTGATCTTGCAGATAAAGTGGGTTTAAAAGCAATTAAAACGATGTTGAATAGTTATCGTCAGCACTTATTAGAAAATACGAAACTTTCGCCTCTACAAGTTTGGTATGAAAAAGTTGATGCCAGTACCTTATTAGAAAACACTGAATGCCGAAAACTGAGAAAGAAACGCGCGAAGCATCTTGATTCAGCACAAAAGAGAAATGCATATTCTGTTTTACCGAAGCTCACACAGCAAGATCAAGATACGGGATCTCGCCATTTTGTGGATGATGCGCCTTTATTATGGCATCCAAAGGCAGATGAACCGTTCAGTAAAGATGTTGATGTATTCTTTCAGCAATATCGTGATTCTTTGAAATATGATCGCCAAGTACTTTTTGATCGTTATCAACGGACTGATGTGGCTTTGAAAGTGGTTGGAGTCGGAAGTGTTGGTACACGATCCGCGATTGCATTATTTCAGGATGCAGATCGGGAACCGTTAATTTTGCAAATGAAAGAAGCGAATCCATCGATTCTTAGTCCGTTATTTGTAGAAAAAGTAAAACATGAAGGCGAGCGCGTGGTACGTGGCCAGCAACTCATGCAAGCTGCTAGTGATATCTTCCTTGGATTCTCTTCAACCCCCAATCAACATTTTCATGTACGTCAGTTACGTGATATGAAAATCTCGGTTGATCTTAGTGATATGGATGATGAGTATTTCAATGAGTATGCTGAAAGTTGTGGTTTGGCTTTAGCTCATGCCCATGCTAAGTCTGGAAATGCTGATGTACTTATGGGATATCTTGGAGAGGGCAGTACGATCGTAGAAGTATTGCAAAGGTATGCAGAGGAGTATGCAGAGCGCAATTTAAATGACTATCAGCAATTTATGAATGAAGTTGCAGAGGGTAAAATTCCGCTCGCTGGAGATGATGCGCTTTAAGAATAAGTATGCTGCTACAGATGACATGAAATAATTCGAAAGGTTAGAGAAAAAATGTTTAATAAAATTATGTCTGGTTTGGGTCTTCAAGGCGTAACGGTAGAAACTGTTTTACACAATCCAAACTTGCAAGCAGGTGAGACACTGCATGGGGAAATTAGCTTCAAAGGGGGATCATCTGATAAAGAGATTAATGGTCTTTATTTGAAGTTGATGACAATGGCAGAAGTTGAATCTGGTGACCATGAGTTTAATCAACCTTTGGTCTTACAAGAGTGGTTAGTAAATTCTCGTTTTCTATTGCCAGCACATCAAGCTCATTCTTTCCCTTTCAGTATTCAATTACCATTTGAGACACCGATTACCGAAGTGGCTTGTCGAAGAAATGGTACACGTGTTTGGATTCAAACTCATATGGATGTTGATTGGGGATTAGATGCAACTGATCGTGATTATTTAAAAGTGCTGCCAACTCCCGCTATGCAAGTGTTTTTGCAGGCCATGCAGCGATGTAGCTTTATTTTATCAACAGTTGATGTAGAAAAGGGTCAACTTACAGCACGAAATTTTAGATCAACAATTGGTTGTTACCAAGAACTTGAATTTGTCTCTTCACATATGTTTAGTGGGTTTAATGAGGTTGAAGTCTCTTTCATTGCTGAACCTAATCAAACTCACGTTATGCTTGAAGTTGACCGTCATTTTCGATCAGATCAACTCTTAACGATGACCATTCCACATCATATGCTTGATGAAAACCAAATTGTGCAACAAATTCGAAGCCTATTGCAGCTTTGATAAATTAAATTATGCGCATCAAATGAGAGTTTTTTATCAACTTGAAAAGAGTCTTATATTTAAATCGCTTTTGCTGCATTGAGAGTAAGGGCGATTTAAATCGGTCGTGATGATGTGTGGAGGATATGATGGATAATCAGAATGAGACCGAAGAAAAGAAGACTCGTAAAGATAATCTTCTTGAAGAATTTGGTGGGCAACTGATTGACGGTTTCATCACACTCATTGGTGAGCTCTTCATTTACATTATTTTTTTATTATTTTCAGGTACTTTACTCGGTATTATCTTTGCCGCTATTTTCTTTGGTTGGGGGGTATTATTTTTACTATTACCTTTTGCTGTTCTGGTTTATATCCTTTTTAAAAAATATAGTCGCTAATAATTCAACTACTCTTGCATCATTTTAATCAGTTCCTGCATAGCTCTGGATTGAGTGCGCGCAGGATGCCATACCATGCCTAATTGGCGATTCATTTTTACATCTAAATCAAGTTGTTGCATATCCTGATTCAATAGAGTTTTTGGTAAAACTGACCAACCTAAACCAATAGACACCAGCATACGAATAGACTCAAGCGGGTTATTGCTCATGGTGATTTTTGGTTTAAGCCCTTGTTTTTCAAACTCAGCTAAAGTGATTTGAGCAGTGTAAGTTTGTGCAGCGGGTAACAAGCTCGGATATTCAATTAAATCTTGTAAGGTCAGATTCTTTTTTTGTGCCAATGGATGAAAAGGGGCAGCAACAAAAACTAAAGGATCATTCCAGATGGTAATGTAGTTAAGGCGCTCATCACCTGAAGGGGGAAGTGTTAAAAATGCTAACTCTAAATCACCGGCAAGCACTTTTTCATGCGCTTGCTCTGAGTCAACAAAATGCACATCTAAAGTGACTTGCGGAAATTGCTGAACAAAGTGTTTAAGGGGCGCGGGTAAATGATGCAAACCAATGTGGTGACTGGTTCCAATTTTTAAACGACCTTGTACCTGATTTTGCTCATGGCTTAGGGTGTGATGGATGTCTCCAAGCTCATTTAGCCAGTTTTTAACTTTGGGTAATAATGAATGAGCAGCATGAGTTGCTTGAACGCCTCGGCCTGCGGACTCAAATAGTTTGACACCAAAATATTCTTCTAAGCTGTGAATCCGTTTGGTTACAGCAGGTTGAGTAATAAATAATTGATCTGCTGCCACAGAGATAGACCCTGTTTCCATAACTTTTACAAAAGCTTCAAAGGCTGCAAGATTCATAATACAACTCAACTTGGAATAGAAAAATCGAGGGGCTAAAGTTGCCAAGCCAAAATCGTATCATGCTTGCAGCAAAACGAGTTAGAAAGTTATGAATTACCGCACTAATCTTAGCCTAAGCCGTTGTCTCTTTCTCAGCTAAGGCTGAAATGCGGCGGTCTTTAGCTGCCCATACTTTTTCATGAAAGAAAAAAGCAAATGCTTGTACGGTTGGCTCAAGCATACTTAAAGTTAAAGCCATCCAGATATTACCTGTTACAAAGTATGCAACTATCATCGCTACGCTAATATGCATAATGTAATAGCTGAAGGTTTTCTTTAAGGTACGTTGATTATTTACAACGAATTTTTGAATATTAGCCATGATCATTCTCTTTAGCCACTTTAGATATTTTTAGTATAGAGATGAGAGTATAAGATTAAAAATTGATTATGCAAATGATAATCATTAACAAAAACGATTTATTAAATTTGATGTGCATAGAAGGGATTATGATTAATTCCAAAAAGTTTTCTAATTTATAAAAATGATAAATTAGATTTATGTGAAACTCTGGCTATAATCGAAGAAAGATTAGAATTACCCAGTCCAATGGAGCAAGACGACATGGCAGGCAAAACTTTATATGACAAATTGTGGGAGTGACCACGTTGTTTCACAGCGTGATGATGGCTCATGTTTACTTTATATTGACCGTCATTTATTGCATGAAGTGACTAGTCCACAAGCATTTGAAGGTTTGCAACTTGCGGGTCGTCAACCATGGCGTTTAAGTGCAAACGTTGCTACACCAGACCATAACGTTCCAACATCTAAAAAGGAGCGTGAGCAAGGCATCGCGGGTATTGAAGATGATACGTCTCGTATTCAGGTTCAAACCTTAGATGACAATTGTAAAGCCTTTAATATTGTTGAATTTAATATTAATGATATCCGTCAGGGTATTGTGCATGTCGTTGGCCCAGAACAAGGCTTAACTTTACCCGGCATGACTGTGGTGTGTGGTGATTCACATACAGCAACACACGGTGCTTTTGGTTGTTTGGCACATGGTATTGGAACTTCTGAAGTTGAACATGTGTTAGCAACACAATGTTTGATTCAGAAAAAATCTAAAAATATGTTAATCCGTGTAGATGGCGTATTAGGCAAAGGTGTGACACCAAAAGATGTGGTGTTGGCAATTATTGCTAAAATTGGTACCGCAGGTGGTACAGGTTACGCGATTGAATTTGGTGGTCAGGTGTTCCGTGATATGTCGATTGAAGGACGTATGACGGTATGTAACATGGCGATTGAAGCAGGTGCTCGTGTCGGCATGGTTGCTGTTGATGACAAAACCGTTGAATACGTGAAAGGCCGTAGCTATGCACCAAAAGGCGAGCAATGGGAACAAGCAGTTGCTTACTGGGACACTTTGCATTCAGATGAAGATGCTGCCTTTGATGCTGTAGTTGAATTAAATGGCGCAGAGATTGAACCACAAGTGTCTTGGGGAACTTCACCTGAGATGGTTATTCCGGTAACTGAAGCTGTTCCAACATTAGAACAAGCTAAAGATGACGTTCAACGTAATGACTGGACGCGTGCTTATCAATATATGGGCTTAAACGCAGGTCAGGCTTTAGCTGATATTCAACTTGACCGTGTCTTTATTGGTTCTTGTACTAACTCTCGTATTGAAGATATCCGTGCTGCGGCTGAGGTGGTTAAAGGCCGTAAAGTAGCCTCTAGCATTAAGCAAGCCATGATTGTTCCGGGTTCTGGTTTAGTTAAGCAACAGGCAGAAAAAGAAGGCTTAGATAAAATCTTCTTGGAAGCAGGTTTTGAATGGCGTGAACCGGGTTGTTCAATGTGTTTAGCAATGAATGCAGATAAATTACAGCCAGGTGAACACTGTGCATCAACGTCTAACCGTAACTTTGAAGGTCGTCAAGGCAATGGTGGTCGCACTCATTTGGTAAGCCCAGCAATGGCGGCAGCGGCTGCAATCGCAGGTCACTTTGTTGATGTTCGTTCATTTTAATTCGGTCTGGAGCAAACCATGAAAGCTTATACAGTTGAACAAGGTATCGTTGCACCATTAGATCGTGCCAATGTTGATACAGATTTAATTATTCCAAAACAATTTTTGAAATCAATCAAACGTACTGGTTTTGGCGATAACTTATTTGATGAACTTCGTTATTTAGATGAAGGTTATCCGGGACAAGATAATTCAGTTCGTCCAAAAAATCCGGATTTCGTTTTGAATCAACCACGTTATCAAGGAGCAAATGTTTTAATTGCTCGTACTAACTTCGGTTGTGGTTCAAGTCGTGAGCATGCACCTTGGGCATTGAATGAATACGGTTTTCGTACTGTTATTGCGCCAAGCTTTGCTGATATTTTCTTTAATAACTGTTTCAAAAATGGCATGTTACCTGTCATTTTGTCAGAAGAAATTGTTGATCAGTTATTTAAAGAATGTGCTGCAAATGAAGGATATCAATTAACAATTGATTTAGCGGCTCAAGAAGTGCGTACCCCAACAGGTGAAGCTTTTAAATTTGAAGTTGACCCATTTCGCAAGCATTGCTTGTTAAATGGCTTGGATGATATTGGTTTAACGCTTCAAAATGCGGATGCAATTCGCGCTTATGAAGAAAAAACTAAACAGGTTCGTCCTTGGGTATTCCAAGAGTTAAATTAACCTTTTGGTACATTTTAAACATAGCCATGGCGTAGTGTTCAAACTCTTGCTAACATGCTAAAGCATAAAAACACCTTAAAATTATGCACTAGATGAGGATTGGGCTTGAACAATGAAGAGGAACGTTACTCATAGCTTTTTGTTGAGCCTGTGCGCAATAACACTCAGTGCTTGTCAGAGCACGTATAATGTAGTGGATACTGTCCGTATTAAGCAGGCTGAACAAGAAAATTTGGGGCAGAATGCAGCAATATATTGTTCGGGTGCGAAGAGTTGTGAATTTGAACGACTAAACGATATTACTGTAGTGGATGCGCAAACACGACGAATTAGTAATCAGGCAATTCATCAAGGAATTGTACGGTTGCACGGTTCAGTGCTCGGCCAAACCAACAGTTTATATTTATCTGTGCCTGCTAAACAATATGAAGTGGTGATCCGTTTCTATCCGATTTCTCCAGATCGGGCGGAAACAATCCATGTGATTCACCAGTTTAATGCCAACCATCGCTATACATTTAAAATGTACCGAGACAAAACTAACCGTTCGGGTAGTTTGCTGAATGTTTCTGTACCAGATCCATTATGTGTCGACTTAGAGCAAGATGAGCGTGTTATTCGCCGTTTTTGTCGACCATTTGATGTAACAACAGGGCTAGGCGAGTTCCTTGAACAGAAAAAACTAACACCGCGGTCGTCATAACACTGCTTGTTTTTTGGAAAATGGAAAAAGTTCATGTCTAAACAGATTTTAATTTTAGCTGGTGATGGTATTGGTCCCGAAATTGTTGGGGCAGCAGAAAAAGTATTAAATACAGTAAATGAAAAATTTAATTTATCGTTGACTTGGGAACATGGCCTATTGGGTGGTGCGGCAATTGATGCACATGGCGAACCGTATCCAGCTGTAACGAGTGAACAGGCAAAAAAAGCTGATGCAATTTTACTGGGTGCAGTAGGTGGACCAAAATGGGATGCGATTGAGCGTTCTATCCGCCCTGAACGTGGTCTTTTAAAAATTCGTAGTGAACTCAACTTGTTTGCTAACTTGCGTCCAGCCATTCTTTATCCGCAATTGGCAGATGCTTCTAGCTTAAAACCTGAAATTGTTGCTGGTTTAGATATTCTGATTGTTCGTGAACTTACTGGCGGTATCTATTTTGGTCAGCCACGTGGTATTCGTGAACTCGAAAATGGCGAAAAACAAGGCTATAACACTGACGTTTATTCTGAAAGTGAAATTAAGCGCATTGCAAAAGTTGCTTTTGAACTTGCAGGTTTGCGTGGCGGTAAAGTTTGTTCAGTCGATAAAGCGAACGTTTTAGAAGTAACAGAACTTTGGAAGCAAACAGTTACTGATTTGCAGCAAGCGAGTTATTCAAACATTCAGCTTTCACATATGTATGTAGATAATGCTGCTATGCAGCTTGTACGTGCACCAAAACAATTTGACGTGATCGTAACAGGTAACTTGTTTGGCGATATCTTATCTGATGAAGCTGCAATGCTTACAGGCTCAATCGGCATGTTGCCATCAGCTTCTTTAGATGAAAATGGCAAAGGTATGTATGAACCTTGTCATGGTTCTGCACCTGACATTGCGGGTCAAAATGTGGCGAACCCATTAGCCACAATTCTTTCTGTTGCAATGATGCTTCGTTATACATTCCGTGAAGAAGCTGCTGCAAAAGCAATTGAAGATGCTGTAGGTCAAGTACTTGATCAAGGCTTACGTACAGCAGATATTATGTCTGAAGGTATGACAAAAGTGGGTACAGCCGAGATGGGTGAGGCAGTTGTAGCTGCTCTTGCTTAAAAGCTTCTTATAAAAAACGCAGCTCAACGCTGCGTTTTTTTATGCTTATGTTTTAGCAGGCTTTACCTTCATATTGAATAGACTCGGCAATATCATTTTTAAGCTGGAAAATAACTTTGCAGTTGAAATTCACATCGTAAGAATTGCCACCCAGATTACCTGACTGTATAGCAACAGAATTACCTCTCATATCGACATTAGTCACCATCGGAATTGGGATGTTTAATGGGCGTAAAATCGTATAGATGAGTTGATTGGATGTTTTCTGTGGAACATTAGCGACTTGAAAACCAAGACTACGTAGATTGATGTCCTGTCGAATGGTTGCAGAAGATTTGCCTAGAAAGCTCTTTAAATACTCTTGTAAGTCTATAGATTGGCGTGGATGGCTAGTACAACCGTTCACATTCATTATGATCAAACAAAGTAGGCCAATTTGATATCGGGTATCTATATTCATTTTTATCTCAATAAAAAATTATATTTATTATTAAAGAACAATAGGTTGGATTTGAATACTTGTAAAGTAAAAAAGGAAGATTATGATAAATGAAAGGTGAACTTACCTTTAGACTTATCCTTACATTCAAACCGTTCTAATAATAATTTTGTAGAAAACGAAGGGAAAATACGATGAGAAAAATTGCTTTTGCATTTTTATGCAGTTTAGGAATGACTGTCGTCTATGCAGATAACTGTGATAGTGCCCGCAATACTTATGATGATATTTACTGTACAAATAAAATCTATGCGAGTGCAGATGCAGATCTGAATAAGAATTATCAAGCATTGCGAGTAAAGTTAAATACCGCGCAAAAAAATATTCTTAAGAAATCTCAGCTCGCATGGATACGTCAACGTGATGCTGAGTGTACAGATTCAAATAGAAATAGTGTAGACGTGCAATGCCGTTTACAGACAACGCAGGAAAGAAACCATTGGCTGCAAGAAAGATTGCGTGAATGCCAAACGGTGGGATGTAAAACCAGTCGCTTAAGTGAATAAACAACGCAATAAAAAAGCCACATCATGAAGTGGCTTTTTTGCATTCACTAATTAGCGAGCACGGTACGTGATACGACCTTTAGTGAGGTCATATGGAGTCATTTCGACTTTTACACTGTCGCCAGTAAGAATACGAATATAGTGTTTACGCATTTTACCAGAAATGTGTGCAATAACTTCGTGACCGTTTTCAAGACGTACACGGAACATCGTATTAGGAAGCGTTTCGGTGACAACGCCTTCGAACTCAATGAGTTCCTCTTTATTGGCCATAGCCTACCTGATGATCAAATTGGAAAGGCGCAAATTATAGTCAATTTATTTAAAAAAAACAAGATAGACATACTTCTACTCAAGCATCTGGTTAAAGTATGACTAATAAAAAAAGATGTAATTTTTTTCACAAAAGAAGTGTAATTCTGTTGTCAGTTTGGTCAATCAACGCTAATCTAAAATCATAGTTATTAGGGACTGTTAATTGCGTAAAAGTCAACGGCCCTAAATATCAATGAAGTATCTACATGGAAGGGCACTGCGTGGGTCAGCTAACAGATGCATCAGTTGTATTACGCTTTGGCTATCAAGCGATTCGTCGTGCGGGATTGCCAACAGAAGAAATATTAACCAAAGCGGGAGTTGCTTTAAATCAGGTTGATACGAATGCACGTACACCGTTAAGTGCACAGTATGCCTTTTGGACTGCCGCTCAGGAAGTCAGTAAAGATCCAGATATCGGTCTGCATTTAGGCGAGCATTTGCCTTTGTATCGTGGTCAGGTCATTGAACATCTATTTATTAGTAGTGATACCTTTGGTGAAGGCCTAAAGCGGGCTTTGGCTTATCAGCGACTCATTAGTGATGCCTTTGATGCAAAGCTAGTGATTGAAGAAGGGCGTTGTTATTTAACCAATGGCGAGCAGATCGGTGCTGATAATCTTGTTAATCGCCATTTCTCTGAATGTGCAATTTCGGGCATCCTTAGATTTTTTAAATTTATTACCGAAGGGCAATTTCATCCGATCTTTATCGATTTTAACTTCAGCGAAGGAGCAGCTGAGGATGAATATTTCCGCGTATATGGCTGTCCGGTTAGTTTAGGTCAAAAAGAAACACGTTTATATTTTGATCCCGCTATTCTAGATTTTCAGCTTTGGCAAGCAGAGCCTGAGTTATTGCAATTGCATGAGCAGCTTGCGATTGAAAAATTACAAGAATTAGCGCGTTATGATCTAGTGGGTGAAGTTCGTAGAGCAATTGGTTCAACGCTGGAAAGTGGAGAAACAACCTTGGAAACGGTTGCTGCTCAGTTGAATATTACCCCACGTCGCTTACGCACTCAGCTAAGTGAGGCGAATACCAGTTTTCAGCAGATACTTTCTGACTATCGTTGCCGTTTAGCTAAAAAACTTTTGGCAAATACCAATGAAAGTGTTGAACGTATTGTGTATTTAACAGGCTTCTCTGAACCGAGTACTTTCTATCGCGCATTCAAACGCTGGACAAATGAGACACCTGTTGAATACCGGAAACGTAAACAGCATCGCTAAATAAGTATATATAGAACAGGCTAAGCTTACTCAGGTAAGTTTAGCCAATGTGGTCCAAGTGGTGGCTGAGGCAAATCAAACTGCTCAGGATAGTTACACTGAATAAAATAAAGACCGTCGGGTGGGGCGGTGACTCCTGCCGCTTTACGATCTTGTGCAGCAAACATTGCATCGATATGATCAACTTCATACATGCCTTGACCAATTTCGAGTAAACATCCAACAATGTTGCGAACCATATGGTGTAAAAAACCATCTGCTTGAATATCTAAAACCAAATAGCGTCCATGTTCAAATAAACGGCAATGTTTTACATGTCGAACAGGCTGATTTGACTGGCAGGCCGCTGCACGGAAGCTTTCAAAGTTATGAGTACCTTCAAATTTACTAGCAGCTTCAATCATCTTTTTCACATCTAACTGTTGGTAAATGTGAGTAACCTGTTTATGCAATAGTGCAGGGCGATGAGGAGTGTTATATATAATATAGCGGTAACGTCGAGCAGTCGCTTTAAAACGAGCATGAAAACTTTCATCCATCAGTTTAATCCACTGAATGGAAATATCTTTAGGTAGCTGGCTGTTTGCCCCTCTTAACCACCCTGTTTCTGGGCGAATGGCATGCGTGTCGAAGTGTGCCACCATATTTGTCGCATGTACTCCTGCATCGGTACGACCAGCACCATGAAGTGCTATCGGTTCATTTGCGACTTTGCTAAGCACACGTTCAATGGTTTCTTGTACGCTGGCAACGCCTGGCTGTTGTGTTTGCCAACCTCGATATTGAACTCCGCTAAATTCAATACCGACTGCATAACGTTGCATGGCTTTACCTCTATTTAATGCAAATTTTCGTTCCAATGGCTGAGCCACTGTTCTGGGGTTGAGTATTTTAAATAGATTTGAAGTGCTTTTGCATAGAGATCTGCATGACTATGTGCATCACTAATGACAATTTTTGCAGTTTTTGTCCACTCACTAATTGCATAGCGTTGATCAATACCACCAAACGTAACTTGAGTCGTAAGAATCGGAACGCAGCCATGTGTATAGAGCTCATCTAATGTTGCGAGTAGTTCCTGATTAACAGCTATGTTTCCCGTACCAAAACCTTGCAATACTAAAAATTGAGGTGGGGCTGGCAGTAAATTTCGTAATTGTTGAACGAGCTGAGCGGTTGCAATAGGTTGCATCATCCAATTCAAAATTTGAAAAGATGCTGCACGCTCGATTTGCGTATCTTGCAGAATTAACCCGTTTTGCTGAGGTGTAAATTCAGATTCAGCTTTAAGACCAGAAAAAGCGTCGAGTTCAGTCGTATGTGTCTTTAACACAGTTTGAGCATGAAATACTTGATGATGAAACGCAAGGTAAGTACCCACAGGTAAGCTAATCGCCTGCTCTAATGCAAGATATAAATTATCAATTGCATCGGTAAACTCACGGGTATCATTTCCTTGAATATTCAGGAGAGGATATTGACTGCCAGTAATAACTATATGGCAGCTCTGGCCTAGAAAACGAGCTAGAGTCGCAGCAGCATAACTGAGAGTATCTGTACCATGAATAACGACGAAGTGCTGATAGCCTTCAAGTTGTAGTTGTTGTATGCATTGAATAAGACGTAGCCAGTCGGGCGCTGTACAAGCACTGCTATCTACAATATTTGGGGCAGCAAAACAGTCGACCGTTAAGTGAGGTGGTATAACTTTTTCAAGTTGAGGTAAGAATTGGTCATATGGCATAGGCGCTAAAGGTTCACCTACACAGCCAAAAGTACCACCCATATAAAATAAGGCTATTTTTTTCATCTTTTTCAGGCACAAAAGCAGTCATCTTTGACTGCTTATGGTAAAACGATCAGCCTTAAGATGCTATGCGATTTAGTAGATTTTTCGCGCGTTGTTGTTGCTCTGTGTTGAATTTTTGCTCATTACTTGCCAACAAGGCGTGCGCTGCTGGGTAAGCACCTAACTTGATGTATTGCTCTGCAAGTTTTAAGTCGAGTTCATTTTCATCTAACTGTTTTAATTCTGGAAAAGCTTGGACAAGTGGGTCGTTGTTTTCAAGGCTAAGTTCTGATTCATTTAAATTCGGTTGATTATCTTCAGACTCTATAGGATTTAAAGAAAACTCAAGGGTTTCAACTGATAATGGCTGAGTTTGAATATTTTCTTCTAAGACGATTTCTTGAGAGTTATTGCTTTGTGAATCAGACTCTTTTTCTATCGAAAAATTACTAAAATCAAAATCAATGTCTGGTGTAGAGGTTGTATCAACTTTGAGTGTTTCAACAGTCAACTCAGAGCTGGGCTCAAGAGACTTTTCTGCTTTATTTGGGATAGACTCTAAAATCAAATGAAAACTCTAAAGTATTTAAGTCATTTGTTTCACTGGCTGTTTCAGTGTTAATTTTATCTTCAGGTTTAGCAGAATCGACTCCTGTTGTTTTTTGCTCAAATGAGAAATTAAATTCCAGAGGCTCAACTTCAACAGCAGGTTCTTGCTTTACAGGGGTATAGTCTTTCTGCAAGTCATCAAAAGAAGCTTCAGAAGAATTTGTTGTTAACTGGTCAAACTGAGCTGTTGTGTCTGGTGTATTTTTTGGCTCTTCGTATGTTTGAGCTTGAGGGAAATCGATAGCATCAGGTTGTCTTGATGACTCATATTCTTTTTGTCTAGTTTCAGCTTGAGTCGCGATTTCATGTAATGCCAGACTTCGAATATGACTAATCAGTTGTGTTATGGCAAATTCATCTTTCTGTGCAATATGAACTTCAAGCAATAATAAATAAAGCTCATGTTGAGTATTATCTTTTTTTAGCGCCTGATTTACTTGAGCTTCAGCGGCTGAATATTGCTTTTCTTGAATGAGCTGTTTGATATTTTTGACGTACAGCTTCTGGAAGAGGGCTGCTTTGTGGAATAGGTGGAAGAGTTTCTTCTACCACATTTACTTTACTTTTTTCACGCGAGTTTTTACTCGATTTAGAGTTTGCTTTTTTATTGGTTTTTTTATTTACCGTTTTAGGGGAGGTGGCCTCTTGCTTCTGGCTATTCTCGCGTTTTTTAAAAATAACAGCGACCACGAGCAATATGATGAACGGAATCACATATAACATTACTTTCCCCTTAAAAAATAAATATTTGCAATATAAAGCGAGCTAACTCTGGTTTTAACTTAATGTTTTTGCTTGTGAGTGTTTTGCTGTGCTTGTAACTGCTGTTGTAACTCTGCCAAACGCGCATTCAAAAGTTGAATACGTTGGTCTTTTAACCGTAAAGTTTGATTTAATTTGGTTACATTCCTTTGTAATGTAACGTTTTTTTCTCTTTTTGTCATAACTTTTACTGCTAACTCAGTATTGTTTTGACTTTGTTGTGTGCTCTTTTTAGCACTTCCATGTGTAGAATTTTGGCTGTTTTCAGCCACGATACTCATTTCTGCTTGTTGCAAACGGTATTTAGCTTTGCCAGAAGGTGATTTTGCAGTATGCGTTATTTCTGTTTTTGATTTATTTTGCTGAGTTTTAGAGACAGGAGTATGGGCGAGTTTTAGAGCAATTCCCTGACGTAAACGGTTTACATCACCTTGGATAAAAGCATGCTGGTTTTGTTTTTGGATATCGTGCATGACTTTCGCAACTGGCTGTTTGGTTTTCGCTGCAATACGATTAGCAATGCTCCATAGAGACTCATTGTGTTGTACTACATATTTACCTGAAGTTACTGGTCCTCTAGACGGACTTAGGGTTTGTTTCTTTGCAGCATTTTGACTGAGATTTTTGGATGGAACAGATTTCTTTTGTACTGCTAACTTTTTAACTGGCGTTTTTGGCGAATTATTTGTATCTGACTTATTAATAGCAGATGTAATTTGATTCTTTGTTGCTGCCTGATTAGGAATAGTGCTTGTTACAACTTGTTGAGCCGAAGAGTTTTCGCTAACTGGGGCAGATGAATTTGTATTTATCGCTGGGACAGTCCCAGACTTGATATTCAGGTTTTGTTCACTATTCGAGTTAGTAGTAGCTAGGGCAGGAGCAGATGAAGTATATCGGGTACTTTCCGGCAGATTTAAAGCAATATCTTTTTCATTCACAATAAGCTGAGGCGATAAAGTACTTTCGTTATTTTCGGTCTTTTTTATAGTAGAAGGCTTAATTACAGTCTTGATATGTTGTAAACGAGTTGCAGAACCTTCACTGATTTTTACAACAATATTGAGTTCAGAATCATTAACAGGTCGGGATGAGGTAATCACAATAACCCCAGAGCCTTGACCATTTTGGCGTGTATAAAAATTAAGATTTCCCGGAGGTTGATGAGTCACACCCAAAGCACTTAAATCTTCTGGGGTTGCTAAACTGACTTGCAAAGTGGAATTGGGATCAGCTTGCTGGAAGTTCATTTCTGCATATAACAAATCGCCGGGTGCGGACTGAATTTGTATAGGGTCTAATGTAATCGCATAAATAGAAGGCGAAGACATAATGGTGAAAATGGCAATTTTTAATTTGTTATAAACAGTCATCTCAATCCATGACCTAATAAGTCGTAAAGTCGTTCAAAATTATACAATAATGAAATGTAAATAAATTGTAAATTTTTCACAAACCAGTTACGAAAAAGCCGATCTAATGTGATCGGCTTTTTGTTTTGACTGAATAATTCAGGCCAAATTATGAGCTTTTGTATTCTACTAAGATACGTAACATACGACGTAAAGGTTCAGCAGCACCCCAAAGTAACTGATCACCTACTGTGAATGCGCCTAAATATTCTTTACCCATGTTAAGTTTACGCAAACGGCCAACAGGTACAGTTAAGGTGCCTGTTACAGCAACAGGTGTAAGGTCAGTCATAGACGCTTCACGAGTGTTTGGTACAACTTTCGCCCATTGGTTTGAAGTACGAATCATATCTTCGATTTCATCAAGTGGGACATCTTTTTTCAACTTGATCGTCAATGCTTGAGAATGACAACGCATCGCTCCAATACGGACACAGTGGCCATCGATAGGAACAATTTGTGAATTACCCAAGATCTTGTTGGTTTCAACCTGACCTTTCCATTCTTCTTTTGACTGACCGCTTTCAAGTTGCTTATCAATGTAAGGAATCAACGATCCAGCTAATGGCACGCCAAAGTTAGCAGATGGGAAACCTTCGCCACGTTGTAACTCGGCAACTTGACGGTCAATATCCAAAATTGCAGATTTAGGGTCATCTAACAACGTTTTGGTATTGTTATATAAGTAGCCCATACCAGTAATTAGCTCACGCATGTTTTGTGCGCCAGCGCCTGATGCTGCTTGATAAGTCATAGCAGTCATCCACTCCACCAAATTGTTTTGGAAAAGTGAACCTAAACCCATCAACATAAGCGATACAGTACAGTTACCGCCTACGAAAGTTTTGGTGCCGTTAGCCAAACCATCTTTGATAACGTTAAGGTTTACTGGGTCAAGAACGATGATTGCATCATCTGACATACGTAAAGTTGAGGCTGCATCAATCCAGTAGCCATTCCAGCCAGTTGCTTTTAACTGTGGGAAAACTTCAGACGTATAGTCACCACCTTGACAGGTAATAATGACATCCATTTGCTTCAGACTATTAATGTCTGTAGCTTCCATAAGTGCTGGGGCAGTCTTACCACCAAATGAAGGAGCTTCACCACCTGCATTACTGGTAGAGAAATAAAATGGCTCAATATGAGCAAAATCATTCTCTTCAACCATACGTTGCATAAGGACGGAACCGACCATCCCGCGCCAACCGACCAGACCTACTTTCATGTCATTTTGCCTCGGTGCGTTAAAATTGTTAGGGGGAGTTGAGTGTATCAAAAGTGTCCACAACTGCAAGCGTTACAGAAACAAAACACCATGTTTATTGAGTAGAATATCTTGTTTATGTTACATACAAAATTGATAAAGATGACAAAAACTTTAAAAACCAAATCATCTTAAAAGAGAAAATTCAATGATTTATATCGAAGTTCTAACTGGTCTAGTGATTTGGTTAAGTTTCTGGTCACTTATTCCTCGTGATGAGTGGTGGTTTCGGGGCGCCGATTTCCCGCGTTTGCAGATTCTATTTGTTGGATTATTAGCCTTTGTCGGGATGTTGTTTTGGCCGACCGAATGGAATCTATGGCGTGAAATATTGCTTGCTGTGCTTATTGCTGCTATCGCCTATCAGCTTAAAATGGTTTTGCCTTATACCTTGCTCTAGGAAAAAACAGGTTAAACAGGTGAGATCATCTCAGTTAGACCCGCAAAAGCAAATTTCATTAATTGTATCGAATGTTCTAACCCCTAATGATAAGTATCATTTACTTCTTGAGCAGATCACTCAATTAAAACCAGATTTGTTGCTTACACTGGAAAGTGATAAGACGTGGGAAAATGCTTTAAAAGAAATTGAAGAAGATTATCCTTATCGCGTTCCAGTGCCTTTAGATAATTTATACGGAATGCATTTATATAGCCGTTTACCTTTATCAAATACGGAAGTGAAATTTATTTTAAGTGATGAAACTCCTTCTATTCATACCACAGTGACTTTACGATCTGGTATGCCAGTTCAACTCTATTGTTTGCATCCTAAGCCACCGAGTCCAACCGAGGCGAAAGATTCGACTTTACGTGATGCAGAGCTTTTAATTGTTGGAGATCAGATTAAAGACTTAGATGAAAGCTGTATTGTGATGGGGGATTTAAACGACGTAGCATGGTCACGTACTACACGTTTATTTCAACGTATTAGCGGGCTACTTGATCCACGGGTTGGGCGACATTTCATTAATACCTTCCATGCAGATTATCCATTGTTGCGTTGGTCTTTAGATCATATTTTTCATAGTACCGATTTTGGTCTGGTTAAAATGAAACGGTTGCCACATATTGGATCGGATCATTTTCCTGTATATGTCGTTTTGCAGACTGGTCGGGTGTTTGAACAAGTTCAAGAGGAATTGGAGCAAACTCAAAACGATGATGAAGAGGCCCAAAGTGCCATACAAGAAGGTATTGCAAAGGCTGAAAAAGAAGAAAAAATTGTGAGTGATAAAATTGCGCAGCCTTATAAATAAAAAGAATATAAAAATTCATGTAAGCAATATCGTACAAAGATTTGAGTCTAGGGCGAATAGGCAGGGGATTATAAAAACCTTATTCTACATTCATCGGCACACGGAAACGGGAATGGACGATCCCACGTAAGGATACACAAAGCTGATATGGAATAGCATCACGGATTAGATGTTGGAACGGAAACGATAAAAATAACGATTAACCTGAAAGCACAACCTCATTTACCCGAGTTTTGCAGGACGCAGAACTCGGGTTAATATTATATATATACCTTATTTAATTCATTGCAAATAAAAGAAATATTGTTAAGTTAATCTTAATTTAAAAAGTTATTTAACTATAGGTAATAGTTCATAAGTTCTTTATATATCTGAATATATCTGAGCAATTTTCAATGAAAATAGATACAATTTTTTTTTTTGATAAGTTTTTGTTTTTATAGATTATTGATGAATAAATATAGGCTTTGATCTATTTAGATATAAATTGGGGTTGTTTAATTGGCAAATCTCAATAGAATGTGCCGATCGTTGACATGTTGGATCGTCAACAGGCATTGTTGTTTATTTCGCCGGATCGGCGAGTTGTGATTTGTTTGTGCATTTAAATTTCTGTTTGGAAATTATTGTACATATTGAGGTTTCACTCTTAGTTAGTGGTCTTCTCCCTCTCATATTTGATACTTTGCGGTGCATAAGGATTGTCTTATGAAGAATTTTAAATTTAGCCTTGCTTGGCAAATTTTAATTGCTTTAGTCCTAGGGATAGTTGTAGGGGCTGTTTTACATAACCAGCCTGAAATCAAAGATAGTATTGTGAATAATGTTCTTACGCCAATGGGTAAGATCTTTATTAGCCTGATCAAAATGATTGTTATTCCAATCGTTTTCTCTACCTTAATTTTAGGTATTGCAGGTGTTGGCAGTACGAAAAGTTTAGGGCGTCTTGGTTTTAAAACCATTCTCTATTTTGAAATTATTACCACGATTGCCATTTTAGTTGGTTTGGTTGCGGCAAATATCTTCCATCCTGGTTCAGGCATTGATATGTCTCAACTGGTTCAAACCGATATTTCTCAATATAAGAGTACAGCTCAAGAAGTTGGTTCTCAATCGCATGGTTTGGTACAGACAGTTTTGTCAATGATTCCAACCAATATTATTAACTCGATGGCACATGGCGAAATGTTGCCAGTGATTTTCTTCGCCGTGTTATTTGGTATTGGTTTATCTTCATTGCCAGAGAAGACCAAAGATCCATTGTTAAGCGTATTTCATGCTGTGTCAGAAACAATGTTCCGTGTGACACACATCATTATGAAATATGCACCATTTGGTGTGTTTGGTTTGATCGCTGTAACTGTTGCGAACTTCGGTTTCGCATCATTAATTCCATTAGCTAAATTAGTGGTATTAGTTTATGTAGCTATCTTATTCTTTGCTTTTGTGGTTTTAGGAATCACTGCAAAAATATTCGGTATCAATATCCTTATTCTAATGAAAATATTGAAAGATGAACTGATCTTAGCTTACTCAACAGCGAGCTCGGAAACTGTTCTACCGCGTATTATGCAAAAAATGGAAGACTACGGTGCACCAAAAGCAATTTCTAGTTTTGTAATTCCAACGGGTTATTCATTTAACCTTGACGGTTCAACACTTTACCAAAGTATTGCAGCTATCTTTATTGCGCAGCTTTATGGTATTGACATGTCAATTGGTCAACAAGTTCTTTTAGTTGTAACCTTAATGATTACTTCTAAAGGTATTGCTGGTGTTCCTGGTGTATCATTCGTGGTGTTATTAGCTACGTTACATACAGTTGGTATTCCACTTGAAGGCTTAGCATTTATTGCTGGTGTTGACCGTATCATGGATATGGCGCGTACCGCATTGAACGTTGTAGGTAATGCACTTGCAGTACTTGTGATTAGTAAATGGGAAAAACAATACGACAGCGAGAAAGCAGCAGCTTATGAGGCAACTTATAAATAATCTGCCTTGTTATTGTAGTAAAAACCCGCGTTGATC
>Ga0065703_1000050_pt1 | contig 26232 bp, 29 predicted proteins | sample SwiRhicommunBV21_FD_59090 | JGI IMG/M metagenome (GOLD analysis project Ga0065703, IMG submission 59090) | Switchgrass rhizosphere microbial communities from Buena Vista Grasslands Wildlife Area, Michigan, USA - BV2.1 v1 | ecosystem: Host-associated > Plants > Roots > Rhizosphere > Soil ...
GCTCTAAAGCGGGTTTTCTTTTGAAATTAGATTAGTTTAACCAATCAATTTCTTCATTAGTTCATTCACTTGCGCAGGGTTAGCTTTACCCTTAGAAGCTTTCATGACTTGACCTACAAGACCGTTAAAGGCTTTTTCCTTACCAGACTTGTATTCTTCAACCATTTTTTCATTGGCTGCCAGAACTTCTTTAATAATTGCTTCGATCGCACCAGTGTCAGTTTCTTGCTTTAAGCCTTTTTCCGCAATAATGTCATCGGCAGATTTACCTTCCGATTCCCACATAAAGCCAAAGACTTGTTTTGCAATCTTACCGCTGATGGTGTTATCAACAATACGTGCAATCATGCCACCAAGCTGTTCAGCAGAAACAGGAGAGTCAGCCAAATCTAGGTTTGCTTTGTTTAACGCGCCTGAGAATTCGCCCATCACCCAGTTTGCCGATACTTTACCTTGTGCAGCACCGCCCGCAGCAGCCACAACAGCCTCATAGAAGTCTGCCATTTCGCGTGAGAGCGTAAGTACATGTGCATCGTACTCAGTTACACCAAAGTCTGCGATAAAGCGTACACGGCGTGCAGCAGGTAGCTCTGGAAGCGCAGCACGAGCAGCTTCAATTTGCTCATCTGCAATAATCACTGGTAACAAGTCTGGATCTGGGAAGTAGCGGTAGTCATTCGCTTCTTCTTTAGAACGCATTGAACGCGTTTCCATTTTGTTTGGATCGAACAAACGTGTTTCTTGGTCGATGCTTCCGCCGTATTCCAAAATTTCCATTTGGCGTTCAATTTCAACATTGATCGCTTGTTCAATGAAACGGAATGAGTTGAGGTTTTTAAGCTCACAGCGCGTACCAAACGGTTGACCCGGACGACGTAAAGACACGTTACAGTCCGCACGGAATGAACCTTCAGCCATGTTACCGTCGGAAATACCTAACCAACGCACAAGTGTGTGGATTGATTTGATATATGCCACCGCTTCTTCAACCGAACGCATGTCAGGTTCAGAAACGATTTCAAGTAAAGGTGTGCCAGCACGGTTTAAGTCAATGCCAGACATACCTTCAAATTGGTCGTGTACAGATTTACCCGCATCTTCTTCAAGGTGAGCACGAGTTACGCCAATGCGTTTGGTTGTGCCATCTTCAAGCTGGATGTCGATGTGGCCTAAGCCAACAATCGGGTTATCCATTTGGCTAATTTGATAGCCTTTTGGAGAGTCTGGGTAGAAATAGTTTTTACGTGCAAACACAGATGCTTGGTCGATGTATGCATCGATACCTAAACCAAAGCGAATTGCAAGATCAACCACTTTTTCATTCAAAACAGGGAGTACACCTGGCATTGCCAAGTCTACAAGGCTTGCTTGCGTGTTTGGGTCTTGACCAAATTCAGTAGATGAACCAGAGAAAATTTTAGAATTGGTTGCAAGCTGAGTGTGAATCTCGATACCAATAACGACTTCCCAACCGTCAATCAATTTCAACTTTTGAGCTTCAGCCATTATGCATTCTCCTCAGCAATTGCCGCACGTTTGGTATGCCAGTCAGTGTTTTGTTGGTATTGATGAACAATTGACAGCAATTGTGATTCTGACCAATAGTTACCAATTAACTGTAAGCCGACAGGCAAGCTGTCTTTGTCAAAACCAACAGGAGCATTAATCGCTGGTAAGCCTGCTAAGTTCACTGCAAGTGTATAGATATCGCCTAAATACATTTCAGTTGGACTTAAGTTTGCACCAATTTTATAAGCAGTCGTTGGTGCAGAAGGTGCAGCAATCACGTCTACATTTTCAAATGCTTTTAAGAAGTCTTGTTGAATTAAACGACGAACTTTTTGTGCTTTCACATAGTAAGCATCGTAATAACCAGCAGAAAGCGCATAAGTACCAATTAAGATACGACGTTGAACTTCTGGACCGAACCCTTCTGAACGCGAACGCTTGTAAAGATCCATTAAGTCAGCTGGGTTTTCACAGCGGTGGCCGTAACGAACACCATCATAACGAGACAAGTTAGAAGATGCTTCTGCTGGTGCGATGAGGTAATACGTTGGTACATAAGCTTCAGTCATATTGAGATCAATCTCAACAAGCGTTGCGCCCATTTCTTCAAGCTTTTTCAAAGACTCTTCAACACGTGCTTTTACGTCTGCGTCTAAACCTGCAACGTTAAAGTACTGTTTAGGAATACCAATGCGTAAGCCTTTTACAGATGTATTGCTTAAGTTTGCAACGTAGTCATCAACTTCTTTTTTAACAGAAGTTGAATCTTTCGCATCGTGACCTGCAATCACATTCATCAGGTAAGCACAATCTTCAGCAGAACGTGCCATTGGACCTGCTTGGTCTAAAGATGATGCATAGGCAATAATACCGAAACGAGACACACGGCCATATGTTGGTTTTAAGCCTGTTAAGCCACAGAAAGAGGCAGGTTGGCGAATTGAACCACCAGTATCAGTACCAGTAGCAAAAGGCGCTAAATCAGCCGCTACAGCCGCAGCAGAGCCACCAGATGAACCACCAGGAACATGATCAAGTGCCCATGGGTTGCTGGTTGCACCAACATACGAGCTTTCAGAAGTTGAGCCCATTGCAAACTCGTCCATGTTCACTTTACCTAAAGTGACTAGACCAGCAGCTTTAGTTTTTTCCACAACAGTTGCATCGTAAGGAGAGATGAAGTTGTCTAGAATTTTTGAACCAGCAGTTGTTTTAATACCTTTGGTACAAAAAATATCTTTATGAGCAAGTGGAATACCCGTTAAAGCAGTTGCATTACCTGCTTTTAATGCAGCATCGGCAGCATCAGCGTCGCGAAGTGCTTGTTCAGGCGTAACCGTCACATAGCTTTTAACTTGTGAATCGAGTTTCGCAATACGTTGCAAATAATGTTCAGTCAGTTCGCGAGATGAAAACTTCGCTTGGCTTAAGCCCTCAGCAAGTTCACGAATTGATAAGCGATGTAAATCAGTCATGAGTAAAATTTCTTTACATTCAAAATAGGGAAGATGGGTTAATTGAGTAAAAGTTATTCAATCACGCGAGGAACAAGATACAAACCATCTTGAGTTGCTGGTGCAACTGCTTGGTACTCATCTCGATGATTGCTTTCAGTTACCACATCAGCACGTAAAGGTTGAGGATTATCAAAAGGACTCTTTAAAGGTTCTACGCCTTCAGTATCAATGCCTTTTAAGGTTTCCATCATGCCTAAAATTTTATTTAGACTTTGAGCATATTCAGCAGATTGCGTATCATTGAGCGACAATCGAGCAAGATTGGCGATTGCTGAAACTGTTTGTGCATTTAAATCTGCTGAATGCTGTGCATCCGATGTAGACATAACATCACCTAATCAGTATTAAAAATTTTCAAAATATCGTGCGTTATAATAAGCGATTGACTTGTTCAAATCATCACATTTAGTTTAAAGTTGCCACCTTGCATCCACATGAAAGTTTAACTGAGAACGAACCGTGATTCTAAAACGACTAATTGGCTTGTTTTCGCCGGATCTAGCCATTGATTTAGGTACAGCAAATACACTTATTTATGCACCAGGCCGCGGCATTATATTAAATGAACCAACAGTTGTGGCAATTCGTCACAGTGGTTCACAAAAAATTGTTGCTGCAGTAGGGCTGGACGCGAAACAAATGTTAGGCCGTACACCTGCGAATATTTCTGCAATTCGTCCAATGAAAGACGGTGTAATTGCGGATTTTGAAGTGACTGAAACCATGTTAAATCAGTTTATTGGTAAAGTTCACGAAAAACGTTTGTTCCCACCTGCACCTCGTGTGGTTGTATGTGTACCATGTAAATCGACTTTGGTCGAGCGTCGTGCGATTCGTGAAGCAGTATTTAATGCTGGTGCACGTGATGTTCGTCTTATTGAAGAGCCTATGGCTGCTGCAATTGGCGCAGGTATGCCAGTTGAACAGGCGTGTGGTTCTATGGTTGTGGATGTTGGTGGTGGTACAACAGAAATTGCAATTATTTCATTGCAAGGTTGTGTCTATGCTGACTCTTTACGCATCGGTGGTGATGTTTTTGATGAACAAATCATCAATTATGTTCGTAAAGCTCATGGTTGCGTGATTGGTGAAACCACAGCAGAAATTATTAAAAAAGAAGTAGGTATGGCTGTTTCTGATGGTACAACATTAGAAATCGAAGTACGTGGGCGTAACCTTGCAGAAGGTGTACCTCGTGCGATTACTGTAACTTCTGACGAAATTACTCAAGCAATCTCTGATCCGTTACAAAACATTGTAAGTGCAGTGAAATCAGCACTTGAGCAAACTCCTCCAGAGCTTTCTTCTGATATTGCTGAGCGTGGTATTGTGTTGACAGGTGGTGGTGCATTGCTTCGTAACCTCGATAAATTATTAGCTCAAGAAACTGGTTTACCAGTTGTGGTTGCCGAAGATCCTCTTACTTGTGTTACCCGTGGTGGTGGTAAAGTATTGGAGTTCTTTGACAATCCGAACCATGACATGCTTTTTGTTGGTTAAGTTTAAGGATTAGGCGGTGCAACCGAATATTTTTTCAAGACAGCCGCCATCTTTCCGCTCGTTTATTATTGCGGTCATTACATGCTTGGTTGTGCTATTTTTTGATTGGCGCATGCCGTATGTGATTCAGCCAGCAAGGGATGTCTTGTACGCTGCATATAACCCAATTTATGCATTGGCCAGTTATCCAGTACTGTCGAGAGAATGGCTGAATCAGCAAACAAAATCTGAAGCACAACTGCGTCGTGAAAATACTGCGATGCAGGCTGAGCTTTTACAAGCTCAAGTCCGCTTACAGAAACTTTCTGAATTATCTGCTGAAAACACCCGTTTGCGAGGTCTCCTTGATACACCATTAATTATTGATGGACGTATGGAAATTGCCGAAGTGATCGGGACAGATGCAGACCCATTACGTCATATCATCATTGTTAACCGTGGCTCTATGGACCATTTAAAGGTCGGTCAAACGGTTCTGGATGATAAGGGGATTATGGGGCAGATTATTAATGTATATCCTCATAGCTCACGTGTAATGTTGTTATCAGATAAAGAACACTCACTTTCGGTCCGTCTTGAACGCACTGGAATGCGGGCAATTGTTTCTGGTACAGGTGATTTGGGTCGTTTGAAAATGGAATATGTGCCGACTAGTGCGAATATTCAAGTGGGCGATAAAGTGTTTAGCTCAGGTTTGGGTGAACACTTCCCAGCAGGTTATGCAGTAGGTACGGTTGCCAAAATCAAACGTCATAACTCAGGTGAGTTTGCGGAAATTGATGTAACACCAGCAGCACAATTAGCAACAGGACACCATGTAGTTGTACTTTTTTCGGATTCATTAGCGAAGGAGCAGCCATATGCCAATCGCTAAACTGAAACGAGAAAAGCGCAAAGATCCATTATGGGGGATTATTATCTCCGTTATCGTGGGTTCTGTGCTCATGGTTTACCCGCTGTCCTACGATATTTCAGGTTGGCGCCCATTATTCATGTTGATGATTATGCTGTTTTGGGTGGTATGTCAGCCAACGTGGTGTGGGGTCTGGTTTGCATTTGGAATGGGGATTTTTACAGACTTATTGCTTGATGCACCTTTAGGTCTCAATGCCTTAAGCTTTGTAATTATGACTTTTCTTACCCGTTTTTTAATTCGTGAACGTCGTATTTTAACCTTTGGTAATTTATGGACGATTGCAACTCTGGTCATTATTGCTCATTTAGCGTTTATGTGGGTAACCCAGACTATGGGTGGAATTCATTTTTCGATTGCTAGACACTGGCAACCATTAATGACAAGTATCATCACTTGGCCAATCGTCTATTATTGTTTGGCAAAATGGCGAATATAGTTTTAGCATCTAGCTCTCCTCGTCGGAAGGAATTGTTGCAACAACTGGGTTTGGATTTTGAAATCTATAGCCCTGATATTGACGAATCTGTTCATGAGAATGAATTTGTTCATCATTATGTTGAACGTTTAGCTAGAGAAAAAGCGCAAGCTGTATTAAAACTTTTTCCAGAAGCAATTGTTATTGCTGCCGATACAAGTCTAGGGCTGGATGGCCAAATAATTGGTAAGCCTGAATCGAAAAGCCATGCTTTTGACATATGGAAACAATTATCTGGGCGTTGGCATGACGTGTTTTCTGGAATATGTGTTGCTACTCAACAACAAATGTTGAGTCAGGTTGTACAGACACAAGTTGAGTTCCAACATCTGACTACGCAAGATATGGAAGATTATTGGACCACAGGAGAGCCTGTTGGGAAGGCCGGTGGATATGCAATTCAAGGGATTGCTTCTCAATATATTCCCCAAATTCAAGGAAGTTATAGTAATGTGGTAGGACTTCCTTTATACGAATTTGCACAGTTATTAAAAAGAGTAAAGACATAAGGTGTTGTTATCATTCTTAATTGAATAGCATTGTCGATGAACACTAGACAAAGTTAAAGTTAACAGCTTCTCTGGCTCTTTAATAAAAATTTTATAATGCTTTGAGTTTATGTATGTCAGAAGAATTACTTATTAATGTCACGCCTATGGAGTGTCGGGTGGCATTAATCGAAAATGGAACTGTTAATGAGCTGTATGTCGAGCGTACAGTCAAGCGCGGTCTAGTCGGCAATATTTACAAGGGTAAAGTCGTGCGAGTGCTTCCGGGCATGCAAGCAGCTTTTGTTGATATCGGTTTATCCCGAACAGCCTTTTTACATATCAATGATATGGTTTGGCCTCGTTCACAGCCCACCCCAAACGTTTTTGAACTCTTGCATCCCGGTCAAACCCTGACCGTTCAAGTCATGAAAGATATGTTAGGAACGAAAGGGGCACGTCTGAGTACAGATCTCTCAATTCCTTCTCGTTATCTGGTTCTCATGCCATATGGTAACCATATTGGAGTATCGCAGCGTATTGAGTCTGAAGAAGAGCGAGAGCGACTACGCAATATTATCGAAAGTATTCAATCTGAACATAATCTGCCGGGTAGTGTGATTGTACGTACAGCTGCCGAAGGTGTGGATGAGGCAGAAATTGCACGGGATATGTGCTATCTGAGTAAATTATGGGAATACATCCAACGTAAGCAGATTGATGTTGCAGTTCCTTCCTTAATTTTTGAAGAGCTTCCATTACCTCAGCGTATTATTCGAGATTTAGCAAGCGAAGAGACTGCAAAGATTTATGTCGATTCGAGAGAAATTCATGCCAAGCTTCTTGAGTTTGTTGAAGAATTTGTTCCGAATATGCAAAGTCGACTCATTCATTATCCGGGTGAGCGACCGTTATTTGATCTCTATAACGTCGAAGAAGATATCCAGAAAGCCCTTCAAACACGTGTTGCTTTGAAATCGGGTGGTTATCTAATGATCGACCAGACTGAAGCCATGACGACAATTGACGTTAATACTGGTTCATATGTTGGCGGTCGTAGTCTTGAAGACACCGTTTTTAAAACCAATATGGAAGCGACTCAAGTCATTGCACGTCAACTTAGACTGCGTAATTTGGGTGGTATTCTCATTATTGATTTTATTGACATGCAAGAGGCAACTCACCGTGAAGAGGTGATGCGTCAGTTTGAAAAAATGCTTGAGCGTGATCACGCTAAGACCAAAATCACTCAGGTATCAGAACTTGGTCTGGTCGAAATGACTCGTAAACGAACAAGGGAATCGTTAGAACATTTGCTGTGTGAGTCGTGTCCAACGTGCCAAGGACGTGGTTTTGTCAAAACAGCAGAGACAGTGTGTTACGAAATATTTCGTGAGATATTACGATATACCCGCGCATTTGAGTCAACGAGTGGCTTTACTGTTGTTGCTCACCCTTCTGTGATTGACCGATTATTAACAGCAGAAGCACCCGCAGTGGCTGATTTAGAGCATTTTATTAACCGTGTCATTAAATTTCAGGTCGAAAATTTATATACGCAAGAGCAATACGATATCATTTTAAGTTAAAGTTGTAACAAGATATCGCTTAATCCTTGTTACAACTGAAATTTTACTTTCATTCATGAATTTTAAATACTACTTACATACAGTAGCCCTAGACGTTCTCCCTATTTAACGTCTTAGCAAACAATAAGAGGTATAACCCATGAATGTAAGTGAAAACTTAATTAGCAACGGTCTTAAACATGTTTTAGAAAGCACGCCAGTAAATAGCTGCTATATGTTGAATGACCAAGGTAAAGAAGTACCGATCACAACTGCAATGATTCGTTCAGTATGTCATCAGTTGCTTAACCAGTGCCGCACAATCAAAAAATAAGGGGCCAATTCAAAGCCCCTTAACTTTTCTAACTTGCTGAATGATGTTTCAGTTGCTTCTCTGCAATAATTTCTTCAAAACGTTGAATCTCATCTTCTAAATGAGTCAAAAGGTTTTGCATTTTTGGCAAAGCATTTCGACAAGCTGTTAATCCCACTTCAAGCTTATCTAAATAACTGGTCATGGTAATATTTAAAGCTTGTCCATCCATGACAATCGAAGCAGGGTAGAGAGCGTCTAATTTCGCGCCATTCCAATAAAGTGGTTCACGTGGCCCTGGTACATTGGAAATCACTAAATTGAACGCCTGACGCTTAGGAAGCATTCCTGACATGATGTTTAATCCTGCTGGACCATAAACAACCGCGCTATAGTTTAAAATTTCATTAGCAGTCATACGGCTAAAGCGTTGCTTTGAATTCTGCATGCTGCGACGAATAATTTCTAGACGTTCTAACGGTTGGTCTTTATGAGTCCCTAAATTTGCCAGAATCATAGTAATCCGGTTACTCATATCAGAATCATCTGTGCGTAATGAAGCTGGAACCATGGCAATAAGTGGCTTTTTAGGTAAGCTATTTTGACTAATCAAATATTCACGTAAAGCACCAGAACATACTGCTAGTACAACATCGTTAATCGTTACGCCTAATGCTTTTGAAATTTTTCTAAGACGGCTCAATTCAAAGGATTGGGCAGCGAAACGACGTGAAGCACTTACTCTTTGGTTCAAAATCGAAACTGGCGCCTGAAAGGTAGAAACATAATCAGGATTTTTGCCCATTTCTTTAAATATAGTCTGAGATAACTCTTGCATTACTTTAGGAGCTATATCCAGTTGAGACTTAATGCCTCCTAAAATACTCTTAATTTTACTTGTACTTGGAGTAGGCACTTTTAGGCGTTTAGTTCTTTTGCTCTCAACACACCATAAAGGAACCACGTGTTTCTCTTCTGGTGTCTTTGAAAGTGATTTTTCAATCAAACGCATACCCGCAACGCCATCAACCATTGCATGATGGATTTTAAAATACATGGCAAAACGGTTGCCTTCGATTCCTTCAATAATGTCACAGGTCCAAAGTGGCTTGGCACGGTCAATTAATGAGCTGTGTTGTTGCGAGATATAAACCAGAAGTTCACGAATGCGCCCAGGATGAGGCAAAGCAATGTGGCGAAAGTGATGATCAATATCGAACTCTTCATCCTCATCCCAAAATAGACCATTTAAACGGTTATTGAAGGGAGGAATAGGAATGCTTTTTGAGCGTTTAATATCTTCTACTAAATCATGTACAAAGGTTTCAGGTGCATTTTCAGGAATTTCAAATAAAAATAATCCACCGACATGCATGGGTTGCTGTCTTTTTTCAAGTGACAGAAAAATGAAATCAATTGGGTGTAATGGACGCATAAATCATTGTGCCTCATGCATTTTTCTAAGAAGCCCTTATCTGAGCTCTTATTAGAATTATAGAACCGTAAAATTAAGTATATAGCGTTTAGAGTAGAGAAAATATGACTTTGTGTACGTAACATGACATAAAAAAAACCACTGATTTGCCAGTGGTTTTTTTGATATCAAACTACTTTTTCATGTTGCCTGCATGTAATCCGCACTCTTTTTGAGTCGCTTCTTCCCACCACCAGCGTCCTTCACGTTCATGCTGGTTCGGTAATACAGCTCGTGTACATGGTTCACAACCAATAGAAACAAAACCACGTTCGTGTAGAGGGTTATATGGAATTTCCATCATACGGATGTAACTCCATACTTCGGCACTTGTCCAATTCGCTAGAGGATTATATTTAATAAGTTGTTTATCTGGACCAGAGAAGCCAGCATCAGCTTGTACCACTGGAATTTCTGTACGTGTACCAGGACTTTGGTCTTTACGTTGGCCAGTAATCCAACCATCTAAAGTCGCAAGTTTTTTACGTAAAGGCTGAACTTTTCGAATACCACAACATTCCTGATGCCCATCTGTAAAAAAGCTGAATAAACCTTTTTCGTTTACCATGTTTTGAACAGCTTCAGATTCAGGGAAACAAATTTCGATATTAATATTGTAGTGTTTACGGACAGTTTCAATAAATTGATAAGTTTCAGCATGGAGGCGGCCAGTGTCGAGACTAAAGACACGGAAAGGCTTGCCTAAACGTGAAGCAATATCAATTAAGACAACATCTTCTGCTCCCGAAAAAGAAATTGCAATTTCACCTTGTTGGCTTAAGGCAAGTTCTAAAATTTCCCGAGGGCTTTTGGTTGCATATTCAGCAGCAAGAGCATCTACGATATCAATAGTCGGAATAACGGTCATGTGTGTTCCTGGCAAAAGGCTTGGGCGCATTGAGTTATGAAAAATATTCTAAAGGATAGTTGATAAACTGCTTAGCACTTTAATTTCGATCCTTATGAATAAAATTGATTTGATCAATAACAACGCAAAACTGAAAATCTTAATGGTATGATACAGCAATTTTTAACCAACGTTGGAAGCATTCATGGAAATCGTATGCCTAGATCTTGAAGGGGTTTTAGTTCCAGAAATCTGGATCAATTTCGCTAAAAAAACAGGGATTAAAGAACTCGAGGCGACAACTCGTGATATTCCGGATTATGATGTTTTAATGACTCAGCGTCTTAATATTTTAAAACAACACGGTCTAGGCTTAAATGACATTCAAGAAGTCATTGCTGAGATGGGGCCTTTACCAGGTGCAAAAGAATTTGTTGAGTGGGTGAGTACACATTTCCAACTCGTGATTCTGTCAGATACTTTCTATGAGTTTGCGCATCCTTTAATGAAGCAATTGGGTTGGCCAACAATTTTCTGTCATAAATTAGAGACAGATGAAGAAGGAATGATTACGGCTTATAAACTACGTCAACCAGATCAAAAACGTGAGTCTGTTAAGGCATTACATGGCTTAAATTTCCGTGTAATTGCTGCGGGTGATTCGTATAACGATACAACGATGCTGGGTGAAGCTGACCATGGTTTCTTGTTTGATGCACCTGCAAACGTAATTGCTGAGTTCCCGCAATTTCCTGCTATCCACGGCTATGACGCATTAAAAGAAGCAATACGTTCAGTTTCAAAGCGTAGCATTCCAGCTTAAATAGCAAAAATAAAAAAGGCGCTTTAAGCGCCTTTTTATATGAATGAGTTTTGAAACTTAGAATTTATAACCAAGTTTTAAACCATAAGCGATTGCGTTGTTGTCAGAGAACTCTGCAACATATTCATCACCGCCAGCTTGTGCACCAGTTTGAGCCTTAGCATCGCCTAACCAGAAGTATTTTACACCACCAGCAATAAACGTTTGTGGGGTAGGACTATATTGAAGACCTAAACCTACGTTCCAGTAACCTTCTGTTGGACCTAGAGTTGTGATTGGGTCACCTGCACCAGAGTCCCAACCTACAGAAACATTACCAGCCCATTTGTCATTAAGTTTACGGCCTACCCCAGTGTTCACAGACCATTGGTCATCTGCATAACTAACTAAATCAAAACCATTTGGACGGTTGACAATCGGGCCTACAACTTTTGATAGTTGTCCAAATTTGTATGGTTGAACAGAGAAATCTTTCCAGTTCACCCAACGTACGTTGGCAAAGGCAACAGTGTCAGCCATGATTCCCGTTTGGAAATCAAAGTTAACTGATTGAGGTGTAGTAATTGTGGTATCTGCTGAGCTATTTTTAATTGCCTCACCAGCTGCAGCTTGCCCTAACAGTGAAAGAGCAGGAAGTGTAGGCAAGTTTTCACGAATATTAACGTCATGGTCAATTTCAGAGCGATACGTTAAAGATGCTTTTAATGCAATTTCAGGAATTTGATAAGCGAAACCTGCTAACCAACCTGCACCACCTGTTTCTTTAATATCTGCGTCATAGCCATTGTAGATACTGTAAGCTTGACCACGGAGATTGATATTTCCTTTAATGGTTTGATATACGCCACCTGCATAGAAGTTCCAGTTTTGATTCGGTTGGAAACCAAAAACCATTGCAAGGTTCTGAGTATCAACTTTAACCTTGGTAGCACCTTTACCAAGCAAACCATTGACTTGAGCTAAACCGGCGTCAACCTTTGCAGCAACACCTTGTTTAACACCCGCATCGATAGCAGCTTTAGTGGTTGGGTCATTCGTATATTTTGTTAAGGTAGCATCAAATTGTGCTTTTCCAGCAGCAGAGGTTAAGTCAACTCCTTGGGCTTGTAGAATAGCACCGACACGTTGGCCGGCAGTTAATCCATTAAATGTTGTATCAATAGTGCTGGTACGAATAGCATCTAATTTTTCAGGAGCTAAAATTGTATTGGTGCTATCTGATACAAATACATTTTTTCCAGAATATTCAGCATCTGCGCCGAATGGTTGATCGTATAGTATACCAAATGAGAATTTATCATTAAGTTGCAGTTTTAATGCAGCATTTGGGAAATAATAATCATTACCCATATCGGCAATATCACGGCGTGTTGCACTTGTACCCGCTTCTTTACCTGATACATCTGGGTCTAAAACAGAAATACCCGCTTCAAAGTAATTATTAGGCTGCAAAAATGCAGACATTGATTGTCCAGAGCGATCCAATGCTGCTGCAAAAACCCCAGTTGCAGGCAGCGTTGCTAAAATCATTGCAGTGCTCAGATGTTTTAATTTCATTTTAATCTTTCCTTGAACTTCAAGACATTTTTTTAAAAGTAACAGAGTTAAACCGTTTAAACTGTGTTGCCTTCAAAGCTTTTAATTACAACTTATAAAAGCTTTGATAACTCCATGTAACAAAAATAGCATAATTACAATAAGAGTAAATCTGTTATATGAACTGAAGAGTACTCACTTTTTTATACAAATAGTGTCAATAATGGATGAAATATGAAGGAATATTTTGATTGATAAATTATTTTAATTGATTGATATTTATATTTTTAATCTATTAGTAAAGTGGTTTGATTTAATGACATTTTTGTCACAAATCCAAGAAAAATGGTCAAAGATTTTTTTGTAAAAATATGAATTAAATGATTATGAAATGAGTATTAGTTGTCATTTTTACTTGATAAGTCTAGTTTCTCTACATCTGTATATTATTGATTCAGTTTTATATTCTTAATTTTATAAAAAAGTTTACCTTTATTTTTTTACCATTTGATCTATTTTTTGAGCCAATTTAGACTTTCTATTTGAGAGGTTCAGCAAGAAAATAACCGAAAATAAAAAGCTAGAATCGGTTATTTAATTTTTTAGATCTAAAACACAGCGTTAGAGTGGGTATAACTTTTCATCAAATTGTTCAAGCTTAGGAAATTCTAGTGGTTCAAGTTGGTCTAGGTGAGTGAGATAAGTCACGTAGTCTTCGAGGAGAGTTTCTCTGGCTTCTTGACTAATATAAGGTACATGGTAGGCAGTGAATGGCGGTAGAACTTCAAAACCAGCATATGCCAAAGTACCGCGTTGGATTGGTGATAGATAATGTTCGATTGGACCGTGAATAGCGTTTTCCCCAAACATGTGTGCTCTACCACCGAGTGTTAAACACAACATCGCTTTTTTACCAGCCATTCCACCGTGGTTATAAAAGCGTTTACCACCGTAAAAGAGCCCTGAAACAAATACACGATCAATCCAGCCTTTTAAAATTGCTGGTACAGAGGTCCAGTAAAGTGGGAAATTTAAAATGACTAAATCAGCTTTTTTTATCTTTTCAATTTCTGCCTGAATATCAGGAGCTAGAAGTTGATTTTTACTGGCATTTCTTTGTTCTAGAGCATAGTTAAAATAGTCAGGCTGATTGAACTCTAAAAAATCCTCTTTGGATGCAATAGGGTTAAATTGCATGGCATATAAATCTGAAACCTCTACACGATGTTCCAATTTTTCTAAGGTTTGCTTTGCTGTATTTTTTAAAGCAGTGGTAAAAGATTGTGGTTCTGGATGAGCATGGACAATCAGGATATTCATAGGGGGCACCTGTGTTTTTCAGAAATTGTGCTGTCTAGTGCAATTAAGCGGATTTTGTTTTGAATCACTATGCATCAATTTAAAAGCATGGCATAGTTCATTAACTGACAGTTTTTACCATTTTGCGCCATTTTATTTTGTTCAATGGGTTGCTCATGAATCTAGAATTACCCGGAACTTATATTAACTTAATGGTCGAGACTGTTAAGCGGTGGGGTGTCTCTTGCGAGCAGCTTTTAGATGGAAGCGGCATAATACTAGATCAATTAAAAAAACCATATTGGTATGTTGAGTTTAATACCTTAAATCAGCTCATTGAGCGGGCCATCGAGTTGTGCAAAGAGCCTGCATTAGCGGGGTATTTGGCTTTAGAAATGACTGCTTCATGTTATGGTTCAGTCGGAATGGCTGCCATGGTTTCTCCAAATTTAGGTGAAGCCTTGAAAATTCTTGAACAGTTCATTGGGTCACGTTGCGAGGTTTTTAAACCAGAAGTAAAACAAGAAAATAATTATGCCTACTGGTCAATTCATCAGCCTGTAAAAGCATTTCAGTTGAGCCAAAATGCCAATATTTTTTTATTGGTAGGTTTTGTTCAAATTGCAAAAAATTTAACAGGCTTATCCAATTTAGGGAAAGTTGAATTACAAATGCCAGAACCCACAGGTTTTGCCAAAATAAGCAGTCAACTGGCAGTCACTTGTTTATTTAACCAAAAACGCAACAGCTGGATATTTCCAAAAGAATATTTAGTACAGCCCGTATTAACGGCAGACCCAATGTTGGCGCCTTTAGTAAATGCACAATGCAAGCGAGATATAGAAAAATTAAAGTTACACAGTGGCTGGAAATGGCAAGTCAAACAAGTTGCTGAAAAATTACTTGTAAATGGCGAGATTGATACATTAAAGGTAGGGCAAGTGGCTCAAGTCATGAATATTTCAGAGCGAACTTTGCAACGATATTTAGCCATTGAAAATACAAGTTTTACCATCTTGGTTGACTCACTTAAAAAGCAACATGCCCAGAAACTTTTAGCTCAAAATAACATGTCGATTGAAAAAGTAGCTTTAACTTTAGGTTATGCCGATACATCTCATTTTACCCGTGCATTTAAGCGTTGGATGGGAGTCACACCCAAATATTTTCAGACCCACAGCAAAATGGATGAATTGAGTTCACATTTGGGTTAGAGAGGCCACTGATTTAATTGCATGCCCTCTAAATCTGATTTGAGAGCTCTAAGCCGTTCGTTCTGGCTTAGATGAAAGCAACTGAATCACTTCAAAATAGCTAGGTGGTGCTGGAACATGGCCTCGATCTCTCAATAGACGATGCATGCGCCGCAGTTTGAAGTAGGGAACCGAAGCCATTAAATGATGTTCCATGTGGTAATTGACGTGAATAGGGGCCACAAAGCTTCTAGCAATCCAACCTGCACGTGTTGTACGGGTATTTGTTAAGGCTGTAAGACTCGTTTGCATACCTGCATGCTCCGCCATTGAGCGAATTCTTAAAAATAATGGAAAAGGAGTCAAATAAGCTAAAGGCCATAACCAATAAAAACGTTGCTGACCAAATGCCTTTAAAACACCATAAAGAGCTGCGTTTGTTGCAATGGCTCCGCTACTGTTTTTTACAAGACTTTTTGCATAATCAACAAGATGTTTATTGCTGCGGTCTAACCAAACCTGATCATTTGCAACGGTCCATTTCATTAAATCAAGATCCATTAGCACTCGACCAAAGCTAAACTTTAATCCCGTCATCCCCGTTAAGTCTCGTAAGAATTTACGAGTAAGAGATTTTTTGCTTACGGGAAAACCAGAAACTAATGAAAGATCAGGGTCATCTGGAGTAGAGGTTTTTGCATGATGGCGAACGTGATGTTGACGGTACTTGTGTAGATCATTCCAGATTGGACGGGCGCATAACCATTCGCCTACAAAGTCATTTATTTTCTTATTTTTGAATAAACTTTTATGCGATGCATCATGCATCAAAATAGCTAGACATAATTGGCGACCAGCCAATATTGCCAAGGCAAGCATACAAGCAAGTAATTTGCCCCAGCTAGGTAAGTAATCCCACATCATGATTAAGCTAGCAAATGTTCCCCCAATAACCGCCCATGTACTTGCAACAGCCCAAGCGCCGTAAGCATCGGAAGGCTCTGTGAGTTCTTGTATTTCTTCTCTGCTAAATAAATCGGTCACACTCACCTGTGTATTCATTTTTATTCTCCCAAATCAGATTTTGGTATCCATATTTTATATTACCAATATAATCATAAAATTTAAAAAGTTGTAATATTTGTTTGTAAAAAAATAAATCGTTCTTTAATGTGTTAATTCATTTTCATAAAGTTTTTGCCATAGTTTTTGTCCGATCGAATCGAGCTGTTGTACATTTTGAGCAAATTGATTGCGGGCATGTTCATTAACAAAGGGATAGGGGAGTAAAGGGTCATTCATTAGCAAAGTAATGGTTTCCCGCCCTATTAACAATGCTTGAGCAGCAGCGTCATTGAGCGGTAATTTTTCATATTTTAAAAGCCATTGCTGAATATCTTGGCTATAGTTTTTGTAGTTTAATTCGAGTTGTTGGGTATCCCATAAAGAAGCAATCAACTGAAGGCTTTTTGAATCAAACTGTTGAATAACACAAATTTTTGTTTCACTTTCAAGGCCTGCTAAAACAAGTTCTTCACATGTTTTTTCGAAACTATAGGCCAAATTGTCAGGTCGAATATAAATACCGGTTTCGAGTTCTTTAAAGCCAAATTGACGTAATGCTCGTTCTCTCTTTTTTAAAGCGGTGCGATCTATGCGACCTAACGTACCTGTAAATACTGCAAGATAATATTGTTGCCATTCTTTGGTTTGTTTAATGCCATTTTTGCGGTTCAAAATGATTTTTGCCCATTCTTTGGTTGATGGCGAAAGTTGATAAATACCGCGCTGGACACTTTCTATCATGCCTTCATTTAATAACCGAGTTGTAGCAACACGAATTCCATTTTCACTCATATTAAAGAGTTTGGCGGCAATTAATATCTGTTTGATGGTGAGTTGAGGATAGGCTGAGGAAAGAAACAAATCGATAATAAGATGGCGTGCATTAATTTTAGTATTTTTCATTCAGATAGAATTTTTGATAAGAGCTGCATTTAATCACAATAATATCATGTTTTTTTAAGGACTTTTTAAGATCATTTTGTAGAGTAAGAGACGGCAAAAAAGCTTTATCTATAACAAGAGAAATTTTGGCAGTTCTTTACCAAGTTTTATCTTTTTACGATAGTTAACCCAAGTTTGTCATCATGATGTGATACATTATCGCACTTTAAATAAACTGCCTTTAACTAGGGGCAATAACCACAAACGTTAGAAATGATCTGATATTGAATATGTGTTAAGTCAAATTTGAGGCTTACCAATTGCGATAAAACAAATTTTAGATCGTTCTAATGATTAACTTTCTTTGAGCAAGTTATGGAAAATTTTGAAGTTATAAAAGCACTGTTTCTAGGCTTTGTTGAAGGCTTAACTGAGTTTTTACCCATCTCGAGTACAGGCCATCTGATTTTATTTGGCCATATTATCGATTTCCATTCAGACGGTGGACGTGTATTTGAGGTCGTAATCCAGTTAGGTGCTATTTTGGCAGTGTGCTGGTTATACCGACAAAAAATTATTAATTTGATTAAAGGTTTTTTTAGTGGAGATGTCGAGTCTCGTCATTTCGCCATCAGTGTACTTATTGCATTTTTCCCTGCAGTCATTATTGGTGTTTTGGCCGTCGACTTTATTAAAAGTGTTTTGTTCAGCCCAATTGTCGTTGCTATTGCATTGATTGTGGGTGCTCTTATTATTTTCTGGGTTGAATCTAAGCAGTTTGAACATAAGACAGACGATGCGACCAAAATTACTTTTAAACAAGCACTTTTAGTTGGACTTGCTCAGTGTGTTGCCATGATTCCAGGAACTTCACGTTCAGGTGCAACGATTGTAGGAGGAATGTTTGCGGGCTTATCACGTAAGGCTGCTACAGAGTTTTCTTTCTTCCTTGCAATGCCAACCATGTTGGGTGCAGCAACTTTTGACTTGATTAAAAATGCAGACGTACTTACCGCTGATAATATGATTAATATTGGGGTCGGCTTCGTTGCAGCCTTTATTGCCGCTTTATTTGTTGTAAAAGCATTGGTGCTATTTGTAGAGCGCCATACGTTACGTGTATTTGCATGGTATCGAATCGTATTGGGTGTAATTATTCTGATTGCAGCAATGTTCTTTAATTTATCGGCTTAAAAACTGATGAAGTGAAAAAGCCTAGAATATTCTAGGCTTTTTTATGCCTAAAAATTGATTTGAATTGCCTATTTATACAAAGTAAACGGAAGACACATGTTTTCATTTTAGCTTCATTGTTATATTGATTTAAACAAGATATGGAGTATATGAATGACCCTTCCAACAACCATGAAAATTATTGAAATTACCACTCCAGGTGGACCTGAGGTTCTAAAAGTTCAAGAGGCTAATATTCCGGTATCTCAAGCAGATGAAGTCTTGATTGAAGTAAAGGCTGCGGGAATTAACCGCCCTGACGTGTTACAGCGTATGGGGCTATATCCAATGCCTAAAGGTGTTACTCAAATACCGGGACTAGAAGTTGCTGGCGTGGTGGTTGCGGTAGGTGACCAAGTGCAACAGTTCAAAGTCGGAGATAAAGTTTGTGCTTTAACAAACGGTGGTGGCTATGCAGAGTACTGTGCAGTTGCTGCGACACAAGTACTACCAATACCTGAAAATTTATCGTTTACTCAAGCCGCTGCTATTCCAGAAACGTTCTTCACAGTTTGGGCCAATCTTTTTGATATTGGTCGTTTAAAGGCAAATGAAACAGCATTGATTCACGGAGGGGCCAGTGGCATTGGTACCACTGCTTTAGCCATCTGTCATGCTTTAGGGATTAAGACTTTTGCTACGGTTGGAAGCGAAGATAAAGTTGAGGCACTCTTTGATTTGACCACGGCAATTAACTATAAAACCCAAGATTTTGAGCAAGAAATTTTGAAACACACCCAAGACCAAGGTGTTGATGTTATTTTGGATATTGTGGGTGGCTCTTATTTCCAGAAAAATTTAAATCTATTAAAACGTGATGGTCGACTCGTCATTATTGGTTTTATGGGTGGTCGAATTGCAAAAGAATTTGATTTACAAAAATTGATTTTAAAGCGTGCCACGATTACGGGTTCAACGATGCGAGCGCGAACTGGCGAAGAAAAAGCACAAATTGCCCAATCTTTGCATGAGCATGTGTGGCCATTATTGGCAGAAGGTAAGTGTTTACCTCAAATCTATAAAACATATGCTTTTTCAGATGTACAAAGTGCTCATGAATGTATGGAGCAGGGTGATCACATTGGAAAGATCGTTTTAGAAATGAATGCGTAAAGCTTTAATCACTAAAGTTTAGGTGAACGACAGGTTCGCCTAAACTGAATTTTATAATTCTAAATTCTGCCTATTTCTCTATAAAAATTGCCAAATTCTATTGGCAAATTGCACAAGTTCTATGACTTCACCTATAAATTGATAAGAAATAAGAATTGGCTCTTAATTTATTGTTTCTTTTCATACTGAATGAAAAAGGATAGTAACAATGAATACCGCAAATATTGATGATAAAAATCCTACTCCAGATTTGGCTGAAGATAATGCCTTTTTCCCATCACCTTATTCACTCAGTCAATATACTGCTCCAAAAACAGATTACGATGGCACGACTTATTCAACGCCGTATGCGGGCAATAAAAAAGTTTTAATGATTGCAACTGATGAGCGTTACATCCAGATGCAAAACGGTAAGTTCTTTTCAACAGGCAACCATCCTGTAGAAATGCTTTTACCGATGTTTCATTTAGATAATGCAGGCTTTGAAATTGATGTTGCGACACTTTCTGGGAATCCTGCCAAACTTGGAATGTGGGCGATGCCAAAGCAAGAACAAGTTGTATTAGATACCTTTCAGAAATATGCAGACAAGTTAAAAAATCCTCTAAAACTCGCAGATATTTTAGAAAATGTAGTAGCGGAAAACTCAGCTTATGCGGCTGTCTTTATTCCGGGTGGGCATGGTGTATTAGCTAAGATTCCACATAGCCTTGAAGTAAAAAAAGTCCTTAAGTGGCACAGTATTTATTTTTGATGGTATTTACATTAACCGTAATGCAAAAGTTATTAACTCAGGTTCAAAACTTGGTTCTAGCTTTATCACTTCAAATGGTGGTCAATATGTAGACCTTACAAAGGCAATGCAGATCGGTTGATGGTGGTTTAATTAAATCATCTAAAGATGTAGGCACAGATCTTAATAACGGTATGAATGGACAGCAGGTGTTGTCCATAAACTTGTTAAGGGTGCCAATCTTAATATTCCGGGTTGTATGACAGATTGCTGGGGTACTTCAACATACTATGGTTTAAGTGCTAATGAGGGTGTTCAAGTTCTTCATTTGACAAACTCAAATAAAACTTGGCGCAGGACTGTATTATCACTATCAAATATTGGCGCATGGGTGTAATTATTTAAATATTGTGCTTTTGGCTTTATTAATTTCATTTGGGCTGTAGAATTAGGGCGTCTGTAACTCCACAAGATCAAAATGAACAGCTCTAATGAATCAAAAGCTATATATTTCTTGGTTACTTTTTTTATTGGCTTAATGTATGTTTCTTTTGCAATTTCTATGCCTAATGACTGGTTTAGAGACCGTAATTACTATGTGCTGTATGCCGAGATATCTGGTGACTTGCTAAGTGATATAGGCTCGAATTTATCACTTTTAGTTAATGAGCCACTTTTCTTGACTACTGCAAAGTTTTTTGGTGATACATTTTCTTCGGATGCTTTCCCAAAATTCATGTGTGCCATTGTTACAGGAATATTTGTTTATGTAGTCGCTAAAAGATCAAGAACATTTATTATGTTTTTANTGGGGATGGTATCTACTTTTATTCATCTCATATCTTCAAACTGCTCAAATTATGGTACTTAGACAAGGTGTTGCTACTGCCATTTTTTTACTTGTCTTTCTTTCAAATGTGAGTGATAAGAAAAAACTAATAACCTGTTTTGTTTTATCATTCTTCCATTCAGTTTTCTTTATTGTTTCGCTTATTTATGCGCTTTACTTATTTTATTTGCGAAAGAAAAGCACAGGAACAATGATTTCAATAGTTGCCGTTGTATCAGCAATCTTATTCCTATTTTCTAAGTTCTTCCTTGTTTACTTTGGATTTAGACAGGCAGAGTTGTACTCAACTGAAATGGATAGTGGTAGCGGTGGAGCATTTATTTTAAGTGCTATCCTCTTCTTATATCTGTATTTTTATGGAGATAAAAGTAACAAAGAGCTATATGACTGGTCATTAATTGGAATAGTGCTGTTTCTGGTTGGGTACTACTTATTCTTTTCAGCAGGGCGGCTTTATGTTTCATTTTTCCCATTTATTCTGGTTTTATTGATATCTAAATCTAGAATACAAGACATATTGTTCTTAACCTTTATTAATCTGATTTACATTATTTTGTTTTACAATGGTGGATATTTAATCCTTTTTGAGAAACAAGATCCAATTTATATCAGTACATTATTCTCGAATCATGTAAGTCATCTTTTAGATTTCTTCTAAATACACAACAAACTATCACAAGCCCTTTACTTAAATAGCTTAGGGCTTTTTTATTGCCAATAATTTTAGAGGTTCACATGCAAGAAAATGCAATTCTATGGATTTTAAAAATCTTTCCAGCAGTGATAGGGGCAATTCTTGCGCTTTTTTAAAGTAGGGATATTGATAAATTAAGGGAAAATTAAAGTTACATTGGGGGTGACAAAGTTCGCATGTAGCGTAACAGTAAGTTTGTAGGGTGGTTCAGCATTTATTGAGCATTTTGGGTTTCTTACCCGTTCAACAATGTTCCAAGGTTTTATCATGCTAATTTTTGCAGTATTGGGGCTACTTTTTATCGGTATTGTCTATCAGTCAGTTGTCTTACTAAAAGGTAAAAGCATATCTGAAGTTATTGCAGAAGTTAAAGCAGCATTTGTTTCAATTATTGGCGGTAAAGGTGGAAATTCATGAATATTAAACAGTATTTAGAGGGTCTGATTAAACGTGAAGGCGGTTATGTAAATAACCCTGCTGATCGTGGTGGGGCTATTAAGTATGGAATTACTGAAAGTGTAGCGCGTTCCAATGGCTACAAAGGAAATATGCAAGACTTGCCTATTGAGGCTGCCAAAACTATTTATCGAAAACAGTACTGGATATCTCCTCGCGTTGACCAGTTTAATACTATTAGTTCAGCAGTAGCAGAAGAGCTGTTAGATACTGGCGTAAACTGCGGAACTAGCTTTGCGAAACCTCTTTTACAGCGCGCTTTGAACTTACTCAAAAATCAAGGTAAGGCTGGTTGGCCTGATCTAACAGTTGATGGTATTTACTGCCCAGCTACTTTAAATGGTCTTAAAACATATATGGCGAAACGTGGGAAAGAAGGTGAAAAGGTATTAGTTCGTGTGCTTAATATCATGCAAGGTCAGCATTATATTGAAATATGTGAACGTAATCCCGCGCAAGAGCAATTCTTTTATGGATGGATCAATAACCGGATCGCATAAAGTTATTATGTGTAAACGTACCAAGGTTGCATCAATCATCACATTGCTGTGCCTCCTTTTCTCAGGTTGCACAGCTCACATAATTAAAACTAATGTGAACATTAGTATGTGTTTGCAGTGTCTTCAAAAATAGACTTTTCATTTAACAAGCTTAATTTGTTATATTGTTTAAAGTCCATTTTTGAATTCTACAAATGAAAGCTTTAACTTGGTGTGCATTTATAGTTTTTCCATTTACTGCATCTGTGTGTATGGCAGGTCCTTATTCTGCTTCTAAAATTGAAGAGCTTGCTAAAGCCAATCCTACAGAATATAAGGCCTCATGGTTTGCTGATAAGAATAGCATTAAGTTACAAACAAAAGAGTTGCAAGCAGGTTATGACTATGCCACTTCCAAGAAGGTGCCATTTGTAATTGATGGTGTTTACTATGTTGATGGGCAAGCTCAAAAATATGATTCAGCACAGAATAGTAAAGCTTCTCTAATTCTTCGCTCAAACTCTACCTTAAAATTTGAACTGGGTGCAAAATTAATTACTGAGAAAAATAACTATAGCTCATATACAACGTTAGTTGCCAGAAACGTGACAAATGTGAATATTTTATCTCCTGTGCTTATTGGAGATAGGCTAAGTCATAAATATTCTGGTAATAATACTCATGAATGGGGGTATGGCTTAGCTATTTATGATGGATCAAAAAACATTAATGTAACCAGCCCAGTTATAGAGGATATGACTGGTGATGGCATTTATATTGGTCGTGAATGGGGAAGTATCAAAGACAATCCGCCAAGAAATATTCAGATTACAAACGCAAAAATAAGTAAAGTAAGACGTAATGGTATTACAATAGCTTCAGCAGATGGTTTAACTATTAAAAACCCTACTATCACAGATATATCAGATAAATTTAATACTGTTGCACCTTCAGCGGCAATTGATATCGAACCTGAAGAATCAGCCAACACTGAAAAATCATCTATAAAAAATGTAGTTATTGACTCACTTACAGCAATTAGAGTTAAGTCACCAATACAAACCAATCTTACTGACAAGAGAACAGTAGAGGTTAAGTTTACTGGCATAACAAATCTAATAGATAGTACATCAAGTGCCTTAATTTTTGCTTATGATAATACAGTTGATACAAAGAGCATCACTGGTGGAATAATTATTGATAATCTTGCAGTCAAGGGTAGTGAGTTTGCTCCCAAACCTATCTTTAAAAACAAGAATAACTTTAAGTTCAATATAAAAAACCTAAATTACTGAAAAAGATATGACGGTTTACTTGATTGGAAATACTAAAGAAATTAGCAAGTACAATGGTTTTTACATACAGAATATTGACTCAAAAAGTAAAATAAAAGCTATTTATAATTTTGATTACGCAACGAAGAAGCCACAAAAATTAGTAAGCCCTAAATATAAGATAAATTATCCAATTGAAATTAGCCAATAAAAATTCTGTAAGGACTTTATTGTTGAATAAATATTTTCTCAAATTACTAAAAAATAGTAAATTATGAGCAAAATTTTGCTCATAATTGCATATTGCTTTTAACATCCTCTAAAATTTTATTTATTGCATCATCTCTAGATATTTTAATGTATGTTTTTAAAAAAGAGGTGTCTTTATGCAGCTAATCAAAATTCATAATACAGCAAGTGATCGAATTTTAGACCTATTAGCTGAGCTAGACAAGAATGGATAGGTGATAAAAATTTACGACTATGATGGCAATAAGCTAAAAATCAACTTCTTACGTGATGAAGTCTATTATAAAAAGACTTGGTGCCAGTTTCAAAAGAAACAGGGCTCTACTTAGTTGGTATAGGCTGAGCATACTCTGATTTTATTTGATCACAATAATGCCCATACTTGCATCATCTCACTTCTTTTATCTAAATGTTTAGTACGGTTACATGTACGACCATGCATATTTTTAACTTTATGTGCTAATTGCTGCTCAAGAATTTCAATTAGATAGTTAAGTACTTCTTATAATATTGTTCTTACAGATGCACGGAAACTATGACCACAAACTTGTTCAGAAGTATAATAAAGTCTACGCAATGCTTGGTTTATTGTATTTTCTGACATTGGTTTCAGTTTACTTGTCATTGATGGAAATACATATTCACTTCCATTTTCACTGTCAAAAGTTAATTCTTTTATTAGCAGCAACAGCTTTTTTAACCTGCCTACATATAGGAACAAGGTGTTTTACACCAGTTTTGTTTCTGGTTTTAGATGGTGTATATCCCCCAAAGATCTGTATCTAAATCAATATCTGGCCATTTTGCATAACGCAATTCACTAGGACGAACAAATACATATGGAGCAATCTTTAAGACGATTTGGGTAATGAATGTACCATCATAGAAATCGATATCATAAAGTAGTTGGGCAAAGTCCGTAGATTCAGTGATAGCTGCTAAATGTTTAACCTTAGGCGTTTTTAAAGCGCCTCTTAAATCTTGGGTTACATCTCGCTCACATCTGCCATTGGCAACTCCATATTTCATGATTTGACCACATTTAACCTTAACTTTTTTGCTGTCTCTAATTTTCCTTGCTTCTCATAAATTCGACAAATATTTAAAACTTCTACTGGGGTAACTTTATCTATAGGTTTTTTCCCAATATGCGAATTTATTACTTGAAGTAATCTTTTATGTCCTCTGATTGTTGAATCGGCAAAATCTTGTTTGCTTTCCCATTCATGTGATACAGCTTCAAAAGTGTTTTGCTGAATTGATATGTTCTTGCTCAACTCTTTTTCGTTCAACTTGAGGGTCTATATTTTGTTCTAGCAATGATCTAGCCTCATCTCGTTTAACAAGTGAATCAGCAACAGTTACTTCCGGATAATATCCGAACAGTCAGAAAGTTTCATGGATTTTCCATTTTCTGATTTAGCCTTTTTAATCTTTGTATCTCTAAGCGGAACAACGGTTTTAGGCATTTTTTTGCGGTATTTCATGGGGTATTGTATTAAGTACCATAAAAAAACAATAATTATCTCGGTCTATTAAGACTATAATTTTTTGATAATCAATTGTTGATAAAGTTATGCCGTACTATTTCTGACTAAGGTGTAACTTATATTGGTACGCCCTGCGGGACTCGAACCCACGTCGGTCGCTTAGGAGGCAACTGCTCTATCCAGTTAAGCTAAGGGCGCATAATTTTATGATTATAAACGAAAAAGCTATTGCTAAGGCAATGGCTTTTTCATGTTT
>Ga0065703_1000074_pt1 | contig 24302 bp, 25 predicted proteins | sample SwiRhicommunBV21_FD_59090 | JGI IMG/M metagenome (GOLD analysis project Ga0065703, IMG submission 59090) | Switchgrass rhizosphere microbial communities from Buena Vista Grasslands Wildlife Area, Michigan, USA - BV2.1 v1 | ecosystem: Host-associated > Plants > Roots > Rhizosphere > Soil ...
TTTTTTATTCAGCCATTTTAAACCTTTTCCGGCTCTATATTTTCTATAAATTTATTAGAAACCATTAAACGTAAACTATAGACAATACCCATCGCAAAAACGCTATATCCCACGTTATTACAAATAAACGGAATACATAAAATGATGAGCGCGGTAATCGGGTAAAACCATTTGCTGATTCCCGCTAAACATTCAAATTCATATAGTAGCCAAATGCAGGTGGTATACAGCACTACACTCACCGCAACGACTATTCCCATATATAAATCGGAAATATGGGCATGATGGGTTGTGACATCCACAGCAGCAGCAAGCGCAGCGCCCACCGTAGCAATACTCACAAAAACAAAGTAATGACCATATCCCCATACAAACGGGCGCACACCTTTCAAATGGTGATGCTGTTCACTACGGTCAAAATAAGCCCACCACATCGCGAACATAAGCATCAATCCACCGATCATTAAGAAAACGGCAGGAATATTAATAGATTGAGCAGTCAGCGCATCGCGGATTGCATTAAAGCTACCAATAATTGATTCACCCAACACAATAATCGTAAGCAGGGCATAACGCTCTACAATATGATGTGGATGCCACGGCGTAGGTGAATATTTTTCTGCATAGTAGGGAACAAATAGCTCCATAGCAGCTAAAAATAAAAATAAAGGGGCCGAAATTACATGGGTAAAATTGGCAGCCAACCAACCAATCTGTACCAGTACAATCCCTATTGCATAGCGATAAGCCGTAATACGTCGAGCAGGATCATATTTTGCTGCACGCAACCACTGGGTAACTAATGCCATTCGCATGATGACATAACCGATGATCATTACGTCAAAATCCTGACTATGAAATACATCAGGAATGCCTGCTGCCATCACCAATGAACCCACAATTTGCACAAAGGTGAGGCATCGATACAACGCATCGTCGTTATCGTAAGCCGAAGCAAACCATGAAAAATTCATCCATGCCCACCACAGCGCAAAAAATACCATCAAGTAGCTTGGTAACGCATGCCATAGATGATTTTCAATAATGGCGTGGTGTAACTGCTGACCTGCTGTTGCAATCGCGACCACAAAAATTAAATCGAACAATAATTCGAGGGGAGTCGCTGCTCTATGCGGCTGTTCTGGATCTCTTGGAGATAAAGGCCTCAAACTTAATTTTTTCTGTTTTTCTTGAGTAGTCATAAAATAACGTTCTCGAATAAAATGCCAACACGTTAGCACTTTAATATCAACGCTTGGATCACGCATTAAAAATTATCGTTCTAAGCTGTTTAATCTTTACTCACAAACAAACTATATTTCATTTTTGTGACAATTCTTTATCAAGACATTAAGCTTAATTCTTTATCATAGCTCACGTTTTTGTTCTCGTTTGGAATATGAATGTCTTTAGAAACACTCAACCTTAGCTTATTCCATGTTATTAATGGGGCTCAGGATGCGAGTCAATTTATCATTCGTCTTGCTATCTTTTTTGCTAATGATCTCCTCTATATTCTTTTATTCATCCTTACATTTTTATGGTTCTATGGCGACCAAGATTTAAAAAATAGGGTTGTTAAATCTGTCTTTTTGACCTGCGTGTCGCTTTTAGTAGGTTATGTTATTTCTCTGTTTTACCATCACGCAAGACCGTTTGTGATGGGTGTTGGTACTACTTTTATCGAACATGCACCAACGGCATCTTTTCCAAGTAATCATATGCTGATTTTCAGCACCATCGCTCTGTCTTATTTATTTGCTCAGCGCAAACTGATTGGAATAATTCTTCTATCCTTGTCATTTGTCGTGGCATGGTCACGTATTTATTTAGGTGTACATTTCCCTTTAGATATGTTGGGCGCTTTTATTGTAGCGCTATTGGTAAATACAGCCGGATATTACTTCTGGAATGCCTACGGCACGCGCTTAACCGCATTCTTTATTCACCTTTACCAGATCATATGTAAACCGCTTTTAGATCGAGGTTTAATTAAATAACCTCTAGATCCTTTTTAGTGTTAAAAACCACGAAATTAAGTTCAGTTGCGTAATACTAAAAAATCTGCCATTCTATGTGTAGTTGGATATGTTTTATCCAAAACAGAATTTAGTTTGACAAGGGGAGTAGCCTCCTCCAAACATAACAGCAATGTTATGTGTCAGATATCGTCAATACACTTTTATTAAAAAGTCGGTATCTGAGCATCATGAAATTCATGATGTAGGCAAGACCTTGATCATGTTGGTACAGATGTTTAATTCATCTGGCAACGGGTCAAGGTTTTTTTATGCCCAATTGCCGGATGTGGAGGTTTTATGGAATCGATCGGCAATTTATGGCTGTATGTAGCGTTCTTTGGCATTGTCATTGTAATGCTCCTGATAGACTTTTTAGGCTTTAAGCAAAAGCAAGGTCAGGATGTTTCAATTAAGCAAGCTGCTTACTGGAGCGTGGCGTGGGTGAGTGTCGCAGCGTTATTTGGTGGTGGTTTATGGCTGTATCTACAGCAAACTGCTGGTGTGACCTTAGCAAATCAAAAAACAATGGAATACTTTGCAGGTTACTTGCTTGAAAAGTCGCTCGCAATTGACAACGTTTTCGTCTGGTTAATGATTTTCGCAGCGTTTGCTATTCCTGCTGCATTACAACGTAAAATCCTTCTCTACGGCGTATTAGGCGCAATCGTACTGCGTACTCTCTTTATCTTTATTGGTGCATGGTTCGTTCAAGAATTCTCTTGGGTACTTTATATCTTCGGTGCATTCTTGGTATACACAGGCTTCAAATTCTTAAAGGGCCAAGAAGAAGAAACCAATATTGAAGATATCAAAGTTTTAAAATGGTTACGTAAGCACATGCGTATTACGCCACAGCTGGAAGGTGACAAGTTCTTTGTACGCCAAAATGGCTTATTGTGGGCAACGCCGTTATTTTTAGTGTTAATTTTGGTTGAAGCTTCTGACGTTATTTTCGCGGTAGATTCTATTCCTGCGATTTTCGCGGTAACTAGCGATCCGTTTATTGTTTTAACGGCGAACTTAATGGCAATTTTAGGTTTACGCGCAATGTTTTTCTTGCTTGCTGGCGCTGCGACCAAATTGCATTACTTGCCATACGGCTTAGGCATCATCTTATTGTTCATTGGTGCGAAAATGTTGTTGCTTGATGTATTCCACATGCCAATCTGGATCTCATTAAGCTTTATCGTATTGGTGTTAGCGATTACTGCTTATCTATCCTTACGACACAACAAAAAGCAGTTACAGTCTTAATTCATCAAAACAAGGCATCTACAAGCGAGATGCCTTGTGCTTTAAATTTTAAAAATAAGCTGTACTTTAAAAAAACAGATTAATATTATATGCCAACTTAAAATTTATCTTTCCTAATCAGAAACATAATAGACAATATCTATTCGACATTGTATGTCGAACATACTTATTAAAATGTGTGGGAGCTCATGCGTTCTAAAAAAATTAATCTTGTCGTGGTGCCTTTATTACTCACGGCATGTAGTCATAATGATGGTCCTTTAGTACAAGATGTATATAACAACCAATATGACTGTGCTCGCGACTGGAATACTGAAACTTGTGAAGAAGAAAATAGCTCAAGTGGACATAGTTCTGGTTCAGGCCATTATTTAGGACCTGCGTATTATCGAAATAACCGAGAAGTTTCTTATCACGGCAATACATTACATCCTTATAGCAATTTAAGTGCTGGCCGCCCCATCATTTCAAGCACATCGAAAATTTCGTCTTTTTCATCGCCAATTCGAGGTGGATTTGGTCGTAGCGGTTTTTCTTTCGGCGGCTAAGTCTTCAGGCACTCACTCAAGATGAAAAGAAAAATATTTACTCCACGCCCAGACTGGCAAGTGGAACATCAAAATATTGGTTTTGATTATTTTAATTTACCTTCTCTCGACGGCTCAATTTACTGGTCTGAAGGGATTGCTTACGAGTTTACCCTTAAGCAGATTGAACAACTTGAAGACGCAGCAAATGAACTGCATCAAATGTGTTTATCTGTTGTAGGAGAACTCATTCAACGGGGTGACTATCCTGCTTATTTTCAAATTCCCGAAGTAGCCTTAAGCCATATTGAAAGCTCATGGAAACAAAATGCACCAATGCTCTATGGTCGCTTTGATTTCGCCTACGATGGGCGGAATATCAAAATGCTGGAATACAATGCCGATACACCTACCGGCTTACTAGAAGCATCTGTAGCGCAGTGGCTTTGGATAGAGCAAGTCTCAGGCATTGCGAACCGAGACCAGTTCAATAGTATTCATGAAGACCTGATTAAACGCTGGAAGACGATTTTACCGCGCGGTAGTCATGTGCATTTTGCTGCCTGTCAGGAAGCGGGACGAGAAGACTGGGGCAATTTAGAGTATTTGATGGATACAGCTTACCAAGCTCATCTACAAGTTTCCGAGCTTTCTATGGAAAACATAGGTTGGAACGGACAAGATTTTGTTGATCTTAATGATCGCCCCATTCAAAACCTGTTCAAGCTCTATCCATGGGAATGGATCTGGGAAGAATCATTTTCTCAATATATTCATCCACAAACCCAGTGGATTGAACCTTGTTGGAAAATGCTACTTTCAAATAAAGCAATTCTGGTTGAGCTTTGGAAACGTTACCCAAACCATCCTTTATTGGTCGAAACCCATACTTATGACCCACAGCGAACATTGGCTGGCAAATGGGTGAAAAAACCGATTTTGGCAAGGGAAGGGGCTAATATTCGGGTTTTACAAGATGGCCACGACCAAGGCGCAGCTTCTGGTAGTTTCTATTTTGATGACTATGACAAATATGGGTATGTCGTACAAAAATGGGTAGAGACCCCATTATTTTCAGGACAACTCCCTACACTTGGATTATGGATGGTCGGTCATCAATGCGCAGGTATGTCCATTCGTGAAGATTGCTATGACATTATTGGTAATGATGCTCACTTTGCAGCACATTATTTTGTTGAGTAATAAATGCCTAGATATGCATAAAAAAGCACTTTAAAAGTGCTTTTTTATTATGCCCGTAACGCAGTCAATTAGTGCATTTTAAGTATATAGCGAATAATGATTTTTGGTTTCTAAAGCTAAATTAGAACAAAAATTCAAAAATATAATGACTTAATCTTATGTAATTTAATAATTTTATTCTTATTTCTTTAATTAAAAATCAATATTGGCAAGCTCTTTGCATCTACTAAAAAGAAAAAAGCCTAGATTTTAAGGGCTCGTGAGAGCCCTAATTTTTTTAAGGAGTAATGCCATGAATGCTATCCCAACTTTAACGCCACTTGCTATGCCATGTAACAGCAGTTTTGATGCAAAAGATTGGGAAATTTTATCTACTCACTGGTATCCGGTTGCTCGTATTCAAGACGTCTCTACTGCACCCCAGCGAGTGACACTATTAGACGTGAATATGGCATTGTAATAAAACAGAAAGTGGTGAAATTCATCTGGTCCGAGATATTTGCCCCCATCGTGGTGTGCCTTTAACCAAAGGAGTGGGTAGACGGTGAGGAGATTGTGTGTCCTTATCATGGTCTACGCTATAACACCGAAGGGAAATGTACCCAAATACCAGCTCAACCGGAGCTAACCAAAATTTCTGATCGTTTTTCCCTGACCAAATTTCCAGTTATTCAACGTTATGGCCTCATTTGGACCAGTATTCATGGTTGTGATGTTGCTCAAACCAATATTCCGGTATTAGATACTTGGGACCAGACAGAGCATCAAGCAATTTTGCCACCATTTGTCGATATTGGCGGCTCTAGCGGACGTCAACTTGAAGGGTTTATCGATGTCGCTCATTTTGCATGGGTACATCACAATGCCTTTGCTAATCGTGATAATCCTGTCGTACCCAAATATCACACTGAACGTACCAACTACGGCTTAAAAACGGTCTATATCAGTAATGTTAGTAACTATCCGCATGAATTAAAACATCTCGAACCAGAAGGCTTTTTGTGGAAGCGTACCTTTGATGTCTATCCACCTTTTTCAGCCGTGCTTACGGTCGATTTTCCAGAAGGCGGTGTTTTAAAAATTTTGAACGCCTGTTGTCCTATCTCAAGTAATAAAACTCGTTTATTTGTTCCATTAACACGTAACTTTGATCAAACAGGTGATTTAGAAAAAGTATATGCATTTAATGCTCAAATTTTTGCTGAAGACCAAGACATGGTCGAATCACAAAAGCCAGAAGAACTACCGCTAGATTTAATGATGGAAGCTCATTTTGAAGCCGATCGTTCATCAACGACTTATCGTCGGATCTTGGCTGAATGGGGACTAAGTAAACGTTATACCGTTTAAATCTTGGTTAACTGGGGTACAATCAACCGAAAAAAGTGAAAATATAAAGGCTTTCCATGTCATTGATCGCAAATACCACCGTTGTGCGTGGTCGTTTTTTAGATATTCAGCAAACTGTCTCTGAGCCAACTGATATTCCAAATCAAGTACGTTATTTGGAAGATGGTGTATTGATTAGTGAACATGGAAAAATCAAATGGTTTGGTGCATGGGATGAAGCTCAACAGCATCTTCCTGCTGGGATTGAAGTTCAACATTACCCAGAACAATTGATTGTACCCGGCTTTATTGATACCCATATCCACTTCCCGCAAACCGAAATGGTTGGAGCATACGGCGAACAACTTTTAAGCTGGCTTAACACCTACACTTTCCCGACAGAAATCCAGTTTCAAGACAAGGCATATGCAAGTGAAATTGCCCAGTTCTTTGTTCAGGAACTCTTAAAACACGGTACAACCACCGCTCTCGTTTTCTGTACAGTTCACCCTGAGTCTGTTGATGCTTTATTTGAAGCCGCAGAACACGTTCAGATGCGTTTAATTGCTGGTAAGATACTCATGGACCGTCATGCACCTGAAGCGCTGTGTGACACACCAGAAACGGCTTACAGCGACACAAAAGCACTCATTGAAAAATGGCATGGCAAGGGCCGTGCGCTGTATGCGATTACACCACGTTTTGCGCCAACCTCTACACCTGAGCAATTAGAAAGAGCAGGGCAGTTAAAGCAAGAATTTCCTGATGTTTATGTACATACGCATTTAAGTGAAAATAAAGATGAAATCGCATGGGTGAAATCTTTATTCCCAGAACAAACAGGTTACTTAGATGTTTATCAACATTATGGCCTGACTGGTAAACGTTCTGTGTTTGCTCACTGTGTTCACCTCGAAGACGAAGAATGGCAATGTATACATGACACGCAATCAGCTATCGCATTTTGTCCAACTTCAAACCTGTTCTTAGGTAGTGGTTTATTTCCATTGAAAAAAACGTGGGAAAAACAAGTGAAAGTGGGCTTGGGTACAGATATCGGTGCAGGTACATCATTTAGTTTGCTTCAAACAGTTAACGAGGCCTATAAGGTCCAGCAATTACAAGGCGATAAACTTTCAGCTTATGAAGCCCTCTATCATGCAACTTTAGGTGGAGCAAAAGCGCTTGACCTGCAAGATCAACTAGGAAACTTCAACATCGGTAAAGAAGCAGATTTTGTTGTCTTGAATCTTAAACCAACAGCATTACAGCAACTTCGCCAGTCGAAATCGAAGTCTGTTGAAGACTCACTGTTTGCATTATTTACTTTAGGTGATGACCGTAATATTGAGGCGACTTATATTTATGGAAAACGTGCTTATCAAAAATAAACAGCCTAAACAAAATCGTGCTGTTAAGTTTTTGTTATTATTTGGAATATGTGCACTAGCATTAAAGCGTGATAGACATATTGCTCAAAATGACAAAATTTCTGGCTCATCAAAGGGTGCATGAAAAGTCATTTTGCTTTAAAATTTTACCATTAACTCAGATTTTAGAGGTGTTGCAGGTCAACACCTTTTTTATTTTTTCTTTTATATCTTGTAGGAATCTGACATGACTGTTGCAATGAGCATCATGATTTCAACCGAAGAAATTCAAGCAAAAGTCAAAGAGCTCGGCGAGCAAATTAACGCTCACTATGCAAATAGTGACAAAGAGTTGGTCCTGATTGGACTACTGCGTGGTTCTGTTATTTTCATGGCAGACTTATGCCGCACGATTACCAAACCGCATGAACTCGACTTTATGACAGTGTCTAGCTACGGCGGCGGTACAACTTCAAGTCGAGATGTTAAAATCTTAAAAGATCTTGATGGTGAAATACGCGGTAAAGATGTGTTAGTAGTTGAAGATATTATCGACTCTGGTAATACCTTAAGCAAAGTTATGGAAATGCTGCAAACTCGAAATCCAAATTCAATTCAATTGTGCACATTGGTGAGTAAACCATCTCGCCGTGAAATTGATCTTGAAGTTAAATTTTTAGGTTTTGAAGTTGAAGATAAGTTTATTGTTGGTTACGGCTTAGACTACGACCAAAAATATCGCCACTTACCATTTATTGGTGAAATTGGTTTATAAATTTCAAAAAATAGCACTGAAAGGTGCTATTTTTTTATATAACGTTTTAGTTTTGAACAAAAAAGACACAAAAAAGTCGCAATCTGCTACAGACAAACTAGCAGGCTCTGAAGCACGATAGAATATGAAGCAAAATCATTAACTTCACCAAAAAAACAACTGGAGAACAAAATATGTGGTCACTTATTGTTGCTATTGTGGTTGGTTTCTTTGCTGGTTTAATCGCTCGTGCTTTACATCCTGGCGATGATAAAGCAGGTTTTATCGTAACAACCCTCATCGGTATTGCAGGTTCGCTTCTAGCGACCTATGGCGGACGATTACTGGGGCTTTACGGAGAAAATTCAGCGGCGGGCTTTATCGCATCTGTTATTGGCGCAGTGGTTATTCTCTTTATTTACAATTTAATTGCACGAAAAAGTTAATTAGTTTTAGGTTATAAAAAAGCACCTAATGGTGCTTTTTTTAATTTATTTTATAAACCTAACTCTTTCCAAACGGCTTGAATTTCTTCTGCAGAACGAGCACCTACCAGTTTAAAACCATTTGCAAAAATTAGGGTAGGGGTACCATTAAAGCCTAGTTTTCTCCCAAGTTCTAAGTTACGGTCAATTGGATTAGCACAACTCGCAACGGTTGGTTTAACGCCTTGCTGAATCAGTTTTTTCCATGAATATGATTGATTCGGTGCACACCAAACCTGCCTAGAAACCACAATAGATTGAGGTTTCAAAGGATAGATAAACGTGTAAATTGTCACGTCTTTCAGCTTGTCCAACTCAGGCTCAAGCTTCTTGCAATAAGGGCAGTTGGGATCAGAAAATACTGCTAAAACATGCTGTCCATTACCTTTAACGGTTTTAATTGCATCTTTTAAAGGAAGCTGTTTCCAGTCAATTGAGTTCTGTCCTAGAACTAGATCTTTAGTCAAATTCTTCTGATCTTTTAACCGAATCATAGAACCAACAAACATATGCTGACCATCTTCGCCCACATAGATGATTTGTTGATCCAGATTAGCGCTATATAAACCTTGCATTTCGGTTTTCTGAATATTGCTAATTTTTAAATTAGGATATTGTTTTTTAATATTTTCTCTGACCGAGTCCACATTAGCGAAACTCAAACTCGCCGTTAAGCTAAATAATGCCAATATTCCTAATTTTTTAAGCATAAAACCCACTCATATGTAAGAGAGAAGTTTATTTTAATCAGTTCAGCTCATGAAAACAGAACTGTTTACCGAGTTATAACCAAACTCCCACTCAGTTACGCCAATGTTTCACGTGGAACATAAGCAGGTTTTAAATCGTTAATTTCTACCGAAATATGGACGATTTCATCATGAACCGATAAAGCATGACGAATCTGGTCTGCTGTTAAGGGAATATCATCAGTTTCGAGCGCCAAAATACAAGAAAACTTGCCTTTTGCGACTTTCCAGACATGAATATCTGTAATTTCGATGTGTTTAGGAAATTCAGCAATCATTTCACGAATTTCTTCAACTACAGGATGATCCATTTCTGCATCAAGAAGGGTTTTTCCTGTCTCTTTGATTAACCCAAGCGACCATTTTGCAACCAAAATAGCACCTAAAATTCCTAAAAGTGCATCTAAAAANTCCCAGCCAAAATATTTACCCGCACAAAGCGCAATAATTGCAAAAACGGAGGTCACAGCATCTGCAACCACATGTAAAAATGCAGCTTTTTGGTTTAAATCGTGGTGGTGATCCCCATGCTCGTGATGGTGATGGTGATGGTGATGGTGATGGTGCCCATCATCGTGAAGTAACCACGCACAAATCAAGTTAACCAACAAACCTAAAATTGCAATTGGAATGGCTTCATTATAAAAAAATCTCAACCGGATTAAATAAACGCTGAACCGACTGAAATACCATAAAAATAGCTACAACCATAAGCAAAATTGCGCTGCTATAACCCGCTAAAATCTCGATTTTCCAGGTTCCAAAGCTAAAACGGTGATCTTTGGAATAATGACGGGCCGCACGATAGGCAAAGTAGGCTAAACCGAGTGCCAACATGTGCGAACTCATATGCCAACCATCAGCTAATAATGCCATTGAGTTAAAGAACCACCCACCAAATACTTCTAACACCATCATGGACGCCGTTAAAATGGTTGAAATCAAAATACGTTTTTGTGCAAGTGGATTTCCTTCATCAAACTGATGTTGATGATGACGTGATACACTATGATCCTGCATAAAATTTAAACCCAATATACTCCCTACCAGTATATTGAATTATACAAGAGAACACAGATGAGTCACATTGGTCAGGATAAAAAAATACTTAATCGTGTAAAACGACTAAAAGGACAAATTAACAGTATCGAGCATGCCGTTGAACAGTCGGATCTTTCATGCATAGAAATACTGCAACAAGTTGCCGCAATTAAAGGTGCGATAAACGGTTTGATGAGCGAATTGATGGAACAGCACTTACATCACCATGTGCTCAAAGAAGCACAAGTTGATCAGAATGAATTAGATGAGTTTTTAAAGGTTCTAAAAAGATACGGTTAACGAGGTTACTGAATGACACAGCCATCTGCATCATTCAGAATTTTTTTAATTATTTTCCAATACAAAACGAACCAAAGATTTTGCCTAATAGGTCATCGGCGCTAAAGTCACCTGTAATTTCACCTAAAGCATTCTGAGCAAGACGTAATGATTCAGCAACGAGTTCACCTGCATTAAATACAACAAGTTGCTCATGTGCCTCTGATAGATAGAGCTGTGTGCGCTTCATTGCGTCTAAATGACGCGTTCTCGCAATAAAGGTGTCTTCCTCAGGATGAAAGCCTGCATGAGCTGTAATCGCCTCTACGAGGCCTTGAACACCCATCTCTTGTTTTGCAGAAACGGTAATATGACGGAATCCTTGAAAATCACTTATTTCAGCTAATTGACCAGTTAAATCGCATTTATTACCAATTAACATTAAGCGACGTGGCTCAATATGTTCAGCAAAATATTCTTGAGCGAGTTTTAATGGATCATCGCCTTGATTTAAGTCATAAACCAGCAATAACAAATCAGCTTGTTCAATTTCTTTAATTGCTCTGCGAATCCCTTCTTTTTCAACGATATCACCCGTTTCACGAAGGCCCGCAGTGTCTGTTAAGGTGATTGGTAGGCCATTTAAGCTAATTTTTTCATGCAAAACATCACGAGTTGTACCAGCAATATCGGTAACAATTGCACGCTCAACACCAGCAAGCGCATTCAACAAGCTCGATTTACCCGCATTTGGTTTACCGGCAATAACGACTTGTAAACCTTCACGTAATAATTGACCTTGTCGTGCAGATGTTTGAACGGCATGTACCGACTGCTGAACATTTTCAAGTAAAGCTAAAATTTTACCATCTGCCAAGAAATCGATTTCTTCTTCAGGAAAATCAATTGCTGCTTCCACATGTAAACGCAAATGAATCAGTTTTTCTAAAACGGTATTAATTTTGGTCGAAAAAGCGCCTTGCAAAGAGCGCACAGCAGAACGTGCGGCAGCTTGCGATGTCGCATCAATCAAATCGGCAATGGCTTCTGCTTGAACTAAATCCATCTTGCCATTTTCAAAAGCTCGCATGGAAAATTCACCAGCTTTTGCAGCGATTGCACCAAGCTCAAATAGACGACCAAGCAAGGCATTTTGAATGACTGGACCGCCATGCCCTTGTAGCTCTACAACATCTTCACCTGTAAACGAATGAGGATTTGGAAAACATAAAACAATCCCTTCATCCATAATGCTTCCATCAACATCATAAAACTTACGAAAACCAGCCATACGTGCTTCAGGCAAGTTTTTTTGTGTCAGGTTTTGGGCAATTTCATAAGCCTTAGGTCCCGATAGGCGAATCACGCCCACACCACCACGCCCGGGTGGCGTTGCAATTGCGGCAATCGTGGTTTGACTTTGCATATTATTCACCTAAAAACCTAAAATCCAGCCAAAGAAAAATCCGCCTAAGATTACCATCTTAAGCGGATTTATTCAGCAAAAGTTCAACGATTAAGATGCTGATTCAGTCTTACTTAAACGACTTTTCTCAACGCTCTTATTAATAAACGACTGCTGTAAAATAGTAATACTGTTGTTCACAATCCAGTACAACACGAGACCTGCAGGGAAGAACAGCATAAATACCGTGAACATAATCGGCATAATGCGGAACACTTTTGCCTGCATTGGGTCAGCTGGTTGTGGGTTCAACATTTGCTGTGCAAACATGGTAGCGCCCATGATTAACGGCAAGATGAACCAAGGATCCATTGCTGATAAGTCTTGAATCCAGCCTAACCATGGTGCATGACGTAATTCCACACTTTCCATGAGTACCCAGTACAAGGCAAGGAAAATTGGCATTTGTAGCAACAATGGTAAACAACCTGAAAGCGGATTCACTTGTTCACGTTTGTATAAAGCCATCATTTCTTGCGAGAAGCGCATACGGTCTTCACCGAACTCTTCTTTCATGCGTTGCATTTCTGGTGCAATCACACGCATTTTCGCCATAGAACGATAACTTTTTGAAGATAAAGGCCACAAAATCATCTTCACCATAACGGTAAGTAAGATGATCGACCATCCCCAGTTGCCCACAATGCTATGGAAGAATTGAAGACCTAAGAACAATAACTTGGCAATCGGCCATAACCAGCCATAATCAACAGTCTGATTCAAACCAACCGCTAAATCTTTTAATTCAGCTTGAACTTTAGGACCTGAATAAAGTTTTGCGTCCACTTCCATTGAAGTGCCTGCTGGAACATTAATCACTGGTGAGGTAAAACCAATGATATTCATATGATCAGCAGATTGACGAGATTCAAGTTTAGCTACATAAGGCTGACCATTCGCTTGAGTCAGTTTAAGATTCCCAGGAATCCAAGCACTTACAAAGTAATGCTGAACAATCGCAACCCATCCACCTTTCGCTTCAGTGCTTACTTTTTCTTCTGAGAAATTAGCAAACTTCAGCTTATTGTAATGTGACTCAGGCGTCCCCCAAGCTCCACCTAAGAAAGTTCCTAGAGTGAAAATACCTTGAGAAGATTTACCAGGATCGTCAGAGTTATCACGCTTTAATTGTCCAAACATCTGACCTTGCCAGCTTTGTTGGCTACGGTTAATAACTTGATGTCTTACAACAATTGGATATTGCCCTTGGGTGAAAGTAAAAGTTTTAATAATTTCAACGCCTTCAGGTGTCTTAAATACCATTGGAACGTTTAAAACTTTTTCAGATTGACCCTTTTGATCCTGCACACCCTTAGCATCAGCCAAAGTATATGATGTTTTTTCAACAGCATATAATGGACGACCACCACGACTGCTATCTGGTCCATTCAAACCAATTAAGCCAGATTGAGCAACATAAGTACGCTTGGCATCATTTTCAAGCATAACAAATGGCTGATCGCTGTCTTTGCTTTTGTCGTGTGAGAGTAATTCAATACGAACAATATCACCACCTTTTGGATTGATCCAAATATGGTAAAGGTCAGTTTGTACTGAAATAAGCTGTTGATTCACAGGTGCAGTTGCATCTGTGGTTTGTGACTGCGCAATATTTGCTTGTGGCACATCGGAAGCCACTGTTGCATTTTTAGCATTTGGCAAATCAGCAGATACTTCATGTGAACTTACAGCCGCCGCTTGTTTTTGCGGTGCAGTTGCAGCATTTCCATAATCTTTTTGCCAAGCCAAAATGAGCAAATATGCGGTGACAAACATGGCCCCGAGAATTGCAAACCTGGCCCATTGTTGCATATCTATTACCCCAAATGGTTAGAGAGATTTTGCTTCAGTAAACGATCACGAAAGGGTACAGCAACATGATGCGTTTGAGAATCTATTTGATGAAACGAAATAAAACGAATTGCTTTTGGCGGTACCGGATCATATCCAGATCCTCCCCACGGATGACAACGACAAATCCGTTTAGAAGATAGCCAAACGCCTTTTATCGCACCATGAGTTTGCAATGCTTCTATCGCATATTGGGAACAAGTCGGGATATAACGACAACGGGGTCCAAGAAGCGGACTAATCGCAATTTGATACAGTCGAATCAACCAACGTAGAAAACGAACCATTGGCTATCTCTTAATTCTGCGAGGTTGTGCCAACTTTAGAATGTTTTTTTGCTAAGCGCTGTAATTTTTGCCAAGCAAAATCTAATTGTTGATATAGCTCAGCATTCGTAATCGTTTCTATACCAACTTTTGGCATTACCACAATATCTATGTCTGATCCAAAATTCGGCTGATGTAGACGAAAGCTCTCACGAGCAAGACGTTTTATTCGATTTCTTTCATGTGCACGGCGCACTTTTTTCTTAGCAACAACAATACCCAAACGGCTATTAGGCTGTTCGGTTAATTTTGCAAGAAATAAAAAATGGGGTTGATGCACTTTAAAAAGCGCACCATCGAATACACTTTTATAATCTGCAGCACAGCGTATTCGCACATCTGTGCTAAAATTGTAAAGTGTCATCACACCCAAGTCTGGTCAGCGTAACAGTAATTAAACAGTTAAGCTATGACGACCTTTTGCACGACGACGAGCTAATACTTGACGACCAGCTTTAGTTGCCATACGAGCGCGGAAACCATGAACGCGTTTACGCTTTAATTCAGATGGCTGGAAAGTACGTTTCATATCGAAACTCCCAAAAATGATCTTTCTATAAAGGTCCGCGATTTTATTGTGCAATGTTTACGCTGTCAATGAAAAACCAAGAAAGTTTTGTATTTAACCCAAATTTTTAATCTCTCTACTTCTTTTTTATGATTTTCATAATTCAGTGCAATATATAGTTTTTAAAGTTATACACAAAGTAATTGTCTATTTTTATTAGAGCTTTTATTATATACACACCTTATATACATACTTATCAACAAAACAAGATATCATCTTGGCTTTGATTTGCTGCGTTTGAATTTAAATTCATATTTTGTAGTTATCCACAAAAGATCACACCCCTATTAAATAAATTCAAATTTTAAAATTTATATTTATTCTTATTAGGAGCTACTTTTTCTGTGGATTTCGCACTTTTAAATTTAAAAAACATGTGTTTGGGTTGTTGATAACTCTGTTTCTATTATATTTATGGATTGTGGATAAGTTTGTGTGATAATTTATCCACAGGTTGTGCAAAAAGTTATACACAAGTGATTTTGAATTTAAATTTATTCACAAGAGATTTCTTTTTAGGCAAAATCAGTCGAATTCGTCATGACAGATGTGGATAACTTGGTTAGAATGGCGACCCCTTCTCATCAGGAAGGGTTAATCTTTAGATTATTTGAATTTAAAACGCAGAAATAGGGGATACACATGCTTTGGACAGACTGCTTAACTCGCTTGCGACAAGAGCTCTCTGATAACGTCTTTGCGATGTGGATTCGCCCATTAGTTGCTGAAGAAGTAGAAGGGATACTACGTCTCTATGCTCCTAACCCTTATTGGACGCGTTACATTCAAGAGAACCATTTAGAATTAATTTCTATATTGGCTGAGCAGTTGTCAGAAGGGCGTGTTCGTCAGGTTGAGATTTTAGTTGATTCTCGTCCTGGGAGTATTTTGTCTTCTGCTGAACAACCAGCAACCACTACGGCTGCTTTGCAATCTGCGCCACCACAAAGTATTAAAGTAAAAAAAGAGCCCGAGTCTGTTTCTAGTCCTCATACCAATAGTGTGGTCAACCCTAAAACAGCGAAGAAGAAGCTACTAAACCCTCAGTTTACTTTTTCTTTATTTGTTGAAGGCCGTTCGAACCAGATGGCTGCTGAAACATGTAGAAAAGTATTAACTCAATTAGGTGCTTCACAGCATAACCCTTTGTTTTTATATGGTCCCACAGGGCTAGGTAAGACTCACTTAATGCAGGCAGTTGGCAATGCTTTATTACAAGCCAAACCTAACGCCCGTGTGATGTATATGACTTCTGAGAGTTTTGTTCAGGATTTTGTGAGTTCTTTACAAAAAGGCAAAGTAGAAGAGTTTAAGAAAAACTGCCGTTCTTTAGATTTATTATTGGTTGATGATATTCATCTCTTAGCAGGTAAAGAGGCGAGTCTGGTTGAATTCTTCTATACATTTAATGCTTTACTTGATGAATCTAAACAAATTATTTTAACTTCAGACCGTTATCCAAAAGAGTTAACAGAGTTAGATCCGCGTTTGGTTTCCCGTTTTTCTTGGGGACTTTCAGTAGGTGTTGAACCACCAGATATTGAAACTCGTATCGAAATTTTATTAAAGAAAGCGGAAAATAGCGGCGTTGATTTACCTCGAAATTGTGCCTTATTTATTGCACAACAAGTTGTTGCGAACGTGCGTGAACTTGAAGGGGCACTTAATAAAGTCGTTGCAATTTCCCGTTTTAAAGGTGCACCAATCGATCTTGATGTGGTTCGTGAGTCTTTAAAAGATGTGTTGGCGATCCGTGCACGAACAATTAGTGTAGAAAATATCCAGCGTGTGGTTAGTGAATATTTCCGTATCCCATTAAAAGAATTAGTAGGGCCAAAACGTACGCGAATTTATGCTCGACCACGTCAGTTGGCAATGGGACTTGCTCGTGAGTTGACCGGTGATAGTTTTCCAGAAATTGGAATGGCTTTTGGTGGGCGCGATCACAGTACAGTGATGCATGCTTGTGAAAAAGTAGCAAGTCTGCGAGAAGAAGATCCAATTTTTGATGAAGATTATAAAAATCTACTGCGCCTACTTCAGAGTTAATGAAATGATAAGACCTTGTTGCAAAGTCTACGTAAGTGCAGCATAGTACACAGCTAAAAAATGAAATATTTGCTCCAAGTTGCTAGAGGAATGAATCGTGCGTTTGAAAATCGCTAAAGAAAGTTTACTCAATGTTTTATCGCATGTTGTCGGTGCGGTAGAACGTCGTCATACATTGAATATTCTTTCAAACGTCAAAATTCAGACTAATGCTCAGGCGCTCACCATTACTGGTTCTGATCTAGAAGTCGAGCTGGTTGCGAGCACTGTTTTATCAGAAGGGGCATGCCTTGAAGCAGGGGAAACAACAGTCCCTGCTCGTAAGTTAATGGAAATTTGTAAATCATTGCCTACAGCTGCATTAATTGATTTACAAATTACTGAAGATCAAAGATGTATCTTAAAGTCTGGTAATAGCCGTTTTGTATTAGGGACTTTACCCGCAGAAGATTATCCATTATTGACGACTGAAAATAGTCAGGGTACTCAAGTACAAGTAACCCAACGTGAGTTAAAGCGTTTATTTGAAAAAACTGCTTTTGCGATGGCTGTACAAGATGTACGTTTCTATTTAACGGGTACTTTATTGGAAATTGATGAAAATCAATTACGTGCAGTAACAACAGATGGTCACCGTTTAGCACTTTGTGAAATTACAGCGTCTTCTACATCGGCTCAATTGGTGCAGGCTATTGTACCTCGTAAAGCTGTTGGTGAATTACAGCGTTTACTGAGTATTGAAGATGAACAATTAACTTTGTTGATTGGTCGTGAATTGTTAAATGTAACCATCAATACGCCAAGTCGTGATAAAGAACAGGGCAATATTACTGTTCGTTTTACTACAAAATTGATTGATGGCAAATTCCCTGATTATCGTCGTGTAATTCCACGTGGTGGCGATAAACATGTGTTAATTAGCCACGATGTATTTAAGCAATCATTACAACGTGTCGCAATTTTGAGTAATGAAAAGTTGCGTGGTGTTTTCTTGAATTTTAATCAGGATTCTTTACAGCTTCGTGCGAATAACCCTGAGCAAGATGAGGCTATTGAAGATTTAGCTATTCAATATCAAAATATACCGCTCGAAATGTCATTTAATGCGCAATATTTACTTGAAGTATTGGGTGTACTTGATGGTGATGACGTAAATATGAGTATGAGTGAGGCGAATCAGTCTGTTTTGGTTCAAGACCCAGCACATACTGATCAAACTTATGTAGTTATGCCGATGCGTGTATAGTCTGGCTATCTAATATGCATCTTACGCGCTTAAATATTGAACGTGTGCGTAATTTAAAAACGGTTGCACTCCAAGGGTTGCAACCGTTTAATATATTTTATGGCGCTAATGGTTCAGGAAAAACCTCAATTCTGGAAGCAATTCATTTGCTTGCAACAGGGAGGTCGTTCCGCACTCATATTCCTAAAAATTATATTCAGTATGCGGCCGAAGATGCGATTGTCTTTGCACAGTCTAGTACTGAGAAAATTGGCATGCAAAAGTTGGCTTCTGGTGAGCAGTTGATGAAAGTCAATGGCGACACCGTGGCTACCCAAGGCCAACTTGCTAAATTACTTCCTTTGCAACACCTTGATCCACAAAGTACAGATATTATTGACCATGGGGCAAAACCACGACGCCAACTTTTGGATTGGCTGATGTTCCACGTGGAACCTGAGTTTTATTTTGCATGGCAATACTACTCGCGTGCATTAAAACAGCGAAATACTTTACTTAAAACCCGACGGAATTTGTCTTTGGCTGATTTAGAGCCTTGGAATAAAAATGTTGAGTGACTATGGCGAAATTTTGCACTCCCAGCGCTTGGGTATTGTGGAACAATGGAATATCTTTTTTCAAAATGATTTGAGTCAATTACTCCCTGATCTTGAAATTGAACTGGAATACAGTCCAGGTTTTCATACGGAGCAGGGACTTATGCAAGACCTGCTTAATCAACACCAAAAAGACATCGAACGACGTTATACCGAATATGGTCCACATCGAGCCGATTTGCGCTTAAAAACGCCTTATGGACATGCTGATGTGGTTTTATCAAGAGGTCAGAAAAAACTGCTGATTATTGCCTTAAAACTGTCACAAATTGCAATGTTGCATGCGAGTAATAAGGAAACTGTGGTATTATTAGATGATCTGACAGCAGAATTAGACTTAACCGCACAACAACGTTTAATTGAACGATTAAGCCAACTTGGTAGCCAGGTTTTTATGACAACTTTAGATCATGCATCGGTAAAAAAACATTTACATGATTTGTCTATTTCATATCAATTATTCAATGTTGAATCCGGTCAAGTTAGTCTTGCTTCACCATAATTTTTTGATGTTACCCATCTTTGAATAAACCTATATTTGCTAGGGAGAAACCATGAGTTCAGAGTCTCAATCAGCCTCTCAAACAGAACAAACCAATGAAAAGGCTTATGATTCCTCTAGTATTAAAGTATTACGTGGATTAGATGCAGTTCGTAAACGTCCGGGTATGTATATTGGGGATACAGACGACGGTACCGGTTTACACCATATGGTATTCGAGGTAGTCGATAACGCAATCGATGAAGCTTTAGCTGGGCATTGTGATGAAATTATTGTCACTATTCATGAAGATGAATCGGTGAGTGTTTCTGATAATGGTCGTGGTATTCCAACCGATATTCACCCTGAAGAAGGTGTTTCTGCAGCGGAAGTAATTCTTACCATTCTGCACGCTGGCGGTAAGTTTGATGACAACAGCTATAAGGTTTCAGGTGGTTTACACGGCGTAGGTGTTTCTGTAGTAAATGCACTTTCGAGTAAATTACATTTAATGATTTCTCGTGCTGGTCAAGTGCATGAGCAAGAATATCAACACGGTGATCCGCAATATCCATTACGTGTGATTGGTGAAACGGATAAGAGTGGTACAACAGTACGTTTTTGGCCAAGTGAATTAACATTTACCCAAACCATTTTTAACGTAGAAATTCTAGCACGCCGTTTACGTGAGCTTTCATTCTTAAACGCGGGCGTACGTATTGTATTACGCGATGAACGTATTAACCTTGAACATGTATATGACTACGAAGGTGGATTATCTGAGTTTGTAAAATACATTAACGAAGGTAAAACTCATCTAAATGAGATTTTCCATTTTACTGCGGATACAGATAACGGTATTGGTGTAGAAGTAGCCTTGCAGTGGAATGAAAGTTATCAAGAAAACGTTCGTTGCTTTACCAATAACATTCCTCAAAAAGATGGTGGTAGCCATTTGGCTGGTTTCCGTGCAGCTTTGACGCGTGGTTTAAACCAATATCTTGAAAATGAAAATATTCTCAAGAAAGAAAAAGTCAATGTAACGGGCGACGATGCACGTGAAGGTTTAACCGCTATTATTTCGGTAAAAGTACCTGATCCAAAATTCTCATCTCAAACCAAAGAAAAACTGGTATCGAGTGAAGTAAAACCTGCTGTTGAGCAAGCAATGAACAAAGAGTTCTCTGCTTACTTACTTGAAAACCCGCAAGCTGCAAAGTCAATTGCTGGTAAGATTATTGATGCTGCACGTGCGCGTGATGCTGCACGTAAAGCGCGTGAAATGACGCGTCGTAAGAGCGCACTTGATATTGCTGGTTTACCAGGAAAATTGGCAGATTGTCAGGAAAAAGATCCAGCACTTTCTGAATTATATCTTGTCGAGGGTGACTCTGCGGGTGGTAGTGCCAAGCAAGGCCGTAACCGGAAAATGCAGGCTATTTTGCCGTTGAAAGGTAAAATCCTGAACGTTGAACGTGCACGCTTTGACAAAATGATTTCTAGCCAGGAAGTGGGTACTTTAATTACTGCGCTTGGCTGTGGTATTGGTCGTGAAGAATATAATCCTGACAAGCTGCGTTATCATAAAATCATTATCATGACCGATGCCGACGTTGATGGTTCGCACATTCGAACCTTGTTGTTAACGTTCTTCTTCCGTCAAATGCCAGAATTGGTTGAGCGTGGGTATATCTATATTGCACAGCCACCTTTATACAAATTGAAAAAAGGTAAGCAGGAACAATACATCAAAGATAATGATGCATTGGAAAATTATTTAATTTCAAATGCGATTGATGAGCTATCTTTGCATACCAATGCTGAAGCACCATCAATTACAGGTGAAGCACTTGCTAAAGTCATTCAGGATTATCAAGTTTCGCAAAAGAGCTTACAGCGCTTAACGTTACGTTACCCAGCTAGCTTACTAGATGCTTTACTTGAAATAGAGGCATTCAAGAGCGATCAAAACCATGATGAAGCTTATGTACAACAATGGGCTGATCAAGTAAAAGATATCATTACAAGATTACAGCCAAGTTTACGTCCGGAAATTACGCTAGAGTCATTTGAGCGTGAAAATGCTCAGGGTGAAAAATCTGCGCATTATTGGCCGCGTATTACTGTATATGTTCATAACCTTCCACATGCATATTTGCTTGATGCAGGTTTATTGAATTCAGCTGAGTATGCTCGTTTGCTGAAAAACTCGAAGAGTTGGTTCAGTTTGCTTGAAGATGGTGCTTATTTACAAAAAGGTGATCGCCGTATTCAAGTGGCTAACTTCCATCAAGTTTGGCAGCATATTTTGCAAGATTCGCGCCGCGGTATGATGATCCAACGCTATAAAGGTCTTGGTGAAATGAATGCTGAACAGCTTTGGGAAACGACAATGGACCCAGAGAATCGTCATATGTTACAGGTAACCATTGACGATGCGATTGAAGCAGATCGTATGTTCTCTTGCTTAATGGGTGATGATGTGGAACCACGTCGTGCATTCATTGAAGAGAATGCTTTAAATGCTGATATTGATGCTTAATTCATAACACGATTCTAAATCAGTCTAAGGAGAGAAGATGATGGGTCAGAAATTGTTAGCTAGCTTGTTAATCTCATGTGTTTTTTTAGGAAGCTCTGCTGTTTGGGCGACTGATTTAGAAACGAATATGAAAACTTTAGCTAAGAGTACTAAAGCATTTTCTGAAGCGAAAGATGCTGCTAATGCGAAACAACAGCTTGTTGTAATGCGTGAAGCAGCAGTTTCTTCTAAGCAATATTTGCCGCATAAACTCGAAGGTTTACCTTCAGGAAATGTGCAGGTAAAAGAGTACCAAGCTGGTTTAGATCAGCTTGTTGCTGAGATTGATAAAGTAAATGCATTGGTTGAGCACGGACAGTTAGATCAAGCAAAAACTGAAGCAATGAATTTAGTCAAAATTCGAAATGAAAATCATAAAAAATTTAGATAATCTTTTTTATGATGATTTAATAAAAGGCTTTGTTTAATTTTAGACAAAGTCTTTTGTTTTATAAGAAAAATAAATTTGTAAACTGCTATTCTCTTGGATACTCATTTATTACAAGAGAATATAATTTTGAAAAACACACAAAAACTTTTATACATTGTAATCTTATTTTTTAATTGCTTATTTCAACTGCATGCTGCCACAGCACCCACTTTTTACGGAAAATTAGTATTTCATCGTTATAGTGATTATGACGCATGGGACAGTAAGCTTTATCTTTATAATCTCACAACGCAGCAAACCACATTACTGGGCACAAACTGGAAAATTGACCACATGATGAATGGTCATTTTTCTCCAGATGGAAAATGGCTCACTTTTATGGGAGTTAATTCTGGACAGCATTATGGAGATGCATGGGATGTTTATGCTTGGAGAGTTGGAAGCACGGAATTACCAATCAATTTAACCCAAGGGAATAACAAGCGGGATGAAGATCCTAAATTTCTAGATAACCAACGTATTATTTTTAAGCAAAATGGCGATTTAAAAATCGTTAAAATGACTGATCGCACGATTACTTCTGTCACTCAAAATGGTTGGGATATCGAAGAGTCAATGCCTTATCCAATGGTCAATACTACGCAAATCTTATATGCCAAAGGTGCAAGTAGTAATTCTAGAATTTTTAGTATTGATCAGTCGGGAGCATATGATACACAGCTAACCAATATTGCCTCATATTATCCAGTATGGTGGAAGGGAAGCCAGTTTTTATATGTACGCTGGTATAGCTCAACAAATGCTCATGATCAGATCTATGTTTATGATACGGCCACCAAACAAACCACCCGTTTGCCTTTTAATAGTACAGTCGTAAATACATCAGATCCGGCACCTTTAGACCAGCGGTATATGGTGGTTTCTCTAGCGGGGCAGACAGGAAGCCGTGGCGGTTATGATTTATATATTGCAGATAGTTTATCAAGCAATGTTTGGCCTTTGCCAATCAATACCAATTTAAATGAATTAGGGGCTTTTTATACCCCTTATTAATTAATAAAAAAGCCGATTAAGAAATCGGCTTTTTTATTTTGAAAAATAGATTAATCAAAAGAGGCTTCCATCTCTTCTAATTCCATCATAAGTTCTAAAAGCTGTTCTTCATATTGCTCAAGTTTAGCTTTCAGCTCAGTCTGTTCATTCATAAGCTTGAGTAGATCATCCTTATGTGCTGCATCATATAAAGATGTATCTGCTAAAGACTCTTCAATTTTGGCAAGTTGTGGTTGAAGTTTCTCAATCTGAGACTCAATTTTTTCGATATTTTTTCGAATAGGTCTGGTTTGTTCACGACGGCGAGCTGCTTCTTTACGCTGTGCTTCTTTATCGATAGGAGCGGCAGAGGAAGAATTATTCTGTGCTACAGCAGTCTGAGCATTGATGAGTTGCTGACGTGCTTCACGTAGCCATTTTGCATAATCCTGTAAATCACCCTCGAACTCGGTACATTTACCACCGTGTACTAAAAGAAGCTCGTCACAAACACTTGCAATGAGTTGACGTTCGTGGGAAACCAATACGACAGCGCCTTCAAAATCTTGTAATGCCATGCTTAGTGCATGACGCATATCAAGATCTAAATGGTTCGTCGGTTCATCCAGCAGAAGCAGATCCGGTTTCTGAAGAATCATCTTTGCCAGTAATACCCGCATGCGCCATCCACCACTGAATTCACG
>Ga0065703_1000507_pt1 | contig 24291 bp, 23 predicted proteins | sample SwiRhicommunBV21_FD_59090 | JGI IMG/M metagenome (GOLD analysis project Ga0065703, IMG submission 59090) | Switchgrass rhizosphere microbial communities from Buena Vista Grasslands Wildlife Area, Michigan, USA - BV2.1 v1 | ecosystem: Host-associated > Plants > Roots > Rhizosphere > Soil ...
GTTGAGGGTGTTTTTTTATGCCTGGAAATAACCATTAGAATGGTTTTCATTAAAAATACTGCATATTATTTCGATCTTTGCTTATGATATGAGCAATTAAAATTGAGCTTCTGCTTATGCAGTTTAAAATTATCGCGGCCCAAGACCTAAATAAGCAACAGCGACAACAGATTGCTGAGCTATGTTTTTCTGCTTTTGATGAAGACCCTTGGAGTCAATATACCTTCATGCAAAGTGCTGTTCATATAGTAGGCATATTAGATGATAGTATTGTGTCACATGCTTTATGGACAGATAGAGTTTTCACCATAAATGGCAGTTTCAATGTGAAAACTGCTTATATAGAGTATGTGACTACTCACTACAAGATGCGGGGTAAGGGTTTCGCATCGCAATTATTAAGACATTTAGTTGATACATTAACTTCTTTGGAATATGGGCTTGCGGCATTACAACCAGAAGATGAAGCATTTTATAAAAAATTAGGTTGGATTTCATGGTGGGGAGATTTATACATCAAACAAGATACTTCTACTTATCTGACTGATGACTATGAAATTATGCTATATCCTTTAACTACTAAGCTGACAGACCGACTATCACATCGTTCAGAAGAGAATACAATTTGCGCAGAATGGCGAGAGGGTGAAGTTTGGTAATTTTAATTACATAAAATATTGAACAAATATTAGCTTTAATGTTTGATCAGAAGATTAGTGTAGTCTTAATAATGTGAAATATTAGCCAGCGTTCCTATTATTTTTAATGTGGTATGTGGATAGGAAAATAAATTTTCCTAATCTAATAATTTGATTCTTAAAGTATTTTTAAATTGTTATTTGTTAAAAATAAATCTATGACAAGACACGTTGTTAATTTGATAATTTAGGCATTACTTAGCTTTTCTACTTTCCTGTTTATTAGAGAAGCTTATAATGATTCAGAATCATTCCAAATCTAATAAGGATATAACATGTCTACCGACCAGCAATTTCCAACACCCAATAATTTAGGGATCGCAGTTTATTCAAATAATGCAGAAGCAATTGGTAATACACCTTTAGTTCGTATCAATCGTTTGATTAAAACTGGTGCAACTGTATTAGCAAAAGTAGAAAGTCGGAATCCTGTATTTTCTGTGAAATGTCGTATTGGAGCGGCACTTATTGCAGATGCAGAAAAGCGTGGTGTGTTAAAAGAAGGCATGCATATTATTGAACCAACCAGTGGTAACACGGGGATTGCATTGGCTTTTGTTGCAGCGGCTAAGGGTTACCCAATTACTTTAACTATGCCTGCAAGCATGAGTCTTGAGCGTAGAAAAGTATTAAAAGCACTCGGTGCCAATTTAGTTCTAACTGAACCAGCGAAAGGGATGAAAGGTGCAGTTGATGAAGCTGTGCGATTAGCAGATGAACAACCAGATGTTTATTTCCTACTTCAACAATTTGAAAATCCAGCAAATCCACAAATCCATGTGGATACAACTGGTCCTGAAATTTGGCAAGCAACAGGCGGGCAAGTCGATATTTTGGTTGCTGGTGTAGGTACTGGTGGCACAATTACTGGTATTTCTCGTTATTTCGAACAAGTTCAAAATAAACCTTTGTACTCTGTAGCTGTTGAACCTGCTGAGTCTCCAATTATTACTCAAACTAGAAATGGTGAGAATATTACACCTGCACCGCATAAGATTCAGGGAATTGGTGCGAACTTTATTCCAAAGAATCTTGATTTAGATCTTGTTGATGAAGTCTTACCAATAACTAGTGAAGAAGCAATTCAGTGGGCAAGAAATTGTGCAATGCAGGAAGGCATTTTAGTGGGTATTTCAAGTGGAGCAGCTTTGGCTGCGGCTGCTAAAATTGCAGAACGTCCTGAAAATGCTGGCAAAACGATTGTTGTTATTCTTCCAGACAGTGGAGAGCGTTATTTATCTTCTGTTCTATTTGAAGGTTTATTTGACGAATAAAATTACTTGTATAAAAAGCCCATCAACAGATGGGTTTTTTATTTGACCTTAATTTATAGGGCACTTTTTAAAGCTTTTTGATGACGTTTAACAGATCGAGCATATTTTTTAGCTTTGTGCCGTGTCCAGAAGCTTCGCTCATATCCAGTTGGTCCCACATTATAATAAGCTGTTGCTTTGAACCAACTATCCGCTGACTGATAATAGTGATTTAAGATATAAGCACCACATTGAATATTTGTAGATTCATCATACAAATTACCGGCACAAGTTTGTTGCCAATAGCTAGGAATAATTTGAGTTAAACCTACTGCACCCGTAGGTGATAGCGCGTTAGTATTGTAACTCGATTCTTGTCTTATGACCGCGGCAAGTAAAAGAGGGGGCACATTATATTGGTCAGCACTTTGAATAATTATTGGAGACAATCGATTTGCTGTGCTTTGTGGAACAGAATAAGCTTTTTGTAGACCAGACGAGAGCTTATTTGAACGCCATGAAAATGAACCACTATTCGGGCCTAAGCTCGTACATCCCGTCATTATTGTCATTAAAACAATTGTAAAAAATTTGAGGCTCAAAATGTGTATTTGAGTTGGTTTAAAATAATTGTTAGATAAAGATGAGGTAAGCAAAATATAAAACCGATAATCAAGTTTCAAATGAAATCATGGTATTCAGCTGTAACTAATGGATCAATATAAGTTCTGTTGCTCAGCACAAGCAAATAGTGATAATTTTGTATAATTAAAATGAAAAAACCCCGACATCCTGTCGAGGTTCCTTCGTATTCAGCTTATGTAGCTAACTCCTGTCAACTACCACTTCCTGCGTTCTTATTGTTCTTCAATGAGACATCCTGTCTCTCTATGTTTCATATATTATAAAAAAATACTAAAGCTGGATATCCGCAAATCACCGCAAGTTTTGTACGTTTTAACTTACAGATATACTTTTTCAACTTTCTTAAATACGATGTCGACTAGTTTCTGTGCTACAGGAGTACAGATCAATATACTTGGGAAAGCAAATATCCACGCAATACCCCATGCGGATATCCATAACGAAAAGAAATTTTGAACTGGTCCTACTACTTTGAAAGTCGTAATTCCTGAAATTATAAATGACATCGTTGCGGATAAAATTAAGAGTAATAAAATCCTTTGTGCTGTCATAATCTTACACTCCAAGATAAGCATTCAAGGTCATTGCAAAATTATTTCCAAATTGTTGAGCAGTTTTAATGTCTCCTTCATAAAACCTATCGGGACTACTGCCGTGTTCAGCCTGAGCCATTAATCCTGACCATGAACCAAGACGATTAGCAGCTTCAGAATAAGGCACACCTTGATGTTGCTCGGGCAGAATTGGATTACCGATCCATAGCATGCCATGTTGCATACAGANGGTAAAAAGTGAAATTAATGTCGATTGTTTATCACCCGCGGGAAGGGATGATACGGTAAACCCAGCCGCTAGTTTTCCTTTAAAGCTCTGTTTTTTCCACAATGGACCTGTTGCATCCATGAGTTGTTTTAATTTCGAGGATACTCCGCCTAAGTAAGTCGGAGATCCCCAAATCAAGCCATCGTATTGGATAAGTCTTTCAGGGTTTTCAATGAGATGTTCAGCACTCAGTAGATCTACTTTAATATTTTTTTGGCTTAATACGCCAATTTGAATTTGCTGAGCAATAAACTGGGTATGACCCTGACGACTATAGTAAATAATGGCAACAGTTTTCATGAGATTTTCCTTTATTTTAAATTTGAAAGATTTTTGCAATGAGATATAAACCACAGCCAAAAACACTATGGTTAAGCAAACTTTTTAGACAGTTCAAAAATGGATGGGGTGTTTTTGAAGAGACAATCCCACTCCCCATTGCTGGTTGCATAATAAAAAAAGGAATGAGAACAGTGACTAAACCAAAAAGTAGCGCTGAGTAAAACTGAGGGTGAATGAGCCAATCAGAGCCCACAATGAAAAGAAAGCTGAATGCAAAGATCAGCCCAACGCTATAGTGTGTGATCCAACCCAGTAAATATTCCCCTTTAATTGAGGGGCTTTGTGCAATGGATTGATGTATGAATTTGCCTTGAAATATCCAACCAACCCAGCGTCCGAGAAAGGCGAAGTTTAAGGTTGGAATTTTGAATAATTTTAGTATTAACAGCCATATATCCATAGTGATTGTTGCCCCGATACCTAGGCATAAAGCTTGAAAGAACAATGAGGAGATATTCATTTTTACACCTTGCTTTTATACGTATGAAACGTGATAAATTTATTGTGCAAGTTAAAGTTCACTTGAAGTCAAGAGGGTGTTATGGATATTGGTGAAGTCGCTAAGAGAGCAAAAGTAACAACAGCAACGCTACGTTTTTATGAAGAGAAGGGATTAATTAAGTCGATAGGGCGGCAAGGTTTACGCCGGCAATATGGTAAACAGGTGCTTGATCAACTGGCACTAATTGCGTTAGGTCGTGCTGCGGGTTTTTCTTTAAATGAAATCGCTACAATGTTTGGACAAGATGGTAAACCTGATCTTGATCGTCAAAAACTAAAAGATAAAGCTGAACAATTAGAGCAAATGGCAAAGCGATTACATTTTATTAGTCAGGGATTACAACATGCGGCAGTGTGTCCTGCTGAAAATCACATGCAATGTCCTACCTTTCAGAACTTTTTGAAAGCAGCAATTGCTGGAGAATATCAGCCAACGAAACTTTAGTGAAATATTGAACCAATAGTTTTTTAACATTGATCTAACAGATATATTTGTCATATTTTCGCCATAAAGATTTCATCTTTTTGAAGTAAAAACTTCATATAAGCTTGATTAAATTTGCTTAATTTTTTACCGACTGTATAGAACCATGAGCAAAAAAACTTTAGTCGCATTATTATGCTGTGCCAGTTTAGGATTGACGGCATGTAACGATGATAACGATCAAGAACAAACCTCACCCACTGAAAACGTTACCGAACCGACCCTAATTTCTTTTGCTAAGTTACCCGTAGAAACCTACGCTGCTGGTCCAGACTCTGGCGCATATGTGAAAGGTGCAAATGGAATTTATCCTCCATTTAAAGGTCAACCTGTACAGGGCTTTTCTGCTGCATTAAAAAATGAAGATGGCAGTTATATGGCAATGGCCGATAACGGGTTTGGGACTCAAGATAATTCATCAGACTTTTTACTTCGTATCTATAAATTAAAGCCTGATTTCAAAACTAAAGCTAAAGGCACGGGTCAAGTGACTGTGCAAAGCTTTATCCAACTGCGTGATCCAAACAAGTTAATTCCATTTAGTATCGTCAATGGTGATACAGCTGAGCGTTTATTAACGGGCGCTGATTTTGACCCAGAGTCAATGCAACGTACTAGTGATGGGACTTATTGGATTGGTGATGAGTTTGGTCCTTATTTACTTCATTTCTCGGCAGATGGAGTGTTGTTGGATGCTCCAATTGCTCTGCCAAATCCACTAAATCCGACGCAAGAACTTCGCTCTCCTCAAAATCAGTTCAATAAAGCGCAAATTAATTTTGTAGAGCCTCTGGTTCAGCAAAGTGGTGGTTTTGAAGGGATGGCAATCTCTCCAGATGGCCAATATCTCTATCCTCTTGTAGAGAAACCGCTTAAATCAATTCGAGAAACGGAAAGACAATTACTGATTTCCCAATTTGATCTGAAGAAGAAAGCTTATACAGGAAAATATTATTGGTTCCAATTGGACAGTAAGGCAACCAATATTGGTGACTTCCAACTCTTTAATGATAAAGAAGGTATTATTATTGAGCGTGATGCGACTCAGAATAATTTAGGCGGATATAAAAAACTAATTCGTATTAAATTAAATGGGTCAGGCCAACCAGTAAGTCGCGAAGATTTAGTCGATTTAATTAAAATCGCCAATCCTAATTTACTTTATGGCACAGCAAGAGCAGGGGATATTGGGACAGAACAAGTTTTTGCCTTCCCATTTGAAACTATTGAAGATGTCATCGTTGAAAATGGTACAACGTTGACTGTTCTAAATGATAATAACTTCCCTGGGTCTACAGGGCGTAACGCAAAATTGGCTGACGATAATGAGATTATTCAAATTCGGTTGCCAAAAGCTTTGTTCTAAGCCCTATAAATAAATGAGTTAAAACTGCGGCGGCTTTTATTTCGCCGCATTTATTAGAAGAATAAAATATTGAATAAACTTTAATCAAATTAATTTTTATATCCTTGTTTTCGTTTGTTTTATAAACAGGGAAAATGAATGGAATTCATGTTAAAATGATCGGCTTTCATCTTTAGATGTCACTCCTCCATCTGCTAGCCGAGATTCGCAAGCCATGTCTACTGCCTACACCATGCAAACTGCGCCAAAAGCGTTGTTTGATTACGACAAATATTGGGCGTCGTGTTTTGAACCAGCGCCATTTTTGCCGATGTCACGAGAAGAAATGGATCAACTAGGCTGGGATGCGTGTGACTTCATTTTAGTTTGCGGTGATGCTTATATTGACCATCCGTCATTTGTTTCAGGTGTGATTGGACGTGTGCTTGAGGCACAAGGTTTTCGTGTCGGAATTATTGCACAGCCAGACTGGACCAATGTTGAAAGCTTCCGCGTTTTAGGTAAGCCTACCATTGCTTGGGGTGTGACGGCAGGTAATATGGATTCGATGATCAACCGTTATACGGCAGATCGTAAAATTCGTTCAGATGATGCTTACTCTCCAAACAATGAGCCGAACAAACGTCCTGACCGTGCAGCAACAGTATATTGCCAGCGTTGTCGTGAAGCATTCCCAGATGTACCTGTGTTATTAGGTGGAATTGAAGGCAGTTTACGTCGTATTGCACACTACGATTATTGGTCAGATAAAGTTCGTCGTTCGATTTTGATGGATTCAAAAGCCGATTTACTTATGTATGGTAATGGTGAGCGTGCCATTATTGATGTGATGCACCGTTTGGCTAAAGGTGAAAAAATCCACGAGATTACAGATGTTCGTGGTACAGCATTTATTATTAATAAACATAACAAAGCATCAAAAGCAAAGTTTGTTGAAGTTGCGAGTAATGATGTAGATACGATTGGACGTGTTGATCCAATTATTAACCCATATGTCATGACTGAAGATATTGATGGCTGTGAGGTTGAAAAAGAAAAAGGTAACTCATTAGCTCAGTATCAAGATTTCCAGAAAGAGATTGTTGCAAATCCGATTGTGCGTGAAGGCGACAAACTAGATGACGACACTCAAATCGTTCAATTAAAGCCGGCACCGTCAAAAGCAATTAAACATAAGTTACCTCCACGCGAGTTAGCGGTAATTCGTTTACCTTCTTTTGAAGAAGTGTCAAATGATCACGTGCTTTACGCGCATGCAAACCGTATTTTGCATCTTGAAACTAATCCAGGTAATGCCCGTGCTTTGGTTCAACGCCATGGTGAGCGTGATGTATGGATTAACCCACCTCCAATTCCTCTAACCACTGAGGAAATGGACTATGTGTTTGATTTACCATATGCGCGTTTGCCTCATCCAACATATGGCGATGCGCGTTTCCCTGCATTTGATATGATCAAATTCTCGGTCAACATTATGCGTGGCTGTTTTGGTGGCTGTACTTTCTGTTCGATTACAGAACATGAAGGACGTATTATTCAAAACCGTTCTGAAGACTCAATTTTACGTGAGATTGAGAAAATTCGTGACACGGCACCAAACTTCACAGGCATTATTTCTGACTTAGGCGGTCCAACAGCAAACATGTACCGTTTGCACTGTAAAGACCCTGAAATTGAAAAGAACTGTCGTAAACCTTCGTGTGTATATCCGGGCGTTTGTCAAAACTTGCACACCGATCATGCACCTTTAGTACAGCTTTATCGTAAAGCACGTGCGATTAAAGGTGTGAAGAAGATTCTGATTGGTTCAGGTTTGCGTTATGACCTTGCTGTACTGAATCCTGAATATGTAAAAGAACTGGTACAACACCATGTGGGCGGTTATTTAAAAATTGCTCCAGAGCATACCGAAAATGGCCCTTTATCTAAGATGATGAAACCGGGTATTGGTACATATGATCGCTTCAAGCAAATGTTTGACCGCTTTAGTAAAGAAGCAGGAAAAGAGCAATACTTAATTCCTTACTTTATTGCAGCACACCCAGGTACTTCAGATTATGACATGATGCACCTTGCAATCTGGCTTAAGAAAAATGGTTTCCGTGCCGATCAGGTACAGACGTTCTATCCATCGCCAATGGCAACTGCAACCACCATGTACTATTCGGGTAAAAACCCGCTTGCTAAAGTAGCTCGCTATACCGAAAAAGTTGATATTGTAAAAGGTGAGAAGCGTCGTCGTTTGCATAAAGCATTCTTACGTTACCATGATCCAAACAACTGGCCATTACTTCGTGAGGCCTTAAAAGAAATGGGTCGTGCCGATTTAATTGGTAATTCGAAGCAGCATTTGATTCCGACCTATCAGCCACAAGGTACTGCTGAAGGTGAATATAAATCTGCGCGTAAGAAGAACTCGTCTGTGGCGGGAGATTCAGCAAAACGCGGTCAGGGGCAATCTCGCTCAGCAGTGGGGCAAAAACGTCCACAAAAAGGACAGGTTCTAACCCAGCATACAGGTTTGCCTCCTCGTGAAACAGGTGAGAAGAGACCGTTTGGTGGTAAAAGTAAACCAAAATCAAAAGCTCGTGGATAATGATAAAAAAGGCTCTTAAACAGAGCCTTTTTTGTTTTTAATGTGTCTATTTAAATCGCATAGTGAGATTTTTGCAGATTTAAAGTACAAAAAACGTAACGAAAAATGATAAATACCATAAATCTGACGAGCTGCACTTGATTGTTGTTGACTCTATGATTATAAATAATGTGAGGGTGGCTAAATTTAAGCCAAGCTTGATAACTACAAGTGAAATTACTAAGTGAACCTTTTAAAGAACGGCTGTGTCGTTATCAATTAAAACAAAGTGTGATCTAGCAAAATCATTATAAAAAACTTAAAGGATTAAGCCCATGTATTATCTAATTACGATCTTATTATTATTTTTGGCTGTTGTGATGGCAGTGAAAAGTCTTTCACGAAGGCATCAACATGATAGTGCCTTGAAGCGCCGTGCAGTATTAACGAGTCATGAGCAAATAACATTAACCAGACTACAAACAGTTTTGCCTAAATTTACAGTATTGGCACATGTATCCTTTGATGCACTATTAACTACAAAATATGCGCATACACGTCGAAAATATCAAAATATGGCAGCTGATTTTGTTGTACTTAATCAAAATTATCAGGTTGTTGTAGTTGTTGTTCTTGGCGAAAATGGTTTACGCCGAGCGCATCAACAATATGAACGTCGTCTGTTGCAACTCGCTGGTTATCGTGTGCTGCATTACAGTGAGGTACCTGATTATCATGATCTAAGAAGAGACTTATTGAGTCCAGAAACAGAGATGGCAACTTTACATGCAACGCCACAGCTAGAAAGAATGTCAAATGCGTTTGTGAAGTCTTAAAAAGTAGGTAACGTCGGATTTTGATAAGAGTTCGGTGCAATAAAGATTAAAAATAATTGTGCCTCATCTTGAATAACAAGTATGGGCAAGCTTAGCAATTTGATAAGCCCTAATAAGATACTGACATTAATTATTTTAAGCAAGTAAAAAATTGAGCAATATAACTAGAGATATTGCTCAATTTAATCTCGATTTATATTTATAAAAATTATGGAAGTACTGCAACAACTGTCATTTCTACAAGCACGTCCGGCGTATAAAGTTTGGACTCTACACAAGTACGCGCTGGTGGATGTCCTTCACTAATCCATGCATCCCAAACAGCATTCATCGCTGCATAATCTTTTTCGATATCTTTTAGAAAAATCATGACAGAAAGAATGTGGGTTTTATCGGTTCCAGCTTCTGCCAATAAGCGATCAATATTATCTAAAGTTTGCTGAGTCTGTGATGTAACATCTACGCTTGTATCATCTGCGAGTTGCCCAGCTAAGTGTACTAAATTACCTGAAATCGCAACTTCGCAGTAGCGTGAAGTAACGTGCAGGCGTTGAATCGTCATGATGATGAACCAATAAAAAAAGATGCTTAGAATTGTACTTGATTGAATTAAGCAGTGGAATTTTTTTAGTTGATATTGGTGGCTATAATTAATTAATTAATGACAAGATTTATTATAAATTGCTAATATCTGCATTGAATAAAATAATATATTGGACATGATCATGCGAAAAAAAATAGAGATTATTATATTGGGAGGATTATTGGGAATGACAACAATAACGCATGCTATAAATCCTGATCAAGAATATATATTGTTCTTTGAAAAATATAAACAGTTGTCAAATGAGAGTGATCCAAAAGGAATGGAACTCTATGCAGACAATGCCAAACTTCATCAAAAACAAATCACACCGGATGGTATTGAACAAAGCATGAGTATGTCTGGGAAAAAACTAAAAGAACTATTTTTAGAAAATCAAGAAATGCTTCAAAAGCTGGGATATACATCTAACTATAGTGATGTGAAAGTGACGAGAAGTCAAAACTCTGCAAAGATTTCAGCGACGAGATATAGCACTAAGAACTGTTTTACAGATCGTGATTACTATATGGTGGTTTCTCGTGGGGTGGATAAACAGTTATATATTACAGAGGAATATTCTACAAGTGTCCCTCAGAATTTGTGTAAAGAAAGTATTAAGGATGATTTGCCGCTACAGTTAACTTTTGGGGCCAAGATGATCAATAAAAACTTGCCTATGCAAGTAGATCGAGAAACAAATTTAGAACATGTTGAGGCCCAAGGGAAAGAATTAACGTTGAATTATCGTCTGATTCATATAACGTCTGCGGATATGCCTGCTGAATGGGTACAAGCAATGGAAGTTAATGGTGTTCCTGAAATTGTTAAAGGTGTTTGCGATAATATAAAAATGAAAGAATTATTAAATAAAGGAGCGCAAATTAATTTAAAGTATTTATATAAAGATAATGTGCCATTAACTAAAATTAAAATGACCAAACAGGACTGTAATATATAAATGTTTTTATTAAAGAATAAATTATAATAAAAAGGCACATTTGTGCCCTGTAATATTCGGATTTGGTCGTCACGCCAATCACAGGACGGTATGCCAAAAGTAAAGGTTGCTTTAAGCATGTTGCAAATACATGGGTAATGAATATGCGCTGATTNGGTTACTCTAAACTTGGAGCAAAAGGGAATAGATTTTGTTCAAAATCCACTCTCTTTGAGTGAAAAGTAGTCAATCACCAAAGGTTTAGTTGAAAGTCATCTGATTGGGTTTGTAACTGATAAACCCCTATACCAATTAAGCGAAACTGGAAATGTTCGGGAATCTGCATTTCATTTAATAATAAAAATAAAACTTGGATTAGGTCGTGTAGCGACTGAATAGGTCTTTTAAAGCTTTTACTATGTTGTAAAGTCTGAAAATTCTTGAGTTTAAGTTTGACATTAACACCACGTGCATTGAGCTGTTTTTTCTCTAAGCTTTGCCAGACTTTTTCGGCTAATCCCTGCCAATAGGGCTGACATTGAGCTAAAGTAAAATCACTATCAAAGGTAGTCTCTTTTGAAATTTGTTGGCGAGCTCTTTCAGCTTGAACAGGTCTATGATCAATCCCTTGCGCATATAGATAGAGCTGTTGACCATATTTACCAAAGTGGTGAATTAAAATAGCCTCTTCAATTTTTTGTAAGTCACCCAGCGTATGTAACTGAAGCTGTTGTAATTTTTCCTGAGTGACTTTACCCACACCAGGAATTTTTTTAAGTGGAAGATCTTGAATGAAATTAGCAACCTGCGAAGGTTTTATTACGCATAAACCATTCGGTTTATTCCAGTCAGAGGCGATTTTTGCTAAAAACTTATTGGGTGCTACACCTGCCGATGCAGTCAGTCCAGTTAATCTGAAAATATCTTCTCGAATATGCATGGCAACTTCAGTTGCACTCGCAATCTGTTTTAAATTCTCAGTGACATCCAAATAAGCTTCATCTAAAGATAAAGGCTCAATAAGTAGCGTATATTGCTGAAAGATCGAGTGAATTTGAGCTGAAACTGTGCGATATTTTTCAAAATTTGGTTCAATAATAACCACTTGAGGGCATAGTTTTCTTGCCTGACTCATCGACATGGCTGAACGTAAACCAAATTCACGGGCAGGATAAGATGCAGCAGCAATCACAGCTCGCGGATGATGAGATGAAATAACAACGGGTAAATGCCTTAATTCAGGTTGTTCCCGTAGCTCGACTGATGCATAAAAGGCATCCATATCGATATGAATGATTTTGCGCATATTATTGTGCTTTCACGATGCCTTGCTGCTGTAAAAATTGGTGCCATTCTTTGACTGAACCCTCATAGACATTGAGATCTACAGGCTTTGTTATCCCTTCAATTTTACCCTGATTACTATGCTGCCAAAAGAGCCATTTTCTTTTATCTTTGAGTTCAGGTTTAGCTTCATAATCGCGTACCCAAAGAGGAGTACCAGAAAAATTTCCAACTAGGACAATGTGGTAAAAAGTTCTGGAAATATAGAAGATAGGCTGTTTGCCATAATGCTGTTTTAAGCGATCATGCATGATGCCAATTTCTTTAATTAATTGTTCTTTGGTGTATGTATTAATACAGTTACTGTCGTATTCCAGATCAATAACTGGCGGAAGCGCATCTGATTTTTTAGGCACAGTCGCAATAAAGTTATCTGCTTGTGTTTTACCATCTCGACATAGACGGTAAAAGTGATAAGCCCCTACATGAAACCCATGTTCACGAGCCTTAAGCCAATTTTCTTGAAATTTTGAATCTTTATAATCACCACCTTCAGTCGCTTTTAAATAAACGAATTGGAACTTTTCTGGTGATATTTTTTTCCAGTCAATGTCACCTTGATGGTGAGAGACATCGAATCCCTGAACTGGATAATCTTGTGCCACGGCTTTTTGTTGATAGAACAGACCAAAATAAGCCAATACTCCCATAACACATGCCAAGCCAATTCCGATTAAAGTATTGTGCTGTGCTGTGAAAAAGGTTTTAGCCAGTTTGGTCATGCAAAACTCATTAAAGATGTTAGGCCGCCATCATAACGTGATTCAAGAGTGATAAACCACGCTAAAAGTGCAACAGCTTATACGGGGGTATTTTTGGGAATTTGCCAGAAGATAAGTGCAGCAATGACATTGATACAACCGAGGCAAATTAAAGTGACATGGAATGCTGTTGTCACGTGATCGGCACCATAATAACTGGTAAATACATTAATGAGTGTACCTGCCAGCGCCACGCCAATACTCATTGATAGCATCATGATCATCGATAAAAAACTATTACCGCTACTCGCATCTTGTTGAGGCAAATCTTTTAAGGTCAAAGTATTCATTCCAACAAATTGTAATGAATTTAATGTGCCAAATAAGAAAAAGTGTAAGGCTCTAAACCAAGTTGGAGTATCGACTGTCATGATGGCGAAAGAGGCAATACATAGCCCAACCAGCGTTGTGTTGATGAGTAAAAAACGTCGGTAGCCAATTTTCTGAATAATTGGTCTGACGATTGGCTTTGAAAATAATGAACCTAACACTAGAGGAATCATCATTAAACCCGCAATAAAAGGTTCAAAACCAAAAGCGACCTGTAACATGAGCGGTAAAACAAAAGGTAAGGCATTACCACCAAAGCGGGCAAAGAAATTACCTAAAATACCAATCGCATAAATTTTATTTCTAAAGAGTCGACTGCGGAATAATGCGTTTTGATGTGTATGAGAATGATAGGCATACCAAAGTGTTGCGATTATGCCAACCACCAATAGCGAAATGCTGAACCATTTTGAATATTCAGGTGATGCCAGATGTTCGATACCCAAAGACCATCCAATCATTGCTACCACTAATAAGATGAAGCCGCCTAAATCAAATGTTTTGACTGAAGGTTCTTTTAAATTAGGCATGACTTTTAATGTCATTAAGATGCCTAAGATACCCATAGGAATATTGATGAGAAAAATCCAGTGCCAAGTTGCAACTTCAACTAACCAGCCGCCTAAAGTTGGACCCGCCAAAGGTCCGAGTAAACCTGCAAGACTCATTAAGCTCATTGCAGCTAAGAACTGAGTTCGGGGAATAATTTTTAAAAGAGATAATCGACCAACAGGGAGTAATAATGCTCCACCCACGCCTTGGATAACTCGGAAAACTAACAGCTCATTGAGGCTCTGAGAAAGACCACAACCTAAAGAAGCCAGAGTAAAAATAACGATTGCCGATAAGAAAATATTTCTAACACCAAAGCGGTCTGCTAACCAGCCACTTAAAGGAATACAGGCAGCTACTGATAAAACATAGGCCACCACTACGCTATGCATGCGTAGAGGGTCTTCATTTAAATGGTGAGCCATTGCAGGAATAGCGGTATTTACAATCGTTGTGTCCAAAGCCTGCATAAAAAAGCCAATGGAAACCAAAAGTACGAGTAAGCGATATTCAGGTTGCAAGGCTTGGTGAGTCGGCGTGGCATTCATAACATTTGAAAGTTAACGTTTTGGTCTAGTGTAAAACAAATTGAAAGTAAAAAAAGTAAGACAATGTTGAGTACCCCTTTACTAAATTTAAGTACTTTTGAAGGCACGGTGAAAATAGTTAAAACAAAAAAAGCGGCAGGACCGCTTTTTTATGGAGAGTAGGTGGGCAACTAGACAACAAATCTTTTTGGCATTTTTAAGTTTTTAATCACGTTATAAATTTGATCAACGTCTTCGCAGATAATCAATTTAGCGCGGTGTTGAAGTGGGAGAAAGCCCTCTTGAACCGCATGATCTAACTGAGCAATCAATGCATTATAAAAACCATTTACGTTATATAAAATCATGGGTTTTTGGTGTTGATTTAGTTGACCCCAAGTGGCTATTTCTAATATCTCTTCGAATGTTCCTAAACCACCCGGTAATGCAACAAATGCACTTGCACGTTCAGCCATCATGGCTTTGCGCTCATGCATGGTTTCTACCACGTGTAATTCGGTTAATCTTGAGTGTGCCTCTTCATAGTTAAGCATAAAATCAGGGATCACTCCCACAGCTTCACCACCACTTTCGAGTACGCTGTCGGCTACTTGACCCATTAAGCCAATGCTTGCACCGCCGTAGACCAAACCAAAGCCTTGCTCAGCAATTCCACGAGCGAGCTCAATTGCCTTTTCTCGATAGATTGGATTATTTCCTACACGTGAACCACAATATAATGCAATAAGAGGTTGTTTTGTTTTTACAGCTGTTATCGATGAATCATTTACTGCCATTGTTAATACGCTATTCATTGCTTTATTTTTACCTTATCACGTTCATATTTCTTGTCTACACTAAGCCAAAGATATGACAACTTTATAAGCAGATTAATAAGAAAGATTCATGTTTTGTATGGGTTTGGTGAATGCCCGTCATGAACAAATAAAAATGATGAATTTCTATTAAATCTTGCCTATACTAAAAATTCGTTTAACAACATATGAACAAATATGGGTAGTGGTTGTAGTCGCTCCGTTTTAATTTCTTGTCCTAAAAAAACATTTTCCCTCCTTTGTATGGGCATGCCTGCTGTGTTGCCAAATAAAGATAAAATCCAGTCAGCGCAGGAGCAGGATCGATGATCTTTGAATGGATGTCTGATCCCTCTGCTTGGGTGGGCTTAGCAACTTTAATCGTTCTTGAAATTGTATTGGGGATCGATAACCTCGTTTTCATCGCTATTTTGGCCGAAAAATTGCCGCCAGAGCAGCGAGGCAAGGCTCGAAAATTGGGATTATTATTGGCCTTGGGCATGCGTATGCTCTTGTTAGCTGCTATTGCTTGGGTTGTGACACTTACTCAGCCATTCTTCCATATTTTTGATCATCCATTTTCTGGTCGTGATTTGATCTTATTGTTTGGTGGTGTGTTCTTGCTCTTTAAAGGCACCATGGAATTACATGAGCGCATGGAAGGCAAACAACTGCAAAAAGAAGACAATCCAGTTCATGCTGCATTCTGGATGGTCATTGTCCAGATTGTCGTGCTTTGATGCTGTGTTCTCGTTAGATAGTGTGATTACTGCCGTTGGTATGGTTAAAGACAAGAGTGTCATGATGCTGGCAATGATTGTTGCTGTCGGAATCATGTTGTGGGCATCAAGACCACTCATGGACTTTGTCAATAAGCATCCAACCGTGGTTATTCTCTGCCTTGGCTTTTTAATGATGATTGGCTTCTCTTTGGTCGTGGAAGGTTTTGGTTTCCATATTCCGAAGGGCTACTTATATGCGGCGATTGGTTTCTCGATTTTGGTCGAAATAATCAATCAAAGCATGCGCCGCAATCAGGAAAAGCTGGTTACAACCACAGACTTGCGTTATCGCACTGCCTCTGCGGTTTTACGTATGCTAGGAAGTAAAAGCAGTGGTTCTAGCTCAGATACACAATCTTCTGATAAAGAGGACGTATTAGCTACTCAAGCTTTTGCAGATGAAGTTTTTGATGAAGACAATGGTGTTTATCATAGTGTACTTGTGCAAGGTGTTCTTGGTTTATCAGAACGTCCAGTAAAGTCCGTAATGACGCCACGACCTGAACTTGAATGGATTGATTTAGACGATGAGCCGGAAGTTTTAAAAGAACGTTTAATGTCAATGACACACTCTCGTTTGATTGTTGCACGTGGTGAACTTGATAACATTGAGGGTATTGCACTTACTCATAAAGTTTTGAATGGCTTTATTGAAACTGGTGTGGTCGATTTCCAAAAGCATTTACGTGAACCTGTCATTGTGCATGAAAATGCTCAGGTACTTATGGTGATGGAGCAATTACGTCAAGCGCCTTTACAAATGGCAATCGTATTAAATGAATATGGTTCAATTGAAGGTATTGCGACACCAATCGATATCTTAGAAGCAATTGCGGGTGAATTCCCAGATGAAGATGAACTAGATGCGGCTGCTGAGAGCTTGGAAGATGGTTCATTAATACTTGAAGGTTCAACCGATATTCGCCATGTATCTTTGTTATTAGGTCGTGATTTGGTTGATGAAAGTGAACAGTATTCTACTTTATCGGGCTATTTGTTATTCCATTTAGGTCGCTTGCCTGAAAATGGTGAAACTGTTGAAGCCGATGGTTATCGCTTTGAAGTGGTGACGATGGAAGGCCACAAAATTGAGAAAGTTCATATTGTTTCTATCGAACAAGATGAATCAAAAGATTAAATGACATTTCAAGTCTAGAAACATCATAAAATAGCTCAACTCTGAGCTATTTTTTATTTGAGAAACACAGAATGACTCAACACACTTGTCCATGTGGAAAAGGCAACTATGCAGAATGTTGTGAGCCTTTACATTTAGGTACAAAAAAAGCCCTAACAGCTGAACAGCTTATGCGTTCGCGTTATAGCGCTTTTGCGTTACAACAAATTGACTATATTGTGAAAACAACTGCTTTAGGTCAGCAAGCTGCGCTTGATAAGGAGGCTATTGCAGACTGGAGCAAACAAAATCAATGGTTGGGTTTAGAGGTGGTCAATGCCAAAGAAAAATTAGACAAAACGCATGCGCAGGTTGAGTTCAAGGCCCATTATCATGATGGACAAAAAGCTCAAGTTCACCATGAGGTTTCACATTTTGTATGTCACCAACAACAATGGTTTTTTCTTGACCCCACGGTAGATATGCATGTCACGATGAAACAACCGTGTGTATGTGGCTCCGGAAAAAAATTTAAACAATGCTGTGCACAATTCATATAACTTTACCTTAAAATATGCCCACCGTTTGGCCTGAGGGAAAGGGCAATGTTACTCACCGTTATTTATATTATTGCGATTACTGCGGAAGCCATGACAGGCGCATTGTCTGCTGGGCGACGGAGTATGGACTGGTTCGGTGTCGTACTGATTGCCTGTGTGACTGCCTTGGGTGGTGGTTCTGTACGTGATGTACTACTCGGCCACTATCCTTTAACTTGGGTTAAAACATCCTGAATATTTGGTTCTCACTTGTTGTGCTGCATTTGTCACAATCATTATTGCCAAATGGATGCGTCACTTACATAACATCTTTTTGGTGCTCGATGCTTTAGGTTTAATCGGGTTTACCATTATTGGTTGCCAAATTGCATTACAAATGGGACACGGTTTTGTCGTATCAGCTGTAGCTGGTGTATTGACCGGAGTTTCTGGCGGTATTTTACGTGACATTTTATGTAACGATGTCCCGTTCGTTTTCCGTCGCGAACTTTATGCGAGTATTTCTTTTGTGGCGGTCATCTGTTACTGGGTATGCCAGGATTTAGGATTAAGTTTAGAGTTAACTGTCATTTCAACCTTAATTTTTGGTTTTACCCTTCGTTTGATAGCCATCTATTTTGGTTTAGAAATGCCTAAATTTATTTATAAAGATGATGATGCGGAATCGGCTTCTTCAACCGACGAACATTAATCATGCAGAATGCTATGTGAGCATGCTATAACAATTAAATATATTGTCTTGCTCACTTAATTTTTCCAGTAGAGTTTTCCTATGGACCTGATTTCACGTATACAAAATCTTCCAATCGGCAAATTCCACTACACATTATTGTGGGTGGTTGGGCTAGGTTGGATGTTTGATGCGATGGACACAGGAATCATTGCTTTTATCATGACAACCTTAGTCAAAGACTGGGCGCTAACTCCAGCCGAAAGTGGCTGGATTGTGAGTATTGGCTTTGTGGGAATGGCGATTGGAGCAGTTTGTTCGGGAGCTTTAGCAGATCGATTTGGCCGAAAGACAATATTTGCGACCACCATGGCAATTTATAGTATTGCCACAGCCTTATGTGCATTTGCTCCAGATTTAAAGTGGTTATTAATTTTTCGTTTTCTTGTTGGCGTTGGTCTTGGTGGACAGTTGCCTGTTGCTGTAACACTGGTTAGTGAATATATACCTGCACATGTACGTGGTCGTTTTATTGTACTCCTTGAAAGTTTTTGGGGTTTAGGCTGGCTAGTTGCTGCATTAATTTCTTATTTTATTATTCCTAAGTTTGGTTGGCATATTGCATTTCTCATGGGTGGCCTCCCACTGATTTATATTTTAGTGATTTGGAAAAAACTTCCTGAGTCGATACCGTACCTGATTAATCGTGGTCGTATTGAAGAAGCACATGCTTTAGTTCAAAAATTAGAAGCTCAAGCTGGTGTTCAAATTGTTCATCATATTGAAGTCATGCCTGTAGCTATACGACAAAAGGTTTCTTTTAAACAACTTTGGAGTGGTCCTTTTGCACGCCGTAGTTTAATGCTCTGGCTCATTTGGTTTGGGATTGTGTATTCATACTATGGCATTTTCACTTGGTTACCGAGTTTATTGGTGAAACAAGGCTATGACATTGTTAAATCTTTTGAATATGTTCTTCTTATGATTTTGGCACAGCTACCAGGTTACTTGGCAGCTGCATGGTTTGTAGAGCGATTGGGTAGAAAAATTACACTGGCTTCTTTTATTGGCTTTTGTGCATTGTCTGCATATTTCTTTGGACAAGCCGACAGTGTGAACAGCATTATGTTTTGGGGCTGCCTCATGTCATTCTTTAATTTAGGAGCATGGGGAGTGTTATATACCTATACGCCAGAGCAATATCCAGCCAATATTCGAGCTTTTGGTTCTGGTTGGGCTTCGGCAATGGGGCGTTTAGGTGGGATTTTGGCGCCGATCATTGTTACACATATGATGGTGGCTAAGAACGGATTTAGCCACGTTTTTATGATGTTTACAGTTGTTTTGCTTTTGGTTGCTGCTGTAATTTTGATATTGGGTGAAGAAACCCAAGGAAAAAGATTAGAGTCGATAGGCCTCTAGTTTTGCCTAACTTTATAGCAAGTAACTAAAAATATAGAGAGATGAGACATAATTTGACGCTCAGGTGACAGACTCCCTCTTGTGTCTGTAACATAGCCCACTTAGCATAAGACTCATTTAAAATAACGACTGATTTGGAAGATAAGCTGACTATGACCAGCCTTGCGCATCAAGCGACAGAAAACCGCTCTGTAGCCGAATTTACTGAACAGGCTTACCTGAATTATGCCATGTACGTCATCATGGACCGTGCATTGCCACATATCAGTGATGGTTTAAAGCCTGTACAGCGCCGTATTGTATTTGCCATGAGCGAATTAGGGCTGAAAAATAGTGGTAAGCCAAAAAAATCAGCTCGTACAGTCGGTGATGTACTTGGTAAATACCATCCTCATGGCGACTCGGCATGTTATGAAGCCATGGTATTGATGGCACAGCCTTTTAGTTATCGTTATCCTTTAATTGAAGGACAAGGTAACTGGGGGGCGCCGGATGATCCTAAGTCATTTGCTGCGATGCGTTATACCGAAGCAAAACTTTCTGCTTACAGTGAGTTATTGTTAAATGAGTTAGGGCAGGGCACAACTGACTGGCAAGATAACTTTGATGGTTCATTAAAAGAACCCATTACGTTGCCAGCACGTATTCCTAATATTCTACTCAACGGCACAACGGGGATTGCTGTTGGTATGGCGACAGATATTCCGCCGCATAATTTACGTGAAGTGATTAAAGGAACGATTGCCTTAATTCGTAATCCACAAACTTCAGACGAAAAATTGGCTGAATATATTCCAGCGCCAGATTTACCAACAAAAGCTGAAATCATTACTCCACCAGAAGAATTACTCAAAATCCAGACTACTGGTCGTGGTAGTTACCGCATGCGAGCGGTGTACACCATCGAAAAAAATGAAATCGTGATTACTGAATTGCCTTATCAGGTATCCGGTTCTAAGGTGATTACTCAAATTGCCGATCAAATGCAGGCTAAGAAGCTACCATTGGTGGTGGATATACGTGATGAATCGGATCATGCAAACCCAACACGATTAGTGATAGTACTTCGTTCAAATCGTATTGATGCTGAAGCGGTGATGAGCCACTTATTTGCAACGACGGACTTAGAGTCAAGCTATCGTGTTAATTTAAACATGATTGGTGAAGATGGGCGTCCTCAGGTTAAATCGATTCGTCGTATTTTGCTGGAATGGATCGAAATTCGTAAGAAAACGGTAACTCGCCGTTTAGAATATCATTTAAACCGAATTGAAAAGCGCCTGCATATTTTGGCAGGTCTTTTAATTGCTTATCTTGATATTGATACGGTTATTCGTATTATTCGTGAAGAAGATCAGCCTAAACCTGTATTGATGGAACACTTCAAGATTGATGAGATACAGGCAGAAGCAATTTTAGAACTCAAGTTACGTCATTTAGCAAAACTCGAAGAGATGGAAATCCGTCAAGAGCAGGATGAACTTGCAGCAAAAGCAGCAATTATCCGTGAGCAATTAGGAAATCCAGAATCTTTAAAAAATCTGATTATTGGTGAATTAAAAGAAGACGCGAAAAAGTTTGGTGATGAGCGCCGTTCTCCAATTGTGGTACGTGCTGAAGCTGTTCAGATTAAAGAACAAGACCTTGTACCAGCAGAAACAGTAACAGTGGTTTTATCTGAAGCCGGTTGGATTCGTGCCGCAAAAGGTGCAGATGTTGATGCAGAAAATTTAAACTACCGTGCTGGCGACCAATATTTAAGTCACGCTGTGGGTAAGACCAACCAGCGGATTTATTTCCTTGATGAGACAGGGCGTAGTTATGCTTTACCTATCAGCAGCTTGCCATCAGCAAGAGGTTTAGGTGAACCATTAAGTTCCAAACTTGCTCCTGCAAGCGGCGTGTCGTTTATTCAGGTTTATCTAGAAGATGAAGCGTCTGAACTTATCGCTGCTAGTACATCAGGTTATGGATTTAAAACTCAAGCCAAACAGCTAGATACCAATGCCAAGGCAGGTAAAACATTCTTGTCGGTGCCTGATAAATCAAAAGCTTTACCATTAATATCTGCTCAAAATATGACACATTTGGCTGTGCTCAGTTCAGCAGGTCGACTCTTAATCATTGATTTGGCAGAGCTCCCAAATTTAAATAAGGGTAAAGGTAATAAGTTGATACAACTTGAAGCGAAAGAGCAAATTTTATCCATGACAACCCTGAACTTAGATGAAATAATTCAGGTGGTTGCAGGGCAACAACATTTAAAATTAAAAGGTGATGATCTACAAAAATACCTGGGTAAACGAGCTTCAAAAGGTCAGCTCTTACCACGTGGATATCAAAAAGCAAATAAACTGTTGATTCAGAGATAAAGCTAGCGTCTGGCAACATAAATACGCTATATATGGCAACATGTTCAAGCAATGAACTGAACTTGTTGGTATTGAATAATGATTAAAAGGACAGCAATTTGGAGTACGTAATTTGTACTCCATGCAAAAAAATTGACAGGGTCAAATTGTCAAAATTTCTGTCTCATAATCTTGTTCGAAGTGTCATGAATGTGCCAATAAGTTTTAAATATGTTCTGGCACCAAGAAGCTAAAGAATAGCTGGGGCATTGAATAACAGTTATTACTAAGGATTACGAATCGGAGATAATGGCATTATGGAAAAAATTTGGTTTGCAGAATACCAAAAGACAGGGATTCCAGAAACAGTAGCATTGCCTGCGGAAAATACCTCACTTGTTGATATTTTTGAGAGTAATTTCCAAAAATTTGGTTCTCGTGATGCCTTTATCTTTATGGATAAAGCGATGTCATTTAATGAGTTAGAGCTTGCGAGCCGTAAGTTCGCGACCTATTTGCAAAATTTGGGGTTAGGCAAAAGGAACTCGTGTGGCAGTGATGATGCCGAATGTGTTGCAGTATCCTGTAGTTGCATTAGCTGTGTTACGTGCAGGCTTGGTATTAGTGAATGTTAATCCACTTTATACCGCGCGTGAACTTGAGCATCAATTAAATGACTCAGGTGCAGAAGTACTTGTGATCATCGAAAACTTTGCCAGTGTTTACCAAAGCATTTTAGGTAAAACTCCAGTGAAGCATGTTGTAGTTGCATCAGTAGGAGATATGCTCGGTACACTCAAAGGTACTCTAGTTAACTTTGTATTACGTAAAGTACGTAAGCAAATTCCGGCTTGGAATATTCCTGGGCACGTGAAGTTTAATTCAGCATTAAATAAAGAAAACTCAAGTAATTATAAGCGCCCGAGTTTAACTTTAAGTGATACGGCTGTACTTCAATATACTGGTGGTACGACAGGTGTTTCAAAAGGTGCAGAGCTTACTCATCGTAATCTTGTAGCAAACTTACTTCAGTGTGATGGCATTTTCCAAAGTAAATTTGGAGCAAACGATGGTGCTAAAGGCGACCGTATTGTTTGTGCATTGCCGCTTTATCATATTTTTGCGTTCATGGTTTGCGCGATGTACGGTATGTATAAAGGTCAGGCAAATATCTTGATTCCGAACCCTCGTGATTTACCAGCTGTTATCAACGAACTGCGTAAATATCAACCATCATTCTTCCCAGCGGTAAATACATTATTTAATGCTTTAGTGAATAATGAAGAGTTCAGACAACTTGACCATAGCAAGTTAAAAATGGCGATGGGCGGTGGTATGGCCGTTTTACCTTCTACAGCAGAAGCTTGGAAGAAAATTACTGGTACCACCATTATTGAAGGTTATGGCTTGTCAGAAACCTCACCGGTAGCAACTGCAAATCCACCTGCTTCTACTGAATTTAGCGGCACCATTGGTATTCCGTTACCTTTAACTGAAGTTGCCATTTTAGATGATGACGGTAAAGAAGTTGCTTTAGGTGAGCAAGGTGAAATCTCGATTCGTGGGCCTCAAGTCATGAAAGGTTACTGGAACCGCCCTGATGAGACAGCTAAAGTCATGACAGCAGATGGTTTCTTCCGTACGGGTGATATCGGCGTTATGGATAGCCGTGGATATACAAAAATTGTAGATCGTAAAAAAGATATGATTTTGGTTTCTGGCTTTAACGTCTACCCAAGTGAAATCGAAGAAGTTATTGCTAAACATCCAAAAGTATTGGAAGTTGCAGCGATTGGTGTTCCAGATGAAAAATCAGGTGAAGTGCCAAAACTCTTTATCGTGAAAAAAGATCAAAGCCTAACGACTGAAGAAGTTTTGAGCTTTGCTAAAGAGAACTTAACAGGCTATAAGCGCCCTCGTTATGTTGAGTTTATGGATGAATTACCAAAATCAAATGTAGGCAAAATTTTACGTAAAGACTTACGTAAACCAGCTTAATCGGTTAATAAAAAAAG
>Ga0065703_1000175_pt1 | contig 24022 bp, 24 predicted proteins | sample SwiRhicommunBV21_FD_59090 | JGI IMG/M metagenome (GOLD analysis project Ga0065703, IMG submission 59090) | Switchgrass rhizosphere microbial communities from Buena Vista Grasslands Wildlife Area, Michigan, USA - BV2.1 v1 | ecosystem: Host-associated > Plants > Roots > Rhizosphere > Soil ...
TATTTATCTAAAATTAAAACGTACGCTATATGTATTATTCTAATACATAGTTTGAAAAATAAAATTTATACAGAATCACAGAGAGTTCGAATTTTTAACCAATAACTACTTAAAAAGTATATTTTTTCTATTTTTAATTTGTTAAGAATCTTATAAAGACTTCATCCACCTATTAAAAGGAGAAAAAATGGATTTTTTTAATATTTTCATAGGTGACACCACATGGACCTTTATTTTGGAAATTTTGGTTCGATGCTTCCTCATGTTTATCATTATTATTAGTTTTTTAAGACTATCAGGTAAGCGTGGTGTTCGCCAACTTTCCCTTTTTGAACTCGCAATTATTTTATGTTTAGGCTCGGCTGCTGGTGATCCAATGTTTACCAAGGACTTACCTATTACCCATGCTTTAGTCGTATTTATCGTTATTCTTTTTCTCTATCGCTTAGTAACTTGGGCCATGGTGAAGCATAAGAAAATTGAAGATCTATTAGAAGGAAAAGCACTTTGCGTGGTCAAAGATGGACTTTTAGTCTACAAAGATTTCCAGAAACAATCATATTCACATGATGAGTTTTTCTCAGAGATGCGCCAACAAAATGTTGAACATTTAGGTCAAGTGAGAACAGCTTTACTGGAGTCCGACGGTATCCTTAGCTTACTGTACTATGAAGATGAAGAAGTAAAATGGGGATTACCACTATTCCCTGATGCTTATTGCAAAGCTGAAGTACTTAAAATCAATACTTTTTATTCATGCATGAAATGTGGTGAAACTAAAATTCTCAATAAAATTGATCAAGAGTGTTCTCGTTGCAAACATCATAGTTGGGCAGAGTCTTTAAAAACCCGTCGACTAGGATAGTAAAAGAATTGAGTATTATAAATGTCTGACATGAGGTTTTTGAAAATGCTGTAATAGACAGAGTTTTGTATTCTTGAGATGTAATAAAAAAAATCATTAGAAAATGAAAAAGTAACTCATCTTTTAAGCATTAAAAAAGGTGCCATTTCCTATTAAAAATAGAGAAATAGCACCCTAAAAATGTTAAAAAAACTAATTTTAACTTTTTATTTAAAGATTAGTTTAAACCTTTAAACTCAGCTTTACCGCGGTAAGCAGCTTTAGTCAACTCTTCAATACGAAGTAATTGGTTGTACTTAGAAACACGGTCAGAACGGCAAAGTGAACCAGTCTTAATTTGGCCAGCCGCTGTACCTACTGCCAAGTCAGCAATAGTTGAATCTTCTGTTTCACCAGAACGGTGAGAAATTACAGTCGTATAACCATTTTCTTTCGCAAGGTAGATTGCATCTAAAGTTTCAGTCAACGTACCAATTTGGTTGTACTTGATTAAGATAGAGTTACCTACTTTCTCATTAATACCACGTTGAAGGATTTTCGGGTTTGTAACGAACAAGTCATCACCTACCAATTGGATTTTGTCGCCAAGGATAGACGTCAAGTAAGACCAGCCTTCCCAATCCGATTCATCTAAACCATCTTCAATTGAGATAATTGGATATTGGTTTACAAGACCCGCTAAATAGTCAGAGAACTGGTTGCTTGTGAATGCTTTATTGCCTTCACCTGCAAGGATGTATTGACCATTTTTGTAGAATTCTGAAGATGCACAATCAAGTGCCAACATAATATCAGAACCAGCTTTGTAACCAGTTTGACCAATAGCTTCAAGAATAACAGTGATTGCTTCTTCGTTTGAACGCAAGTTTGGTGCAAAACCACCTTCATCACCCACAGCAGTGTTTAAACCTTTTTTGTTTAAAACTGATTTTAGAGAATGGAAGATTTCAGCACCTGCACGTAATGCTTCAGCAAATGAAGTGAAGCCTACAGGCTCAATCATAAACTCTTGAATATCTACATTGTTATCTGCATGCGAACCACCATTGATGATGTTCATCATTGGTACAGGCATAGTCAAAATTGTTTGACCACGTAAATCAGCGATGTATTGGAAAAGAGGAATTTTCTTTTCATCAGCAGCAGCACGTGCAGCAGCCAATGACACAGCCAAAGTTGCATTTGCACCCAATTTTTCTTTGTTTTCAGTACCATCAAGTTCGATCATCGTATTATCGATGTCTTTTTGTTCAAATACTGATTTACCCACTAAAGCGTCACGGATAATCGTGTTTACGTTGTTAACCGCAGTTTTAACACCTTTACCTAAGTAACGTGATTTATCACCGTCACGTAGTTCTAAAGCTTCACGAGAACCAGTTGAAGCACCAGATGGTGCACATGCACGACCAACAACCCCAGATTCTAAAATTACGTCTGCTTCGATGGTTGGGTTACCACGAGAGTCCAAAATTTCACGTGCACGGATGTCAACGATTTGGCTCATGAACAATTCCTCTGTTAAATGAATATGGGCTGCAATTAAAGCAGCGTAAGTGAGTAAAAACTCAATGGGTGTCTAACTTTTTGAATCCTTTAACCAAAGTATCCAATTCTTTTATTTGTGCCAAGAATGGCTCAAGCTGCGACATGCGTAATGCACAAGGTCCATCGCATTTTGCATGTTCTGGGTCTGGATGAGCTTCTAAGAACAATCCAGCCAAGCCTGTTGCCATTCCAGCGCGTGCTAAAGTTGTAATTTGAGCACGACGACCACCTGCCGAGTCAGCACGACCACCAGGAGTTTGCAACGCATGTGTTACATCGAAGAAAACAGGAACATTCATTTCTTTCATGATGTCAAAGCCAAGCATGTCTACAACAAGGTTGTTATAGCCAAATGCTGAACCACGTTCACAAAGAATAAGTTTATCGTTTCCTGCTTCTAAACATTTATTCAGGATATGACGCATTTCATGAGGTGCCAAAAACTGAGCTTTCTTGATGTTAATAATAGCTTGTGTTTTTGCCATCGCTTCAACAAGATCAGTTTGGCGACTTAAGAAAGCCGGTAACTGAATAATATCAGCTACTTCTGCAACTGCTTCAGCTTGGTGTGGTTCATGAACATCAGTAATTATAGGCACATTAAAATGTTTTTTAATATCGCCTAACCATTCAATACCTTTTTCAAGTCCAGGACCGCGGAACGAATGCAGACTAGAACGATTTGCTTTATCGAAACTCGCTTTAAATACATAAGGAATATCTAAGCGTTTGCAAATATCAACATAAGTTTCTGCAATTTCGAAAGCTAAATCTTTTGATTCAAGTACGTTCATTCCGCCAAATAATACAAATGGCAAATGATTTGCCATTTGTATATCGCCTAAACGTACAACTTCTTGTGGTTTTAATTGTGACATTTAAACTTTCCCAGTTTATTTAAAATCGCATTATTTACTTTTTTGATGCTGTGTTTTCGCAGCGTCAATAAAACTAGCAAATAATGGATGTCCATCACGTGGTGAACTTGTAAATTCCGGGTGGAATTGTACAGCAATAAACCAAGGATGTTCAGGAATTTCTACTGTTTCAACCAAATGTTGTGCCGAAGAATAGCCTGAAATCTTCATACCAGCTTGTTCAATCGACTCAATGAAACGGTTATTCATTTCATAACGGTGACGATGACGCTCAGTGATTTCTGCTTTACCATAGACTTCACGTGTTTTTGTGCCTTCAACCAATTCAGATTTTTGTGCACCTAAACGCATAGTTCCACCTAAGTCAGACTCTACGCTGCGTTGTTGTAACTCGCCGCGCTCATCTAACCATTCGGTAATTAAACCAATCAATGGATACTTTGTAGAACGGTTAAACTCTGTAGAAGATGCTTCTGGCATTGCTGCAACATGACGTGCATATTCGATTACAGCCAATTGCATCCCTAAACAAATACCCAAGAATGGAATTTTGTTTTCACGAGCATATTGAATAGCTTTCATTTTGCCTTCAGTACCACGCTCACCAAAGCCGCCCGGGACTAAAATTGCGTCAGCTGTTTGCAAAATAGAAACGTCTTGGCTTTCAAGTTCTTCAGCATTGACATAATCAATCTGTACTTTCACACGGTTTTTGATGCCTGCATGTAACAATGCTTCATTCACAGATTTATAAGCATCTGGTAATTCAACATATTTACCAACCATAGCTACACGTAAAGTGTATTCTGGGTTAAGTAATGCTTCGACGACATTATCCCAATCTTCTAGATTTGCTTCTGGAAGATCATTAAACCCAAAACGTTCACAAATGAGGTCATCAACGTTTTGTTCATAGAATGTACGTGGAATTTGATAAATCGTTTTCGCATCTTTACATACCACAACGGCACGCGCTTCCACGTTAGTGAACAATGCAATTTTACGTTTAGTATCAACATCTACATCATATTCAGTACGGCAGATTAAGATATCTGGCTGAATACCAATTGAAAGTAATTCTTTCACTGAATGTTGAGTTGGCTTGGTTTTTAACTCAGCCGCAGATTTGATATATGGCAACAAAGTTAAATGCATCAGCATGGTACGTTTATGACCAAGCTCAACCATTAACTGACGGACTGATTCCATAAATGGAAGTGATTCGATATCACCAACCGTACCACCAATCTCAACGATTGCAACGTCGTAACCTTCACCTGCGCGAAGTACACGTTCTTTAATATTGTCAGTAATATGTGGAATAACTTGAACCGTACCACCTAAGTAGTCACCACGACGTTCTTTATTTAGAACATCTTGATATACACGGCCACTTGTAAAGTTATTCAGTTTGGTCATTTTCGCACGACGTAAGAAACGTTCGTAATAACCCAAGTCTAGATCAGTTTCGGCACCATCCTCTGTGACAAAAACTTCACCATGTTGGAAAGGACTCATTGTCCCCGGATCGACATTAATGTAAGGATCCATTTTAACCATTGTGACTTTTAAGCCACGGGCTTCCAAAAGTGCAGCAACTGAAGCAGCAGAAATACCTTTACCTAGCGATGAAACCACACCACCAGTAACAAAAATAAAATGGGTCATTAAGTTTCTCGTACAATCAAGCCGAAATCGGCCTACAATGTTGGGCAATTTTACTTTACTCTGCCCCTATAAAGCAAAGTCAAACCGCATCAATTCAAAGATCATTAAACAACTGGTTATTCTATCAGCATTTTTAATAAAAAATTAGGTCCATCTCACATGATTTTTTCATTCTCTTTTGCTGTTATAATGCCAGCTCCTCAATTAAATGTTGTTTAGGACAATGGCAAATAAAAAACTTTTAATCTGTGCTGCAATTGCAGCTGGACTATTGTTAACCGCATGTGTCAAAAAAGAAACACCAGAAGAAGAGCAAGAAAAGGTTGAAACTGCTGTTTCAGAACCTAAGCCTGCTGAACCTGCAAAATTTGAGTCTTTAGAAAGCGTTAAAACTGAAGAAGCTCAAAAGCAGGAACCAACGCAAGTTGAAGTTCATCACGAAGAAACAGCGAATACCACAACTGAAATTCGCCGTGAAACTCGTCCTGCCCAATCTGATCAAAGTTCACAAACAACAGCTTCTGAGCAACCTAAAGCAGAACCGGAACCTAAGCCTGAGCCAAAACCAGAGCCTAAGCCTGAAAAAGCTCAGTCAAAACCAGCCAAACCAGCTGAGCCATCTCAAACTGAAGATGATGCTGTTGCCGCTGCAATTGCTGCTGCTACGCCAGCGCTTAAAAACTAAGTTCCCGTATAAATATGCCCAAATTGAACAGTTGATTTGGGCTTTTTAAATATTATTAAAATTATCAATTCAATAATCAGTTCTACCTTTCTCTTTCTAATTTGTCTTTAAAGTTTTCCTAGATATCAATTTAGGACAATCTACTTATTCCCCCTGAAAAAGCATTGACGTTACTCACGCCGAGATGTAGTTTTTTATCAAGTTCCTTTTTGGAACCTTAATTAAAAGAAGATTGGAGCTTAAAATGACTACTGTATCAAATCGCGTACCTGCCTCATTTCCAGTCCGTCGCATGGACTACAATTTTGAAAATACTCCTCGTTATTGGTGCAACAACGAGCCATCTTTTACCCATTATTTTACGGGTTTATCTACTTTGTTTCCTGAAGGTGAATCATATTTTGTTCGTTCAGTTCGAGCTTTACGTGCCAAAGCAAAGTCAAATGAAATTTTAGATCGCGAAATCAGTGCTTTTATCGGTCAAGAAGCAATGCACTCTAAAGAACATCATGCTTTTCATGTGAGTGCACAGCAATATGGTTTAGATCCCGAATCTTTAGAAAAAGTAACTGGTATCGTTTTAAAAAGTATTGAAAAAGTTTTTAGTAAGAAATGGAATTTGCTTGTAACAGTTGGCTTAGAGCACTATACCGCGGTACTTGTAGTTAGCATGATGCAATCTGTTAATGAACTGATGACAGACTCAACTATCCGTAATTTATGGCTATGGCACAGTGTTGAAGAAACCGAACATAAAGCTGTTGCCTTTGATCTTTATCAGCATTTGTATGGAAATGGGCTAAGTGCGTATCTTCCTCGTGTGACCGTCTTCACTTTAAGCCTATTTCTAATTACTGGCTTCTCAACAATTTATCAATTCGTCCTTATGAAACGTGATCATCAACTTCTCAATTTTAAGTCTTGGCGTAAGTTTCTTGGTTTTATGGGAACACAATATAGAATTTTAACTCCGAAATTTTTTGATTATTATCGCTTTGACTTTCATCCAAACCAAACCGATGAAAAAGACCTCGTTGCTAATACTAAAATCAAAATTGGACTGAAAGATCCCAAATTGCTTTTATCTTGACCTGATAAATCATAAAGCCCATTCAATAGATGGGCTTTATTTAACCAATCACAGCAACACAGTTATTGCTTATGATCAACCATAAAATAATTCGACATTAATTTGGCAGCCCAAGAGGTACTTTTCCAACCTTCGTAAAAGCCACAATGACTTCCCTTTTTAGTGGTTACAACTGCAATATTACTCATTTGCCGGATCGTTTCTTTATAAGGTTCTAAATTTTTAATAGAACATACCGGATCATCTTCAGCATTAAGAATCATTAATGGAATTTTGACATTTTCAAATACATAAATTGGATTAATTGCCTGACAATAACTTTGATAATCCTGAAAGCCAGCCATTTCAAAGTATTCTTTTTCAAACTCTTCCAGACTAGTCGTCGCTAGAACTTTTTCTAAAGAAGAAATCTGGTTCCAAGTACTTTGATAAGGGTGAATAAAATATTTGAATAACTTTTTAGTCATCATTTTGCTATAGAACGGATGAACATTTTTAAAGCCAATCTCTGTGTTATAGCCTGGACACATTGCAAAAGCAGCTTTAAATGGTGTGTCAGTACCTTGCTCTCCCAAATAACGAACGAGTAAGCCAGTGCCTGCCGAAGAACCCACTGCATACAAATCTGATTCAGGAAACAAATTTTGAATATGAGCAAGTTGCTCTTTAAGATCACTTGTTGATCCAAAAAAGAGAAATCTGTGGTACAGGCATTGGTAAACCAGCATGCCCACGGCGTAAGCAAAGCGCTATTCTCCACCCAGTATAATGATGTAAATCTTTCACCAATTCACGCATACTTTCAGGCGTTCCTGTAATAGTATGCATAATGACAACTGTAGGAGTAGTTTTTGGAAGATTATAGCCATACCATGCGATCGCAGTTACACCACCATCTTTCATGGTGAGCTGATCAATACGGTCATATTCAAGCTTGATGGTTTTTTTTCTAATAATATCAAAATATAAAAGATGAACATGATTGTTACTTAACCATGGCGTAGGACGATATTTTTGCTTAAGTTGGGGCAATTTATCCAAAACATCTTTAATTTTCCCTTGTGGGTCATAATAGACTTTTGGCTGTTCAGCACCGAGTACCGAATCAAACAATTACTGAACCGTAAAGCTTTAATTTTATTTAAAGTTAGATATGCCCATATCCAATCACGACCTCTGATTATGAGTTAAATGATTGCCGCACTAATGCTGCAACCTGCTGCCCCCAAATTGCATAAATTTCTTTGCTTGGATGAAAACCATCACTTGCCATAGGCAAATTCATCGCTTGAAAACTTTCAATATCATATTGAATGAATCTAAATTGGTTTTGTGATTCTAACCATTTATATAATACCTGATTCATTTGCTCTGCATATTTTCCAAACAACCAAGCCAATGGATTCGGCAAAGCTGGAAAATGTTGCATTGGCGGCACACCAGATACGATAATGAGTTTAGGTTGAAAACGCTTCTGTATTTGCTGAAATAATTGCTTTTGTTGTTTTAACCATAGATTCGCTGAGGTTAGTTTTGTCACATCATTAACACCGATAGACGTGACAACAACATCATAATTTTGCTGCTCTAAATGCTGTAGAGCTTGAAAAACCTGCTGGGTTGTATCGCCTGTTTTTGCATGAAGTTTCCAGCATAAAGAATACTCATCTTGCAACTCAGAAATAATTGCACCAGATAAAGCATCTTTTTGTGTTTCAACTCCAACACCTGCCGCTGCAGAATCACCTAAAATAAGCAATGACAAAGGTCTTCCGTGTCCGCACAGACCTTCACGCTCGCCAATGGCCTCTAATAGACGTGGTGTATTCTTACGAACCTTTGCCCCTTGTATAAATAATACAGGCAATAAGACTAATGTTGAAAGTTTTAACCACATTCTAATGACCTCAACAATATTACTTAGGCTATTTGCTAAAATTATTACGGTTGAAACTTGGCAATTCTTATACCCATTTGTTCAGCCAGTGCAGCTAATCCACTCATCGGACGAATCATTACTTCAAAATCAATAATTTTTCCCTGTTCATTAAAACGAATCATATCAATACCTTTTAATGACTTACCGCTTACATTTGCACTGAACTCAAGTACCACATTTTCGCCATCTTCCGTATAAAACTCACGATGATAAGTAAAGTCTTGGAATACCTGAATAACATTGCTCAGAATGAAGAAAACGACTTGCCTTCCTTCATAAGGTTTATGGGCAACAGGAGAACGGAAAATGACTTCATCTGCCAGCAAATCATTTAGATCGGACAAATTACCTGCCTGAATCATGTGATGCCATTTTTCTAAAGACTGTTTTGTTGTTTCAAGTGCCATTATTATTTTTCCTTTAATTTACTTAATGAAATTATGGGCATTTCCTTTTCAAAGAAATGCCCATATAGATTTATAGTGTCGCTGCTAATTCAGCACCTTGTCGTATAGCGCGTTTTGCATCTAGCTCTCCGGCTTCTTTAGCACCACCAATTAAATGAACATTTTTACCCTCTGTTTTTAATTGGTCATACATTGCAGTGAAAGATTCTTGACCAGCACAAATCACAACATGATCAACGTCAAGTACACTTGGTTGTCCATCTATGGTGATATGTAAGCCCTGATCATCTACTTTGTCGTATTGAACGCCTGCAAGCATTTTAACTTGGCGATTTTTAAGGCCTGCGCGATGAATCCATCCTGTAGTTTTACCTAAGCCACCACCTACAACAGCTGCTTTACGTTGTAGCAAATAAATTTCTCGTTACGGAAGTCTCAACTTTTGGCTTGTTTTAAACCACCTACATGCTCATATTTAGTATCAATTCCCCATTCTTCATAGAACTTTTCTGGGTTTAAACTGCCACTTTCACCTTCGTGAGTAAGATATTCAGCCGTATCAAAACCAATACCGCCCGCTCCAATAATGGCTATACGCTGCCCCACTGGCACACGTTCTTTTAAAACTTGTAAGTAGCTGAGAACTTTAGGATGGTCAATACCTTCAAATTGTAATTGACGAGGCGTTACACCAGTTGCAACCACAATTTCATCAAAATTTGCTTGGCTCAACTCTTCATAAGTTGCTTTATGATTCAAAATTAACTCAATTATTTGGTCGTAACTCTAATTTGGCGGCTAAAGTAACGTAAGGTTTCATAGAACTCTTCTTTTCCAGGAACAGTCTTTGCAATATTAAATTGACCACCAATTTGATGACTGGCCTCAAAAATTTTAACTTGATGTCCACGGTCAGCTGCATATACAGCAAAACTTAAACCCGCAGGTCCCGCCCCAATAACAGCAATATTCTTTTGAACTTGTGCATCTTTAAAAATAAGTTCAGTTTCATAACATGCACGCGGGTTCACTAAACAAGTTGCAATTTTCATTGAGAAAATGTGATCTAAACAAGCTTGGTTACAGCCAATACATGTATTAATTTCATCGCTACGGCCTTCACTTGCTTTTAAGACAAACTCAGCATCAGCGAGCATTGGGCGTGCCATAGACACCATATCAGCATGCCCAGATGCCAATACATGTTCAGCCATTTCTGGCGTATTAATTCGGTTGGACGTAATCAAAGGAATAGAGACTTCACCTTTGAGTTTTTCAGTAACCCACGTAAACGCAGCACGAGGGACTTTGGTCGCAATTGTTGGAATACGAGCTTCATGCCAGCCAATCCCTGTATTAATAATAGTTGCACCTGCTTTTTCAATTTCTTTTGCAAGCTGAATCACTTCATCAAAACTTGAGCCACCCTCAACTAAATCAAGCATCGATAAACGATAAATAATGATAAAGTTTTCACCCACTAAAGCACGCGTACGTTTTACAATTTCGATAGGAAAACGAATACGGTTTTCGTAACTACCGCCCCATTCATCATCACGATGATTCGTACGTGCAGCAATGAACTCATTAATTAAATAACCTTCAGAGCCCATGATTTCCACACCATCATAACCTGCAAACTGAGCAAGTTTGGCACAGTTTGCAAAGTCATCAATGGTTTGTTGTACTTCGGCAGAGCTTAAAGCTTTTGGCTTAATTGGGTTAATCGGTGCTTGAATTGCTGAAGGGGCAACGTTATTTGCCTGATAGGAATAACGCCCAGTATGTAAAATCTGCATAGCAATTTTACCCCCAGCGTCATGAACAGCTTGGGTAATCACTTTATGTTTTTCAGCTTCTTCAACTGTATCCAACTTTGTACCATGGCTAAATACAACACCATCATCATTGGGAGAAACACCGCCAGTTACAATCAACCCCACATCACCTTTTGCACGCTCAGCATAAAACGCAGCCATGCGCTCATATCCCTGTGGTGCTTCTTCTAACCCAATATGCATAGACCCCATAAGCACACGGTTTTTTAAAGTAGTAAAGCCTAAATCAAGTGGCTTTAATAAATGCGGATAAGCTGACATATTTTCTCCTTTGGCTAGCAATAAGCTTGCTAATGCAACTTGTTGCATTAATTTATAATCAAATTTTGACTTTTATGCAACATGTTGCATAATCTCATCAGTCACACTTTACTTTTGCTTACAAACCGGATTGCCATGTCACTTTCTCATGTTTTATTAACCAGTTTGCTTGAACGACCAAGTACAGGGTTCGAACTTGCCCGCCGCTTTGACCGTTCAATCGGTTTTTTCTGGAATGCCACCCATCAGCAAATTTATCGTGAACTCAACCACATGCTTAAAAAAGGTTGGGTTTCAACGTTAGAAAATGAAATGGAAAATAGTCGAAAAAAGACCTATCAAGTTGAACAACTGGGGCGTATTGAACTAGCTTCATGGATGACGCAACAAAGTGAACCTGCACAGCTTCGTGATGATTTAATGGTTAGATTGCGTGCTGAAGCACAATTGAGCAATAATCAGATATTACCTGAGCTATTAAGGCATCTTGGCTTACATCAAGAGAAGCTGAAACTTTATCAAAGTATTTACGATAAGGATTTTAAGGATAGCGACGATCTAGATAATCGTGTGCTATACATTCACAAAATGATCTTAGAACTTGGGATTACTATGGAAAGTGAATGGATCAGGTGGTTGGAACAAGTCATCCCTCAATTAAAACGCTTTGCCCAAGATAGCGTATCTGGAGAATAGTCATGCCATATTACACCATGCCCGATCGGGAAAATTTATTTGTACGCCGTGTTGGTCGTGGTGAACCAGTTTTGGTTTTATCTGGTCTTGGCATGCAAAGCTGGCAATGGCTGCCTTTTATTTATGCAAACCGTAAAGAATATGAGTTTATTATTCCAGATTGGCGCGGTTTTGGGGGCTCAAAAAACTGTGCAATCCCTGAACAAGATGCGATATCAAGCCATTGGCAAGACGTTGCTCATTTAATAGAACAATTAAAACTCGATAATTTTATCTTGATGGGTTATTCAATGGGCGCTACGACGGCCATGCATGGTATGAAACATGCTCATCTTGCACAGCAACTAAAAGCATATTTACATATCGACCAAACACCCAAAATATCTGTAGATTCAACATGGGAATATGGTTTATTTGGTTCTCATCATACTCAGTTCAAACAATTACTAAATGATATCTATCAATTATTATCAAAGCACAAAAATGCCAAATATCTTTATGAATTATCACTTCCAGATCGACAGGAATTGGTTCGCCTTTGGGTAGATTTTATTGATTTACAAAGTAGCAATCCATTTAGCCCTTTAGTTTTTAAAACAGCGCTAAAACAACCGTTTCTACAAAAATACTTATTACCTATTCAGCGTTTAGATTATTTATTTTGGTATGTCGAAAATTATCTTTATCACAATGAAGATTATCGTGAAGCTATCCAGCAATTAGAGTGCCCAACAACTTTCTTTATTGGTCGTAATTCGACGCTTTATCCAGAAACTGGGCAGACACTTATTGCACAGAGTGTCGAGCATGCAAAAGCAATATATTTTGAGCGCTCAGGCCATACACCTTTATTGACCGAGCCGAAAAAATTTGGGCATGAAATCACAACATTCTTATCAGAATTAAAACATGCTTCTTAAAAAATAAAGGGATCTGTTTGCAGATCCCTTTTTAAATGTGCAAAACATTAAGCTGAATGAGCTAACTCTTTTGCTTTTAATTGCTCTGAAACACTTAGCAAAAGTCGCTCTGTTTTTTCCCACCCTAAACAACCATCAGTTACTGACTGCCCATAAGTCATATCACAAGAAATCTTTTGGCTACCATCAACCAAATGACTTTCAATCATGACACCCTTTACTTGTGTTTTTAAACGTTCAGCAACGATTTGCTGTAAAACTTCTGGCTGACGTAACGGATCTTTACTGCTATTACCATGACTACAGTCAATCACCAATGCAGGAAGATTTTGTTTGTGTTTTTCTCGTATCGCCTGAATTGAAGCTAAATCATAATTTGGCCCATGATTAGCTCCGCGCAAAATCAAGTGTGGTAAGGGATTACCAGCGCTCTGAATCACTGAAGGTAAGCCTTGTTGATTCATTCCTAGAAATTGATGTTCATTTTGTGCTGACTGAATTGCATCTAATGCAATCTGAATTGAGCCATCAGTACCATTCTTGAAACCAATACTGTATGGCATATGGCTTGAAATTTCACGATGAATTTGAGACTCACTTGTACGAGCACCAATTGCACCCCAAGCCAATAAATCATCAAAATAGCCAGTTGCCATTGGACTTAAAATTTCACTCGCAATTGGCAAACCCTTTTCAATAATTTGTAAGTAAAGTTCGCGAGACTTCTCTAAACCAAGTTGTAAATTTGATGAACCATCTAAATTTGGATCATACATGAAACCCTTCCAACCCACAGTTGTACGTGGTTTTTCAATGTATGCACGCATCACAATAAAAATCTGATCTTTTACTTTTTCTTGTAATTTTTGCAATCTTTCAGCGTATTCAAGTACTGCAACCGGATCATGAATGGAACAAGGCCCTGTAATTACCATTAACCGATGATCTTTGCCAATAAGAATATTTTGAATAGTTTGACGGTGTTCGGCAATTTGACGCACGAAAGAGTGTGCAAGCGGATATTTTGCTTTTAACTGGACAGGTAAACTAACTGGAGTTTCTTTTGTATTGCTTTGTGTCAATAAGGTATTTAGGGCATTCATTGGTTTTTCCTTGGGACTGCAATCTATTCAGTCCGATCATTTATTTGAGCGTTTTGGATCTATTCGTTGGTAAAGGCAAGCAAAAGTAAAACCAATAAAAGTTGCTAAAGTATGAATAAGTCATGTTGTTCATTTTAAGTTCCTCGATTCAAAAAGATAAAGCATAAAAAAACCTGATCGGGGTTGCCGATCAGGTATTAACTGTGATGGGCAACTTTCTCATGCCCGAATACGCTCAGGCAACTATCTAAATTGCCAAAAATAATAATATGCGTTAGTGTTCACAGATAGATTTAACATCTTTATCTCAAATATAAAAAAATGTTCCTTAAATCTAAAATACGCATTGTTGAGGGCTTTGACAAGTCTTTTTTTTGAAAAAAACTTCTTATTTTCACGCTTAAGATTTGATTCACTCATTGTCTTAACGAATCAGCCCTTGAGGTTGCAAAATAATTAAACCAGCTCCACAAAGCACTATTAGACCACCTAATATATCCCATCTTGTTAAACCGACCTGATCAACAAAGCGCAGCCACATTAACGCCGTAAAAATATAAATACCGCCATATGCAGCATAAATGCGCCCTGAAGCCGCTGGATGTAGGGTCAATAGCCATACAAAGACAGCCAAACTTAAAACTGTAGGTAACCACAGCCAAACCGACTTACCCTCTTTTAAAATCAGATAAGGGAAATAACAACCCAGAATTTCAGCAATTGCTGTAATAATAAATAACCCGAATACACTAAGTATTCGGGTTATAGCAAGACTATCAATTAACATGAGTTATGCTGGTTCTGCCGTATGATGATCTTCAAACACTTCAAGTTTTAAGCCAACAGCTTTACCATCTTCATTTTTCACTGATACAGCTACATTACCACCATGATCTGCCAGTTCACCAAACAAAATCATTTCAGCTAATGGTTTCTTCAAGTGTTCTTGAATGAGGCGTTGCATTGGACGTGCACCCATCAAGCGGTCATAACCATTTGTTGCCAACCAATCACGAGCACTTTGATCGACATCAAGCACAACTTGTTTGTCATCCAGTTGAGCTTGTAACTCTGTTAAGAATTTATCAACCACAGACTCAATAACAGTTGTTGGTAATGACTTGAATTGAATAACACTATCTAGACGGTTACGGAACTCTGGTGAGAAAGCACGTTTCATTGCTTCTTGGTTATCAGAACTATGATCTTGTTCAGTAAAACCAATACTCGCGCGAGAAATACTCTCTGCTCCCACATTCGTAGTCAGGACAATAATAACGTTTCTAAAGTCTGACTTACGTCCGTTGTTATCCGTTAAAGCACCATGATCCATGATTTGTAGCAAGAGATTAAACACATCAGGATGTGCTTTCTCAATTTCATCTAGCAATAAAACACAATGTGGATTTTTATGGATCGCATCAGTTAACAGCCCACCTTGGTCATAACCCACATAACCCGGAGGTGCACCAATCAAACGTGAAACTGCATGACGTTCCATATATTCAGACATATCGAAACGCACCAGCTCCACACCTAACAACTTTGCCAGCTGTTTAGTGACTTCAGTTTTACCCACACCTGTTGGGCCAGCAAAAACAAAACTACCTACTGGCTTATCTGGTGATTTCAATCCAGCACGAGATAACTTGATCGCTGAGCCTAACGCTGTAATCGCTTCATACCTGACCAAACACAACACGTTTTAAATCACGCTCAAGATTTTCAAGCACTGACTTATCATCTTTAGAAACAGTTTTTGGTGGAATACGAGCGATCTTAGAAACGATATCTTCGATATTCTCTACCGTAATCAAACTATCATCACTTTCAGCTTTCAAACGACGCTGAGCACCAGCTTCGTCAATCACATCAATTGCCTTATCTGGCAAGAAACGATCATTAATGAATTTAGCAGAAAGCTCTACAGCTGATACCAATGCTTTATCGTCATATTGTACATGGTGAAAATCTTCAAATTTAGATTTTAAGCCACGCAAAATATCAATTGTTTCAGAAATACTTGGCTCATTGACATCAATTTTTTGGAAACGACGTGATAACGCATGGTCTTTTTCAAAAACCTGACGATATTCTTGGAACGTCGTTGAACCGATACAACGCAAAGTACCATTTGCTAAAGCTGGCTTGATGAGATTCGAAGCATCCATTGTGCTGCCCATACTTGAGCCTGCGCCAATGATCATGTGAATTTCATCAATGAATAAAATCGCATTTGGATTTTTCTTCAGAGCATTAAGCAATTGTTTTAAACGTTTTTCAAAGTCACCTCGATATTTGGTCCCAGCAACTAATGCACCAATATCTAAACTATAAACTTCAGCCTGACTCAAAGGTTTAGGCGCCTTACCATTCACAATTAACCATGCCAAACCTTCAGCAATCGAGGTTTTACCAACGCCCGGATCACCTACCAGTAATGGATTATTTTTGCGACGGCGGCACAGAATTTGTGCTGTACGCTCAATTTCTTTTTCACGACCAATAAGTGGATCAGTTTTGCCTTTTTGCGCTTCAACATTTAAGTTCAGCGTATAAAGCTCTAATGGCCCTGCATTGCCCGTACTCGTTTCACCCTCAATATCTTCAACTTCTTCTTCAACTTGCACTTCATCTTTACGTGTCCCATGAGACAAGTATTGAGTCAATGTCAATCGATTGATTTGATGACGTTTAAGCAAATACACAGCAAAAGAATCACGCTCTGAATACATTGCGACCAAAACATCCGCACCCTCAACAGTACGATCGCCGCCACTTGATTGCACATGAAAAATAGCACGTTGCAAAATGCGGTCAAAACTTTCTGTTGGATGAGGCGCCTGCTCGCTATTTTCGCCAAGCTTAGGAGTATGTTGTTCTACATATTCTTCTAATTCTTTACGTAAAGAAACTATATCAGCCCCACATGCTTTTAATGCATTCACGGCTGAATCGTTGTCGAGTAGTGCTAATAATAAGTGTTCAACTGTAAGAAACTCATGTCTCTTTTGACGAGCCATGCTAACAGCCAAACGTAATGATACTTCTAATTGACGACTGAGCATGTAACCCCCTTATGCTTTAGGCTCAATCTGGCAAAGTAATGGATGACCTTGCGATCGAGCGTAATTATTAACAAGGTTTGCTTTGGTTTCCGCGATGTCTCTTGGATATACCCCAGCAATACCTTTACCTTCATAGTGTACTGTTAGCATTACTTGAGTTGCTTGGTCAAGATTCATTGCAAAGTATTGTTGTAAAATTTCAATTACAAAGTCCATTGGCGTGTAATCGTCATTCATTAAGACGACTGCATATAACGGCGGACGCTTGAGTTCAGGAGGTGCTGTTTGTACAACAACCTCTCCGTCATGATCTTCGTTTTGCGAATCACTTAAGCGTGGATGGAAGTGCCAATCGACATAACCAGACTGCTGAAAAGAAGCCTTGATATCTTTTAAGTTTGTTTGACGCTTATTTGTTCGCATAGGATGTTACTATTGTGAATTTGCTTCAGCTTGAGGAATTTCTGCCACGAAAGCAGAAGATGTTTCGACAGGTTTACCGCGCTGCCAACTAAAACGTTTAATAACTGGTGTATCAGAACCGCCTGTTAAACGTACCTCAATAAATTGAGGCGTAAAACCTTTAGGCATCGTCCAACGACCTGTTAAACGCTCAAAGTCAGTAAAGTTAAAGTTTTTAGCTTCAAGTGGCACCACCAAAACTTCTGTATCTTTAATGAGTCTTATCTCAATCGATCCTGAAGCACGTCGCTTGCTTGGGCTCACCTGCACTAAATCTAACTGATATTCATAAGCATTTTCAGGCAGAGGTTTGATCGCCAAATTTTGAATCGTTAAGCTTAGACCACCGCGCTGCCTCAAGATATCACGGTAGATATTACTCATACCTTCTTGCTGCGTTTTATCAGCATTGGCCTGATTAAGGGCTTCAAACAGATCATTTGCATTTGTTACAGCAACATCACGCTCTTGTACCGCAGCATTCAGGCTTTTATTAACCGCATCTAAAGCTGTTTTTTGCTTTTGCACCACTTCAACCAATTGCTCTGCATCTGCATCGTAACCTACAACAGTTAGACCTTGACGGTGCCCAATTGTATAGCCGAGCGCAAGACAGCCACTCATTAAAATAGCCGCACCAATAAACAAAGGTTTATTGGTATTTAAAAATTTTTTCTTTTGCAACGAACTTTCTGCCGAAGTCGTCTGTCCAGAGTTTTGCATCGTCATCTCAGTGTTTAAGATCAGAGTCAAGACACACATTTAAATCGAAATTTAAATGTGTGTGAAGCAAAAAAGAGTTTTTTATGGTAATAAACCAATCCCTTGTAAGCCTTCATCTTCATCAAAGCCGAACATAAGGTTCATATTTTGTACAGCTTGACCAGATGCACCCTTCACAAGGTTATCTTGTACCGCAAGAATAATAAGTTTATTCGGCTGCGGCTTATATAAAGCAATACGAAGCTCATTCGCACCGCGCACACTACGTGTTTCAGGCGAACTGTTAGCAGGCATCACATCAACAAATTTTTCATTTGCATAAAAGTGCTCATACAATGCCTGAATATCAGTTTGTTTTCCAGTTTCTGTCAAATCGACATAAATTGTGCTGAGCATACCGCGAATCATTGGAACTAAATGAGGAACAAACAAGAGCCCTTCAAAACCACCTTTTTGCCCAGAAATATTTTCTAATGCTTCAACAATTTCCGGATGATGACGGTGCCCAGCAACTCCATAAGCCTTGAAGTTATCAGCATTTTCACTATAGATCATGCCTAAGCTTGCTTTACGGCCTGCTCCTGAAACGCCTGACTTCGCATCAATAATAATATTTTTTGTTTCAATCAATGCTTGTGCTGATTTCAAAAGTGGAGCCAACCCCAATTGAACAGTTGTTGGATAGCAACCTGGGTTACCAATCACTTGTGCTTGTTTAATTTTTTCGCGGTTTAGTTCAGCCAAACCATATACTGAGTTTTCCAGAAGGTCTGGGCAAGCATGCTCCATGCCATACCACTTTTCAAATTGCTCAAGATTTTGCAAACGGAAATCAGCAGCTAAATCAATAACTTTAGTTCCAGCTGCAATCAATTCTTTTGCATGCTGCATCGCAACACCATGAGGGGTCGCAAAAAATACAACATCACACTTTTTTAAATCATCAATATTTAAATCTGAAAATTGAAGATCAGTATGTCCACGTAAATTAGGGAACATATCTGCAACTGGTTTGCCCGCTTCTGTACGTGAAGTAAGAACTCGAACCTGCGCTTTAGGATGTCGTAATAAAATACGTAATAGTTCAACGCCTGTATAACCCGTTCCACCAACAATTCCGACAGAAATCACGTGCATTACCTCAATTCTTGAATCTATACTTGTGCGGTAGTATGACAGGATGTCCAAGCTTACAAAACCATTTCATGCTTGGTAATTTTAATTTTTTTAATTTTAGCGACAATTAGATAGAACTTATTGAACTGTCATAACTAAACAAATATCAGCAAATAAATGCCAGATTTAATTGGAGAGCTAGGATGCTTCATCAATCAAAAGAAACAAAATTACACACTTACCTTGGCTTGAGCACATTAATTTTAAGTGCACTACTTGTAGGTTGTGGAGGTGGAGGCAGTAGTAGTGGCAACTCACCAAGCACCCCAACACCCGTTGATCCTACTCCAGAGGCAACGACTGATGTTACTCTTAAATCTCCTGTAGAAATGCGTAATATCCAACTAAAAGTATATGACAACACCACTAACTCTGTTTTATTAGATACTTCAATTGCAAGTTTAAATAGCTTTAATGTCAAAATTCCTACCGCTAAATTAAGTCGTTTATATCGTGTAGAAATTACGACTCAAAATTCATCTCAAGTATTTGATCCAATTACTTCAACATACCAAAATTTCTCTGGCGTTTATCATGCGTTTATTACACCAAACAGTGTAAGTGGCAGAACCCTATTCATCAGCCCAAGTAGTGAAGCGATTTACCAACGAGCTGTGATACGCTCAGGACAACTCCCTCAAGAAACAATTGACCCAACTCGCATTGAGCAATTGCATGTAGATTTAGCTTCTCAAGATGTTTATAGATCACTTCTTAACGCGTTCAAAGATGCCGACATTCCAAGTTTAAGTCCAGCCAATCCCCTTACAGTTTTAACTTTATTGCAGTACTCAACTAAAAAACCTAGCACATATGTAGATAGTTATCTTAGCTTTGGCTACTTACAACATTGGTCAACTTTTCATAGTGGAACAACCACCACCTACCAAGAGTTCATTAAAAGTTTGGCAACAGACTTAAAAGATGGCTTTTTAGATGGGAAAAAACTTCACGGCGATCAAACGACATTCACCCCTATTTTCACGCCTGCTCCAGATAATATTGATCCAGTCAAAAATACACTGTTAGATATCGCAGCCAATCAAAAAGCTACACGCGATAATTTTGCAACCAATTTAAAAGCCGCGACTTTAAAATTGGCAGATGCCCAAAACCAATCCAGTCTAGATCAAACAGGTTATGATCTACTACAAAAGAAACTATATTCAGGAGTCGTACCTGCCGGAAATACAACTGACTTTTTCCGTATAGATGGGGCTGGTGATTATCGTCGTGCTGTAGGTTTTAGCGGTATTACAGCAACCTGTAACGGTTCTGCCTATCCTTGCAAACAAGGTTTGAGTAGCATTAATCTGTCCGACCCCAAACTACCAGCTACAGACTATTTAGTAGGTCACTATGAAGACACTGCAACAGGTTGCCAACTTAATTTCCGTGCGAATGGTCAAACCGAACTTATTAAAGGATCACAGACTTATCGCTCTGCTTTAAGTGCGGATAGTACAGATAATTTATTGCAAACAGATGCTGCAAGCTCAAGTTATTTACTCAACTCAAGTTCAGCCGAACCAAATAACTCAACGCAGCAATACAACTTCATACAACTATCGATTAAAGCAAATAAAATCGTGAGTGCCAAAGCAGGTCTAGATAGCCGAAAAGCACCAGATAACTTACAAACACCACAATTAGAATGTAGTTTTAGTTAATTTGAGACATACCACCATGCAGGCAACGGATTTGATTTAAGTTGTCTGCGGTGTTTTTGAAAATATGGATCGTATTTTTCAACTTCTGCCCAAAATGCAGGGCTATGATCAAAATGTTTAGTATGCGCTAACTCATGAATAGCAACATAGCGAGCAATCTCTTGTGGCATGAGCACCAAACCTGCATGTAGCATAATATTATGCTGACTACTACAGCTTCCCCAACGAGTTTTGGGACGGCGGATTGAACATTCGCTGTAATTTAGACGAGTTTGCTCACTCAGGTCTTTTAAAAGCTTGGGTAATTCCTGTTTTGCATAAGAAATTACTGCACTTTGTAATGCCAAATATGGCTGCGTATCTTTAATAAATAGACAGCTATTTTCCCAATCAAATTGGAAAACACGATGCTGCTTTTGAACAACGACCTGAAACGGTTGGTCTTTATTAAAAAAATACATTTCTGAAGGAATTTCAAGTGAACTAGATTGAACATGTTGTTGCTTATTCCACGTTTCAATCAACCATTGCTCAGATTGTGCTAAAAAAAGCTGAATTTGATTCTTACTGCAAAACAAAGGAACTGTCAGGCGTATTGAAGCTGGCTCAACACGTAAGCGCAATTTTCTTGCCCTTACGTGTCGAACAATTTTAATTTCTGGCATTTTTGCAGACATTACTGTGCTGTGCGCTCTTCAATACCATTATTTGTTGCAACAATTGCAATCGTTGCTGGGTTTAAAGCGAAAATACCATTAGTCACAACACCTGGAATGTTATTGATGGTTTTTTCTACATCAATCGCATTTAAAATATTAAGATTAAATACATCCAAAATCACATTACCGTTATCTGTTACGACGCCTTCGCGATAAACCGGATCACCACCTAAAGCCACTAGTTTACGAGCAACTGCCGAACGGGCCATTGGAATAACTTCTACTGGGAGTGGAAAATCACGACCAAGTTGATCAACCCACTTTGAATCATCAACAATACAAACAAATTTCTTAGCAATTGAAGCTACAATTTTTTCACGTGTTAATGCAGCACCACCGCCTTTAATCATATGCATATGACGGTCAATCTCATCTGCACCATCAACATAGGCATCTAAACCACCTACATGGTTCATATCTACAACTTCAATGCCTAATTTTTTAAGGCGATCGGCAGTTGCTTGAGAACTTGCCACAGCAGCTTCTAATTGCAATTCAGGCAATAAATCAATTAGAAAGTTTACTGTACTTCCAGTCCCAACCCCCAAAATGCCACCTTTGGGTAAGTGTTTTAAAGCAGCTTTCGCAGCAGCTTGTTTCTTTTCATCTTGGGTTGCGTATAGACTCATGACATCACTCAACTATTTTTTGACATTTATGCACCAATAATCGGCGCAAATGCACAGGGGTTTGCTACAATAACTTCCTATTTTAAACTGTTATAGGGAAGATGAACATGCTGTCTCGTGTGGTACGACAAATTTTACAAGCAACGGTTTATGATGTTGCAATTGAAACACCTCTCGAAGCAGCTCCACGAATTAGTCAAAAATTAAATAATATTATTCGTTTTAAACGTGAAGATTTACAGCCTGTTTTTTCTTTTAAATTACGCGGCGCCTATAACCGTATTAGCCAATTACCTAAAGAACAACTCGAACGTGGGGTAATTTGTGCATCTGCTGGTAACCATGCTCAAGGCGTAGCATTGTCAGGTCAACGTTTAGGAATTCCAGCAATTATTGTTATGCCAAGCACAACTCCGGACATTAAAGTTCAAGCAGTTAAACGCTTGGGTGGTCAAGTTGTGTTACATGGCGATAGTTTTGATATAGCAAATAAATATGCGCAACAACGTGCCGAAGTTGAAGGCCTTGTATTTATTCCACCTTATGACGACGAACTTGTCATTGCTGGTCAAGGTACCATTGCAAATGAAATATTACGTCAATGGCGTGATGTAGAATATGTGTTTGTTGCTGTAGGTGGTGGTGGCCTTATTTCAGGCGTAGCAGCTTACCTTGGTGAAGTTGCACCTCACGTGAAAATTATTGGCGTTGAATATGAAGAATCTGCGTGCTTAAAAGCAGCCTTAGAAGCAAATGAACGCGTAATCTTGCCACATGTAGGCTTGTTTGCAGATGGTACTGCCGTTGCACAAATTGGTGCTTTACCATTTGATATTATTCGTCTGCGTAAGTCTGATAATTCTGGTCCTATTGTTGACCCAGCAATTGTGACTGTAAATACAGATGAAATCTGTGCGGCAATTAAAGATACCTTTGACGAAAATCGCAGCATTGTTGAACCATCTGGTGCAATGGCCCTCGCTGGTATTAAAAAATATATTACCGAACATAAAATCAGCAATAAAAACATTGTGTCGATTGTATGTGGCGCCAACATGAACTTTGACCGTCTACGTTATATTGCTGAGCGTACCGAGTTAGGTGAACAGCGTGAAGCCATTTATGCGGTGACATTACCAGAAGAAAAAGGTGCATTCTTAGGCTTCTGTCGCGCTTTACAAGGCCGTAATATTACCGAGTTTAACTACCGAGCAAACAATACAGAAGAAGCACAAGTCTTTGTTGGTATTAGCTTAAAAGGCGGTGACGCTGAGCGCCATGAAATTTTAGAACAATTGAAGCAACAAAATTATGTGGTAGATGATCTATCTGATGATGAAGTTGCCAAGTTACACATTCGTTATTTGATTGGCGGTCATGCAAATCTAGATGATGAAAGATTGTTCCGCGTTGAGTTCCCTGAACGTCCAGGCGCCCTCTTAACCTTCTTAACTCGTTTAGGCCCAACCCATAATATTACGCTATTCCATTATCGTAATCATGGTGCAGCAGAAGGACGTGTATTAGTCGGTTTACAAGCGACCGATGCGAAACAAAATCCTGATGGGTTAATTGAAACTCTTGAGCAAATTAGCTATCCGTATGCAGAAATTACGAATAATGTTGGCTACAAACGTTTCTTGAAATAATCTTCGATTTTGATGAATAAGCCGACAA
>Ga0065703_1000059_pt1 | contig 23793 bp, 24 predicted proteins | sample SwiRhicommunBV21_FD_59090 | JGI IMG/M metagenome (GOLD analysis project Ga0065703, IMG submission 59090) | Switchgrass rhizosphere microbial communities from Buena Vista Grasslands Wildlife Area, Michigan, USA - BV2.1 v1 | ecosystem: Host-associated > Plants > Roots > Rhizosphere > Soil ...
CGGTGGCTTTTTTGATGAACACTGCACAAATTATAATGCGCGGTTCTTCATCTTACGGATAGTTTCTAGCTGACCTGAAATCTCTGATAGAGATGCCAATGCAGCAGCTGAGTCCAAATCACTCTTTTGGTTCGCAAGCAATTGTTCAGCATTTTTACGTGCTTCTAAAATTGCAGCTTCATCCAAGTTGTCTGCACGGATTGCAGTATCTGCAAGAACCGTTACAACATGAGGTTGAACTTCTAAAACACCGCCAGATACATAGACGATTTCTTCTGTACCATTTTCCAACTGAACACGAATCGGGCCCGGTTGAAGCAAAGTCACAAGTGGTGCGTGTCCTGGCAAAATACCAAGTTCACCACCTGCGCCTTTCGCGATTAACATCGTTACTGCGCCAGAGTAAATAGACTCTTTAACACTTACGACATCACATTGCATAGTCGCCATGAGATGATCTCCTTAAATTAGAGTTTCTCAGCTTTAGCAATCACTTCGTCAATACCACCAACCATATAGAACGCCTGTTCTGGGATGTGATCGTATTCACCAGCTAATAGACCTTTAAAGCCACGAATCGTTTCTTTAAGCGATACTAATTTACCAGGAGCGCCAGTAAACACTTCAGCTACGTGGAATGGTTGAGAGAAGAAACGTTGGATTTTACGCGCACGGTAAACAACCAATTTATCTTCTTCAGCTAACTCATCCATACCCAAGATTGCGATGATGTCTTTAAGCTCTTTATAACGTTGCAAAATGTTCTGTACAGAACGTGCAATTTCATAATGCTCTTGACCAACAACTAATGGGTCTAACTGACGTGAAGTTGAGTCAAGTGGATCGATCGCTGGATAGATACCAGAAGATGCGATGTCACGGCTCAATACTACTGTTGCATCTAAGTGAGCAAATGTAGTTGCAGGCGATGGATCTGTTAAGTCATCGGCAGGTACGTATACTGCTTGGATCGATGTGATCGAACCAGATTTAGTAGACGTAATACGCTCTTGAAGAACACCCATTTCTTCTGCAAGTGTAGGCTGGTAACCTACCGCAGATGGCATACGACCTAACAATGCTGATACTTCAGTACCTGCAAGAGTATAACGGTAGATGTTGTCGACGAATAATAATACGTCACGACCTTTACCATTTTCGTCTTTTTGATCACGGAAGTATTCAGCCATAGTCAAACCAGTTAACGCTACGCGTAAACGGTTACCTGGTGGCTCATTCATCTGACCGTAGACCATTGCTACTTTGTCAAGAACGTTAGAATCTTTCATTTCGTGATAGAAGTCGTTACCTTCACGAGTACGCTCACCAACACCAGCAAACACAGATAAACCTGAGTGAGCTTTCGCGATGTTGTTGATCAACTCCATCATGTTAACGGTTTTACCAACACCAGCACCACCGAATAAACCAACTTTACCACCTTTTGCAAACGGGCAAAGTAAGTCAATTACTTTAATACCAGTTTCTAAAAGATCAGTAGAAGCAGCTTGTTCAGCATAAGAAGGCGCTTGACGGTGAATTGGCAAACGTTCTTCAGTTGCAACTGGACCAGCTTCATCAATTGGGCGGCCCAAAACGTCCATGATACGACCAAGCGTAGCTGGACCTACTGGAACAGAAATCGGTGCATTTGTGCTAGTTACATTAAGGCCACGTTTAAGACCTTCTGTAGAACCCATTGCGATGGTACGAACAACACCATCGCCAAGCTGTTGCTGAACTTCTAATGTAGTTTCAGTACCGTCAACTTGGAGAGCGTCATAGATCTTAGGAACGCTATTGCGCTCAAACTCGACGTCGATAACCGCGCCGATGATCTGAATGATACGACCGCTACTCATTGCTGTCTCCTCAATTCAAACTTAATAATGTTAAACGGCAGCGGCACCGCCAACGATCTCAGAAATTTCCTGAGTAATCGCGGCTTGACGCAGCTTGTTGTAAATGAGTTGTAGGTCTTTAATCAGTTGTCCTGCGTTGTCTGTCGCTGCTTTCATCGCGACCATACGAGCTGACTGCTCACATGCAACGTTTTCAATCACACCTTGATAAACCATAGACTCGATATAGCGAACCAACAAACCATTTAACAATTGTTCTGCTTCTGGTTCGTAGATATAGTCCCAACCATAAGTACGGTTGAGATCATCGCCTTCTTCTGCTGGTGCTAAAGGAACAAGTTGTTCTACTTTAGGCTGCTGAGTCATTGCATTAATGAAGCCATTTGATACGAGGTAGATACGATCTAATTCGCCCTTATCAAATGCATCAAGCATAACTTGGACTGAGCCAGTTAACTGTTCCAAACTCGGCGCATCGCCAAGTTGGGTAGTTGCACCAAGCACTTTACCGCCGTAATTCTTAAAAAACGAAACCGCTTTTTGACCAATTAAAGCAAATTCAACTTCAATTGACTGCTGTTGTTGTGCTTTGACATGCTGCACAACTTTCTTGAACAAGTTAATGTTCAAGCCACCGGCCAAACCACGATCTGAAGACACTACGATATAGCCAACGCGCTTAACAGGGCGGTCAACCATATAACGGTGTTTGTATTCAGGGTTTGCTTGAACCAAGTGAGCAATTACACGGCGCATATTATCGGCATACGGACGGCCCTGAGCCATGCGCTCTTGCGCACGACGCATTTTAGAAGCAGCTACCATTTGCATCGCGCGAGTAATCTTTTGCGTGCTCTTGATACTAGCTACTTTGGCGCGAATTTCTTTTAAATTTGCCATACGCTTAACCTAGTATTCGAAAGCCCTTTCGAGCTTCCGAAGGTTGATCCGTGAACCAAACTTAACTAAAACTAAACTTAGTAAGTTTGAGTCGCTTTAAAGCTTTCAATACCTGCTTTGATTGCTGCTTCGATGTCTTTGTTGTAATCACCAGTTTCATCGATTTGTTTCATCAACGGAGCATATTCTGAGCGGAAGTAAGAGATTAACGCAGCATCAAAGTCTACGATTTTCTTAACTTCTACGTCAGCCATATAGCCTTCGTTAGATGCATAAACAGAAACAGCTTGGTCAGCAATTGAGTAAGGAGCATATTGCTTTTGCTTCATTAACTCAGTTACACGTTGACCATGTTCAAGTTGCTTACGAGTTGCTTCGTCAAGGTCAGAAGCAAACTGAGCAAACGCAGCCAATTCACGGTATTGTGCTAAAGCAGTACGGATACCACCAGACAATTTTTTGATGATCTTAGTTTGAGCAGAACCACCAACACGAGATACAGAGATACCCGCGTTCACAGCAGGACGAATACCTGCGTTGAATAATGATGTTTCTAAGAAGATCTGACCGTCAGTAATCGAAATTACGTTCGTTGGTACGAATGCAGATACGTCACCTGCTTGAGTTTCAATAATTGGCAATGCAGTTAAAGAACCAGTTTTACCAGTTACTGCGCCATTAGTGAATTTCTCAACGTAGTCAGCAGATACACGAGAAGCACGTTCAAGAAGACGTGAGTGAAGATAGAATACGTCACCCGGATACGCTTCACGACCTGGTGGACGACGTAAAAGCAATGAAATTTGACGGTAAGCAACAGCTTGCTTAGACAAATCATCATAAATAATAAGAGCGTCTTCACCGCGGTCACGGAAGTATTCACCCATTGTACAGCCAGAGTACGGAGCTAAGTACTGCATTGCAGCAGGATCAGCAGCCGCAGCAGCGACAACAGTTGTATACGCCATAGCGCCAGTTTCTTCTAGCTTACGTACAACGTTTGCAATTGTTGATTGTTTTTGACCAATCGCAACGTATACGCATTTAATGCCAGAATTTTTCTGAGCGATAATCGCATCGATCGCCATCGCTGTTTTACCAGTTTGACGGTCACCAATAATCAACTCACGCTGACCACGACCCACAGGAATCATGGTATCAACTGATTTATAACCAGTTTGAACAGGTTCGTCTACAGACTGACGCCAAATTACGCCTGGTGCTACTTTTTCAACAGCATCAGTTAATTTTGCATCAATTGGGCCTTTACCATCAATTGGGTTACCCAAAGCGTCGACAACACGGCCAAGAAGTTCCGGACCAACTGGAACTTCAAGTACACGACCTGTACAACGAGCTTTTTGACCTTCTTGAAGGCTTAAGTAGTTACCTAAGACAACGGCACCCACTGAATCCTGTTCTAGGTTCAGTGCCATACCAAATAAGCCGCCGTCAAATTCGATCATTTCACCGTACATTGCATCAGCAAGACCGTGAATGCGCACGATACCGTCGGATACCATAACAATGGTACCTTCGTTTTTAGCGGTCGCGCTGGTGTCCAGATCGCTGATACGCTGTTTAATGAGCGCACTGATCTCGGATGGATTCAGTTGTTGCATTGCGCTATTCCTCAATCTTTTAATAGTTCAGTCTTCATCATTTGCATTATGCAAGAAGACGAGTACGCATTTTTTCAAGCTTGTTAAGCGCAGAATCATCTATCACTTGATCGCCTGCACGAATCACAACACCTGCAATAAGCTCAGGTTTAACTTCAACTGAAACAGTTACAGTACTGTTAAAACGCTTTTCTAAAGCAGATTTCAACAATTGCTCTTGCTCAGCAGTTAATGGGAAAGCCGATTCAATCACGACATCCACATTGTTGTTATTCTGTGATTTAAGCTGTTCATATTCTGCTTCAATTTCAGGTAACAACATTAAACGATCGTTATCTGCAAGAAGTGTCAAAAAGTTAGACACTGCTTGAGACTGATCTTCACCTAAAACTTTAGCAAAAAGCTTCACTTGCTCCACAGGAGTAAGTTCAGGGCGATTTAAATAAGCGGAAAATGCTTCGTCTTGCACCGCAGCACTGAGCACTTGTAACGCATTCGACCAACTGTCTGTTGCACCTTGCTCAGAAGCATAAGCAAATGCTGCTTTGGCATACGGACGTGCCAACGTCAAGAGTTCAGCCATGATTCGCCTCTCTTAAAGTTTAGCAGCCAGCTGAGACAGCATGGCATTATGAGCTTCTGCGTCAACTTGCTGGTTCAGGATTTTTTCTGCGCCAGTTACTGCTAAAGCAGCTACTTGTTGACGTAATTCTTCGCGAGCAGAATTGATTTCTTGATCAACAGCTTCTTTAGCCTGTTGACGAATACGCTCACCTTCAGCCGCAGCTTGAGTACGAGATTCTTCGATCAATTGTGCTGCACGACGGTTCGCTTGTTCGATCAATTGAGCCGCTTGTGCTTTAGCTGCATCAAGCTCTTGCTTTACTTGCGATTGTGCATCGGCAAGCTCAGCTTTCGCTTTTTCTGCTGCATTTAAGCCATCAGCAATTTTACGCTGACGCTCACTAATCGCATTGATTAGTGGTGGCCAAACAAACTTCATGCAGAATGCAACAAAGAATGCAAACGCAATCGCTTGACCAATCAATGTGAGGTTGATATTCATTGCAATTCCTCAAATAGTGGATTTAGGAATTAAGATGATTAACCTACAAATGGATTAGCGAAGATGAAGAACAAGCCAATACCAACACCGATCATAGGCACAGCATCAAGAAGACCCGCGATTAAGAACATACGAGTTTGAAGTTGTGGAGCCAATTCTGGTTGACGAGCAACAGCTTCTAGAAAGCGACCACCCAAAAGACCAAAACCAATCGCAGTACCTAAAGCACCGAAAGCGATCAAGATAGCAGATGCAATTGCAACTAGACCTAAAGTGAGTTCCATGAAAAATTCCTCAGAGGTTAGGTTATTACCAAATTAAATTAAAAAAATTCAGCCCAACCATCGTTTGATAGTTAGGCAATACCATTAATGTTTTTCGCTTGCCATGCTCAAGTAAACGATGGTAAGCATCATAAAGATGAATGCCTGCAACGTGATTACAAGAATGTGGAAGATCGCCCAAGGCACAGATAACGCCCATTGAATCCAGAACGGCAATAAAGCAATTAGGATAAAGATCAGCTCACCAGCATACATGTTACCGAATAGTCGGAGAGCTAATGAAATCGGACGAGCAAGGAATGTTACCAATTCCAAAATCAAGTTCACTGGAATAAGCAACGCTTTTGCAACTGGATTACTTGGGTTAAATGGGTTAAGTGCCAACTCGCCAACGAAACCACTAACACCCTTTTCGCGGATGCTGTAGAACAAGATAAGTACAAATACAGATAAAGACATACCTAAAGTAATGTTTGGATCTGTAGATGGAACGATCTTGAAGTAAACGTGGTGAGGGTTCATACCAAATACGTTTGCACCCACAAATGCTGCAACTTGAGGAATCCAGTCAACTGGGAACAAGTCCATTAAGTTCATGAGGAAAATCCACACGAAAATAGTTAATGCAAGCGGAGCGATTAAACGTGATTTGCCATGAAAGGTGTCACGGACACTTGAGTCAACAAACTCAATGATCATTTCAATTGCAGACTGGAATTTAGTTGGAACACCTGCATTTGCAGCTTTCGCAACCATCCAGAATAACAAACAGAAAATAACACCAAGGCCAATTGACCAACCCATTGAATCCAAGTGAATTGCAGTGAACCCCATCGAATGAGCTTCTTCAGCAGTCTCAGCCAATTTCCATGTACCGTCTGGCATTTTGCCATAGGTCATATTGGTCAAGTGATGCTTGATATACTCTGTCGAAGTGAGGGCATGTTCTTCAGCAGCCAGTAAATCACACCTGGTCAATGTCAATTACTAAAAAGAAGGGTTACGAACATCGGCGTACTGTCGATATCTCGCCACCCTCCAAAAAATCTTCAATTCTTCTTGTTTCTATACCCGTTTTTCTAGACGTGACACCCAAAACGGAGCGACCCACGACATTGCCTGAACGAGAATAAAACCAAACAGCAATGCTAACGGTGATAAAGGTTTAACATTGCTCAAAATCAAAATAAATCCAACGATCATGATTGCAAATTTGCCTAACATGCCCCTATACATGTTAGACAGCACTTGTTTTGATGCTCTCGCACCTGCTGTTCTGAAGGATTGCCACGAGAAATAACTCATAGCAAGCCAGCAAACCAGTGCACCAAGTGCCGCACTTAATGCTGCTGTCATGTCTTTTATGCTCCACGCCACGAGGGCGGAAACAGGGATCATACATGCTTGTAAGAAGACCAAAGCTTTTGCTAATCGTCGGTCAATCAAGCGACTAGTTCGGCTCATTATTTATCCACTCACAGCATAAATGCTTGACAAGTTTAGCTGATGATCGCTTTTAATCGCAGGCATTATAGAGTTACACCCCTGAACATGCAATCTTTTCCCGACTTTAGTCGGGGTTTTTCATGACTGGTGGTGCTGACGCTACAGTCAGCCTTTGTTTATTTTTTATCTTACTTTTGCGTACTTAATACACATTTATCTGTTTTTATAGCCAGTTTCTTCCATGCAGTGACGAAATCATCCTCGTTATTCATGCTCTCGTCTACTGGCTGAAAAGTAATGTTACCTAATTTTTGATACTGACTTTTAGTGGTAAAACTTTCTGCGAGCAAACACATCTGATTTTTCGGTCGATTATCATTAAGATACTTAATTTGAGCTGCTGTTGGTGCAACATGCGGATCATCCGTCAAAGCACCTGCGAACTTTAAGTTTAACGAGCGCTCTAAATATTGATAGGCATCATGATATGACCAATATGGCTTACCATTACTTGTACTATCGTAAACTTGTGCAGCCTGAAACATCTTACGGGCAAACATATTGGCATTATTCCAATATTTAGCCTTGTTTTCAGGATGCTGCTGAGAACGTAAAGCAGCAATAAAGAAACCGATTCGAACTGCATTGTTTGGTTCTAACCACACATGGGTGTCTACTGTATTAGGTAAAGCCACGCCGCGTGTACTACGCAGGGGTAAAACAGAGACTATGCCACTATCTAATAAGGCAATCGCTTTCTTATTATTACCTAACAATTTATTTAGAGGGGCTTCATGAGCCTTACCCAACCAGATCACTAAAGATGCATCATTAATTGCTTTACGGTGAGCCGGAGTCAACTGTACGTCATGACCGGTCTGACCTTTAAGCAAAAGCTGAGGTTCTTCAACACCCTGAGTGATTTCTTTTGCAATCAGATAAATCGGGTGTGTAGAAACCACCAAACCCTGACTCCACCCTAACGTACTCAAAAGAGAGAACATACTGAAAACAAAAAAACGGAACATGCTAGACCATCAATTTAAATTAGCTCGAAGCATGTTATAATATAACAAAGTTACAAAAATACCTAAGATTAATCGAATGAAGCATCGCTTCATGCTAATATTCCGTTAAAAATTCGAGGTTATTTCTATGAGTTCCTGCTCGCATGAACATCATGATTCTTTGCATGGTGTGCATGATCACCATAATGTCGCAAACCGTTTAGCTGAAGCAGAAAATTTATGTTCTGCGACTGGCGCACGACTTACGCCTTTGCGCAAAGAAGTTTTGGAACTCATTTTAAACGCTTCGGGTCCAATGGGTGCATATGACTTACTCGCACGTATAAAAAGTCAAACTGATCGCCCCGCTGCTCCTCCAACTGTATATAGAACTTTAGATTTTTTATTAGAAAAAGGTTTGATCCATCGCCTAACTTCTATTAATGCCTATATTCCCTGTTGCCACCCTCGTGAAGGTCATCAAGCAGCATTCTTGATTTGTACCGAATGCCACATGGTTAAAGAAGCCTCTTCTCAAGGTTTAACTCACCAGCTTGACCAACTTGCAGCGTCAGATGAGTTCGTGGCTCAACACAGCATTATTGAAATTTCGGGGAAATGCCAACAGTGCCGCACAACTCCTTAAATCCTGTATTAATTCAGCTTGAGCAGGTTTCTGTTCATCGCGATGATCGGGATATTTTAAAAAAAGTTGATTTTGCTCTACATCAAAATGAAATTGTGTCTTTGATTGGTCCCAATGGTGCAGGTAAATCAACACTTATTAAAGTTCTACTCGGTATTCTCCAGCCGAGTAGTGGCCGAGTTATCCATCATAAAAAACTTAAAAATGGCTTATGTGCCACAAAAGTTCAATCCTTCACACAGCCTACCTTTGCGTGTTCAGGATTTACTTGATTTAGAAAAATGTAACCCTGCCCTGCGTCAGGAAATTATTCAAGACACAGGCATTTCCAAGTTACAACAATCAAAAGTACAACAACTTTCTGGTGGAGAGCGCCAACGGGTACTACTAGCGCGTGCCTTACTTCGCCAGCCAGATATTTTAGTTCTTGATGAACCGATGCAAGGCTTAGATATTCAGTCTGAGGCTGAACTTTATGAGTATGTCCGCAGTTTGCCGGAACGATATAACTGTGCAATTTTAATTGTTTCCCATGACTTACAATGGGTGATGGAAGGAACACACCGTGTAGTGTGTTTAAATAAACATATTTGCTGTAGTGGACTACCCGAGAACATTCAACAACATCCTGAATATCAGGCAATATTTGGAACTCAACGGGTTTTCTATCAACATCATCATGATCACTGTGCTCACGGTGATGCTGCACACCCCTGCCCTCATAATGACCGCCCTCACATCCACCCAGAACCGGAAGCTTAAGCCATGATGGAATGGTTACAATTATTGTTACCCGCATGGATTATGGGAACCTTACTGGTCTTTTTGACCGCGCCTCTTGGTTGTCTAATGCTTTGGAGACGGATGTCTTTTTTTGCTGACACCATGGCACACGGCACCCTACTTGGGGTCGCTATCGCAGGTGCTTTAAGCCTCCCACTTTGGCTTGGTGTTGCAGGCACTGCCATTTTATTGGTCGCAATTTTATGGGCGCTACATGACAATCGCTTACCCAATGATGCCCTCTTAGCCTTATGTTCAGCGACATTACTCTGTAGCGGTTTATTGTTTATTCAACATGTACCAAGTTTAAGACCAGAGCTTTTAAGTTATTTATTTGGTGATTTACTGAGTATTGACTGGCCCGACTTACCGGTTTTCACTTTAGTTATTGCGATATCACTCGTAATTCTTTACCGCTTTTGGCAGCCGCAAATACAGTTTGCAATTGATCCAGACATTGCAGTCAGTGAAGGGGTAAATGCGAACTGGCAACGTCTTATTTTTATGCTTTTATTGGCTTTATTTACTGTCTTAGCTTTGCGTGCTGTAGGTTCTTTACTTATGGGTGCATTACTCGTAATACCTGCTTTAAGCGCTCGCTTACTGGCAAACTCGCCAAAGCAAATGGTTATTTGGGCTTTTGTGTTAGCCCAGCTTGGGGTTAGTGTTGGATTATGGTCAAGTGCAGCACTGAATATCTCTACAGGCTTGAGTATTGTTTTATGCATGGCGTTAACTTTCGCCATTATTTTTATAACTCAAAAGCTAAAAAATCAAACGCAGGCGGCCTAAATTAGGACGCCTGATGAACTGTACTTAATAATAAAGCCGCACAACTAAACATAACAGCAAAACCCCGATTCAAATATTTTTGCTGTTTAGGCGAACGAAGTAATCTTAGAACCTTTGATGCCAGCCCTGTATATCCAGCCATGACAACCAAATCAATACTAATCATAGTCACAGCCATAATCAGGTACTGTATCCATTGAGGCTTACTCAAATCTAAAAACTGCGGCAGCACAGCCAATAGAAATACAATCGCTTTGGGATTACTAATATTGACCACAAAGCCATTTAACAATAGGGAAAATACAGATTTATCTCTTTTTTCTTGTTGAATTTCTATATCTTTTACAGGTGCTGTCCACTGTAAATAAGCAAGATATAACAAATAAACTACACCAAACCATTTCACAAACTGAAAAGCCAAAGGTGTCGTTGCAAATAAAACCCCAACACCCGCTGCCACCACCATAATTTGAAGTAGCAAAGCAATTTGCAAACCGATTGCATTCCAATAACCATGTCTAAAGCCATAGTTTAGACCACTCGACATTGAAGCAATTGCTCCCGCACCTGGTGAGATACTAATTACCCAACAGGCCAACATATAAGCGAACCAAACTTGCAGAGACATAGTGAAAAATAGACTATAAAAGTGGAATTATACTGTTTTATAAAACTATCTTGATGAGAATTCAAACAATAAAATCAAGAAATAGACTACTAACAGCTCTGCGCATCAGGCACAATAATTAAAACTCATATCAAATTATAATCGAGGAGATTCCTTCCAATGAGTGCTCAATCTGTCATTTTGCCGTTGCCATCAGACCATGCACGCTTTATTGTTCTTCGTTTAAAAGACTTAACTATTGATGAATTAAAAAACCAACTTAATGCTTTATTTGAAGCACGTGACCGCCTTATTACTCAACATTCAGATGCCCAAATCAAAACAGCAGTCGCTTTTGGCCCTGAACTATGGAAACAACTATATTCTCAAACTCCTGTAGGCTTTAAGCAACTTGCGCCTGAACAAGGTGCATTTAACATGCCCGTTGTACCAGCTGATGTTCTCATTCATATTGCCAGCATGCGTTCTGATATTTGTTTTGCATTGAGCCAAGCATTTTTTGAAGGTATTCAAGATAAAGTTGAGGTTCTTGATGAGCGTGTATGCTTCCGTTATTTCGATGGCCGAGATATGACTGGCTTCATAGACGGAACCGAAAATCCTCAATTTCCAGACGACCGAGCTGAGACAGCGCTCTTACCAGAAAGTGCTGGGGTATTTGCAGATGGCAGTTTCATTTTCGCGCAGCGCTATGCCCATGATTTAGAAAAGTGGAAAAAATTGAAAGTTGATGCGCAAGAAAATGTTATGGGGCGCACCAAACTTGAATCTATTGAATTAGATGATGACGTTAAACCAGAAAACGCCCATGTTGCCCGTACTGTTGTTGAAGATGATGAAGGCGAAGAAATGGAAATTCTACGTCATAGCCTACCTTATGGAGATGGTCGAAGTGATCAAGGCCTATTTTTTATTGCCTATACTAAAGATCTCACTATTATTGATGCCATGTTAAAGCGCATGTTCGGCACAAGTGGAGATGGTATTCACGACCGTTTATTGCATTTCGTGACCCCACTTGATGGTGCTTATTATTTTGCACCTAGTGAAGAGTTGCTAGAAGAAATTCTAGAAGGGTAAAATGAAAGAAGTAACTATCTAGATAGTTACTTCTTTTTTTATTTGGTTCTAAATAAAACTACAATAAAGACATGGTCATTTTATAAAGACATTATGCTTTACCTTCATAAATTAATAAAAATCACTCTTAAATATAAACTTAAGGCCCATTCGCATTTCTTATTTCAAGCACTTCATTACAGTCTTTAGAAGTTGAATAAACGAAAATTCTTTTATCTTGATTTTCCAGCAAAATGGCATCTTTATTTTCACCAAAAGCATTTTTAGAAATATCACACTTATAAGCTGACAGTTGAAAGCTCTTTACGACTTCACATTTAGACTCAACAATGTTGTCATTAAAACCATACCATTGCGTAATATTTGGATTTGAACAAGAGATTTCCCCTACTTGATCAGCTGTTTTAAGTGTCTTATCTGCATTCTCTTTCTTTTCACTTACTGCTGAACCTGATTGATTTTTATCCGTCTGCACCACATCTGACTTATGATTAGCATCATGTTGGGTTTTATCTGGACTTTTATCACTACAAGCCATTAAAGCGCCTATAAAAATTAAAATATAAATATTCTTCATGAAAAAGTTCTCATAATTATGTTTTATTTAAACTGAGACATATTAATAAAAAAGAGGAGCTTAAGCTCCTCTTTTTACATTCTCATTCTTAGAAAGGAATACGCTTATATTTGCGGTATTCAGGTTTCCAGAATGACTGATCAATTTTCTGTTTCAACAAATCATCACTAATTGTTACAGCAACGCCATCAGCCATAGCAGCTTTTGCAACTTCGAACGCAATAACTTTAGAAACTTGTTGAATCTCACCCAATGGCGGTAATAAATCAGCTTGTGGATCTTTAAGCAATGGAGAGCAATTTGCTAAAGCACTACTTGATGCCATTAACATATTTTCTGTAACACGCTTAGCGCCCGATGCTACAACACCTAAACCAATGCCTGGGAAAATGTACGAGTTATTACACTGCGAAATATTGTAAAGTTTGCCGTGATGATTCACAGGAGCAAATGGACTACCTGTTGCAATTAATGCTTTACCTTCAGTCCACTCCACAATATCAGCAGGTACAGCTTCAACACGTGAAGTCGGATTAGATAATGGCATTACAATTGGTCGTTCACAATTTGCTGCCAAAGTCCTAATAATTTCTTCTGTGAACAAGCCTGGCTGTCCAGAAACACCAATTAACACTGTAGGCTTAGCATTTTTAACAACATCGAGTAGTGAAATGACTTCTTCGATATTGCCCCACTGATCAACCACCTCAGCTTTTTGTGCTAACTTACGCTGGAAGTCTAGCAAGTTTGGTTGATTCTCAGTGATCAAACCAAAACGGTCTACCATATAAACGCGAGCACGTGCTTCTGCATCGGTTAAACCTTCTGCAATCATTTGTGCAACAATTTGTTCTGCAATACCACAACCTGCCGAACCCGCACCTAAGAAAGCAATTTTTTGATCTTTTAATTGCTTGCCCGCTGCACGACTCGCAGCAATCAAGCTACCTACAGATACCGCTGCTGTTCCTTGAATATCATCGTTAAAACAGCAAATTTTATCGCGATATTTTTCCAAAAGTGGCATCGCATTTTTTTGTGCAAAATCTTCAAACTGAATTAATGCTTTTGGCCAACGACGCTTCACAGCTTCAATCACCATATCCACAAATGCGTAATATTCATCGCCACTAATACGTGGCTGACGCCAACCCATATAGATCGGATCATTTAACAATTGTGGATTATTGGTACCTACATCAATTGTGATTGGCAATGTATAGGCTGGGCTAATACCACCACAAGCTGTGTAAAGCGAAAGTTTCCCAATCGGGATTCCCATTCCACCAATACCTTGGTCACCAAGGCCTAAAATACGTTCACCATCCGTAATCACGATAACTTTTACATTGTTTTTATTTACGTTTTGCAAAATATCATCAATCACATCACGATCTGGATATGAAATGAAGATACCGCGGTGACGACGATAGATATCAGAGAAACGCTGACATGCCTCACCTACGGTTGGGGTGTAAATAATCGGCATCATTTCTTCGAGATGATTTTCGATTAAATGATAGAACAAGGTTTCGTTGGTATCTTGGATATTACGCAAATAGATATGTCGATTGATATCATCAGTGAAAGCGCAATATTGCTGATAAGAGCGCTGGCTTTGCTCTTCAATAGTTTCAATAATATGGGGGAGTAAACCGTGTAAGTTAAAGTTACTTCTTTCTTCTTCAGTGAAAGCCGAACCTTTATTTAAAAGTGGTAACTCTAAAAGTGTAAAACCTGCATATGGGATATAAAGGGGATGTTTACTTGGGTGTCCTGATATCATTGCCTATCTCATTTTCCAGCTTAGAGTAGAGAAAAACACATTTTGTATGGTCTCTAAAACTCTTTGTGCGTATAAGCTTAAGCCTAATTCGTTCAAAATAGATATTTTAAACCGTGATGTTAAAATTAAAGACTATTTAGTTAAAACATGTTTAAAAATAATTAATAAATATCAATACTTTAATAATTTTATATTTTTGAAAATTCTTTTATTTATCTAATTTAAAAAGCTTTTAATATATATTTTTACTTACATAGCCATTTTTATAATAAATAATGGTGAGATTAAAAGCTAATCTACTTTTCAAAAACCTCTTAGAAGGCTTGTATTTGTTTGTTTTTAGAATAGTGAAGTGATTCACCCTGCAATATTCATTTAAAAAATAATCCTCAGTAAATTGCACAAAAAGAATTACTGGAATATCAAATCCACTCCCCTAACTCATAGGAAATTTGCTATATTTGACGTTTTTCTGCGACATCTATTTTCGATTGATATGAATACGGCAATACAAGCAGCTCTCGACCATGCAGTGCAAACTCTTCAACAAGAAGGGGTGCTTCCTTCCGACTGGAATAACACAAGCAACTTAACACGCACCAAAGACCGAAGCCATGGCGACTTTGCTTCTAATATTGCCATGATCGGCTCGAAAGCTGCTGGTATGAAACCACGTGATTTAGCTGAGAAAGTTCTAGCTGCATTACCAGAAGTTGTAGATATCAGCAAAGCTGAAATCGCAGGACCTGGTTTTATTAACTTCTTTTTAAATGCAGATCAGCGCTTTGCTATTCTTGACCAGATTCAAGCACAAAAAGAAATTTTTGGTCGCAGTCAGGCAAACGCAGCGAAAAAGATCCAAGTCGAATTTGTTTCTGCAAACCCAACGTCTAGTCTACATGTAGGACATGGCCGTGGTGCTGCATATGGTATGACTGTTGCCAAATTACTTGAAGCAACAGGTGCTAAAGTTGACCGCGAATACTATGTGAATGATGCTGGCCGTCAAATGGATATTTTGGCGACTTCTACTTATTTACGTTATTTAGAATTACTAGGTCAAAACCTTGTATTTCCTAAAAACGCTTATCAAGGCGATTACGTTAAAGAAATAGCACAGACTATTATTGATAAAGATGGCGATGCATATCTTCGTGAAGTGGCTGATGTCTATAAAGATGTGCCAGAAGACGTACAATATGCAGAAGAACTAGATAGCGACGGTAATAAAGTCGTTTTATCTGGCGACAAAGAAAAACATATTGATGGTCTTATTGCCAACTCTCAACAATTACTGGGCGAAGGCTACCGCGTATTCCACCAAGCTGCTCTTCATGCCATTTTAGATGACATTAAAGATGACCTTGCTGACTTTGGTGTAACGTTCAACCAATGGTTTAGTGAAGCATCTCTTAGCGCAAAAATTGACGAAGCTTTAGAAACACTTGATCAACGTGGTTTCCTTTATGAAAAAGATGGCAACATCTGGTTTAAATCGACTGAATTTGGCGATGAAAAAGACCGTGTTGTTAAACGTCGTAACGGTCAAACCACCTACTTTGCATCAGACATTGCTTACCACTTAAATAAATTACAACGTGGTTATACCGACCTGATTGATATCTGGGGTTCTGATCACCACGGCTATATTTCTCGCGTAAAAGCGGCAATCGATGCAATGGGTTACGACTCTAAAAAATTGACTGTGCTTTTGGTTCAGTTTGTAAGTTTATGGCGTGGCGGAGAGATGGTTCAAATGTCATCTCGTTCAGGTCAGTTCGTGACTTTACGTGACTTGCGTAAAGAAGTGGGCAACGACGCGGCTCGTTTCTACTACGTGATGCGTAAGAGTGAACAACACATTGACTTCGACCTTGACCTTGCTGTGTCACAAAGTAAAGACAATGCTGTGTATTACATTCAATATGCACATGCACGTATTTGCCGTATGTTAGAAAAAGCGTTAAGCACAGGCTTACAATTCGATGTAAATGCCGCACGTACACATGCTACTCGCCTATCTCTTGATGCTGAAACTGAGATTCTTGCTAAACTGGCAGCTTATCCAGATGCAGTGTTGCGTGCTGCAAATGCGTATGAACCACATCAGGTGGGTAACTACTTAAAAGAATTAGCTGCCTTGTTCCACGCTTGGTACAATGAACATAAAGTATTAGGCGATGATGCTGAGCTTACACAAGCACGTTTATTGCTTTCAATCAATGTACAACAAGTGTTGCATAATGGTTTAGAATTACTTGGTGTATCTGCACCAGACTCTATGTAAAAATTATATTGCATGGCAGTAAAACAAAGGTCATGCAATATATAGTAAGCAGTGGTTTGTAGAGTTAAAATAGCTTATACGAGCCACTGTTTTTAGCATCGTAATACGAGAATCAAACTCGAATTAAAACAATCAAAATACAGAGGAATAATCCACGTGTTTGGCAAAACGCAACGCGGTGTATCTGAAAGACCTAACAAGCCTAAAAAGCCCCTAATTCCCAAATGGTTAGGGACACTTGTCGCTATTTTGGCGGTCTTATGTATCGCTGTAATGCTTATGCTTTGGAAACCTTGGCAACCTGTTCCCGCAAAAAATCAGATTACTTCTGAACATTATCAAGAAGAAGATACCAATAAAGACTATCGTTTCTACGATCTATTACCCCAACAGCAAGTAACTCCTATTCCGGAACAAGCGATTCCTGAAAGCAAAAATCAAGGCACAGCCATGATTGTTGAGGCACCAAGTGCAACTCAACCAGCTGCTTCAGAAAGTGTAGGAATTGATACGAATCCATCAGCCACCGCTCCTCAGCAACCTACTTATATTTTACAGGTTCGCAGCTATAATGATCCAGATCAAGCTGATGCTCGCCGTGCAGAAATCATTTTAAATGGCTTATCTGCAGATGTAGTTAAGAGTACTGAAAATGGGCAAATATGGTACCGTGTTATTTCAGGACCTTATGACACCCAAGACGCTGCATTGGCTGCTCAACAGACTTTACAACACAGCGGTATTGACTCCATCGTGATCAAACGCAAGTAAAATACAAATAAAAAAGGAACAAATATTTGTTCCTTTTTTTTTAAATATCAGCACAATTCCTTTCATCAGAACCAATTCCCTTTTTTTTTCGCTTTTTGAAACGCTACCCTTCGCCGAATACGATGTAAAAAAGCCTGAATATTAGGATATTTCCCTTGCAAGCGTGATTGTAAAGACTCTAGAGGGAAACTCATTTGAATATCTGCAAATGAAAAATCGCCTGCGAAATATTCATGCTCTGCCAAATAGTTTTCTAAAAAACTAATATGATCTTTCATACGTGGGCGGACAAAATTTGCCTTCACCCCTTCCGTGATTTTTTTTGCTACTGGTTGAATTAACCACGGCACATGCTTATTTACACTATTCATGACCAAAGTCATGACTAAGAGTGGCATGAGTGAGCCTTCTGCATAGTGCATCCAATAAATATACTGCTGTAAATTTTGAGCTTGCGTAGGTTTAAATTGTTGATTCTGATCATAACGTTGCTGTAGATATTCCAAGGATCACAGCAGATTCTGCGATGACTTGCTCATCATCTGTCAGAATTGGAGCCTTACCCAAAGGATGAATACATTTCAATGTTTCTGGAGCGGAATAGTTAGGTAGGCGCTGATAATAATGAATATCATAATCTAAGCCTAATTCTTCTAAAGCCCATAAAATTCGAAACGATCGCGAACATTCCAGGTGGTGTAAACTAATCATGTTATTGCCTGCTTTTATTTTTCTTTTTACATAAAAAACAGCATGTGAACATGCTGTTTTATTCCATTTGTGGGATGGATATAAAATCATCCACCTCCACAAAATAGCATTTTTACACTGTAACAAGCACAGTATGAATGTCTAAACTACGTAACAAAGTTTTAGTGACCGGTGTTTTACCACATACCGTTAAGATTTTTTGCTGAAGTTCTTCATCTGGTAAGTCTTTAAAAACAATACAACGCTCTATATGTTCTTCATGCTCTCTATTGGTATGAAAATCAATTTCAACCGAGAACTCACCAAAATCATAACCCTTATGTTTGGCATACATTCTTAAAGTGATGAGCGTGCAAGCTGCCAAACTTCCAGTAAGCAAATCATAAGGTGCTGGGCCTTGATCTTGCCCTTCTAACTTTTCAGGCTCATCACAAAAATACTGATGGCGACCACTGGTAATTTCGCCCTTCCATTGTTCAGCAAGAGACTTTGCTTTACTACTTGCGATTACTGCTGTCATTTTGATGCTCTCATTTGATCTGGAAGAACAGGGGCTTCTAAACGTGCACCAACATAATCTGGGATTTCACCAAAACGCGCATCATGACTCATCCATTGCTCACGGGCTTCTTTTAAATCATCCATTGTACGTGCAACAAAATTCCACCAGAGCAAAATTGGCGTTTCAAACGGTTCACCACCAATTAAAAGAACACGATTGCCTTTTTTTACTTCAATCTCAATTTCACTTAGTCCAGTATCTAATACAACCATGTTATCAGCAGTTAACTCATGACCATTTACATGGGCAACACCTTCTAATGCCATAAAGCCATATTCATAATTAGGATTTAATGGAATACGGGTTTTCGTATCTTCGGTAGCAATTAAGTCAACACCCACTAAAGGCGTATGTACCACTACTTGAGAAGTAGTTGCCAGATATTCACCCACAAGAACGGTAAATTCTAGACCGTCCTTTTCAACAACAGGCAACTCAGGATAATGTTCAAATTTCGGATCCATATTGCGCTTATGGTCAGGCAAAGCAATCCAGAGCTGAGCAGCGTGCATTTGAGTTTCAGTATCAGGTGCAACTTCTGTATGAGAAATGCCATGACCCGCCGTCATCAAGTTAACTTGCTTAGGACGAATCAGTTGTTTTGAACCTAAACTATCGGTATGCATCATGGTCCCTTCAATCATCCAAGTGAAGGTTTGCAAACCAATATGAGGATGAGGACCAACATCCAAACCGTCACCCGCAGGAAAAGACACAGGGCCTGCATGATCTAAGAAACACCACGCACCAATCATTCTCTTTTGTCTGCTAGGCAAAGCCCGTTTAATCACTGTCCCCTGTCCAATTTCAGCAGAGCGAATTGGAAACTCCTGAAGAAACTGATTGGCAAATTTCTCGCAATCCTTTGAATCAGAAATATCGTAATCATTATTATTGCTCATGATATTACTCTCTTTTACCTATGCTTTTGCAATGAGTTGTTTTACTGATCATAACAATACACTCATTATTCAATATAGTCTTTTAGTAATACACAGGGTGTTATGAATGAGACAATAATTTTTAAATTATAGAAAAATCAAGGTTAAATGAAAAATACTTAAGAGGATTGATCTTTAACGAGCTGTTTTAGGTTTTTCATGAATTGCCCAAATTGTGGGAAAAATTCTTGAAATAGTGGATGGTCCCGATTTTCCAACATAACCTCACTAAAAAGTTTTAGCCCAACTCCAAAAGATTTTGTAGTTTCATCATCAAAAAAATCTGCTTTTTTTAAGCGCTCTACAATTTCAAAGATATCGTCATGATTCCCCGCGTAGAACTCAAGACGCTCGGTATACGTAGAGGCCTCTCCTTTGGGATTTTTTAAATGTTGTACAGCAACATGATATTGATGTTGTTACATATCTAAACTCTCTCTTAAAATTTAATGACTTTGGATGATTTCAACCTGTTTAAGGTCGATTTGAAATTGTGTAAATACTGACCGTAAAGAGGCTAAAAACTCCTCTTGTTTAGCAGCCGTTAGGTCCGTGCAGCGAATTTTTAATAATTGATTACTCTCGACTGTGGGCAAGCTAAATTTAGCCTCATCTCGTTGCGGCTGACGATTTGAAATTAAACCCACTCCTACTAAGTCGTTCACTACCCGATAAACTGTAGCTAAACTTAATTTCTGCTTTTGGGCATATAACTTTTGATAAATCTGTTTAACAGTCAGATCTTCTGCTTGCTGTTGAACTAAAGACAAAACAGCAAGTCTTGGATGAGTAACTTTTAGGCCCGCTTCTTTGATTTTGTGCTGTAGGTCTAACATTTCTATTTCCAACTTATAGCCGTCCAATCGAAACCGCAGCTTGATCAATTTTTTCGGCAATTTGATAAATCTGCTCTTGCTGTAGACTCGCCAAGTTCAACTTCAAACGTAAGGCTGTTTTTAGATTTTCCATCGCACGGTGAATTTCAATTAGTTCATCATTACTGTGAATTTCGCGTCTAAGTCGTAATTTTTCTAGTAGCTCGGTCAACTTGTCTTGTTGTTCGGTTAAGTAAGCTTCTCCAACCTCAGTGATTTGATATTGCTTACGCTCTACGTCTAGCAAATTAATCAAATTCATTTCTTCGAGACTGGTTAATGTCGGATAAATTGTTCCTGCACTTGGCGTATAGCCATCTCCTACTAAATCACTTATTTCTTTAATTATTTCATAGCCATGCTTAGGACTTTGCTGAATGAGATGGAGTACTAAAAGTTTCATACGTCCTGCTTCAAAAAGTCTTCCACGGCGCCCTGAACGGTGATGGTCGCGATGATGCTCACTGTGTTCAATATGATGATGTTCTGATTGTTGTTTCATCTTTTAAAATCCAAAAATGATCAATTTATAATTATTAAGATATATCTTAATATATCTTTTATCAAGTAAAGATATAGTTTTCTGAAATTAATTTATATTGACTTTCTTCAATGAATAAGTAATTTATATATAAAAATTATTAACTTAAAATAAATTAAATAGGGGCTAAGATGTCTAAAATAACGAAAATTGCAAAAATTGAGAATTTTGGGATTTTTAAAAACTTTGATTGGGATGCAAATCTGAAATATCAGAATAAACAAGGGCAAGATGAAATTTATGATTTTAAAGATATTAATATTCTCTATGGTCGAAACTACTCAGGTAAAACTAGTCTTTCTAAAATAATTCGATCATTAGAAAAACGAGCTATTCCCTCTAAATATGATCAACCTGCATTTAAAATTGAACTCTCAGATGGCTCAACAATTTCTCAAAATAATTTAAGCACTTTCTCTTATCCAATTCACGTATATAACTCTGATTTTTTAAAAGAAAATCTAAAATTTATTCATGATGATTCTCAGAATATTGAGTCTTTTTCAGTTACTTTAGGTGGTGATAATCAAGAAACCTTGAATCGAATTCAAGAGTTAAAGCAAGAACTCGGATCAAATGAGGAAAGCTCTAAGACAGGGATAAATCTATCTATTGAAAATAAAAAAATAGGACTTGAATCTGCCCAGAATAATCATCAAAGTAAAGCTTCAACCTTAAATGACTTATTAGCTAATGAAGCTACAAAGAATGAAAATTCTATAAAAAATCAGCATCAAAAATTTGGGGATATAAATTATAATATTACTAAACTTAATCGTGACATTACTTTAGTTCAGAGCGCAATTTATAAAGCTCTAACTGATATTCAGATCAAAGAAAATGAATCATTAATTACTCAACGGGATTTACCTGAACCACCCCTACTCTCAGCATATAGTTTAAAATTTAATGACCTAATCAATTCTACTGATTCAGTTTTAAAAACAGTTGTTGGTGGATCACAAAAAATTGATGAATTAGTATCAAATGGCAATCTAAATAATTGGGTACAGACAGGTTTCCAATTACACCATGATCGTGACACATGTGCCTTTTGTAGTAATCAATTTGATGAGGAAAGACGTAAAATACTTTCACAGCACTTTGATGAACAGACTCAAAAGCTTCAAACCCGTATAAACGATGGTATACAGCATCTAGAAAATGAATTGTATTCTTCTAGCTTAAATATTAGTTTTGATATTTCTCATTATCATGAGCAATATTATGATGAACTTCACCAACTAAAAAGCGACTTAAAAACCTCTTCAGATAAACAAAAAGTATCCATCAAACAACTTCAGTCTTTACTAGAGCAGAAGAATGCTCAACTGTTTACTGCATTAGAAAAAAATTATCCTCCAGATTATTCTAACGAGATAGAAACTATTCTTAAAAAGATTTCAGAAATTCGCACGGCATGCATTGAATTTAACAATGGACTAACTAGAAAGCAAAAAGAAGCCCAAGAAGCTCTTCGCTTAAATCACGTTTATCATTTCTTACAAACTATTAATTTCAGCAATCTAAAAAATGAAATAAATTCAGCGTTGGAAGCAATTGAGCCAATCAAAGAAGAGCTAACTAGGCTCAATGCAAGAAAACTTGAAATTGATAATGAAATTAAGCATGAAGAAGATAAGTTAAAATCCGAAGGAGAAGCATGTATTCGCATTAACAATATTCTCAATCATGATTTTGGTCATCAACATTTAAATTTAAAACCTATTGAAGTAAAAACTGTAAATGGCAAGAGCTTTAACTTTGAAATTCAAAGGAATCAAAATGGAAGCCAATTAAAAGCACACAATTTAAGTGAAGGAGAGCAAAGCTTGATTGCTTTTTGCTACTATTTAGCGAAAATTCAAGATGATTTAGAGCAAGATAAAAAACCTATTCTTTGGATTGATGACCCTATTTGTAGTCTTGATAGCAATCATATTTTCTTTATCTATAGCCTTATAGAAGAAAAAATTGTTCGCCATCCAAAATATAAACAGCTTTTTATATCAACGCATAATCTAGAATTCTTGAAATACTTAAAACGTCTAAATGGCAAGCAATGGGGAAATACAAAGTTTTATTCAATTACAAGGACTTTCAACTCAACCTCAATTTCTCAAATGCCGAACTACATGAAGAACTATTTTTCTGAACTTAATTACTTATTTCAACAATTGTATCTTTGCGCATGTGAAACAAATATAAATGATCAAAATTATAACCTTTTTTATAATTTCCCCAATAATGCTAGAAAATTTTTAGAACTGTACTCAAACTTTCATTATCCTGATGGATTCTCAAATAATGATCGCGAAAAGCTAGAAAGCTTTTGGGGTGAGCATTTAGCTTTCACTTTAACTGATAGGATTAATAACGAATATTCTCATTTAAGCGGAATATTTGAGAGATCATTTACTCCTCTAGAGCAACCTGAGATGCAAAAAGCGTCCCTTGCAATTTTAAAAAAGATTATCGAATTAAACCCAAAACAATATGAAGGTTTCTTAAAAAGTATTGGTATCGAATCAACCACACAAGATAGGTTATATTCTAAAATAATTGCATAAAACCAAAAGGACGCTAACGCGTCCTTTTCTTTACCAACTAACAGGGGAAAATTATT
>Ga0065703_1000065_pt1 | contig 23742 bp, 22 predicted proteins | sample SwiRhicommunBV21_FD_59090 | JGI IMG/M metagenome (GOLD analysis project Ga0065703, IMG submission 59090) | Switchgrass rhizosphere microbial communities from Buena Vista Grasslands Wildlife Area, Michigan, USA - BV2.1 v1 | ecosystem: Host-associated > Plants > Roots > Rhizosphere > Soil ...
AAGCTAACGGCTTAGGGGTTTTTTGTTAGGTAATTTTTTACGAAATTTTAATAATATATGATGAAGTAAAGTACCTGATACTTTCTATTAAAAATCCTAACTGGAGTTAGTTTGTTTCCGCAGGTTCTCTTTCAATCAAGCTGTAAAGCTTTACCTATAAAGACTTCTTCCATTCGGGGTGTCCATATATTTCTTTGAATCAATTTTTCCCTAGCTTGCTTACGTTCATGGGCGGTAGTTTTTTGCTTTTCTTCTTTCCATAAACTGTATTTGGTTCTAGAGAATGCAGGGTTTTGAAGGTAATAATTCCAAGACTGGTAATAACAAATTGCTCTTTTAAGTGATGAGTGATGGTCTGGGTGAATTTGTAAGTCTTTAATAATTTCACCTGTGATACCAGTCCAGAGTGGAAATATATAATCTCTTCTAAAGTCGAAAAGGTGAGGGTATTTTTCCATTAACATGTTTAAAACAGCTTTGCTGTGAGCAAGTGATTTGTTCGATGTCATTTTTCGTGCTTTTTAAAGTTTCATATTGATTTTGCTATAGAAAAAAGAAAGTAGCTTAGATACTATATGAGCATCAAGATTTTATAATAATTTTTTGGGTGTGGGGATTTCATGTCAACAGATGAAGCTACAATTGAACTAACCGAAATTATTAAACAGCAAACGGAAGAGCGTAATCAAAAAATACAAAAAAATGCTGATATTAAAAAAGAACTTTTAAGTAATATTCAAAATTCAATTGATTACCTTTATGAATTGAAAGAGGGAGAACATATTACTGAAGAAGCTATTAAACGATATCCTACCCAATTAGATAAATGTAAAGATAGTATTAATAACTGTATAATTATTGCTGAAAGAATAAAAAGTATTATATCAAGCATTAATGAGAGCTATGATGATTTAAGTTATTTAGAATCATTAAATTTAACTTTAATTGGTATGATAAAAGAATATGATGCATATAATTTTTTTAATTTGAATATTAATACCGCAAATGCACAAGCAAGTTTAGTAATTGGTGAGAATTTTATAATAAATTATAGTGTTGAGCAGAGTAAATTTAATCAAATTATTGTTAAAGAAATAAAAGATATGCTGAAAGATGCAGAAAAAGAATTACGAGACTTTAAAGTTTTAAAAAATATTTTGAAAAATCTTAAAACTGAAGATTATTATTTAAATGAAAGTAAAAAGTATAAAACTACGCATTTTATTTACTTGGGTCTTTTTTTAGCTACCCTTATTGGTGCTTTAGGTATTTCTGCATATTCAATATGTGCTGAACCTAAGTACTTCTTAGATACATTTGATTATTGGTTTTTAAAAATATCATTTATTTTAGTTATTATTACATTGGTTTCTTTCTTCATAAAGCAATCATCTCATTATCAAAGTTTAGCCGATCAAGCCAATCAGACTAGGCTGGAAATACAAGCATTTCCAACATTTGTTACTGGTATTGAAAAAGCAGATGAAGTTGCAATTCGAAAAGAACTTGCACTTAAATATTTTGGGCGTGAAGTTGATAAAACTGCTCATAAAGATATGAGTAATTTAGTATCAGACCAAATGAAAAATACTACTGAAATGGTTAAAGCAGTTACTGAAGTTATTAAAAAGCCGGGGAATTCATGAAAAGTTGGGACGTTGTTACGTAGAGTTTTTAGTTCGTATTGCTGAGCCTTTGGGAGAACTTCCCGAGGGTTATTTTGTTCGAATTCCGTGATTTGGGGATAAGAAGATGTCGTTTAGTGAAGAACAAATTAAGCCTTTAGTTTTATTTAAAAATATAGCTGTTAAATTGAATAGATGTGAGTTGGTAATACTAAATTCTCATAAAGATTCTCAAAATGGTTTTATAATAACAACTTATGGTCCAGTTAATTTTGATTATTTTTTTTCACAACTAAAGGAAGTATTTCTTGAGATAGATTTAATTGTTGAAAAAAAAATTAGAAACTGGCATTGAGGAAGAACTGTATAAAGAATTAGAGCATAATGTAAAAAATTTAGATTTTAATATTGCTAGTAATTTGGATAATAATTTTTCACTAGAAAAATTTTTTATAGACTTATATATCTTTCTGAACAAAATTTTAGATGAAGACTCTAAATTTTCTAGCTTTATTGGTTTTACAAATTTAAAAAATGAATCATACGATTTTTATAAAACACTAAAAAAAATTGTTTCGCGTAAAGAGTTTAATAATAGTGAATATTATAGAGATTTAATAAGTCGGTTTAATAAGATTGATAAAATAATTAAAGAGCTGTCTAGTTCTAGTAATATAAATTATTCTGAATTTAAAAAGGAACTTGATGATTTTTTTTCAAATCAACGGATTGTTTTTGAACAAAGGGTTAATGAAACAATAAATTTATTTAATTCTGAAATAACCACATTAAAAAATAATTATAAAGATGATTTAGTAACAAAAATTGATGATTTAAAAGAACAAATAGATGAGAGTAAAAATGAGGTAAATAATTTAGATCAAGCAATTACTTCATACAAGAGTACAGTTTCTACGAAAATTCAAAATGAAATTTCAAAGCATTACCAAAAAAAAGCCACAATGGAAATGAGGACTTATTGGGGTGCAACAATCTTTAGTATTATATTAATTCTTGGTTCCTTGGGACTTTTAGCTTGGGGGTTAATTGATTATTATCATGACTATATAAGTACAAATGTTTGTTTAAAAGATGAAGCATTCAACGCCTGTGTTAGTAGGCTTGAGAAAGTGCGGGATATAACAAAAAATATTGGTATAACATTCTTCGTAATGAGATTTTCTTTCTCTTTATTATTGTTTTTGACCGTTATTTATACGAGTAGAATTGCTATTCGAGCATATTCACATTGGCGTCATAGTGAAAATATGCACTTAAAACTTTCATCTTTAGAACCCTTTATTACTGAACTTCCAAAAGAAGTACGCCATGAAATTCACAGAGAGTTAATACCAGATTATTTCGGTAAAGATGCTGGCTTAGTTGAAACAGCAAATGAGAAATTTAAAGACTTGCCTGCTAATGTAAGTGCAGTAGCTATGAAAGCAATTGAACAAATTTCTGGAAGTGGGAGCAGTTCTAGTACAGAAAAAAACAATAAAAAGCCTGAAAGTGAAACAGGATAAATTATAAATTTAAATAAAAGAGGTGAGCTATGAGTGCGAACTATGAACCCATTTCAAAAGACCGTGTTCACCTCTTAGACTTGTTTGAACCTACCTTTGAATATAGTAACGACATTTACCCTGGTGCAGACTGTCCGCTTTTATTTTCAAACGAAGGGAATGTTGAGTGGCGACAAGTAAAATTTGGCTTAGTCCCAACTTGGGCCAAGGACTTAAAAATTTGCCGTAAAACTTATAATGCTCGGACTGAAACAGTCCATGAAAAACCAAGCTTTCGGCATGCCTGGAAGAATAGCCAGTTTGCATTAATACCAGTCGATACCATCTACGAGCCAAAATATATCAATGGTAAAGCACATTGGTACGGGATCTACCGTAAAGACGGTATGCCTTTTACCTTACCGTTGCAGCACATGAAGATCTATTGATTCAAATTCAAAAAAATGAACTTCATTAAAGCCGAATCACACCCTAAGCCTTCATACGAATACAAATATTATTTTTTTACTCTGTTTTACTAGTATTCTGAACTCGCATTTCTAACATCGTACAACTCTCCACCTTCAAACATTTGTTGTATTTTCCTCAAACATACCCACTTTGTGTATCTAAAAACCTTTAATTGAAACTTCACATTTCTATTTTGAAAAGAAAGTTGCTCTTTTAATGTACTGTGTTAAAGTTTGTAGTAGATCATAATGATTATAAGTACATTTCTTTTAAGAGCGGTTCCGACCAAAAAACGACAAAATCTGTGAGGCGGGCAATGACATTCCAACATTTAGAACTAAACCAGATTGAGCAGTTAAGTGCTTGTAGAATATCGCTTTTGCTTGGATTAAATGCCGAGCAGAACTATATCGAGCAATTTTTCCGGTTTAGTCTTCGTCTTTTGAAGTGTAAAAAAGCCTTATTGACTTTTAATCAAGAACCTTACTTTTGGCATCGTTGCCCAGATGGTATGACCGCCATTTCGTTTAAACCTTCAAAACATTTAAAACAGTGCTTTGCTAAACAACAGATCATTAATCACTCACATCCTTCTTATCAAAACTTAACCAACTATTTAAAAGAACTAAACATCGAGTGCAGCAGGGCATTGGCCGTGCATCTTCTACACCCTGATAAAACCTCTATGGGCTTCGCCGTTTTTTTTGATGACGATGCAGCAACATTTGAAGATGAAGACATCCAGTTATTGCTCGATTACTGTTCTACTTTTATGCAGCAGGTCGAGTTGAAGTTTAACTATGAAGAGTTAAATGAATTGTATGAGCAACAGGTTGCGATTAATTCAAGTAAAACAAAATTCTTTTCAATCATTTCACATGATCTTCGAGCGCCATTTCATGGTCTGCTAGGTTTTTCAGAAGTACTCGCCAAAGAGCGTGAAACTTTAGATGAATCAAGCATTCAAAACATTGCAGACTATCTATACGACACTTCACAATCAACCTATAACTTGCTCGAAAGTTTATTGACATGGGCGATGGCTGAGGGTGGGCGTTTTGTTTATCACCCAATTAACTTTAACCTTAGACAAGTCAGTAATATCGTTTTTGATGTTTTATATACCTTAGCTTTAAAGAAAAATATTGAATTGGTGAATGCTGTACCAGAAGATTTAAAAATCTATGCTGATATCAATATGATGACCTCAGTGATTCAAAACTTGGTGTCAAACGCGCTGAAATTTACTGATGTTGATGGTTCGGGCAAAGTCTTTATTGAAGCCAAACAAACTGGTGAAAATATTGAAATAACAGTGCGAGACACCGGTCTAGGCATGACCAAGCAACAAATGGCGAATTTGTTCCATCCACGTATTACTGCCAGCTTTAAAGGTACCGCAGGTGAAAAAGGTGCGGGTTTAGGTTTGAGCTTGTGTAAACGTTTTGTTGAGATTAATCAGGGGAAAATTAATGTCAGTTCCAAAGAGGGTGTTGGAACCACATTTAAAGTTTTATTACCTTCGGCTCAAGACACTCATGATCCTCATATCGAATATCAATCATCATCGGAAGCAAAATTAGTCTAATCCCTTTTCCTACCACTACTCGAACTGCTATAACTAAAAAGAGAGTACGAGGAAAAGAGCTTTTTATATGAATACGGAGCAGTTACAAAAAACATTGCGTGCTAGTCAGTACGCAGAACAAGTTTTAGGCCTGCATCAGGCTGTTTTAGAACAAGATTATCAAATAGATCAATTTACTGCACCGCTCTCAACTGATCAAATTTACCAATTTGTACAAACCACATTAGATGGAATTGGTGACGAAACATCTTGGATGCGCGCACTTCGTATTTTGCGTGGCCGTTTAATGTTTCGCTGGATTTGGCAAGATGCCAATCAGCTTACCGATGTTGTCACACTTACTCGTGAACTTTCTGATTTTGCCGATGCCAGTATTTGTGTGGCAAAGGCTTTTGCACGTGTAGCACTCGTAGCGAAACACGGTGAACCTGTGGGTTACTCGGGCAAAGTTCAAGATTTGATTGTAGTTGCCATGGGTAAGCTCGGTGCACAAGAGCTTAATCTCTCGAGTGATATTGATCTAATTTTTGCCTTTGATGAACAAGGCGAAACCAATGGTCGTAAATGCATTGATGTACAGCAGTTCTGTATTTTATGGGGACAAAAACTCATTTATTTGCTTGAGCACATTACCGCAGATGGTTTTGTGTTTCGAGTAGACATGCGCTTGCGTCCGTGGGGGGATGGCTCGGCATTGGCGATTAGTCATGCAGCTTTGGAAAAATATTTAAGTCAGCATGGTCGTGAATGGGAGCGCTATGCATGGATCAAGGCACGTGTTGTAACTGGAGATAAAGAAGGGCAAGACTTGTTAGAAATGACACGTCCTTTTGTTTTCCGTCGTTATGTCGATTACACCGCTTTTGCTGCTATGCGTGATATGAAAGCCATGATTGAGCGAGAAGTTCTACGCCGTCATATCGAGGATGATATTAAACTCGGTGCGGGTGGTATTCGCGAAATTGAATTTATTGTTCAGGTGTTCCAGCTTATTTATGGCGGGTCTAAGCGTGAGTTACAAGATCGCCAATGTTTAGTTAGCCTTGAGCACATTGGCGAAGCTGGTTTGTTAGAAAAACAAGCCGTTTTAGAACTTGAGGATGCCTATCTGTTTTTACGCCGTGTTGAACATGCAATTCAAGCGCTCAATGACCAACAAACTCAGCTATTGCCAGAAGAAATTGACCTAAGACAACGCATTATAGATACCTTGGGCTTTGCGAGCTGGAATGAATTTATTGATGTTCTTAATGAGAAACGTCAAAAAGTTAAAGTTCAATTTAAGCAGCTCATTGAAGATACAAGTTCAAATGCCGCAACTGAAAACTTTGGACAGTTAGAGCAGCAGTTAGATGAAGTGTTGGATGACAATGCGAAAAATCTGATTCATGAGTTTTGGCACGGTCATGCACTTAAAAAACTACCTTCAAATGCAGTTCAGCGTTTAAAAACATTCTGGCCTCATTTAATTGAAGTGATCTTACAGTCCGAACAACCTCAAACTGCACTTTTACGTTTAATGCCGCTCATTGAGTCGGTCATGCGTCGAACCGTATATTTGGTGATGCTGATTGAAAGTAAGGGGGCATTACAACGTTTAGTGAAAATGGCGACCGTAAGTCCATGGATTTGTGAAGAGCTAACGCAATATCCAGTACTGCTTGATGAGTTTTTATCGATGGACTTTGAGTTGCCAAAACGCAAGGACTTAGAAGACTCATTACGTCAGCAGTTACTTCGCATTGAGATTGATCAGGTTGAAGACCAAATGCGAGCACTTCGCCTGTTTAAAAAGAGCAATGTACTCACTGTCGCTGCAAGCGATGTGTTAGCTGAAAGCCCGCTAATGAAAGTATCCGATGCGTTAACTGATATTGCTGAAGTGAGTGTGAATGCAACCCTTAATTTGGCTTATCAGACTGTAGCAAAACGTCATGGTTATCCATGTGATGTTGATGGGAAGCGTTGCTCTCTCGACTACAAAGCCTTTGCTGTCATTGGTTATGGCAAGGTAGGTGGAATTGAGCTGGGTTATGGCTCTGACTTAGACCTTGTCTTTATTCATTACTTAGATGAGCAAGCAGATACGGATGGAACGAAGTCTATTACTGGCTTTGAGTTTGCGATGCGTGTCGCTCAAAAGTTTATGTCACTCATGACCACTCAAACCCTTGATGGCCGTGTCTATGAAATTGATACGCGATTAAGACCTTCAGGTGAGGCTGGTTTATTGGTGACGAGTCTTAAGGCATACGAACACTATCAGTTGAAAAGTGCATGGCTTTGGGAGCATCAGGCATTAGTTCGAGCACGTTCTATTGCTGGCGATGAGGCGCTTTGCCAGAAATTTGAAATATTTCGCCGTGAGATATTGACTCAATCTAGAGATGAGGCTTATGTTCGTGAAGAAGTGTTGAAAATGCGTCAGAAAATGAAAGACCACCTAGGTTCATCTTCTGAACAAAAAAAACATGGTATTTTTCATTTAAAACAGGATGCAGGTGGTATCGTCGATATCGAATTTATGGCACAGTATGCTGTACTTGCATGGAGCGGGACGAACCCTGATCTCGCCCATTATTCTGATAATGTAAGAATTTTAGAAGATGCTGCTAAAGCAGACTGCTTATCCAGTGAAGATGCCACAGCATTAATTCGAGCCTATCTTAGTGAACGTGCCGAAAGCCACCGTTTAGCCCTTGCAAATCAATCCATGCAAGTAAGCGCAGCGGACTGGCGTAGTACCCGTGCGGTCGTTTGCAATTTATGGCAAAGATTAATAGACCCAACCGCCTCGGTTGAGTTGGATAGTGAATGATTTTATAACAATTTGGAGTGTTCCATGAATTTGGCTGATCGTGATGGTTTTATTTGGCAAGATGGACAATTAATTGATTGGCGTGATGCAAAGATTCACGTTTTAACACATACTTTACACTACAGTATGGGCGTATTTGAGGGTGTTCGTGCTTATGAAACACCTAAAGGTACTGCCATTTTCCGTCTGCAAGACCACACAAAACGTTTGTTAAATTCAGCAAAAATTTATCAAATGAAAGTACCGTATGACCAAGCAACGCTTGAACAAGCACAAATTGATGTTGTACGTGAAAATAAATTAGCTTCTTGCTATTTACGTCCCCTCATCTGGATCGGTTCAGAAAAACTTGGTATTGCAGCAACAAATAACACCATTCATGCCGCAGTTGCAGCATGGGCATGGGGTGCATACCTTGGTGATGAAGCAATGGCGAATGGTATTCGCGTTAAAACTTCATCGTTTACTCACCATCATCCAAACGTGACTATGTGTAAAGCAAAAGCATCTGGTAACTACACGTTGTCAATTCTTGCTCACCAAGAAGTTGCACATTCTGGTTACGATGAAGCTATGTTAATGGACCCACAAGGTTATGTATGCCAAGGTTCTGGTGAAAACGTATTCTTAATTAAAGATGGCGTTTTACATACTCCAGATATCGCTGGTGGTGCGCTTGATGGTATTACACGCCAAACTGTCATGACAATTGCGAGAGATCTTGGTTATCAAGTTGTTGAGCGCCGTATTACACGTGACGAATTCTACATTGCAGATGAAGCATTCTTCACTGGTACTGCTGCGGAAGTAACGCCAATTCGTGAATATGATGACCGTCCAATTGGTGCAGGTGGTCGTGGCCCAATTACTACTGAAATTCAAAAGACTTACTTTGATGCAGTTCAAGGTAGAAATCCGAAATATGAACACTGGTTAACTTACGTAAAATAAGTTAATCCGTTAACATAAAAAGGCGAACTTTGGTTTCGCCTTTTTATTTTTGGCTTATGGAGCTTTTATGCATATTGTCTATGTCTCTGATGGTAAGGCAGGACATCGCTCACAAGCATTAGGCTTGTTTCAGGCGATGCAAAGACAACAGGCAGATACAACTTTTGAAGAAATCCTCATTTCTGATTTACCTATTATTTCTTTAATTCAGGTACTTTTCTCTTCAAAAAACTCCTTATTTCAACAAGCCCCCGATTTTATATTTGGAGTGGGCAGTCACACTCATTTTCGGGTCTGGTTACTCGGTAAAATTTTTAGAAAAGCTAAAACTATTATTTTGATGAAGCCTAACTTACCTGTGGTTTGTTTTGATTATGCTGTTATTCCAGAACATGATGGCATTCATGCCGATAGCCATGTGATTGTCACGCGTGGTGCACTCAATCCAATTCGTAATGAAAACCGCCATCAAAAAGACCGAATTTTAATTGCTTTAGGTGGCTCATCTAAACGACATCAATGGAACCAAGATAAAGTATTAAGCAGTGTTCAAAAAATTGTTGAGAATAATCCAGACGCTGAAATTATTCTGACGACTTCACGCCGAACGCCAGCAGGATTTATCGATATTTTAAGACAGCAAAGCTTTGCCACACATTTGCAAATATTTCCGGTTGAGCAAACACCTCAAGGCTGGATTTTTGAAGAAATGCAAAAAGCAGAAGCTGTTTGGGTGACAGAAGACAGCGTATCTATGATATTTGAGGCGCTTACTGCGGGTTGTCGAGTAGGGGTAATGGCAATGGACCGTTTGAAAGACGACCGCATTACCTACTCAGTTGATCAAATGTTAGAATCAAAGTTAATTTCACAGCAGACTTGTGTTGTACAGTTACCACAACCTTATGCTTTTAAAGAAGCAGACCGTGTGGCAACATATCTTTTAGCGAAAAATTAAATTTTTTATTTTGAGTAAATAAATGAAAATATTGCATATTGCGAATTTTGGCTTTAATAAACAAGGCGCCCATTTTTACTGCACAGACCGTAAAATTTCTGCCGGATTAATTGAAAATGGCCATTTCGTTTATGACTTTAGTTTTCGTGACATGGCTCGCATGGGAACCATTTTTAAAACAAAAAAACTGGGTGCCAGTTGGGCCAATAAAGAAGTACTAAAGGTCGTTAATAATATTGAACCTGATCTGGTACTCATCGGACATAGTGATTTAATGAGTCCAGATGTTTTAAAACAGATTAAAGAATCTTATCCAAATACTAAAATTGCATTTTGGTATGTTGACCCGCTTTATCTCGAAAGCAAACTCGATTTCGTAAAAGCATTTTCGCCTTATCTAGATGCTATTTTCTGCACAACAGGTGGCGAATATCTACAAAAATTAAAGCAGCCTCATTTAAGCGTCGCCTATTTGCCAAATGTTGGTCACCGTAATGTAGAAACGCTACAACAATTTTCAAACGCTAACACAGACAAGACTTTTATTTTCTGTGGCGTGGTTTATAAAGAACCTGAGCGTGAGAAGTTCTTAAAAGATTTGGCAGATGCATTGAAACAAGGCCATGTGAACTATCAATATTATGGTTGCTTTGAACAGCCGGGTGTTTACGGTAAAGGTTATTATAAGGTCCTGTCTGAGACAAAAATGGGACTCAATTACTCACGCCGTAATGATGTAACCTTGTATAGTTCTGACCGTATTGTACAACTGACTGGTAATGGTTTATTGACCTTTAGCCCAAGAATTCCTGGCTTTGAAAAACTCTACACAGAGCAGGAAGTGGTTTACTTTGATGATCAGTTCGACTTGGCCAAAAAGATACAATTCTTTGATCAGAATCCAGAGCAAGCTGAAAAAATAGCGAAAGAGGGATGGGAGAAAACACGCAAATCTTTCAATGCTAAGCGCATCACCCAATTTATGATTGAAGTGACATTTAAGCAGCCCCTTTCAGAAAATTATGAATGGTCACATGAGGTTTATGCATGATGTGGTTTTTGTACGTTGCGGTAGGCCTACTAGCACTTGCTGCACTGTTATATGTGCTGGGTAATTATACTTTCTGGCTTCCGTTTCGTTCGCGCAAACTACCACGTATTGTCATGCTGCATCAGGTGACCCCTAAAGATGCGGCCTCTGGCATGAATATGCCTCCTGAAAAGTTTGAACAACTCTTACAGTTGTTGACGCGTAAAAGGGCTACTTTTTGCTTTGTCTCTGAGCTTGAACAATATCGTGGTCAAAAGAACGTTGTTGCTTTAAGTTTTGATGATGGATTTATAGATAATTATCTATATGCCTATCCATTACTTAAAAAATATAATGCAAAGGCAACCATTTATTTAGCTACGCAAATTGAAGGAATCGAAAAGCTAACTCATGAGCAAATCCATGAAATGGCAAACTCTGGTTTCATTGAATTTGGTGCACATACACAACATCATGTGAATTTACTTAAGCTTGATGATCAAACCGCTTATGATGAAATGCTTCAATCTAAAAAAGATGTCGAAGCATTAGTTGGAAAATGCCCTAGCTTTGCTTATCCGTTTGGTCGATTTAACGAAAAGCACCAGAAAATGGCTCAAGAAATTGGCTTTAAAAACGCCGTATCAACTCGTAAAAAAATCGAAGCGTACGAACCAGTTAATCAATTTAATATTCCACGTGTCAGCACGCATGGTGCCATGAATGCTTTACAGATGCGTATCGCCCTTGCTAAAGGACGTTATAAGTTATGAATAAAATTCCATGTAGTGTCTATATTGTCACTTTAAATTGTGGCGCTTGGTTAGAGCGAACTTTGCAAAGTGTGAATGAGTTTGATGAAGTCATTATTTTAGACTCAGGCAGTACTGACAACACTTATGAAATTGCACAGCACTTTGAAAATACGCAAATTTCTCATCAAGATTGGCAAGGTTATGCTGGGCAAAAAAGTTTGGCTTTAGCAAAATGCCGAAATGATTGGGTACTCAATTTAGATGGTGATGAAGTCTTATCTAAGGAGTTAAAACAAGAAATTGTTGAGACTATTGAACAGAACAAACTTGATGCTTTAATCACACCGATTAATGATGTTTTTTTAGGTGTTCCAAACAGTAAGCATACTAAAAAACATGCAAAGGTGCGTTTTTTTCGCAAGTCTAAAGGACATTATGACCTTGCCAATAAAGTCCATGAAAATGTGATTGTGGATGGTGAATCTCAGCGCGCTCAACATGATATTTATCATTATGGCGAGTCGAGCATTTTCGTGAAAGTCGAAAAAAATAACCAATATTCCAACCTCAAAGCACTAGAGAAATTCCAAAAAGGAAAGTCTCCAAGCGTTGCAAAATTGGTTTTGGTGATGCCAGTGACTTTTATGAAGTCTTATTTTATTCGCCGTAGTTTCTTAAATGGTTGGCGTGGTTTCGTAAATAGTATGATTAACGCGTTTTATGCATTTCTAAAAGAAGCTAAGTTGTTTGAACAGACTCTGAATAAAGATAAAAATAAGTAGGCAAACTATGAAAATTGTTCAGGTATTGGCAACGAGTGGCGGAATTGGTGGTTTAGAGCAGCATACTTTTAACCTTGTTAATGAGCTTGCTTTGAACCATGAAGTACATGTGATTGCACATCCTTGCTATCTAGACAAGTTTAGCCAACAAGTACATTTTCATGCTGTTGATTTTGCACGTAGCCGCTGGAATATTTTTTTACTTTGGCAACTTAAAAATCTGATCCAACAAATTCAACCTGCTATTGTTCATGCACAAGCAGGAAAGGCGGCTGAGCTGATTGCCCGTATTAAGCCATTTTTATCTGGCCCTAAATTTGTAACGACGGTACACGGTACTAAAAAGAATAAATCTGCCTATTTAGCCGGCGATGCGGTTATTGCTGTGAGCCAAGCACTCACACAAGGAATTCCCGAGTCGAAAGCACATGTGGTTTACAATGGGGTATATCCTCAACCCGTACCTACAGTTGAAAATAAAGAAAAATTACTTCAATCGATTCAAAAAGATTTTGCTGAGCTAGACCCTAGCAAAAAAGTTGTCATGTGTATTGGACGTCTAGAACCAGTAAAAAATATCAGTTTATTGATTGAGTCGTTGCAACATATCGATGCCAATTTATGGATTGTAGGCGATGGTTCACTTAGAGCAAGTTTAGAGAAACAAGTCAGTGAATTAAACATGCAAAATCGGGTCGCTTTTCTTGGGTTTAGAACTGATGCTCGAGATTTGGTTCAGTTGGCAGATGTTGTAGTTTTATCTTCTGACCGTGAAGGTTTTCCGCTCGTAATGGTAGAAGCTTTACAGGCCGATAAAGCTATGGCTTCAACTAAAGTGAATGGTGTGATCGAGTGGCTGCCAGAACAATATCTAGCAGAAATTGGAGATGCAGAAGGCCTAGCAAGCGCAATTCAAGCTGCACTTAAGCCAGGTGCGCAAAATGACTTTAGCCCTCTGTATGCAAAAGCCAAAGCTGAACTGACTGTGCCAGCCATGGCCGAGCAGACGCTTAATATTTATAAGCAGCTGTTGAAAACTTAATTATTTTTTGGTGTAAGGCGGATGGCATCAAGTACCACGAAGTTATCTTCGACATTAATGGTATGGCAACCGTCATCTGCCTGATTCCAGCCTGGTAAAACTACTTCTAGTAATTTTTCTTCATAAGCTGTCGGGCTAAGCTGAGTAAGCGCTTTTAATTCGATATTGCCGCCATAACGTTTTAAAGAATCTTGGCTTGGTCGAACCAGTTGCCCTTTATAAATAAAAGGTTTGCCTGCCATACGGAATTGCTGACTGCCTCGGCACACTGGATTCATTGGGTGCTCTTGCCATTCAGGATTCAAAATATCTTTGGTAAAGAATAGATCTAAACGGTCACCAAACTTCTTACAATCACGGCGCGTTGAAGTAAAAAGATACCATAAGCCTTGATGATAAAAAGGTGTACTGTCGACTGCTTCGATATTCTCGATCAGATTAGAATGCTTTTCCCATTTCACTGGAAACTCAGTACATTTCCAAAGCTCAATAGTTTTATTAGCAGAAGTCTCAGGAATCATGTACCAAGTGTCTTCTACTTTAAATACACAAGGATAAGAAAGGTGATAGTCGAGTTTTAAAATAGTCTCAGGTGGGGTGTAGGTGCCATCCTTAAAGACTTCCAAGACAGAAAGAAAGCCTACTGGATGTTCGTCATCAACTTCTTCAAAAAAAATGAAATGCCGGTCATTTTCATAAGCATAAAAGCTATCTGCAAATGTAAACTTTTTAGGGGAATGGATTTCAAAAAGAGAATGTAATTGCTCAAGTGTTGTAAAGGGTTGTTCTAGCCAGCCGAAACGCATATACCAATGAGAGTCAAAAGATTTTGCTTTTTTTGCTTGTTGGTATTTGTACCATTTTTTTTGAATTGAACGAATCATGACAATACAAGAAAATAAAAAAGATATATTAACTCTATTTTACATTAGATATGATACTCGCTGTTTAAAAGGGGAATAGCTTAATGAAGATTTATGTTGTAACTATAGAAGATGAAAAATCACCTCGTTTAAGTAAGTTCCTCGGCCAAAATTTTTTCAAGACGAGTAAGGTTGACTACACAAAAGTAGGCGTTAAGGGGGTGGATTTATCCGTAAAACAATATTTTGAAATGGCTGTAAAAGGTCGTTCCCAACCTTTAACACCGAGTGAGCTAGGCTGTACCTTATCTCATTTAAAAGCTTTAGAGCTTTTTCTTGAATCGGAAGATGAATATGCATTGATTTTTGAAGATGATGCAATATTGCCTGATGATTTAACGATTGATAAGTTAAAAGAAGAATTAGAAAAAGTAGCTTTACCATCGAATTTACTATTTAGTTTAGGCGGTATTCAAATGAAGGAATGCCTAAAAACAAGAGGTGAATTTAAAGACTATAATTTTTTAAATAAAAAAGTATTAGAAGTGGTTCCAGATTTTTTCCATCGTGCTTGCTATGCTTTTGCATACGTTGTTGATAGAAAAATGGCTGAAACATTACTTAAATATCATCATAAGATAAGAAAAGCAGATGATTGGAGTTATTTATTTGATTTTGATTCAACTGTTCATATCTTAATGTCATTTATTGTCGATCATCCAGTAATTGAAATTGGAGAAAAAGATCCAATATTAAGCCGGTTAGAAAGTGAAAGAGCAAAATCTGAAGATTTAGAAAAAAGTAAATATGGTCATGGTTTAAGAAAAAATTTGGCGAAATTATCATATAAACGATACTTTTAAATTTTTTAATTATATTTTTAAGTTTAGAGATATTTTATATGACAGCTTTAGTTAGTATTATTGTGCCGGCTTATAATGCCTCAAATACTATTCTTGATACTATTAAATCAATAGATGAACAAACTTATAAAAATTTTGAGTGCATAATTGTAGATGATGGATCAAACGATAGTACTGAGTTGTGTGAAAATATATCTGATTATTTAGGTAAAGATAAGTATAAATATTTAAAAAAAGAAAATGGGGGAGTATCGAGTGCTAGAAACTGGGGAGCAAATAATGCCTCTGGTGATTATTTGATGTTTGTTGACTCTGATGACAAGATTGCATCCAGCTATATTGAAAAATGCTTAAATATATTGCAAACGCGTCCTGATTTAGCATTAGTGTGTACAAATGTTCAAGAGTTTGAACGCTCAAATAATAAGATTAGCCATAAAATAGTAAGTTTAAAAGAGTTTATTTTTCATAATGCTATTTTTCCATGTATTGCTCTAATGCGGACTGCTGACTTTAAAAGAGTAGGAGGCTATGATGAAAAACTTAAAGTATGTGAAGATTGGAACTTATATATATCTTTATTAAAAAATAACGAAAAATATTTTGTTATTCCANAATATTTATATTTTTATAGAAAAAGATCAGATCAGTCTAGTTTAACTGATCAAATCGATTGTCAAAAAATTTCAAAAGAAATTGCTTTGAATAGAATATTTGATAACCATAAGGATTTATACAATGATCAACTTGGTTCAATCTGGAATATGGTTGAAAAGAATAATGAAGCCATAAAAATTTCTAAACGGTATAGTAGAAGTGTTAGTCTGATTTTTATCGTATCACTAATAAGTTTCTTTATTGCATTCTGGAGTGATTTCACTCGATATATTCAAATAATTGTAATTTTTAATATATTTATTTTTGCACTATTTCTTTTTATAAATAACAAATTTAAAAAAGAAATAACTAAGTATAGATATTAATGGATTTTAAAAATCAAGAAGTGAATTTTTCTTAACTTTGTTTGATTTAATATATGGTGCTAATAAATTTCTATCTGAACCAATTAACTTTATAAGATAAGGCATATTTGATGGTCTATAGTTCAGTACTAATGATTCAATAAAAAGGATATGAGATTGTTTATTAAAACCATGATAGATAAAAGCATTTTCATCACAATTAACTAGTGAAATACTCATATCCATTTTTCTTAAAACTTTTTGACAAGCTACATAAATAACTAGATATTCGAGTCGACAAATATTTTGAAAATATTCATTATAGTTTGGACATGTTTTTCTAATTTCCTCAATATAGTTTTTAACCCCTAATTTAATGGCATAGGTTAGTTCAATTAACCATTCTTTAAAAAAAGGATTATCTTTTTCAGAAGCTAGAAGCCAACTTTCAATGACTGGGTACTGTTTTACAGTAGTATTGGCATTGCTATAATAACCAAATGCCTTGGTTTTATTGTTATTACATAGATCAATAATCCAGTCTAAATTACTATATAGAATTACACTTGCATCAACCCATATACCACCATGTTTATATAATAAATATAAGCGTAGTAGATCAGATTTTAATTGAGGAGTGAGACCTTCAAATTGAGAAAAGTCAATTTCACAAAAATCATTTATATTGTTGTTATCTAAAATGTGAACAGTATATTCGTGATTCAAACTTTTAATACGTTCTAAACAACGTTCTACAAGTTCAGGTTTTTTAGAGTCCCAGTATATCCATATGATTTTTGGAATATTAATTTTACCTTCAGATTGAGGATGAAGGGTAGTTAGATTTGCTAGGTTGTTAGGTTCAAGATTTTTGATACGCTTATCTATATAGAATTTAAGATGAAACCTTAAGAGGAAAAAAATTTTTCTTGTAGATTTGCGTAAACCCATAACAACCTCAAATGATAAATAAAAAGAATTTTTTATTTATCCGTATTTCCTTTTAAAACCATATAAATCAGCGCAACAAAAATAAGCAATGCACCTGCTAAGCTACTTACACAGAAATAAAGAATACGTTGATTTGTATTGATGTTAAATAATTCATTGGCAAGGATATAGCGCATGAAAAACCATTGCGCAAGAGAGAATACAATTACGATTAAAGCATGTCGACGTACATCAGGGCGCATTGCCATAATGAATCACCAAGGGAGAAAAAGTGGAGGTATTATGCCATTTGCCCACTCTCATCTCAATAGAGCCTTAATTGAGTAAAATTGTGTAGAAAAACTAAAATTATGAATAGATTGTGAATTTTTATTAACATTAATAAATAGTAAAATCCCTTTTATTAACTAATATTTTCATTACCTTGTTTATTTTGACTTGGGGAGACTAATGCAGCCTGTTGATTTTGTAATGATTTGGGTAGACTCAACTGATAGTAGATGGCAGCAAGATTATATATATTATAAATCTAGAGAAATTAAAACAGAGGTAGTTGAACTCGTTGATCAATGTCGCTATCGCGACTGGAATAATCTTCATTACTGGTTTCGATCTGTTGAGAAATATTGTCCGTGGGTCAGAAAGATCCATCTGGTGACGTGTGGTCATTTCCCTGAATTTTTAGTCAAAAATCATCCTAAGTTAAATTTGGTTACACACGATCAAATTATAGAACAAAACTGCTTACCGACATTTAATTCACATGCCATTGAAATCAATATTCATAAAATTGAGGGGTTAGCAGAGCATTTTGTCTATTTTAATGATGATACCTTTATCAATAGGCCTTTAGAGCCTGAGTTCTTTTTTAGAAAGGGTTTACCTTGTGATGGTGTGCGTTTACAGCCACTCATGGTGGTAGGTGAAGAGAACTTTTTAGGCGCAGTTGCTTTGACTGATGTTGCAATTATTAATAAACATTTTGATAAGCGAAAATTATTTCATAAAAATCCTTATGCTCTTTTTAATTATCGCTATTCTATGAGCAGTAATTTGGGGAATTTTTTAAGTTTATATAATCGAAAATTCTCAAGCTTTTATAGTACTCATTTGCCTCAACCATTTTTGAAGTCAGTTTTTGAAGAAGTGTGGAAAACTGAAGAAGCTTATTTAAAAGAAGTATCAAGTCATCGGTTTAGACAGCCTTTAGATGTTAATCAGTATCTTTTTCGGTTGTGGCAGTTGTGCTCAGGTCGTTTTTATCCTGTCAATATATTTGAACGTGGTCAAAACTTTAACTTAAGGCTACAAAATCTTCCTGAAATTAATAATGTTATTAAGAATGAAAGGCTTCCACAAATTTGTCTAAATGATGATGAACACGTGGTCGATTTTGAAAAGCTTAAAACAGAAATTATTCAAATTTTTGATCAAAAATTTAAAAAGCTCTCAAGTTTTGAAAAAGAAATATCTCATTAGAACTTGAAAGTTACTTAATAAAAAACCCTGCATAAGCAGGGTTTTTTAATTTGAGAATCTAAAAATTATTTAGATTCTTCAGCTTTTGGCTTTTCACGTAAGCGGATGCCCAAGTCACGAAGCTGATTTGCTTCAACAGGAGCAGGTGCTTGAGTAAGTGGACATTCAGCAGTCTTAGTTTTAGGGAATGCAATAACGTCACGAATAGAAGTCGCGCCAGTCATTAACATCACTAAACGGTCAAGACCAAATGCCAAACCACCGTGAGGAGGAGCACCGTAACGAAGCGCATTTAATAAGAAGCTGAATTTCTCTTCTGCTTCTTCATCAGAAATACCAAGCGCTTCAAAAATCGCTTTTTGCATTTCTAATGTATAAATACGAAGTGAACCACCACCAACTTCAGTACCATTCAATACCATGTCGTAAGCAACAGAAAGTGCTTCACCTGGATTGCTCTTCACTTCTTCTACGCTTGATTTTGGTAGCGTGAATGGATGGTGAACAGAAGTCCATTTGCCATCGTCAGTTTCTTCAAACATTGGGAAGTCAACAACCCAAAGTGGAGCCCACTCACAAGTTGCAAGATTCAAATCATGGCCAATCTTCACACGAAGAGCACCCATTGCATCATTTACAACTTTAGCTTTATCTGCACCGAAGAATACGATATCGCCATCTTGCGCACCAACACGTGCCAACAGTTCAAGTACGATCGGCTCAATGAATTTCACGATTGGAGATTGAAGACCTTCAATTCCTTTAGCGAGTTCATTAACTTTGATATAAGCCAAACCTTTTGCACCATAGATGCCAACGAATTTGGTGTATTCATCGATTGCACTACGTGGCAATGATGCTGCACCTGGAACACGTAAGGCAACAATACGACCTTTAGGATCTTTTGCAGGACCCGCAAATACTTTGAACTCTACTTCTTGCATTAAGTCTGCAACGTCGACGAGTTTCAACGGAATACGCATGTCAGGTTTGTCTGATGCATAGTCACGCATTGCATCTGCATACGTCATACGTTGGAATTTATCGAATTTAACGCCAAGAAGTTCATCGAACATCTTCACAGTTAGGACTTCCATTAAATCCATAATGTCATCGTCACTCATGAACGATGTTTCAACGTCGATTTGAGTAAATTCTGGTTGACGATCAGCACGTAAGTCTTCGTCACGGAAACATTTCGCGATTTGGTAGTAACGATCAATACCACCCACCATCAACAATTGTTTGAATAATTGTGGTGATTGTGGAAGTGCGTAGAAACTACCATTTTGTACACGACTTGGTACTAAATAGTCACGCGCACCTTCAGGAGTTGCACGTGTCAAAATAGGTGTTTCAACGTCTAAGAAACCATTGTCTTCGAAATAATTACGAATAAGATTGGTCAATTTAGAACGGAAGCGTAAACGATCCAACATTTCAGGACGACGAATATCTAAGAAGCGATATTTCAAACGAATTTCTTCAGAAATATTGGTGTTTTCATCATTTAATGGGAATGGCGGAGTTTCAGAAGCGGCAAGAACTTCGATGTCTTTACCTAAAACTTCAATTTGACCACTCACCATGTTGGCATTTTCAGTACCTTCATAACGGCGACGAACACGACCTGTAATTTTTAATACATATTCAGAACGTGCTTTATCTGCAGTTGCAAATGCTTCTGGAGTATCTGGGTCAATAACCACTTGAACGAGACCATCACGGTCACGCATATCAAGGAAAATAACACCACCATGGTCACGGCGACGATGTACCCAACCGCATAGTGTAACGGTTTGGTCGATTTGGGCTTCAGTTAAAGAGCCACAGTAATGAGTTCGCATCATAATGAAGATTATCCAAACTATATTGGCTGAAAAGACGGATGCGTAAACCGCGCACCGTCAAAAAAATAAGTTTTCGATTATGCCTTGTTGCATGGTTTGTCACAAGAAGTAGATCAAAAAACCGCAGAAATTAACCTGAAAATGAGCAATTTGGCAGCAAGTTTCCTGATTCATCCCATTCTTTGTTGCCGATCTAAAAACAAGAATAATAAGCATCCTAAGCTAAAGGTGCTTAACCAGCCCTGCATAAACTCATTAATCGAACGGCCTGTAAAATAATAGGTGTCGGCGTGCCAAACCTCATGAGGAATGTAGCGAGCATAATCCCAAAAAGAAAATAAACCCAAGAGCGTAGATAGAATAAATAAAGACCATGCAAAAATTTTAATTTTTCTATTTACTTTCCAATGCTGTTTATAGCGCTGGTAATAGTGAAGGCACATCCAAGCGAGAAAAGGTAAAGCAAGAGCAGAAGAGCCTAGTTGCAAAAGACGATGTAATGGATATGGATGTCCAAAAAGATGAACTGTTGTCGCTAATACATCTTTAAATACAAAGGTCCGAAAGTCTGCATGCGTTAAACCATCCCAAATCAGATGAGTCGCTATGCCGATGATGAGTGCAAATATGATTCCAATAAAAAATATAGAAATACGTTTTAAAGAATTGAGCGCAAGATCATGTTGCACACCAAAAAAACGGTAACACCACTGGACGATAAAGAAAATACCAAATTGCACAAAAGACGAGGCCTAACGCAAGGTTGGGATAAATCAGACCTTTCCATTGGTGAGTCAGCATGCTGGAATGAACTGTAAATAAGCGGTAAAGATCGGGTGTCATACTCCCAATTGCTAAAGCAGCAATCGGTAAAGTATTTTGGCTAAGCTTAGATAGAGGAGGAGCGATAACGGCATGAGAGATGGTAAAAGGCATTAGAAATCAAAAATTACTCACATCATTTAGTTGACCAGTCTAACGAATCGTCTAATTAAAAATGTTTTTTATTGCAAAACAAATGAAATGTTATAGTATAACAAAAATAAAACATATCGTGATTCGGGACACATCCAATGCAGTTTTATAAAAATATTTTGACCTTATCCATTTTAGCTGTCATATCCGTTCCTTCGTTTGCAGCAGAAAGTGAAAATGTTGAAAAGTTAGAAACCATTCGAATTAAGGCTCATCCACTTGAGCAAACTTCACAAGATTTTGCAGTTGCAGATACTGTTGTTGATCAAAAGCATTTATCGCAAGGTGCCGCCACCATTGGGGATGCGCTGAGTAGTGAAGTAGGAATTTACGCTAATCAGTTTGGGGCTGGTTCGAGTCGTCCAGTCATCCGTGGACAAGATGGGCCACGCGTTAAAGTACTTCAAAATTCATCAGAAAATATTGATGTCTCGACGTTGTCTCCTGACCATGCCGTAACTGTAGATCCTGTGCTTGCAAAACAAGTCGAAGTAATTCGAGGTCCTTCAACTTTACTGTTTGGTGCTGGAACTGTGGGCGGTTTAGTCAACGTTATTGATAACAAGATCCCTACGCAAATGCCTGAAAATGGTTATGAAGGGCAAGTTGGCTTACGTTACAACACTGGAAGTGATGAAAAACTGGCGAGTGCTGGTGTAACTGTAGGTTTGGGTAGTCAAGTGGCTTTACGTGTTGAGGGGTTAACACGTGATGCGAATAACTACATTGCACCAAATTATATTCATGAAGGTGAAAAAGAGCGTCGTGTAGACAATACTTTTGCTCAGGGTGATTCAGTTAACGTCGGATTGTCTTGGATTTATGACCGAGGTTATACAGGCATTTCTTATAGCAACCGTCGAGACCAATATGGTTTGCCTGGGCATAGCCATGAATATGAAAGTTGTAGTGCTCATCTAACGGGAATACCGCATTTACATTGTGGCGATCATGAACATGAAGATGGTGAAGAAGCCCATGATCATGGAAATGAAGAACATGATCATGAACATGGCGGCCCATGGATTGATTTAAAATCTGAGCGTTATGATTTTAAAACTGAGTTAAATGATCCATTTGCAGGCTTCCAAAAGTTACGTGCTCAAGCAAGCTATACCGACTATCAGCATGATGAAATTGAAGAAGGGGCAATTGCTACCCGATTCCAAAACAAAGGCTATGACGGCCGTATTGAGTTAGTACATAACCCTATTGCTGATTGGGAGGGGGTCATTGGCGCGCAGTTAGGCCAGCAAAAATTAGATTTGACTGGCGAAGAAGCTTTTATGGCTCCGACCACTACCAAAAAGTGGAGCGTATTTGCTTTAGAACATAAACAATGGAAAGACGTACATTTTGAGCTTTCTGCACGTGCAGATCAGCAAGAAATTGATGTAGACGACAACTCTAAACAAGATTTTGATGGTTCTGCCTTTTCTTATGCTGGTGCTGCGAACTGGGAGTTTGCGCCAAACTATAAACTTTCTTTTGTAGCCTCTCATCAAGAACGTTTACCTTTAGCTCAAGAGTTATATGCAAATGGTGGGCATTTTGCGACGAATACTTATGAGTTAGGAAATGATCAACTCAGTAAGGAAAAATCGAATAATGTTGAGTTAGGTTTGCATTTTGATAATAACAAACTCGACTATCATCTTCATGTTTACCATAACTGGTTTGATGATTATATCTATGCGCAAACCCTTGACCGCTATAAAGACTTCCGTTTAGTTCAATACACTCAAGATAAAGCACGTTTCTATGGTGCAGAGGGTGAAATTGGTTATCAAATTACCCCAATGTATAAGATCAGTGCTTTTGGTGACTATGTACGCGGTAAAATTGATGCTGAAGGTAATGCTCCGCGTATTCCAGCAGGACGTTTAGGGACTAAAGTCGACGCAGACTTTGGTGATGGTTTTAGTGGTTCTGCTGAGTATTATCATGTCTTTAACCAAGACAAGATCGCGGCATATGAGACCGAAACTGAAGGCTATAACATGCTCAATCTTGGTGTGGCATATTCAGGGCAATATGCTGCAAAAACGGATTATCGTGTGTACTTAAAAGCGAACAATTTGTTAGATGACACCGTTTATCAACATGCTTCGTTCTTATCAAATATTCCACAAGTTGGACGCAATTTTACAGTAGGTGTTGATTTTAAATTTTAAGGGTTTAACACGAAACTAAACTTGAAAAATCAATCTAAAAGACCTAACTTGAAGCTATCAAGTTAGGTCTTTTTTTANGCGTTATTTTCAACGAATTCAT
>Ga0065703_1000288_pt1 | contig 23143 bp, 25 predicted proteins | sample SwiRhicommunBV21_FD_59090 | JGI IMG/M metagenome (GOLD analysis project Ga0065703, IMG submission 59090) | Switchgrass rhizosphere microbial communities from Buena Vista Grasslands Wildlife Area, Michigan, USA - BV2.1 v1 | ecosystem: Host-associated > Plants > Roots > Rhizosphere > Soil ...
GCTGCACCACCAGCACCACCTAAAGCAGCACCAATTGTTGCGCCAGATGTACCACCCATGCTTTTACCAATTGCAGTACCAGCGACACTGCCTAAAGCAGAAGCGGCTGCTACATGTGTTGTATTGTCAGCATGAGCTACAGTAACCATAGAAGTTGCTAAAACAGCGCTACATAACCAAGCATTTAATTTCATTTTTTACTCCGTGTCCTTAGCAGCAGGACCCTATATCTTTTGTTACGGCAAATGTAACAAAACACGTTTCTTAAAATATGGAGAACCATCAATTCATTATTGTAGTTTAGTGTCAGGTTTGTATGTTTTCTATTAAAATAGAATGTTTAATACTCATATAGATAAATATGAGTCTCATTTAGTTTTAATGAGTTCATTATTCGCCATCTGAACAGAGAAAATTGATCAAAGCTCTTGTAGCAGAAGACATATGTTTATGTTGTGCGTACAGTAAAGAGAAGGGACGTGTGTGACCTGCATAAGCCTCGAGTAAAGGTTGTAATTTTCCTTGTCGAATTTTTTCATTAACAATAAAGCTATAACTCTGACATATCCCTAATCCACTTTCAGCAAGAGAAACTACGCCTAAAATATCTTCTTTTACTAAAATCCGATTTGTTGGTGTCCACTGAATTTCTTGATCTACATCTTTAAATAACCATGGGGTTATCTTGCCACTACTTGGTAATTCAAAAGCGATACATTGGTGGTGATTTAATTCTTCCAAAGTTTGAGGAACACCCACGCGCTTTAAATAATCTGGTGAAGCAACAAGTTGAAGAGGGGCAAGTTCCAGCGGTCTGGCTACAAGAGAGCTATTAGGAAGATGGCCTTGGCGAATGGCTAAATCGAAACCTTCAGCAATTAAATCAACATTGCGATTAGAGATGCTGATCTCAATTTGAATGTCTGGATATTGCAAAAGAAATTTTTCTAATAAGGGTGGTAAGCGATAGTGTCCATAAGTTGTAGGAACACTTAATTTGATTTTCCCAGAAATTTGCAGTTGTTCGCCTTGAATTACACGTTCTGCATGGTCGATTAACTGAAAAGCGTGCTGCATTTTCTCATAATAAAGTTGACCTGCTTCAGTCAAGCTTAAATGACGAGTAGTCCTTCTAAAAAACTGGATACCCAACTTTTTCTCTAGCCGTGTAATTGTTCTACTAATGACTGAAGGCGTTGTGGACAAATAAATTGCAGCTGCACTAATAGAAAGCTTTTCAGCCACAATTAAAAATACTTCAACATCGGCAAGATGGTCAAATTGACGAGACATTTTGTCCTCAAACGCAAAAAAGATTTGTAAATGTGGTTGTTTTTCTACCTTGCTGGCAAAAATAGAATATATCCATCCTAGTTATAAATCCAGCACAAGGCTGGAATGAAGGTTGAATGATGAAATCTCTAAATAAAATAATGCTTGCAGTAGTTACCGCTTCAGCAGCATTAAGTGCAAATGCTGCCCATGTATTAGTTGTATTGTCTGATGAGGGGCAGTTAGAGCTAAAAAATGGTCATATTTTTAAAACAGGCTTTTATTTAAATGAGTTAATGCAGCCTACAAAAATGCTTTTAGATGCAGGGCACACAGTAACTTTCGCTACACCAAAAGGAAAAGCCCCGACGTTAGATGAGTCATCAAATAGTGCGATGTATTTTAATCAAGACGAAAAAGCATTAAAACAATATGCGGGTTTATTGCATGATCTAAAGTTAACGTCGCCTCAAGCTTCTCCAGTTTTAAGCCTGTCTCGTATTGAGCAAATTGGTATTGATCAGTTTGATGCTATTTATATTCCAGGTGGGCATGCACCTATGCAAGATCTATTAAAAGATAAACAGCTTGGGAAAGTTCTCACAGCTTTTCATAAAGCTAGAAAACCTACAGCTCTGGTTTGCCATGGCCCTATTGCATTGATGTCAACGTTACCGAATACTTCTGAAGTCGTTCAGCAACTTGAGCAAGGCAAAACCGTAAAAACTGGAGAGTGGATTTATAAGAACTATCGGATGACTGTGATTAGTAACCAAGAAGAAGAACAAGCGAAGACTCTGTTAAAAGGTGGTGAAATGAAGTTCTATCCACAAACGGCATTACAGTCAATTGGTGGTAAATATCAAAGTAATACGAATGCTTGGACTCCAAATGTCGTGGTGGATCGTGAACTTATTACGGGACAAAATCCAGCCTCGGCTGTTCTGGTGGGTAAAACATTATTAGAAAAATTAAAATAAATAGACATGGTAAAGAGGTTTTATGAATAAAGCCTCTATTGCCGGATTGGGTCAAAAAGGTGACGTATTAATTTCTATAAAAAAGCTAAATTATAGGCGAGTAAATAAATCTCATCTGAAATCATTATATTTATAAGTTGCCACTTACTGTGAAAGTTGATGAATTGGCTGATTATATATGTCATTTGAGCGGCATAATCTGTAAACTATGCGCTATTTTTACGATTTTGCTTATCTTCTATATTTACATAGCGTTCGATAAGCTTTTTGGACTTTTGAGATATTTCCTCTTATGAAAGCGTCACTCCGTTTACGACTTGATCAACTCTGTGATCGACATGAAGAACTTACCGCGTTGCTTGCAGATGTGGAAGTCATCTCCGATAACAAACGTTTCCGTAAATTGTCTCGTGAACATAGTGATTTATCTGAAATTACCGAAGTTTGGGGCAAATACCGTCAAGCAGAAGAAGATATTGAAACTGCTGAAATGATGAAGTCTGACCCTGNCTTTAAAGATATGGCAGAAGAAGAAATTCAAGCGAATAAAGAGTTGCTTGGAGAGTTAGAAAGCCAGCTCAATATTTTGATGATTCCAAAAGATCCAAATGATTCTAATGCAGCTTATTTAGAAATTCGCGCCGGAACGGGTGGTGATGAGGCTGCAATTTTCTCTGGCGACTTATTCCGCATGTACAGTAAATATGCCGAGACACAAAATTGGCGTATAGAAGTACTTTCTGAAAATGAAGGTGAGCATGGCGGCTTTAAGGAAGTCATTTGCCGTGTAGATGGCGATGGTGTGTATGGCCGCTTGAAGTTTGAAAGTGGTGCGCATCGTGTGCAACGTGTACCTGCAACTGAGTCACAAGGTCGTGTGCATACATCGGCTTGTACAGTTGCGATCTTGCCTGAGATTGATGTCGATACAAATGTCGAGATTAACCCAGCAGATTTGCGTATTGATACTTACCGCGCATCTGGTGCGGGTGGTCAGCACATTAACAAAACGGATTCGGCGGTACGTATTACCCACATTCCAACAGGTACAGTTGTTGAATGCCAAGAAGAACGTTCACAGCATAAAAACAAAGCTAAAGCGATGGCATTACTCGTGTCTCGTTTAGAAAATGCGAAACGTGCGGCAGCTGATGCAGCAACTTCTGAAATGCGTCGTGACTTAGTAGGGTCTGGTGACCGTTCTGAACGTATCCGTACTTATAACTACCCACAAGGTCGTATGACTGATCACCGTATTAACCTAACTTTATATAAGTTAGATGCCATTATGGAAGGTGATTTAACTGAATTACTTGATAGCTTACATCGTGAATATCAAGCAGATCAGCTTGCAATGCTTGCTCAGGAAAATGGCGGCTAATGAACATTGCTCAAGCGCTTGCAATTCGGGGTGAGTCTGACAGTTATGAACGTCAGGAAAATGCTTGGTTACTTGAGCATTTTCTAAAAATCAATTCGCTTGAATTAAAGTTTAAACTTGAGCAAGAGTTAACAGTTCAACAAGAGCAAGACTACTTGGCGGGGCTTGAGCGTATTCAAAATGGTGAACCTTTAGCTTATGTAACAGGTTCACAGCCATTTTGGACACTCGATTTAAAAGTGAATTCCGATACTTTAGTACCACGACCTGATACTGAGGTTTTGGTTGAAACCGTTTTAAATCTAAATTTGCCAAAGAATGCAAATATTGTTGATTTGGGAACGGGCACAGGTGCGATTGCACTTGCATTAGCGAGTGAACGCCCAGATTGGCAAGTAACGGCAACTGATATTTATGCACCTACTTTAGAAATTGCAAAAGAAAATGCGCAAACTCATGGATTACAACAAGTGAAATTTGCTTGTGGTACTTGGTTTGATGCTTTAGACAAACAGCAATTTGATTTAATTGTTTCTAATCCGCCGTACATTGACCCTGAAGATGAACACATGCAGGCACTTGCAACAGAACCACGCCGTGCATTGGTAGCAGACCATAAAGGTTTGGCTGATATTGAAATTATTATTACTCAAGGAAAAAACTGGTTAAAACCACAAGGCTGGATTGCACTTGAACATGGTTATGATCAGGGACAGGCTGTTCGAAATATATTTGCTGAGCATGGTTTTAGTGAAATTAAAACCATTCAAGACTACGGCCAAAATGATCGAGTCACTTTGGCATGCTGGATTTAAAGTTATTTTTGTAGCGTATCTCGCCAACGTAATAACCAGTTTTCTATAAGTTTCATTAAGCTATCGGTTAATTTACCCAATAGGGCCAATAAAATAATTGCAATAATGACAATATCAGGGCGGGATGTTTCTCGACCATCACTGAGTAAATAACCGATTCCTTGAGTGGCTGCAATCAGTTCAGCTGCAATCATAAACATCCACGATAAGCTTAAGCTGTTGCGTAAACCGGTTAAAATTCCCGGAGATGCTGCCGGCAAAATAATAGATACAATACGCTGAAAAGCATTAAGCCGATAAACTTTCCCAACTTCAATGAGCTTTCTATCTACGTTATGAATTGCTGCAACTGTATTGGTATAGGTTGGAAAAAATGCGCCGATTGCAATCAGCGTAATTTTAGAACCTTCATCAATTCCCAACCAAAGTAATAACAAAGGAATCCATGCAAGACTTGGAATTGATTTAATTGCTGAAAAAGTTGGTTCCAAATACGCTTCGGCTTCTTTACTTAATCCAACCCAAATTGCAAAAATTAACCCTAAACCACTCCCTACAATGAAACCTACTAAAACACGCCATGTACTAATATAAATATGGGCAAAAAGATCACTGTGAGCTAAATCCAAAAAAGATTGCCACAAACTACTTGGCGCGGGTAGTAAATAAGCATCGACGTAGCCATTTCTGACTAAAAACTCACAACCCACTAAAAAGATTACGGGAATGAGCAGTGCTTTAAACCAACGTGTAAATTTATTGTTTAAATGCTTTTCCTGAGATTTTAAAGCTTGCTGAGCTAAGAAATGATTTAGCTCAGCTTTGTTAAATGAATCACTCATATATTATTTCACGACTTTTTGAGCAAAACGTGGGTCTAACAACTGGTCAACCACTTGATTGACGTTGGTGCCTTTTCTGACCAAGTCTTCTTCTGTCAAAATTTTCCCCGAACGTTTCAGTGCTTGTGCTTGAGTTGCCGATGGAATGCTTTGATCAAAGTTGGTTCGGCTCAATTGTAGTTTAGCCACAGGTAGGGGAAGTTTTGATTCTTGAGCTAAAAGTGCTGCCACTTTATCAGGATTAGCTTTTGCCCATTTTCGGGCTTGTTCATAGGCTTTAATCACTGCTTCAACCGCTTCAGGACTTTGCTTTGCAAAATCTTCTTTAACACTCAGTACGCTATAGCTGTTAAATCCAACATTACGATAAAGTAATTTGGCGCCTGACTGAATTTGAGCCGCAGCCATTAACGGATCAAGCCCAGCCCAAGCATCTACTTGACCACGTTCTAATGCAGTTTTTCCGTCAGGATGTTGTAAATGAACCAGTTGTACATCGCGTTTACTTAGGCCTACTGTGTCTAGTGCCTGTAAGGTAAATAAGAACGGATCTGTACCTTTGGTTGCTGCAATTTTCTTACCTTTTAAGTCTTTTAGATTCTTAATTGGTGAGTCTTTTGCTACCACAAGGGCGGTCCATTCTGGTTGGCTTTGTACATACACAGTTTTAATTGGGCTGCCATTCGCTCGACTTAATACAGCTGCTAACCCAGCGGTAGACGCAAAATCGATACTATTACTGTTGAGATATTCTAGCGAACGATTACTGCCTTGGCTAAAAACCCATTTAATTTGAGTATTTGGAAGTGCTTTCTCAAGAAGTTTTTGATCTTTTACGACTAAGCTGGTTGGTGCATAGTAGGCATAATCAAGTTTAAGTGTGGTCGGAACTGCTGCAAAGGCAGATGAAACAAATACAAGCCCCAATGTTGATACCAACAAAGTCTTTGTTAGAGAAAATTTTGGTTTTAAAGACATAATAAAAATAGGACCAGAATAAATAATAGATCATCCTTCCATGGGTTTGATGGCTTACAAACTTAGTTATTTTGATTTATAAATCAGATTGAAAGATAAAAGTTTAGATAAAATTATAACTCACTGTTTTTATAGTGATTGTTGAATTTAAAGTAATGTGTTTATCTGAAATATTGAATTTAAAAGATATAAAGATCATAAGCTTAAGCATTATTTTTTAAGCTTGTGATATTTATATTATTGCTTGTGTGAAGTTAAATTATTTCGATAAGCGCCTGGGCTTACGCCAGTCCATTTTTTAAAGGCACGGTGAAACGCGCTTGGATCTTGGAAGCTTAAGTCTTCACTAATATCTTGAATTGAATCGTTGGTTTTGCTTAAACGTTCAACAGCAATATCACAGCGAATTTCATTTTTAATTTGCTGGTAGCTGACGCCTTCATGTTTCAGTCGGCGTTGAACTGTAGCTTCAGAAATATTGAGCTGTTGTGCAACATCTTTAAGTTCGGGCCATTGTGCAGGATGAAGTTTCAATAAATGACGACGAATAAGAAGGCTCAGTGCATTTTCATTTTTAAAGCGAACTAAAAGATTTTGCGGTGTTTGCTCTAAGAAATCATAAAGTGCTTTTTTATCTTTTTTAATTTTAATATCTAAATAGTGAGCATCGAATTCAACGCGATTTATCTCGGCATTAAATTTTATGTCTTCACCAAAACGTACGAAATAGTCCTGAATATCTTGGGGTTTAGGGCAACGTAGCGATATATTATTCAAGCCAATTCGCTGATCTACCAACCAGCACATGAGTCCATGCACTAACATTAAAAAGGTCGCGTAGGTAAACATACGTTTGGGTTGTTCACGATCACGAATGACCAAATAGGCTTTTTGCTGGTCCCGAATTAATTCACCCTGTAGATCATCTAAAATAAAGTTAAAAAACTTCAAAATATCGTAAAGCGCCTTTTCTAAAGTTTCCGCTGTACTGACAAGTTTAGTAAGTAATTTATAGCTACCTCGACGCATAGGATGACTATCCATACCAAAAAACTCATCGTTCATGGTATTAGCAAGTTCTATCCATAGTTGCGCATATGTCGTAACAGGCACACGTGCCTTGGGAGACATCAGTAATTCGGCAGGAATTCCCGCTTTATTTAGAATTATTTGAGTATTTAGCCCTTTGGCATAAGCTGCACTTAGTGCTTCATGTACCAGTGCAATCGAAATAGTTCCTTTACTTAAAGAGGATTGGACAACCATGTCAAAGACTCATATTTTCTTCATATATTTCAAGTGAAATATTTCATATTTAAAATTTGGATTGATCAAAAGCTGCAAACATTTTGAGGCTTTTTGAAATTGTATCGGAAAACAACAACTTTTACTCTCACTACTAAGTTTAAAGAACATTTCTATAGGACGTTACATAATGAAAATTCAAGGGAAACATTTCGTGATTACAGGGGGTGGCTCTGGTTTAGGTGCTGCAACAGCTGAATATTTGGTAAAGCAAGGTGCCTCTGTCACATTGGTAGACATGAATGTAGAAGCAGGCGAGCAGCAAGCGAAACAATTAGGGCCAAAAGCTGACTTTGTAAAACTTGATGTAACCGATGAAGCTGCTGCTGAACAGTTCTTTAAGGATGTTTTGGTCAAACATGGCAGTTTGCATGGTTTGGTTAACTGTGCGGGTATTGGCCCTTCGGCTAAAGTGGTTGGCCGTGAAGGTGTACATGATTTGGGGCTATTTTCAAAGACTCTGCAAATTAATGTGACAGGTACATTTAACATGCTGCGCTTTGCGGCAGATGCGATGAGTAAAAATACAGTTGAAGCAGGGGACGAGGACCGAGGTGTAATTGTAAACACAGCCTCAGTTGCAGCATTTGATGGTCAAATTGGTCAGGCAGCTTATTCAGCATCTAAAGGCGCTATTGTTGCCATGACATTGCCAATTGCTCGTGAGCTTGCGCGACATGGCATTCGAATTATGACGATTGCACCGGGAATTATGGAAACTCCGATGCTTAAAGGTATGCCACAAAATGTTCAGGATGCTTTGGGACAAATGGTGCCGTATCCGTCTCGTTTAGGAAAGCCAGAAGAGTTTGCTCGTTTAGTTGGGCATATTGCTGAAAATTCATATTTAAATGGTGAAGTCATCCGTTTGGATGGTGCAATTCGTATGGCAGCAAAATAATAAAAATAAGGATGTTGAAATGATTTTAAGTGCTGAACAAAGTATGGTTCAGGAGATGATGCGTAACTACTCGCAAAATCAGTTAAAACCTACAGCTGCTCATCGGGATAAAACCCATGAGTTTCCTGCTCAGGAATTAAGAGATTTAGGTGCTTTGGGGGCAATGGGTATGACCGTTCCAGATGAATGGGGTGGTGCAGGAATGGATTATGTATCTTTGGTGCTCGCAATTGAGGAAATTGCAGCAGGTGATGGTGCCATTTCGACAATCGTAAGTGTTCAAAATTCATTGATTTGCGGTATTACACTGGCATACGGTTCAGAGCAGCAAAAACAAACCTATTTGCCAAAATTTGCATCGGGTGAGTGGTTAGGATGCTTTTGTTTAACTGAGCCACATGTTGGTTCTGACGCCAGTGCGATTTTATGTAAAGCTGAGCAAGATGGGGACCAGTGGGTACTTAATGGCGTAAAGCAATTTATTACCAGCGGTAAAAATGCTCAAGTAGCTCTGGTGTTTGCAGTAACTGATAAACAAGCGGGCAAAAAAGGGATCTCGTGTTTCCTTGTTCCGACCAATACAGAAGGTTACTTAGTTACTCGTATTGAAGACAAAATGGGCCAACATGCTTCAGACACAGCAACCATTACCCTCGAAAATTGCAGTATTCCTTTAGAGAATTTGGTAGGTCAAGAAGGTGAAGGTTATAAAATTGCTTTATCAAATTTAGCTGCTGGTCGTATTGGGATTGCTGCTCAATCCGTTGGCATGGCACGAGCTGCTTTTGATGCTGCTGTGCAATACGCAAATGAGCGGAAAGCCTTTGGCGTAGAGTTAGTCCAGCATCAGGCGGTAAGTTTTCGTTTAGCCGATATGGCAACTCAGATTGAAGCGGCACATCAGTTGGTTTTACATGCTGCAACTTTGAAAGATGAGGGATTACCTTGTTTAAAAGAAGCCTCAATGGCAAAGCTGTTTGCATCTACCATGGCAGAACGTGTGTGCTCTGATGCAATTCAGATTCATGGTGGCTATGGCTATGTGAGTGATTTTCCTGTTGAGCGAATTTATCGTGATGTTCGAGTGAGCCAGATTTATGAGGGCGCTTCGGATATTCAACGTTTAGTGATTGCTCGTGAAGTTACCCAAGTTTAAGCATTAGCTTTTTAAATAATGAAATTCATTGCAAAAAACCGCAATTGTTATGCGGTTTTTTGCAATCGTAATTTTCTGGTTTTAATTCAATTCAATACATTTCGAAAAGATAAAAACTATATTTTTATGTTTAGAGATCAGCTTTAACTTGCTCACCAATTAAATAAAATGTTCCGCCAGCAATATAGTGCAAGCTTCGAAGCTCTTTTGGTGCATCTTGAAAGTGCCAATGCCCGTCTTTAAATACTCGAATGTCGGCCCAAGCACCGACAACAGAACCAATAAATAAATCATGCGCTGACTGATTATGCGGTTCAGGAATAAGTTTACATACGAGCCATGCGATGCAACCAGATACTAATGGGCTGGTAAGACCTTCTTGATAAAAGAGCTCAACACCACAATGTTCTAGTTTTTGCGGGTCGTCTAATTTGCTAATTGTACCAAGTTGATGGGTCATATCGAGCTGCGCATAGCAGGGAACTTGTAGGGTGAAATAACCACTTTGTTCAACAAGCTGGCGAGTTTTAGTACTTTTGTCGAGAACAACGGTTACTTTGGCTGGTGTGAGTTCTAGTGCACATGCCCAAGCGGCTGCCATTACATTTCGGTCATCTCCATGCTGAGCAGAGACAAGTACAGTTGGGCCATGATTTAACAAACGATAAGCTTTTTCTAACTCTACAGGTGCAATATATGATTGGGACATATTTAGCCTAAGTAATAAAGAAAATAGATATTTCTATTGTTGCAGAAAGCTTGAGAGAAGTAATGCGGTGGATAAAAGTTTAAAGAATAAAATGCTGTTTTTATTTTATACCTTTCCTAATGCCTGACTTAGTCATAAAATCATTTCGCTTCTAAGTGAAAGGATTAACGCGTGACCGAGCTTCAAGATATCGATTTTGTAGAGTTAAGTGATGAAGAAATGCATCTCTATAGCCGTCAGATTTTACTTGATGGATGGGATATAGAAGCTCAGGAAAAACTCAAACTTGCTAATGTCCTTATTGTTGGGGCTGGTGGAATAGGTTGTAGTAGTGCAGAACTATTAGCGCGAGCAGGGGTTGGGAAAATTACACTCATTGATGCCGATACTATTGAGATAAGTAACTTACAACGTCAAATTGCATTTGGTCATGAAGATATTGGCCGTTATAAAGCTGAAGTTCTTGCAAAGCGGTTACAGAAAATTAACCCTTATATCTGCGTTGAGTACTACAACGAACGTTTAGATGAACATAACATTGATAGACTTGTTGAACACCAAGATGTGGTGTTGGATGGATGTGATAATTTTACAACACGTTATTTAGTAAATGCTGCTTGTAAAAAGCATCAGGTCGCATTAATTAGTGCTTCAGCAATTGGTTTTCAGGCACAAATGTTTATGGTTGAAGGTGATTCAGCTTGTTATGAATGTTTATTTCCTAAAGAACACCACAGCAATGAAGGCCTACGCTGTGCGGAATCTGGGGTACTTGCGACTACTCCTGTAATGATAGCGTCATTACAAGCACATCACACTTTGCTCTATCTAGGACTCAATCTGACCCCTTTAAAACAGAAACTGTTGCTTTGGGATGGCTTAAACATGACACAACGCATTGTTAATTTTGATAAAGATGTAAATTGCCCAGTTTGTCAGGCAAGTTAATCAGTAAATGAAATAAAATTTGCTACACTCAACCTGAATGATTTGGTTTTGAAGAAATATGAAAAAAAATATTTTGTTTGATGGGCTACGTTCTGTCGCCCGTATTGGTGAAACAGCAGTGGTTGCCGCTAAAGCTGGGATTAAATACGCAACTGAAAAACCAAGTAATGCCAAACTCATGCGGGAAACTTTTGAATCTCTTGGCTCGACTTACATCAAACTTGGTCAGTTTATTGCGAGTACACCATCGCTTTTCCCGCGAGAATATGTAGAAGAATTTCAAGGTTGTTTAGACCAGACACCAACACTGCCATTTAGTTATATTCAAGGTGTACTTGACTCTGAGTTTGAAGGGCGCGATTTAAGTCTAGATTTTTTAGCTATATTGATGAAAAACCATTAGCTTCTGCTTCAATTGCTCAGGTTCATGCAGCTAAACTGACTACAGGCGAAGATGTCGTTATTAAAGTACAAAAGCCTGGTGTAGAAACCATTTTATATACTGACTTAAGTGTGGTGCATTGGGCTGCCAAATTGCTTGAGCGTGCAGTACCTAAAATCAAATTCGCTGCTCTTTCTGAAATTGTCGATGAAATCAAAAGTCGTATGGTGCGTGAAGTTGATTTTATTGAAGAAGCACAAAATCTAGATGACTTTATTGAATATTTGAATGTTTCTCAGAACCACGCTGCGACTGCACCTAAGGTTTATCATCAATTTTCTACACGCCGTGTTTTAACCATGCAACGTCTATATGGTGTGTCTTTGACAGATTTTAGTGTGGTGAAACAATACGCCAAAGATCCATCACAAGTGCTGATTACTGCAATGAATACATGGTTCGGCAGTTTGATGTTGTGTAAGAGTTTCCATGCAGACTTACATGCTGGAAATCTAATGCTGCTCGAAGATGGCCGAATTGGTTTTATTGATTTTGGTATTGTGGGGCAGTTAAAGCCAGAAGTCTGGACAGCGTGTATGGCCTTTATGGATGCATTGCAAAAAACTGATTATAAAGCGATGGCCGAAAACATGCTGAAAATGGGCATGACGCATAACAAAGTTGATGTGGATGTATTGGCACAAGATTTGGAGCGCTTATTTAATGGTGTATTAATGGCAGATCCACAGCAAATTCTGTCTACCAATCCTGCCGATTTAAACGACATTATGATGGATATGGTGGGTGTTGGTGAGCGCCACGGTATTAAATTCCCTCGAGATTTTGCTTTATTATTTAAGCAAATGCTTTATTTCGATCGTTTTATGCGCGTACTCGCACCATATACCGATATTTATGCAGACCAGCGTTTGAAAATGGTTCAAAATATGGAACCTGCTTCGTTGTTAAAGCACTAAGGTCAGTTTAAATTTATGGATGCCATTATTATTGAAGGGTTAAAGGTTGAAACAGTCATTGGTTGTTTCAACTGGGAAAGACAAATCATTCAACCTTTAATGTTGGATTTAACCATCCATAATGATTTGAGCCGAGCTGCACAGTCTGACAAACTTGAAGATACACTCAACTACGCCCAGATTTGTGAGTTATCGGCTCAAACTATTCAACAAGCCAAGCCTGAATTAATCGAACATGCAGCACATCTCGTTTTGGAATGTTTGTTCGAAACTTTCCCAACGATTGAAAAAATTACCATTACCATCCGTAAGCCCGCCATCATTGCAGAAGCTAATGCTGTAGGAATTCGTCTTGAACGCACCAGAAATAATTTTTGCGCTCGCTCTAGCGAGTAATTTAGACGCAGAACAACACTTTACTTTTGCTTATACGCAATTGGCAACATTGGGGAAAGTGCAGTTTTCATCGGTTTATCAAATTCCATGCCGAGATGGCATTGGAGATGATTACTGGAATTCAGCATGTCTATTAAAAAGTTCTTTAAATCCTTCAGAAATCGAAGCTTTCTTAAAAAAACTTGAATCAGACACAGGGCGTATTCGTCCATCACATCATATTTCTTTAGATGTAGATTTGATTGCATGGGGAACTGATCTCGACCATATGCAATTTAATTCTAAAAAATTACCTTTGGCACTAGACGTAAAAATTCCTTTATATGAATTATGGAATTGTGAAAATTTGAAGACTGATAGAACGCTTTATCCAGTCGTCAATTTTAAAGTTTAACGTCTTTTACTCTATATTTTACGCAAATTTTACGCGGGCTTTGAGTTCCTCAATAGAGAATTTACGAGTATTTTACCGATACTGAAATTCACTAAATTAGTGTTATTTCAGGACAATAAAGATGCTTATAAATTCTCAAATGCGCATCTTGCATCAGTCTGGCATTGTCTTATGCGGACTTAAAAAAAATGATATTTCTTTATTTCTCCTTATTTCCAGTTTGGCAAGTCAAGCCATGGGATTTAGAGGAGAGTAGCCATGTTAGAACTTATACTTGTTTTATTTATTGCTATTTTTCTAGCATGGTGTCTCAGTAAATATCTATCCAAAGTGATGGCAAATCAGCCGATGTGGGGTGATGGATTATTTCGTTGGATTGAAAATCCTGTTTACCGCTTGTTAGGTGTATCTCCACAACAACAAATGAACTGGAAACAATATTCTCTAGCATTTGTTGTTAGCTGTATTTTTCTTGCAGTGGCTATTCTTGCTATTTTTATGACGCAAGCATGGCTACCATTAAACCCAAATCATGCACCAAATATGAGTTGGGATTTAGCGCTACACACTGTTATTTCATTTTTAACAAACACCAACCAACAGCATTATTCTGGTCAGGCTCAGTTATCTTATTTGTCGCAAATGACAGGTATTGTGGGCCTGCAAGTCATTACTCCAATGATGGGGCTGGCTTTGGTTGTCGCAACTTTAAGAGCGTTCTTTTATCAGCGCCCAAGCCATATTGCAGCCGATGTTGCCGAGCAGCCAGATCAAATTTTAATTGGTAACTATTGGGCAGATGTAATTCGTCCTACAGTACGCTTTTTGCTTCCACTCTGTTTTGTCTGGTCATTATTGCTCAATAGCCAAGGTGTACCAGCGACTTTCCAAGGCGGGCCAGAAGTACAACTTATTGATAAAGCCAACACTGTAGAAACTCAAAAAATTCCTTTGGGACCAGTCGCACCAATGGTGGCTATTAAGCAATTGGGTAGTAACGGTGGTGGATGGTACGGTCCAAATAGTTCTGTGCCTTTAGAAAATCCAACACCACTTTCTAATTTGCTAGAAATGATTGCGATTTTACTCATTCCAATCACAGTAATTTTTATGGTCGGGCATTTTACGCAGCGTAAAAAGTTTGCTTACTTTGTCTTTGGTAGCATGCTTTTTATGTCGGTTATTTCTGGCGCAGCCGCTGTCTGGTCTGAAAGTATGTCATCTACAGCATCTCAACTTGCCGTAATGGAAGGTAAAGAGCAACGTTTTGGACCAGCAGCATCAGCGGTTTGGGCAGCTGTCACAACTCAAGTAAATAATGGTTCGGTCAATATGATGCATGATTCTTCTGCGCCGCTTACCGGTCTGGTTGAACTCATTAATATGCTGATTAATGCCATTTGGGGCGGTGTAGGCTGTGGTCTGCAACAGTTTATGATTTATCTATTACTTGCAGTATTTATTGCTGGTTTAATGACAGGTCGTACCCCTGAGTTGTTTGGGCGCAAGATTGAAGCCGCAGAAATTAAGTTACTCGCGATTATTATCTTGATTCAACCTCTCATTATTCTTGCCTTTACTGCATTAACCCTCAGCATTCCTAGTCTATCAGGCATCAGCAATCCGGGACCTCATGGCATTAGCCAAGTATTTTATGAATATGTCTCCGCATTTGCCAACAACGGCTCAGGTTTTGAAGGCCTTGGAGATAACACCGTATGGTGGAACGTCACATGTAGTATCGCTCTTCTTTTAGGACGTTTCCCGACATTAATTTTACCATTAATGATTGCTACGCGATTAGCTGCAAAAAGGAAAGCGCCTGAAACAGCAGGTAGCCTCCAAGTTGAAACTCCAACTTTTGCCTTAACGCTGATCACGATTGTGGTGTTGCTTACCTTATTACAATTTATGCCAGTTCTTGTCCTTGGGCCAATTGCCGATCAACTTTTGTTGGTTAAAGGCTAAGGAGGCGAGTGAAAATGAATACACAAACTCATGTAAATAGCCATAAAAAAACCATGACGGTACCAAATTTTGAAGTTTGGAAAAATGCATTTGTGAAATTGCTACCACAACATGCAATTAAAAATCCTGTGATGGCAATTGTATGGCTTGGGACAGTGGTTACTGGAATCAGTACCATTTTGGGTTACACCACACTGTTATTTGGTTTGGCAGTAACAGCTATCCTGTTCATTACCATTTTATTTGCCAACTATGCCGAAGCTGTTGCAGAGGCTAGAGGTCGTGGTCAGGCATCTTCATTGCGTGCAGCAAGAGAAAACTTAACCGCTCGAAGACTCAATTCTTTGACCGATCGTCAAGCGACTCAAGTTGCAGCAACTGAACTTCACTTAAATGATTTTATTGAAGTCCATGCAGGTGAACTTGTTCCAGCCGATGGTGAAATTGTAGAAGGTTTTGCCACTATTAATGAATCAGCTGTTACAGGTGAATCGGCACCCGTATTACGTGAAGCTGGAACTGACCGTTCAGGTGTTATTGGCGGGACCAAAGTACTTACAGATCGTATTATCGTTCAGGTTACTGCTGAGTCTGGCCAAAGTTTCTTGGACCGTATGATTGCTTTGGTTGAAGGTTCAAATCGTCAAAAAACACCGAATGAGATTGCACTTGGCTTCTTGTTAATGGTGATGACACTCACGTTTTTAATTGTCGTGATTAGCCTACCGTTTATTGCTAACTATTTGCATGTTGAACTTGATCCAGTGGTGCTCGTGGCGTTATTGGTCTGCCTAATTCCAACAACCATTGGCGGCTTATTACCTGCGATTGGGATTGCGGGGATGAACCGTGCACTTAAGGCTAATGTGTTAGCAAAATCAGGTAAAGCCGTAGAAGTTGCTGGTGATATCGATGTGCTTTTACTTGATAAAACAGGAACTATTACCTATGGCGACCGTCAAGCGACCTCTTTTTATCCTTTAACTTCGATAACGGAGTCGGAATTGAGAGCTGCTGCTTGGGTAAGTTCGCTTGCAGACCCAACACCAGAAGGAAAATCGATTGTTAAATTAGCAAAAGAACAAGGGCTAAAACAGCAAGAACCTGAGCAGGCTGAATTTATCTCTTTTAGTGCATCAACCCGAATTTCTGGTGTGAATTTCCCTAATGGTGATCAAATTCGTAAAGGTGCTTTAGATGCAATATTGAAGTTTGTCGATGAAGATTATTCTCAAGATTTAGAGTTAAAAGCGCGTGTTGAACAAGTTGCCAAAAAAGGTGCAACCCCATTGGTTGTGGCAAATCAGCACCATGTATTGGGTGTAATTGAACTCTCAGATGTGATTAAACACGGCATTAAAGAACGCTTTGCTCGTTTAAGAGAAATGGGCATCAAAACTGTAATGGTGACGGGTGATAACCCGTTAACTGCTGCTGCGATTGCTGCTGAAGCAGGCGTAGATGACTATATTGCCGAAGCAAAACCAGAAGACAAATTGGCTTGTATTCGTGCTGAACAACAACAAGGTCGTTTAGTTGCGATGGTCGGTGATGGAACCAACGATGCACCTGCATTAGCTCAGGCAGATATTGGCTTAGCCATGAATTCTGGTACGCAAGCTGCGAAAGAAGCCGGCAATATGGTCGATTTAGACTCAGACCCAACCAAACTACTGGCTGTGGTTGAAATTGGTAAACAGCAGTTGATTACTCGTGGTGCTTTAACAACGTTTTCTTTAGCAAATGATGTGTCTAAATACTTTGCAATTTTGCCTGCATTATTCGCTGCAGCGATTCCGCAAATGCAGGTTTTAAATGTGATGCATCTGGCGAGTCCAAGCAGTGCGATTTTATCGGCATTAATCTTTAACGCGATTATTATTCCGTTATTAATTCCAATTGCTCTTCGAGGTGTGAAATTTAAACCTTCAACTGCAACTCAATTATTACGTCGAAATATGTTGATTTATGGTGTGGGTGGTGTGGTTCTACCATTTATTGCCATTAAAGCGATCGATGTGGTGATTGTTCAATTATTTGGTTTGTAATCTGGAGTTTGAAATGAAAACTTATGTACAAAATTCAGAAGCAAATTTGGGTCAGACCTTAAGAGCATCGTTAGGATTATTAATTTTTACTCTAGTAGGGTGCGGTGCTGTTTACAGTGCTATCGCTACTGGCGCTGGGCAGGTTTTATTCAATAATCAGGCCAATGGTAGTTTGGTCGAAATAGATCACAAAGTTGTTGGGTCAACTTTAGTGGCTCAGCCATTTGTCGGAAATGAATATTTTCATCCACGCCCTTCGGCAGCAAATTATGATCCCATGGCAATGGCGGGTACAAATTTAGCTCGTACTAATCCTGAGTTACAAAAGCAAATCGACGCTCAGATACTCGCGGTGAAAAAGCAAGATCACACAGGCAATACACCTATTCCAAGTGATTTGGTGACTAAATCTGGCAGTGGTATCGATCCGCATATTAGTCCCGAAGCCGCTCAGTTACAGGTGGCTCGAGTGGCTCAAGCGCGCCATTTAGATCTTAAAGTTGTAGAAGAGCTATTGCAAAAGCATATTGAACCGATGCAGTTTGGTGTATTAGGACAAGCTCGTGTTAATGTATTAGAGCTCAATATTGCTTTAGATCAATTACAATCTACACATTAACCTAAAAATAAAGTTGTTAGTTTACCGGATGATATCAAGTGCAAAGCAATCGCGAAAATCAGGCTGAGGCCTTATTAAATCATGTCAACAGATATCAAGCCGGTCGACTAACAGTCTTTCTCGGTGCAGCGCCTGGTGTTGGAAAAACCTATGCCATGCTTGCTCGTGCCAAAGAGTTGTTTCAACAAGGTACAGACGTTGTTGTTGGTATTGTTGAAACCCATGGGAGAACAGAAACTCTAAAAATTTTGGAAGGGTTGCCTCAGATTGCTAGAAAGGAAATGCAGTATCAGGGGCATAGTTTAGAAGAAATGGACTTGGATGCTATTTTACTTAGGCATCCCGAAATCGTTTTAGTTGATGAGTTAGCTCATCGAAACATACCAAATAGTCGTCATGAACGCCGTTGGCAAGATGTCAATGAATTACTAGATACAGGTATTGACGTATTCACCACCATGAATATTCAGCATTTAGAAAGCCTAAATGATGTGGTGTACCAGATCACTGGCATTAGGGTAAGTGAAACTGTACCAGATAGAGTGTTTGATCGTATTCGAGACATTCGTTTAATTGATTTGCCAGTCAGTGAGCTCATTGAAAGACTCCATCAAGGAAAAGTGTATGTGCCCGATCAAGCAAATCTGGCATTACAAGGCTTTTTTAGCATTTCAAATTTAACTGCACTACGTGAACTAGCAATGCAATGCGTTGCGGAACATGTCGATTCAGATTTAAAAGAGAGTTATGCCTCTAAAGGTTTGAAATCTATATCGTTGCAAAATGAATTAATGATTGCGATAGATGGGCAAGGTTCTTCTGAATATTTAGTACGGGCAGGTTGTCGTTTAGCAGAACGTTATGGAGCTGCGTGGACAGTAGTGAATGTTGCTAAAAGCTTGGACTTTGGGCAGAGTTCAGAAAGTTTATATAAAAAAGAATATATCGAGATCGACCGTGCATTTGAACTGGCGCGACAACTCGGTGGTCGAACAGAAGTAATATATGGTCATCAGGTTGCATCTGTTTTAATGGATGCTGCTGTGGATAGGGGAATCTCAAATCTGGTCATTGGCAAAAGTATTTCGCCGTGGTGGTTAAAGTTATTTAAGAAGAATTTAGCTCAACAATTATTGAATCAAGAAAACTCAATTGCTTTAACCATTTTGTCATCCAGAACAGGGCAACCAAAAAGAACAACTCAGCTTGAAAAGCCATCATTTTTATCAACTAAAAGAAAGTATTTTTGTTTTAGCCGTTACGTGTGCCAGTATTTTTATAGCGCACTTTGCTGAAGTTTTATTAGGGATTGAAGACTTTTCTGTCATTTTCATTATTTCAGTTTTAATTGTCGCCACTAAAACCAGAATGCTCGCTGCGGTAGTGGCAGCTCTTATTTGTTTCTTGGCATATAACTTTTTCTTTATAGCACCGCGTTTTACTTTTCAGATTTCAGCACACCAAGGTGTAGTGACTGTTGTTGCTTTTTTTGCAGCAGCTTTAATTGCTGGGCGTTTGGCTTCTCAATTACGTCAGCAAGTTTTATCTTTAAAAGCTGCGAATGCCTACACTACGGTGATGCAAGACTTGGCGCGTAAGCTCTCTAGTGCTGTAAACCTTGAAGAAGTCATGCAAACAGGACGTATGACCTTAGAAACACAACTTCAAACTAAAGTATGGATTTCTATTCAAGATAGAGTGATTTCATCTGACATAGAGCTAAATGACAAAGAAAAAGTGGCAGCAGATTGGTGTTTGAAGCATCAACAACCATGTGGGCGTTTTACTGATACGCTTAGTCAGTCAAACTGGTGGTTTTTACCACTTTTAGAACAAAAAAATAGCCTAGGTATTGTGGGAATTTACTTTAAAGATGAAGTTGTTTCTTTAAATTTTGAGCAAAAGAAGCTGACTGAAAGCGTAATTGAATATATTGCGCAGGCAGCACTTCGAACCCAACTGGTTAATGAACTTGAACAAGCAAAAGTAACCAGTGAAACAGAGCGATTACGTTCTGCTTTATTATCGTCGGTATCGCATGATTTACGCTCACCACTTGCTTCTATTATTGGAGCAGCTGATACGCTTGCTCATTTTAAAGCAGATATGTCAGAGCAAGATCAGCAAGATTTACTCGAAACCATTCATTTAGAAGGCGAGCGCTTAGATCGTTATATTCAAAATTTGCTTGATATGACACGTTTGGGGCATGAAGGCTTATCTTTAAAAAGAGACTGGATTGGTGTAGATGAATTAATTGGTTCGGCAACCCGCCGTTTGAAGCGTTATAAACCAGATACTCAAGTGTTGGTCGAATTACCTGAACAAACCATTAGTTTATATGTTCATCCAGCACTCGTAGAGCAAGCTATTTTTAATGTTTTAGAAAATGCTGCAAACTTTTCACCTCCAGATGAACCAGTCATGATTCGGGCTTCTCTTTTGTTTGAGGATGAAGTGAAAATAGAAATTGAAGATAGAGGAGCGGGAATTCCTGAAGATGAAAGAAACCGCATTTTCGATATGTTTTATACTATGGAACGTGGAGACCGTGGAAAATTCGGTACAGGTTTAGGACTGACAATTGTGAAAGCGATTATTGGTGCTCATATGGGTACAATAGAAGCATTTTCAGGTCGCCAAAACAAAGGTACTTTAATTCAAATCAAACTACCCATTCATCCAGTAAAAGAATAAGTTGTAAAGTCATGATAAGTTCAGAAACATCGCCTGTAGAAACACGTATTGTGATTATTGATGATGAGCCTCAAATTCGTAAATTTTTAGACATTGCCTTAAGAACACAAAAATAACAAAACCACACTTTGTGAGACTGGTTACAAAGGTTTGGAGGCTTTGGCCACACAAGGTGCTGATTTAGTTATTTTAGATTTGGGTTTGCCAGATTTAGACGGTAAAGAAGTGCTTCAAGAGTTACGTAGTTGGTCGAATGTTCCTGTTATTGTGTTATCTGTACGCGCAGATGAATATGAGAAAGTTGCCTTGCTCGATGCGGGTGCAAATGATTACATGACCAAGCCTTTTAGTGTGCAAGAGCTTTTGGCGCGCATACGAGTCATTTTAAGAAACCAACCCATTCAACAAGAAGCTCATATTTATGATGACGGCTACCTTAAAGTCGATGTCATGCAGCGTTTAGTTTGGGTTGAGCAACAGCCAATTACTTTAACTCGAAAAGAGTTTCAACTGTTGACGCTGTTAATGCGCTATCAAGGGCAGCTTTTAACACAACCTCAACTGTTAAAAGAACTATGGGGGCCAACCCATCAGGAAGATACTCATTATTTACGTATTTTAGTGGGCAAGTTGCGCGGTAAACTTGGAGATAATGCAATTCAGCCACGCTATATTGCAACTGAACCCGGTGTTGGATTGCGTTTTTTATCTAAACAGAAAAATCATTAATTACATATAAAAAAAACCTTAGGGAATTTCTCCCTAAGGGTTTGCAAAGTGGTTTATAGTTTTTTTGCTTTTTTTATTTATATATCCCAATGTTGTTCTGCTTCAGTCATTTGACTATAAATTTTTTGATATTCAGCCTGCTTAACCGTGTACCAATGCTCTACAAAGTCTGCCCCTAAATATCCTTTTAAAATAAGACTTCCTTTAAATATTTTTAAGGCTTCTGGTTGGTTGTTGGCTAATAAAATATGCTCGTCTTGAAATTTTAAAAGATGTGCAGGTTTTGGTAGTGGTAATTTATGAGATAAGCCGTAAGACACACCGGCTAAAATCGTAGCTGTAACCAAATAGGGGTTAGAGTCGGCTCCAGCAACCCGATATTCTAAGCGTTGATTTTGTACATCTGAGCATGGAATTCGGATTGCGACATTACGATTATTAGTACCCCAATTTGCTTCTAATGGTACATGGTGCCCAATTTTAAAGCGTCTATAAGAATTAATATTGGGCGCTAAAATAGCCATAGATGCAGGCATTAATTCAATTAGGCCACTAATCGCGCTGAGTAATTTGGCTGAGGGTTCATCTTTTTCTACTTCCGAACTAAATACATTTTCATGGTACTGATTGAGCAAGCTCATATGAAAATGCATACCACTACCAGCCTTTGCTAAGTTGGGTTTCGCCATGAAACAGGCAGTTAAGTCATGCTTTCTTGCGACTTGTTTTACAATTCTTTTTTAAAGCATTAATTTGATCGCACAGCTTTAAAATATCATGAGTGTGTTGAAGGTTTAGTTCGTATTGTCCAGGTGATGACTCTGCAACAATAGCGGTAATTTCAATAGATTGTAGTAGGGCAGCTTTTTCAACTTCTTCTAAGACTTGTTGATAGTTATTTGGTGCATCTATGTCAAAACATTGGTTTTCCAAACATGTTTCAGTGTGATGATTTGGGGAGAAAAGATAAAACTCCAGTTCAGCAGCCATAACAGGGAAATAATTCTTAGCATGTAACTGATTTAATAATTTTTTTAATATATTGCGTGGTTCATATCGACAATCTGAGCCATCTTCTTCTTGCATTGTGAGGAAAAGCTGAGCATTCAATTCAGGGGATAAGGCACTTGGTTGTAAGCTGCCTAAAATGGGCAGGCAAAGTCTGTCTGGTTCACCAATATATTTTCCTAGGCCTGTCTCTTCAATAACTTTTCCATCAAGACTCATTGCATAAACAGAAAGTGGAAAATAGCATCCGTTGGAGAGATTTCTCAAACTTTTAACATCAATTCGTTTGCCACGAATATGTCCGTTTAAATCATGTAGGCAAATATCAATATGCTGAGTATGAGGATATGAGTTTAAATATTCATCGACTTCTTTCAAAAATAAATCGGGTTGGAAAGTATAAGCTTGTGTCGGTGGAGTAATATCGTCTGATATTTTAAAAGCCTTAAGGAGAGAGTTTTGTAAGTTTAAGTTTGGATAAATATGCGTACTCATTATAAAAACCTTGGTGGTTATTTAGCTAAAATCCTACCGCAAGCTGTGAGGTTAATAGCATAAAAAAAGAGTAAAATGATTAAAGAATGATTTTTGGAATATTTTGGTTTTTTGTATGAATAATCAATTATTTGAGTCTAATT
>Ga0065703_1000510_pt1 | contig 20873 bp, 23 predicted proteins | sample SwiRhicommunBV21_FD_59090 | JGI IMG/M metagenome (GOLD analysis project Ga0065703, IMG submission 59090) | Switchgrass rhizosphere microbial communities from Buena Vista Grasslands Wildlife Area, Michigan, USA - BV2.1 v1 | ecosystem: Host-associated > Plants > Roots > Rhizosphere > Soil ...
CTTACACCTTGCGGCGCTGGAACCTAAATCCAGTGCGTCTACCAATTTCGCCACGCCCCCGATGGCTGTGTATATTAGCGATAAGATCTAACAGTGACAAGTGTTTTTTTTCTAAAAAAAACTGACCGTGTAAATTGTATACAGATACTAGATCAATGATTTTTATCAGATTGAAACTGCTTTTAAACAATTCAGCGCTTCAAACGCGTTAGCAAACCTATTTTTTTGTTGTTTTTGCAATAAACCTGAAAGTAATGGATAAAAATTCATAAACTGTATTGGTAATTGAATGGTTAAATTTTGGCAATGCAATACTGCCCAATCATAGTAACTCTCTGCTTCTAAGCGAGTTTGGGTTAACCATTCATACAAAACAATTCCAAGTGCATATAAATCGCTTTGTACACTCTTGCCATGACCTTGATAGAGTTCAGGTGCCATATAACGTGGTGTTGCATCCATCACTGAATCTGAACTCGTCAAAAGTCGGGCTTTCTCAAAATCAATCAAGTAAGATTTTTGCTGAAACTTTCGAAAGTGTTCTCTTTTAATATCTCCATGAATCCAACCTAATCTATGAAGTTCCGCGAGCTTATCTAGTGCGAACCAAATCGTATGGTAAACATCTGTTAAATGATTTTCATTAGGCAACGAACCAAACCACAAATCAGTATCAGGTAAAATTAAAACCTGACCTAAAGAATGGTTTAATTGAGGAATGGTACTAACTTCGATTAATTTATGGGGTAAAAGCCATGCAGGTTTCTTGTGATTAATTTCTTCGTAAAACAATTGTTCATGTATAAAGTCTTGCTCACTTTGAACATACGTTTCAGGCAAGTGATATTTTAACCAGTAGTTTCTAGCATCTACAGAACATGTCCATAGATGCCGTCCTAAAGCTGAACTTCTGGGCTTTGTAACATATGTTAAGTTTTCTATATGAGAAGCAAAATCATGCTTCAGCATAGTACGACTCTGGCTGTTGTTGCTTTTCTTCAAAACGCAAAACTTCTAAGCAATGCTGAATCGTCTTGCCAATACGAGCATGGGTCTCAATCGAAGAAATTTTTGGCCAAGTCGCGCGTTCCCCTTCTCGTTGCAAACGTTTAAACAAATGTGGACGTGGGTTTTGCAAAGTATAGGTATAGTGACTCAAGCCATATTTAGCAATAATATTAACATCGCCATAATAACGCTGCCCCATTACGCCATATCCATGATCGAGTAATCTCCTAATCGGAGAAATAGAACCAAGTCTTTGACGTGTAAAGTCCATAAGTCCCATCGACAGTACTTTGCCTTGACGTCTTAAAATACGTTCGGGCCAACTTAAAACGTCTTTACGAAAGCGATCTGCATCATTTTGCATAAAGGGCACAATATGCGGGTTAACCTGACTGGCGATGGTGTAGTTCAAATTATATAGACGCGCCATTCTTTCTTGCGGAAAATCATTTCTTACACTGCCATCAACCCATTTTGTATTGGCCATATAAGGTGTATGTTCACCGTCATAACGTTTACTGGTTAAACGTACTGGTGGAAATAACACAGGTACAGCACATGAAGCCAACACAGCACTCCATACCAAAACGTTCGGGGTCATAATGGCATTCATAATTCGCGGGTTTTCTGTTGCATCATAGGGTGCAACCGCAACATTAATATTTAAACCAGATTTTTTGAAAGCCTCCTCAAAAGTAAGATCACCTAAATTTTCAACAAGGAATTTTTTCAAATAGTGCACATCGGCAATTCCACCATTTCCCTTAATAAGTTCACGAAGTTTTCTAAAATGAAAAGCATCACTAAAGAATTGTTCTCCATTTAATAAATTTTGAACATCTTCACTGGCAGAAGTTCCAAGCATACCTGTCATAATTGCCCCTGCACTTGAGCCAGACAACACTTTAGGCATTAAATCTTGTTCAATTAAAGCTTTACACACCCCTGTGTGAAAAAGACCTAAAGTCGCTCCACCCGAGAACATAAGAGCCGGTTGTCCATATGCTTTTTCACAATTTTCAAAAAACTCAATTTTTTCTTTGCGTTGGAAAGTAATACATTCACTTGAAGCTATATAGGCCAAGCTTTGGCTAACTTCTTCAATATAATCTTCAATTAACTTTTTTGTCCCCACATGCGTTGCAGCAAAAAGCATAGGGTGACCAATATTTGCAATATCGTAGGTTAGGCCTTCTTTGAGTAGATAAATGAGGTCTAGCGTTCGATGTTGCTGGCGGTATCTTTTCAGTAAGGTATATCGATAAGAAATGAGTTCTGCATCAAAATAAGGTGAACTATTATCGAATTTCCACTCTTGCACCCCTGTTTCTTCATCTAGTTTTAATGCAAAAGACTTCCACTCTTCATAAGATTCAGCCATGTCTAATTGACGTTGTAATTTTTTGATACGGTAAGCCTGATGCGGATTCATATCACTTCGTATTTTTTCAAACATATTTCGTCCTCATCTTCACAGATGATTTTACTGAATAGACATGACCACACTATGCGCGGTCTGAAGATTTCAATCAATTGCAAAACTGATAAACTGTATAGCAACAACTTTTTTGTCAGCCTGTTAATTTCGGTGTTAGTATCCTAGTAAATTACTGTTTAACATGATTGACTTACCATGGCTACCATTGATTTACCAGACAATTTAGTTCAGACATTATCACTTGTATTAAATCAGTTACAGCAGGTCTTACCTGAACCTAAACAAGAGACAGATTTTACTGCACCTGCTTTTAGATGGGAAAATCAGCAACTTAAAGCCATCCATACCCCAAAGAATATTTATTTAGATGACTTAAAAGGCATTGAACGCCAAAAAGAAAAAATCATTCAAAATACTTTGCAATTTTTAAATGGCTTACCAGCAAATGATGTTCTTCTAACTGGCTCACGTGGTACAGGTAAATCATCTATTGTTCGTGCTTTATTGACTGAATATGCCCCTCAAGGGTTACGTTTAATTGAAATTGAACGTGATGACTTGGCAGATTTACCTAAAATTCAAAAACTCATTCAAAATCGACCTGAAAAATACATCGTATATTGCGATGACTTGGCTTTTAATGCTGAAGATGAAAACTATCGTAGTTTAAAAAGTGTATTGGATGGCTCATTACAATCTGGTGCGAGTAATTTTATTATTTATGCGACCAGTAACCGTCGCCATTTGTTACCCGAATTCATGCATGAAAATACACCTGTAACCAAGGTCGATGTTCCTCAATATACTGAACTACACCCTCAAGAAGCGATTGAAGAAAAGATCTCTTTGTCAGATCGTTTTGGTTTGTGGTTATCTTTTTATCCAATGGACCAGAATTTATATTTAGAAATCGTAGAACATTATATTCAAAAGGCAAATATGCCTTTTAATGATGAAGTTCGTGCCGAGAGTTTACGTTGGTGCCAAATGCGTGGTCAGCGCTCTGGCCGTGCTGCTTACCAGTTCTCAAAGCATTGGATTGGTTTAAATGGGTTAAAAAAAGTTGTCTAACAATTAAACGACGAATGTCCCGCAAAGCCTTGGCTTTGGCCTGAAAACAGCTTAGATTTGGCAGTTGTTTTTTCATAACCTAAAACAAAGATAGTCCTATCCTTATTTAGGTTTATATATGAAAAAACAATTGCCAAAAATTTCCATAGGCAGCAAAGTCCTGGGTAAAAGCCTATTGCTCGCGCAAGGCGCCTTGGATCAAGCAGAAAAATACTCAACTCTTCCTTTTACTCAGTCTCATATTATCCAACCTCGAGTTGACGAAAAATATTATAGCTGGACACATTACGGTATCTTTTTTCCCCTTTTACCAGAACCACATCGTTATCTAAACATTATGATTTTATTAGGTACGCCCGGTGCGCTAGCCTTTGATCATGACAACATAATTAATGAAGAACCCAGAAAAACGGCCACGTTCTTTTCAAGTACAGTAGCGCTTGAACAAGCTTTGCTTAAGGCGTATATCATTCCCAAAGATACACAAATTAATAAAGATGGAAGCTTAATAGAATTAGGCAAAGAAATTTCAATCCAAGGAAAATTCCCGCAAGTTCATATCCATGGACATTATGGTGGGCTTGATTTCGACTTTGATATTGATGTTACATCACATGTTTCGTGGTTTATAAAAACACCAATTTATGATCATTTTAGTTTATTAGCAAAATTTAAAGGCTTTTTAAGTTATCAAGCAGAACGCATTGAAAGTGAAGGACTCTGTACGTATGAATATGCACGAGCAGCTGGTCCACATAGTTTCATAAACAAACTTCTTCCTGACGCTTATAAACTGCCGCTTGATTTTTTTACTTATCAAATTATTAATTTAAACGAGACCACTCAACTTCTTCTTACTAAAGCAGATATTGCAGGACAGACGGTAGCTTATAGCCTGCATATTAGATATCTTGATCAGCCAGCTGAAATTTATACAGATGTTAGCTTTGACGTTATTTCTCATCAAGTCGATGACTACATCTCACCGACTGGGGAAAAGATGCGACTTCCGAAATACTTTTCGTGGATTGCTCGAAATGAGAATAAACAAATTATTTTGAATATTCAGGCAGAAATTGACTGCCCATTCCGCTATGGTCATGGGCGTGGTTATGCTAGTGGCTATAAATTTACTGGTAATTACTTCGGCAATGAAGTTCAAGGCCGTGGTTATATCGAATACATTGATATCGAAAACCAAGAAGCTTTTAAATAGGAATACTTTTACTCAGGAATAGTTAATTCCGTCATTGGCCAACGTGGTGTCGTGGTTACAGCCAAACCATCATGTTGTCCTGCTTTTAAACGTTGATAACCCACAAAAGCAATCATTGCACCATTATCAGTACATAAGGCAGGTTCAGCATAGTAAACTTGTGCCTTAATTTTACCCAATGAAGTTTCCAACTGTTCACGTAATCGTAAATTTGCGCTTACGCCACCTGCGATAACTAAACGTTTCAGTCCAGTTTGCTTTAGAGCTTTTACTGATTTTTTTAGCAAGGTGTCTACAATTGCTTCTTGGAATGAAGCTGCAATATCCGCGTCTCGGTTTTCACCATTCAATTTTTTCAATTGCACAGAAACTGCTGTTTTTAAACCACTAAAAGAAAAATCTAAACCTTGGTGAAGCATTGGTCGCGGAAATTCAAACGCTGACGGATTACCACTTAAAGCTAATTTTGCAATATTTGGACCGCCTGGGTATGGCAAGCTCATCATTTTTGCAACTTTATCAAAAGCTTCTCCAGCTGCATCATCAATAGACTCACCCAAGAGTTCATATTGACCAATGCCGTGAGCTGCCATTAATTGTGTATGTCCACCTGAAACTAATAAAGCTACAAATGGAAATTCGGGTGGCTGACTTGAAAGTAGAGGTGCCAACATGTGCCCCTCCATATGATGAACACCAATTGCAGGTTTATTTAAAGAAAAAGCTAAAGTTCTTCCAAATAAAGCCCCTGTCATTAAGGCTCCCATTAAGCCAGGACCACGCGTATAAGCAACTGCATCAATCTCTTGTTTTTTTTATTCCACTTTGTTCAAGCAGTTGATTCATTAAAGGAATTAATTTACGAACATGGTCACGAGAAGCAAGTTCAGGTACTACTCCACCATATTCGGCATGAAGTTTAATCTGGCTATAAAGAACCTGTCCCCGCAAGCCGAGTTCGCTATCATAAAGTGCCAACCCTGTTTCATCACAAGAAGTTTCCAAGCCTAAAACAATCATCAAAACTGCCTTTTATATGAGTCAAAATATTGCAATCGCTATTATAGACTTGTGATATGAGTTGTAAATGAGTAAAATACTGACCTTCACTTGTGATCCGGCACAATAGTGTGCTTGATCTTATCCATAATCTAGAGGATTTTACATGCCACAAGTTAAGTTGAAAGAAGGCGAACCAGTTGACGTAGCTATCCGTCGTTTCAAACGTTCATGCGAAAAAGCTGGTGTTTTAGCTGACGTTCGTAAACGCGAATTCTACGAAAAACCAACTCAAGAACGTAAGCGTAAAAAAGCTGCTGCAGTTAAACGCTACCAAAAGAAATTGGCTCGCGAATCTGTACGTACTACTCGCCTTTACTAATTAATTTGTGATTGACTGCTGAATTATGACTACTTTAAAAAACCAAATTACTGATGCATTAAAAACTTCTATGCGTGCCAAAGATATGGCAACAGTGACGGTTTTGCGTAGTCTACAAGCAGCAATTAAGCAAATCGAAGTCGATGAGCGCATAGAGCTTGGCGACGCTCAGGTTCTTGCGGTCATTGAAAAGCAAATTAAACAACGTAAAGAATCGATCAAAGCCTTTGAAGGTGCTGGTCGTGATGATTTAGCTAGTAAAGAACAAGCCGAAGCTGAGATTTTATCTCAGTTTCTACCAGAAGCTATGACTGAGGAAGAGCTTGATTCTCTCATTGAGCAAACGATTTCTGCTCAAGAAGCAACTAGCATGAAAGATATGGGTAAGGTGATGAATTCTCTACGTCCGATCATAGCCGGGCGTGCCGATCCTTCTATCGTTTCAGCAAAAATTAAAGCTAAATTAGCTTAATTTCCTCTCTTAAATTTTATATTCCTTCAAACCAAAATTTCTTTTAGTTTGTGCATATTTGCATATCTGAAAATTTTAAAAGATATATTTTTAGATTTTCATTCGTCGCTCATCTTGCATTTGTTTTAATCTACTGTCTATTCTAGCCGACATTGCTTGATTATCTTTTGCTAATCGTTGAGCATGCAACATCGATTTAATTGCATTCTCTTCACTCCCCGACCAATATTCAGCTTCTGCGCGATAGCGCAAAACATTAACTGCTCTCAACTTTCCTGCCTTATCCAAATTCGCAGCTTGCTGTAAAAATTGCCAACCTTGTATATCTCTTGGATTTTTATTAATAAATCGTTGAACAAGAGTTTGAACTTGTGCAAATTTTCCTTGACGTAATAGCACTTCAGCCAATTTATAGCTAAAAGCTCTATTTTCAGGCATAGTCATTTGTGTAGAAGCAATTGAAGTATAGGCTTGATCCAGCTTGTTTTGCCCTAGATAAATATCTGTCTGCAATAGCGCAACAAGAGGTTTTCCGCTAGATTTGGCTTGGTCTAAGGTAGACTGTGCCTGTGCATAATCACCTTGTTTTACGTAAAAAGCTGCCAAAGCAATAAGACCAGCAATATTTTTTTGAGAGGCCAAACTCTGTAGTTGATTTTCAGTAGCCTGATTTGAAACCACCATTGTGTACCATTTTAAAATTTCAAAATCGGCATCATATATACGATTTTTGACTTTAGGCATCTGGTTCGCACGAAGTCGAGCTTCACTCATGCGCTCAGTCGTCAATGGATGAGTCAACCAGAAATCTGGTAAAAAACTTACCCGACTCGTCGCACGATGCATTGTCTCAAAATAATCGGCCATACTTTGAGGGTTATAGCCCGCTGCATACATATATTGCATGCCAATACGGTCTGCTTCACGTTCCTGATTTCGACTATATGTTAACTGGCTATCCATTAGTGCAGCCTGTGTTCCCAACATCACTGCTGCCCCAGCATCTCCACCGCCCTGTGCTGCGATTGCCACACCCGCCAAAAGCCCAGCCAAACTTAATAAAGTTTGCCCCTTAAAGGCTTCCTCTGAACGACTAAAATGTCTTTGAGATACGTGTGCAATTTCATGCGCCATAACCCCAGCAATTTCATCAATATTGCGAGCTGAAGCAATAAGGCCAGTATTAAGCGCGAATAAGCCACCAGGAACAGCAAATGCATTGATTTGTGGATCTTTAATTACAACTAGACCAATAGGCTGACCAAGCTGAGTCTCACTCAAAATACTTGAAAATACTTGGAAAAATTGGTCTTCGAGCCAGATATCTTGGAGAACTGGCATTTGTTTATGAACTTCACGGAATACTTTTTCACCAATAAATTTTTCTTTTTGTTGATCAAGCAAACCTATCCCACTTCCAATATTTGGAATTTCCACCTGATTCGCAGATGACCGAGGGTCGAAAGACTGTGCATACGCAGCATTTGCTATAAAAGTCGCACTTAAAATAACTGGCAAAAATCTCAAAAGTTTTTCTCTATTAAAATTAAACCATAAAAAAAGTCTACTGATGTGAACCATAAAAAATGATGTTCAATCAATAGACTTTTACTATATCACTCGAAATCGACTAGTTTTGCAATGAAGTGTTATTCATCACTTATATAAAGTTTGGGTTTACCAGATATCTAGGTGTATTATCCTCTAAAGCTTCAACCAGATTTTTATAGGCAAGATTTGCCATTTTTTTACGGGTTTCAGCAGTAGCCGAACCTACATGAGGTAAAGTGACCACGTTCGGCAATTTAAAAAGTGCTGAATCTTGTAAAGGTTCTTTTTCATATACATCTAAACCAGCAGCAAAGATCTGATTTTGCTGCAAAGCCTCAATCAAAGCTTGCTCATCAACTACCGAACCGCGTGCAATATTAATAAAAATAGCGTGTTTTTGCATAAGCTCAAACTGAGCTTTGCCCATTAAAGCTTTCGATTCGTTATTTAAATCAACTGCGGTTACTACAAAATCGGACTGCTGTAGTAATTGATCCAAACCAAGATACTGTGCGTTTAGTGGCTCAGCTAATTCAGGCTTTTCACGACGATTATGGTAAACAATATTCATGTTAAATCCATAAAAACCACGTCGAGCAATTGCAGCCCCAATATTACCAAGCCCAATAATTCCCAATGTCTTTCCAAAAACATCTAAACCGAATTGCTGAGGCCCTACAGTTCTTTTCCATTCACCTTGCTTTGTCCAATGATCAAGAAAAGGAACTTTTCTAGCAGCGCTTAGTAATAATGTAAAAGCAAGATCAGCTGTTGTTTCTGTTAAAACATGAGGCGTATTTGATAACCAGATTTTTCTTTGATTTAAGTAAGCCAGATCATAATTGTCATAGCCCACCGTTACAGATGAAATAATTTTTAGTTTTTGGGCTGGTGCAAGGTTATTTTCATTGAGTAACCGTCCTGCACCAATCATCCCGTCAGCATCTACAACGTGTTGTCGTATTTGTTCATTAATATCACCCAGTTTTGGGTTAAGAACTACAACATGATAATTCTGTTGTAATCGAGACAAAATTTCTTCATCAATTTGGCTAAATACTACAACTTTTTTCATGTAAATCCCTACTACTCGTTGTTATCTTGCATTAATTTCCATAACCTTTTTTTAAGGAGTGGTTTCTCCAGCATTTCTTTTAAACTTGCTAAATGAATAATATTCGCGTGTTGAATATAAGAACAGTCACCAAGACACAATATCTTTTTCTCTGCTGCAACAGCATCTAAAAAGCCTTGTATATATGAACCAGCACCCCGTTGATCTTGATAAGTCGCTAAAGGGAAAGGCCATTTCAATTCAGCATACTGCCCTATTTTTGCTTTTTGTATGTTGCTCCAAAGCTGTTTTTCTTCTTCACTTAAATTCGTAACATCTAAAAAAATAACACATTTTTCAAGAGAAAAAGCCTGCAACTCAAATGATGCAATCTTAATTATAGGTGCTTGCACTTCATTGTGAGGTGCTATAACGGGCTGAACATCTATTGAAACTGGCGCAACAATTTCAGGTTCAACTTTTGGAATATCTTTGATTTGTGGCTTTGTGGGCTGCTCAAGAACGACTGGTTCTACAGAAGGCAATATAATCGGTTCAGGTTCTTCAACAACATGATCTCTCCAAAGGCTTTGAGCATTATTTTTTTGGCACACCTGTGTCTTAGGAATCCATAAATCAATTCCTAAAGTTGCCAGTATATTTCTTTGCTGCCCAATCATGTTTGAATCAATACCTCTACTCAATCTACATTCTAACGGGCTTCAGTTTTTTTTTCAGTGTTTTATTTCGTTCAGCTGTTTTTATAATCGTAGATGTCTTTTAAATAATCATAACACTATTTCTTTTTTGCATTTGCTCAACAATTTCTTCTGTCTCAAAGCCGAAACGCCAATAAAGCAATTCAAGTACATCCAACTCATCTTGAGTGATAATGCGATCGCTCCACAAGCACATTTCCGCAATCGCTAAAATACTCAGACGGTCACGTAACAATAAACCCGCAATATCATTTAAAATTTCAGCAAGATCTAAAGGCTCATCCGAAATTTCATCATAAATATTCATCTCATCAGGATTGAGCAAAGAACGTAAAATACGATCACGGACTTCTAACTGGTTTGGGCTGTTAATTTGTTGAACATGAAGTAAAGCATCAACCAAGCGAACAATTTGGGGTTTTACTTCTTCAAATGCAGTGGGTAAATGCAGTGGCATCAAATTCAGTTCATATTTAACCCGCTCTAACAAAAGTGCATCCAGTAACCCAATCTCGCCATCTTCTTGAATAATGAGCGCTAGTTTTGTGAGAAATTGCCGCGCAATGCTTGCCGGCATATGTCCAATGTTTTTACAGGCATCATGGAATATCTGAATATGAATACGACCATCTAGATTTAATAAAGCATCGATAATGGCATGGCTAACTGGCGCATCTTTAGGGATGAATTCTCGATATTGACGAATCATCAAAATAGCCACCATTACTTCACGTGACCCTGTAGCCGTTTGTAGCGCACGCTGAATTAGCTCAGGGCGCTTTTTATTGCGACGCACATCACTACTAAGGGGCTTAATCGCATCATTTAGTGCAAAACTAATAGGCGACAACCTTAGTAAAGGCAAGGGCTGTGGAGATGACCATGGAATATAAATTTCTTTCTCAGATTCTTCTAAAAAATGAAATAAGCTAAATAACGGACGGTTACGTAGTTTTTTCAAATTTTCTAATTGCAAATCTTGAAGCAAAGTCGGGTTTAATTCATAAATGCGTTCACGAATACTCGGATGAATATTCATCCAGCTTTGAGGGCTAAGTGAATTTGCAAAACACATATGTGCGATTGATTCGGAATAAGCACTATGAATTTGAGAACCGGAATGATGAACATAAATACGCAATAAAGTCTGGGTATTCGCACTATTTTTTAATAATCGTACTGTTTTTTGGTCATTACGAAACGTGCGGCCACTCAAAGTTAAATACTTAATGAATCGAGTGATCAATACCCCAAGGCTACCCGCCAACCAAATTACCCCACCCACCGCAACAAAGACTGTTTCAAATTTATGTTTATAACCGGGGCTATAGCGTTTAAAACCCTGTTTCGCTAATTTACTACCCCACTGACTAAAGGTTGTTAATCCACTATATAGAATCTTTAATTTAGTGTTTTCAACTGCTTCACCCGATAAAATCTGATTAAACTCATGGCCTAATAAGCCATATAGCTCAAGTTTGTCTAGATTTTGCAGGGCTCCCCACGTCAAAATAATCACAATATCTTTAGGGTGAAAACCTGCTGTGAGTGCATTGACTCCGACCTCATCAGGTAAAACATACAAGGTTGGAACTTTTAGTGAGAAATTCTGCGCCAAATTTTCTGTAATTTTTTAATGCCGCAAGTTCTTCTGGGGTACTTTCTTCTTTCACCAAACGACGTGCTTTAAGTTGTTTCGCTAAAGAATGTCCACCTTTACGCAGGATATAAAGTTCGGTAACTACAGACCAAACCATAATAAAAAGTAATAGTGCGACAAAATAAGGACTTAAAGTGTGCCACCAAATTGGCTGACTATAATCAAAAAAATGAACGAGCAAACCTAAAATTAAATTTAGAATAAAAATAGTAAGCAGCACAGCAACCAAACACATAGTGATGGACCATGCCATATTCTTATTTTCGATTAGATAGTGGCTTACTTCTTTCAATGTAAATAATCCCAATTACATTGTTAGGTTTCATCATAAAAGAAAAAAGCGGGAAACACCCGCTTTTTTCAGCTATTCCTATTCTTCTTTAATGCCTGTTAGATCTACAGAAGCTGCGTCAACATTCACATCAATGTAACCATCTTTTTTCTTTTTAGCAGAATCATTACGCTTCTGCTCCAAATTATTTAGATAAGTACCATCAATATCACCTGTTACATAGATTCCATCAAATACAGAGCAATCAAACTCAGTTAAATCAGGCACTTTGCTAGTACGTACAGCATTTTTCAAGTCTTCCAATTCTTGGAAAACCAAACGATCCGCACCAATAATTTCTTGGATCTCTTCTACGCTGCGTTCTGAAGCAATTAGCTCAGTTTTAGCAGGCATATCAATACCGTAAACGTTTGGATACATAACCTGAGGTGCAGCTGATGCAAAGTATACTTTTTTTGCACCAGAATCACGTGCCATCTGGATGATTTCGTTACAGGTAGTACCACGAACAATTGAGTCATCAACTAATAAAACGTTCTTGCCTTTAAATTCCAACTCAACAGGGTTTAATTTCTGACGTACAGATTTTTTACGCTGTTGCTGACCTGGCATAATGAAGGTACGACCGATATAACGGTTTTTCATAAAACCTTCACGGAACTTAACACCTAGAATATTTGCAAGTTCTAATGCTGAAGTACGGCTCGTATCTGGAATTGGAATAACCACATCAATATCATGGTCCTCACCCCAGTCACGCAAAATTTTATGAGCAAGCTTTTCACCCATTTTTAAACGGGCTTTATAAACTGAAATTCCGTCAATAATGGCATCAGGGCGTGCAAAATAAACATATTCAAAAATACATGGACGGTATTTTGGATTAGCTGCACATTGTCTTGTGAACAATTCACCATCAGCAGTGATAAAAATTGCTTCACCAGGTTCAATGTCACGCTCAATTTTAAAACCAAGCGCTGTAATAGCAACTGATTCAGAAGCGATGATGTATTCCATCTCACCTTGTTCAGTCATGCGTGAACCATAAATGAGTGGGCGGATACCGTTTGGATCGCGGAAACCAACTAAACCATGACCGGTAATCATCGCCACTACGCCATATGCACCTAGACAGCGCTCGTGTACACGAGTAACTGTATGGAAAATATCATCTGGTGTAGGGTTTAAAGTACCATTCTTCTGCAACTCATGCGCGAATACGTTCAAAAGAACTTCTGAGTCCGAATCTGTATTCATATGACGTAAATCTGTTTTAAACAGGTCATCATGAATGTCTTCAGCATTGGTTAAATTACCATTATGTGCAAGCGTAATACCGTAAGGTGAGTTCACATAAAATGGTTGTGCTTCAGCACTGCTAGCAGAACCAGCAGTTGGGTAACGTACATGGCCAATACCATAATTACCAAGTAATGCTCTCATATGACGAGTATGAAAAACATCACGCACCATACCGTTATCCTTACGAAGGAAAAGACGGCCTTCATGGCAGGTTACTATTCCAGCTGCATCTTGCCCACGATGTTGCAACATCGTTAAAGCATCAAACAACATTTGGTTCACTGGCGATTTACCGGCTATACCAACAACTCCACACATAGCAACCTCGCAGACAAGCTAGGAATTAATAAAAAGGATTCTTTGTCGAATGGTCGGATCGGTTTTCTAAATCTTCCGATTCGTCCATTGGTTTTGAAGGTGTGCTTGATGCACTACCTCCAGATGTTATTTGATGAAATGCCTCACTTGCTGCATCTTTAGACAATTCGGTAGCTAAAGGCGCATAAGGCAGTAAAAATTGTATAAGTTTGGACTGTTTCCAGTGTGGTGAACTTTCAACCCAAGGCCCTACGCCCTGCATTGTAATCAACACAACCAACAAGCCTTTTAAAGAACCAAAAGCACCACCCGCTAAACGATTTAATGGCCCCAATTTCAGACTTTTCAAGAGGCCATTTAAAAATGCAGTGACGATCCATGTTAAAACAATGATCATCAGTGCGATAAATGCGAAAGCTGCAATTTTTTGAACAACCGGATCATGACTTAAACCTGACATGGACGGCGCAAGAAGGACAGCATATTTTGCACCCATAATTAATGCAATGATCCATCCTACCAAGTTCGCAAAGGCTTTGATAAATCCTTGTCGCAAACCGTTTAGCCCCCCAATGAGCAAAAGTATCAGAATGATGATATCAATTGTGTTCATATTCACTTAAGTCATGGCTGCAACACATTGTTTTACTAATATAGGACCGGTATAAATCAATCCGCTATAGATCTGTACTAGTGTTGCTCCAGCTTGCTGTTTGGCTACTGCTTGTTCACCCGACAAAATTCCACCCACGCCAATTAACGGGATTTGTCCTTTTAACGTTTGGGCAAATAAACGTAAGCATTCGGTACTTTTTTCAAAAACAGGCGCACCTGATAAGCCACCCGACTCATTACCATAAGGAAGATTTNCTACACCCTCTCTAGATAAAGTCGTATTGGTAACGATTAAACCATCAATTTTAAAATTGCAATAATTGCGCTGCAATAAACTCAACATCTTCTGCTGTTAAATCAGGCGCAACTTTTAAAACTAAAGGAACATAATGGTTATATTGCTCGGCAAGCTCAAGTTGTCTTTCTTTTAAGGTTTGCAATAATTCAGTTAATGCATCACCACTTTGTAAACTTCTTAAGTTCTTAGTATTTGGAGATGAGATATTAACGGTAATATAAGAAGCGTAGTTATAAACTTTCTCAAGGCAAATCAGGTAATCATCAACAGCCTTTTCTACAGGCGTATCTGCATTCTTACCAATATTGATACCTAGAATTCCTTTAAATTTTGAAGCTTTGACATTCTCAACAAGTTTATCAACACCATCATTATTAAAACCCATGCGGTTAATAATGGCTTTCGCTTCAGGAATACGGAACAATCGTGGTTGTGGATTACCCGACTGAGGACGAGGTGTAATTGTTCCAATTTCAATAAAACCGAAACCCAGTCCGGCTAAAGAATCAATATGTGCACCATTCTTATCAAGTCCAGCCGCTAAACCTACCGGATTTGGAAATTCAATTCCCATACAGGTTGTTGGTTTTGATTCTACGCTTTGGCGTAGCAGGCCGAACTTATGTGCTTTATCAAGCATAGATAATGTTAATTCATGGGCACGCTCTGGTGCTAAACTAAACAACATCGGGCGAGCAAGTGAATATAACATACCAATCACAGTCTACTGATTTTAGGTAGGCATATTATAGGCACAGGTAGCACAAAACACCATGCTTAAGAACAGCATATTTTAATATGTTATTGAACCGTCGCTGTTAATTTAATCTGTCCATCACTTGAAACCATTTCCATTTTTTCAATACTTAAGCCCATTTGAGCAAGTTGGGTTAAAAAGTTCGCTAAAATTGCATAATTCTGATGAGTAACAATAATTTGTAACTGCTCACCATTTTGTTGAGAAGTGACTGTTAAGCCTTGTTGCTGAGCTACTCGTTGTATTTTTTCCGATTGGCCTAATTCGAGTTCATTCGCTGGTTTCATGGTAACGGCATTACTCTGCATCCATACCATTAAATCTTTTAAATCATTTAACCGTTTTTGCTGTTGTTCTGCCAAGGAATGCATTTTCCAAAGTGAAGCACCCACAATGGCAACCACAACAAAAATTGTAGTAAAGACCACCATAACCCGCTCACGTACAGTTAAACGATCTAAATATTGAGTGACTTGTTCAATCCACTGGTCAAAGCGGTTTTGCAATTGAGTTATCATTTTCATTATTGTATTTTCACCACCCCAATTGCCCCACCACCATCGGCTTGAACATTACCTAGCTCTGCTTTGAATCCCTGCTGGTTAAGTTGCTGTGTTAAAGCTTGCAAATCATCTGCCGACTTTGCTTTTAATGCCATAGTTAGTGTTGATGCATCATAAGCTAACTGCTGAGCTAAAATTTGTCTTTGCATTAAAATAGGACCAACACGGCTCAATAAAGAAAGTGCTTGTGTATCACCTTGCTTACTCATGCGTAAATGACTTTCAAACTGGCTTTTTATATTTTGCTCATTTACCCGACTAGAAGGGCCAAACCAATATTTATATTGCTCGACCGTCTGTTCGGCGGTTTGATTAGCCACATTTCTTAACTTTATCCAACGCAAAAAATCATAACTAAACTGGACCACTATAATTGCTAAAACAATAGCGGCACACGCTTTCCAATAACCAGAAACCGTGTGCTCTTGTCCTTTAGCTTTAGGCAGAACATTAAAAGGATGCTGTTTGGGTTTATCTAAACCCTGAAATTGATAAATAAATTCAGAATGATGCTCGGCATCTGATGCTGCCACCAAGCTTTCGAGTTGCTCTGTTGTCAAACCACTATATTGATAATGAGTTTCGACTGATTGAAACTCTAAAAATAATGCTAAATCATCTAGCGAATTACCCACCCATTTACTTTCACGCACAAGTAATTTCTGGTCAATATTACACAAAACCACTTGCTGCTCTTGAGGTTCCGGTAAAATTAGAAAGTCTGGCAATAAAGCAACGAGTTTAATAGGCAGCAAAGCCATCGCATGCTGCCATGTTTCCACTGTTGCTTTTGCCACTCCCAATACGGTTAATTGATCAGCATGAAAATGATGCACCACTTTCATATGATCAATAGGCAAAGTTACAAATTCTTCAAGCAAATATTTAACGCCATCTGCCCCTAGTTGCTTGTAATGAGACTTTGCCATGTGCTGCTGGAGTACCTGAGCATGGCGACTAGGGAAAAAGATGACAGCTTCTTTTCCTTGATGTAATTGCAGGTCTTGTATTAATTGATCAAGACTTGCTGCCTGCAACCAGTTTTCTCCGTTAGACCAATGCCATATTCCATTGGTTTCAGGCATCCATAAATACAGCATAATGGGCTAAATGACCTTTTTAATTATATTGTGGGTATAAAACTATTTTTTTGTGTTGATAAACCAGTTGCAATAACAGCCTGATCATAAATTCGAGCTTCGGCAAGTGCAAATGGATTAAAGTTTTCATGTGTCAGTAGTTCAGCAATATGCCCTACCACGTTCATATGACACACGACTACAATTGACTCATAAGGAACCTGAGACAACCACTCAACTGCTTCTTTGGCATTATCATCCGGTTTAATTTTATCGCATAACAGCACAGGAACATCTTTAAAATAAGCTTGAATATGCGCCAATGTCTCTTGAGCACGCAATAAAGGACTAACTACAAAAATATCAGGCTTAACAATATCTTTTAAAAATGTTGCTGTCTGCTCAGCTTGAGCATGCCCACGAGCGGTAAGTGGACGCTTAGTGTCATTACCATTCACTGGAGGAGCGGCTTCCCCATGACGAACCAATGTCAGTTGCATAAATATTCCTTGTTAATAATTCTTGCATTATAACCGTAATTTATGACATTTCTTCTTCAGACTTCATGATGAGGTAAAACAAACTCAACATCACTACGGTGTCCATTTTTCATAAGAGATAAGGCAATATTTAAAGGTGGCGCACCCTCAAAAATAACCTCATATAAAGCATTGGTAATAGGCATATATACGTCGAGCTCTTCTGCTTTACCACGCACCTGAACAATCGTATTAATTCCTTCAGCGGTTTGCCCCAACTCTTTACTCGCTTGGTCAAGTGTTTTACCTGAACCTAAAGCATAACCAATCTGATAATTACGGCTTAAAGGACTATTACAGGTTGCAAATAAATCACCAACGCCAGATAAACCTAAGAACGTTAGCGGATTTGCCCCTTGTTTGACTGCAAAACGGCTCATTTCGGCCAAGGCGCGCGTTAAAATCATACTCTTGGTATTTTCACCAATCTTGTAAGCAGCACCAATTCCCATTGCAACTGCATAAATATTTTTAAGTGCGCCCCCTAGTTCAACACCATGCACATCATCACTACCGAAAACTCGGAATAAGGCACTATGAAGAGCATGCTGCACAGCATAACGAACTAATTCAGAATCACTGGCAATAACAGTACCAGATGGCATACCTGCCATAATCTCCTTAGCGAGATTTGGACCAGATAACACCCCATAAGGAACTTCTGGCAATTCTTCACGAATAATATCGCTCATGAAGCTAAAAGTTTTAGCCTCGACGCCCTTCGTTAGAGAAACAACCGCTTGTGCAGTAATAAAAGGCGCAATTTGTTTTAATACATCACGAAATGAATGACTAGGAATTGCCACCAAAATAATATCTCGATCACACACGGCTTGTTCTAGATCAGACACAGCGCGTAATGATGACTCTAAAACAAAGTCTGGCAAATAACGTTTATTAATATGGGTTTTATTGATTTCTTCTGCTGTTTCGGCATCACGAATCCAGATCATGGTGTCGCAACCATTACGTGCAGCTAAATTGGCCATCGCCGTACCAAAGCTGCCTCCACCTAACACGGTAATACGTAATGCCGTTTTTTTATCGACAGCAACAGGTTCCACTAAATCTGTAAACTTAAATTCAGCCATGCTTTATTATCCTATTTCTTACTTTTGAGGCTCATTAAGCCTGCCAAACTTTTACAAATTCTTTACTTTCAATCTCTGCGCGCGGTGCAATCGCTTTAGCTGCCGTGCCCACATAAATAATACCTGAAATTAAATCATGTGGTTGCAATCCTAAATGCTGCTTTAACCAATTTGATTCAACAACCGCGCCACTACGCCACATGGTGGAAAAGCCTTGAACTTGTAAAGACAATAAAAGGTTCTGTACGGCAGCCCCTGTACTTAAAATCTGTTCAAAATGCGGAACCTTAGGATGGTCTTGCAATTGCGTAAGCGCTAAAATGAGTAAAGGCGCGCGGAAAGGATGTTGCTTAACTCGTTCAAGTTGCGCTGAGTCAGTTTCACCCAAATCAGCCAGTGCTTTTGCTAAAACCTCACCAAATGCAGCACGTTGTTCAGACTCGATAACGATAAAACGTGTTGGTTTAAGTCTATGATGGTCAGGAGCAGTTAAAGCAGCTTGAAAAGCCAACTCTAATTGATCTGCATTTGGTGCAGGCTCAATCAATTGGCCAATAGATTGACGTTGGTGAATATTCTGATGAATTATATGTGTTGCTGAATCCGTCATTAATATTGATCTAACTCAAAAAATTCAAAATAGATTAGCATAATCTACAGATAATCCACCATTGTATCTAGAACATAAAAAACAACGAGCTCATGCTTTGACATATTTTTAAGACAAAACATCAAAACTAATACAACGTCTTCAAAGTCAATTAAGAAAACTTGTGTTCAAATAGTGAGATCTTTTGACGATTAACGATATTAGGTGAAACATGAAAAAAATAATTTTAGCGAGTGCGTTGAGCAGTGTTGTTTTATTACTAGGAGCTTGTGCCACTACCCCTAAAAACACCTTGGCGGTTCAAAAAGAAAATAATCAATTTGAAGTCACAGGCATTGGTAAAACAAATCTAATTGCAAAAAATAATGCGATTACTGCCGCTCAAAAAACTTGTTCAAAAAGCACCAGCCCTGTTGTGGTAGATGAAAAAACAACATACAACGGTGTATTAAAAGATGTAGTAAGCGAGAAAACAGGCCAAATGGTTGAAGCAGCAGCTGGTGTGATTGGCACATTAACTGGTAAAAATGCATCTCTAGCGAAAGATGATGATTATCAAACAACACTTACTTTCTATTGCAAAATTAATTAATCAAAAAAAAATCCCAATCAAATGATTGGGATTTTTTTATTAGCAATAACCCTCTATACGGGTTAATGGCAATTTCTTACCAATTGCTTTTTCAATTTCCGGCAAGTAAAAAGCATCATCTTCTGAAAGAAAACTAATACTTACACCTTGTGACCCAGCACGGCCTGTACGACCAATACGGTGCACATAATCGTCTGACTGCTCAGGTAAGGTATAGTTAACCACATGAGATACGCCATCAACATGAATACCACGGCCAGCAACATCAGTTGCGATCATGATGTTATTTTTACCCTGCTTAAACTGGTCTAACATTTTTAAACGTTTATCTTGAGCAATTTCACCTGAAAGCATCCCGACCCGATATCCATCTCTCTTTAAATGGTCATAAAGACGGCGCACTTGATCACGTCGATTAGCAAAAATCATGACTTTATCGATAGGCTCTTCACGCAAAATATCTTGTAGCAAACGATATTTATCTTGCTTAGCTACTACATAAACACGTTGCTCAACATCGTTATTGGTTTTTTGCTCAGGCTCAATTTCAACAGTGATTGGCTCAAACAACCATTGTCTCGCCAAATTAAGCACATCATAACTAAAAGTAGCCGAGAACATGAGGGTTTGACGCTCTTCCTTACGCGGGGAATAACGCACGATACGTTTTACAGAAGGAATAAAACCCATGTCCAATAAGCGGTCTGCTTCATCAATGACTAAAAATTCAATTTGATCGAGCCAAACTTCTTTTTGTTCTACAAAATCAATTAGACGCCCAGGCGTGGCAACCATGATATCGACAAAATTAGCATCTAGCTGTTTCTTTTGCTTATCAAAATCTACACCACCTAATAGTGTCACGACGTGTAAATCTGAAAATTTTGTGAGTAACTTCGCATCGCTTTCAATTTGCAATGCCAATTCACGAGTAGGCGCCAAAATCAAGGCACGTGGCTCACCACGAAAGCGCTGCTCTTGAATCGGGTTATGTAACAAGTCATTAATTACACTAATCAGGAAAGCAGCAGTTTTACCTGTTCCCGTTTGTGCTCTACCAATTGCATCATGCCCGCCCAACGTATATTTTAAAACCTTTTGCTGAATCGGGGTCATTTGCTTAAACCCTAAAGCATCAATCGCCTTTTTAAGTTGCGGATGTAAATTCAAGGTTTCAAAACCAGATGTCATAAATACGTGCTCTAACAAACAATCTCTCTAATGAGAAGATCATTATAAACAAAAAC
>Ga0065703_1000071_pt1 | contig 20714 bp, 18 predicted proteins | sample SwiRhicommunBV21_FD_59090 | JGI IMG/M metagenome (GOLD analysis project Ga0065703, IMG submission 59090) | Switchgrass rhizosphere microbial communities from Buena Vista Grasslands Wildlife Area, Michigan, USA - BV2.1 v1 | ecosystem: Host-associated > Plants > Roots > Rhizosphere > Soil ...
ACAATCAATTTTTTTTGTTTTTTAAATTCGCATCAGTTGTATAGCCAATTTTAAAATTTAAATTTAACAAATCTTCTTTTCTAAAAACCTTAGGGACAATATTCCAAACATTTTTTCCATTAGTGACAAAGAACAAATTAAATTCTGGGACTTTATTATCATTAGTATCAATTCGATACTCTAAAGAAAATTCATATTTTTTCTTACCAACAATATTATATATACGTGGTTCATTTAATTTTTGATCACAAGCTTGATATATATAAATCTTATTTTTTAAAATCTTAATTGTACTTTCGCTGCAATAACACCCACCTACTTCCAACTCTTTTATAACACTATCTTTATATTTAAATGGTTTTATTAAGTTCCCTTCTAAACTATCAAAGTCTAAGTATAACTTTCTTAAATCCTTAATTTTATAATTATTAAAATCACTTAGACATTTATAATTTTCATTATTTGCTTCTTTCCCATTAAAATTACATTTTAAATTTCTATTTTTTAGCCAAGACCGTTGAGTATCAACAAGATACTTAACTTCATTTTTATTATCACCAATATAGCTTTTTATATCAGAATATGTACTATTCAGATCATGCTCACTATTACTATATATTGTTTTCTCATCTACCCGTTGTGGCTTATAATCTGCAGCATTTGAGCAGGCACATATACTGAAAACGAATACAACGTTTGAAATTTTGGAGAAAATAGTTCTCACTATAATTACCTTTAATAAACATCAACATTAAGACAAGTTGCTATTTTATAAAAAAATTTACAATAATATCATAAATATATTCAAGTTTCTAATTTCTATCTAGCCATAATTTATATACTACATTGGCATAATTACTAAATAAAAGTAAATATTATTACAGCAAGATCTTAATCAAATTAGCATTATCATCTTATAAAAAAATATCGCAAAATTTTTTTAATTTATAATCTTTTTTGTGATTTACATTTTTATTAAGATTATACAATTTTATCTTATAATTTTTCATTAAAAAAATTCATAATTATTAAAACTCATAGGAAATAAATTTACACTTTGATTATTTTGCTTAGCGAAAACATAGCTTGACACTGCTATACCAATAAAAATATTATTAATTTTTTCAAAAGTCAATTAAAAATTTCTCTCTGCACCCCAACTCTGTTGGGGTGCAATCAAAGTATATACTAGTCTAATTTTAAGACCTTTCTTATTTTAAACTTTTCTTTAAAAGTTTACCATTCCTATCTTTATAACTTATTACTCCTGAACTATCAATTGAGTAGTAATCTCCTATTTTTTCCACTTTTAATTCAGGCTTTATTCTTATTAAATAAAATTCAGAACTAGAACTTTCATCCGTATCTATATATTTTTCAGCAATAGAATAAAAGCTATCTTTAAATTGAGGAAGGAATCTAAATGTATCTGCATTTAATGAACTCACTTTTGTGTCATTAAATACATTTATAAAATCAGGAGATATTTTTTCTAATTCAGATAAAGAATAAGCCCGATTATTAGAATTTTCAAGTTGCTTACATTTCTTAATTAAGTTTTTCTCGGTACATTTAGAGAAAAACTCAGACGAAATTGGTAAATTGAGTTTTTTTATCACATTATTAGAACTAAAATTATTATATTTATTTATGTCCTTATCTAATTCAACTCTAGATTTAAAATCAAAACTTCCATTATTATATGTATAACAAGTTTTTACTGAACTATAAGAATTCTGATATTGATTAAAGTTACCATTTAAACAAAATGAATTACTATCAGATGAAAATTCTATAGGTTTGATATTTGGCATCACACTTAATGAGGCTGGGAATGTGAAAACCTTAAAATTTTCTAAATCAATAACTGCAAAATATAAATAGTTTTTTTCTTTAAAATTCATTAAAAATTTGTTTTTATCAAAATTTGATACTTTGTTTTTTAAAATATTATTATAATCTTTTAATCTTTCTTTGGAACAAAAATCCACCTCATCATAATCAATTGAGCAGTCCTTGACATCGATTTTATTGATATCCTTAGCTACAGATGTATTACTTGAGCATCCTAAAACTGATAAAACTACAAGTATTGTTGAGCTAACAGATGCATTTTTCATTTTTTCACCACTTAATCTATTTACCATCTTTATGAAATTTATGAATTTTCTCTAAAATTTCTAAAACCATTTTAGTTGACTCTGGAGAAGAAGAATTTTGTCCAGGTTTCTCATAAAAAGATTTATTTCCATCGGATATCTTCCCATTTTTTAAGGGAAGCCCTTTCGGCACAGCTACCGATGCCCATTCTTGAGCAGCATCATATTGGGCATCTCTTAAATTACCAATACCCTTTCTCACAAATTGAGAAAGCTTTGTTCGTTTACTAATTAGAAATTCTCGAAATACCTGTTCTTGCATATTTGCATCATATACTTCACTGCCCGTAAAATATCCCTGTTTAATACCTTCCTGAAGAGTATAGTAGGTCGTTTGATATTTACCTGTTGCAAACAGACGATTTTTATCATTACCATCTTTTGCTTCTGCATTATCAATAATTTGCTGAATTCTCTTGCTAGTTACAGTGCCTTTCCCAGGGTTTTTAAATGAATAGCCAACTTTATCACCTTTAACATTTTTTGTTCCAGTATTATAAGATTCATAATTACCTTCACCATGAGAGATAACACTACCCAACTGCCTAATCAGATCCTCTAAAGAACTATCATTTAGATTAGGATTTTTATTTGGGGAAATAACTATTCCGGAACATCCCAATATTTTATTAGCTTTCTCATTAGCTTTAAATAAATTTATTAGATAATCTCCATTTAACCCATCTTTACTAGTGCTAAATAACTTGTCAATTTTATATATTTTATTAAATTCACGAACATCTAAATGGACCCACGTTGTTGCTCCATCTGAAATACGCTCTAAACCAAATTTATTTGATGACCATCCTAGACTAGTATTTAAGTACTTCCCAAACCATTTTATTCTTACTTGATTCTCGAGTTCATCCATACTAACCTTTTGATTATTCTTATTATGAACTACAATATCTAAAGCACACCCCATATGATTAGTCGTTGGGCGTCTATTTTTCCAATTATTATCAATACAACGATATCCTGAAGAAATCTTTACAATTTTATATCCTGCTGGGTTAGGCATTTTTTTAAAATAAAATAGCATTGCCTTAAATGCCCAAATCAAACTTCTATGCATGCCATTATATTCTTTCGCCTCCCGAGAGACATTAATGTATTGTTTCGTAGTTTTGTTATACATTTCAAATTCGAAGTTACCACTTCTACTACGACCAAAACCCGAACATTTCCCACAAGGGCATTTCATTGAATCAAAGAAAGAAGCTATGCCATATTCATCTCTGAATCTATCTAAAGCAGCTAAAACAGAACCACAGATCTTCCCAGTGTCTGGAACCCCCATATAATCCCGTTGGAATTGTTTAATACATGTTGCAGTCAGCTCTGTAAATTCATCTGTTGGTAATGCTCCCCCAAAACCTGCTAAGCGAATATTAACTTCTCTTATTAACTCACTTTTACCACTGGAAATACATTGAGGATTGGTTTTACAAATATTTGTAGTATTTGCTTTAGGAGTACCTCCATCTTGACTACGATCATCAACAGTCAAAATTTTAGAAGCTGAACTTGTCGCTTCATTCAGTGCTTTTTTAGTATCTTCATAAAGTTGATGTACTTTTTCTTGAAGCACATTTTCTTGTTTTGTTTGAGAAGTAGGATTAGCTGGTCTTTTTGCTGCTGGGGCTGGAGTAGTTTTTGTACTACTAGGAGCAGGTTTATTTGTAGATTGAGCTGAGTGCTTATGTTTAGGTTTATCTTGGTGTGAATGATTTCCAGAAGCAGGAATATGAACTGGCAGTTTAATTACTTGGCCAATACTGATCTGATTTGGATCGTCTATTTTATTTAAACGCTCTAGTGCACGAACGGTCGTATGATTTTTTTGTGCTATTTCAAAAAGCGTATCACCCTTTTTAACAATATATGTTTTTCTTTTATATTGCCCATTATTACCTTGATTTGTTAATGTTTTTAAATCTAAAAGTACTTTGGGACTTGTAATTTTTACGACCATTCGGTCTTTAGACATTACAAAACTTTGTACTTTAATCATTGAACCTTTAAACATACTTTTAATATATACATCTAAAGCAGTTCCTTTATCTCGGCTGATTTCAACAATACATCCAGATGAGTTTGTTGTTCCCGCAGCGATAACTTGCCCAGTCCTCTGATTTTTTACTTCATATTGTGCTTTTGAAATTGGGCTACCAAATAAATCTAAGATTTGTATTGTAACTAATGATTTTTTATTCATTTTCAGCCCCTATCTTCAACATTATTATCAAGACCTACGTTATTACCATTAACGTTCTGATCCTCCAAAGAGTCATCTTCATCAAAACTATCAATTAACAGTCCCCATTCATCATCAGAACCAATTAAAACTTGAACATTTTTTGGATCAGCAGTACTGATTTTTCCTGTACGGCCATGTTCATCTACAGCTCCTGAAGTAAATGAATTTGTCTCTGGAATGAATGCCTTATAGCTAAGCTTACTAAAGTCACTTTCCCAAAATAGATCATAGATATCTAAACGGTTACTAAAACTTGGTGTATTAGGCAATTCAGGAACCTCATAAGAAACCTTGGCTCCACTCGTAAACAAATGCTGTCCAGCTTTACTTTCAAACTTACCGCCTGTTGTTGAAAATACGCCATCCGCATTAATTTTGAGCTGAGATCCACCCGCTGTTAATACAATTTCTTTTGGGCTCGTAAGCTCGATTTTTTCTTCCGTAGAAATGAGCTTAATGACCTTCTTGGCAATTGCTTCAATGGCATCGTCTTGCGCTTGTAATTCGAGCTTTCCTTTTGCTGCATAAGCGCGAAAACCCTTTTGTGCAGCAAACAGACTAATTTTGTCTTGTGCATGCCCAATAATATTTTTCTGTGCGCTTAAATTAATTGAACCACTAGCACTTTCGGCAATATCTTGCGAAGCTTGCAGAATAATATTTTCAGGTGTTGTTAGAGCAATACCATTTGGCGATGCTAATAACATAAGGGCTTGTCTAAAGATTTTGCCTTGTTCTTGCTGTTTCGCATCCGAGCTACTTTCTAAACCTTGGGTATAACCCTCCATAAAGCCTTGTAAAGAACCCAATGCTTTAGAAGGTGTCACTTCCAATTTGCTACCTTTACTAAAAGTTCCGCATACACTCATCAAATCAAAGTCTTTAGTCTCCACATTCCCTAAGACTTTTCCGACCTCTTTAATACTTTCAAATGGATTTTTATGAATCCGATCTTTAATGCTGGCAAGTTTTCCTTTAACGATGTCAGCGCCATGTTCTTCAATATTTTCAATGAACGCTTTTAAATTCTCTACCGCATCTTTAGCATCGGTAAAGAAAGCATTAAATTCGTCTACAACACCTTTTGCATCGCCACCTAGTGCACCCATGTCTTGAATAAAGCCACCGCAGTCTTTTAATGCGTGAATAGGGTCGTTATTAATGCCTTCCTTAAATAGGTTTACCGTACTATTTAATGCCTGCCCTGTGGTTTTTAGCTCAAGTGACTGGATGAATTTGGGTAACCGGTTAATTACATTCAAAGCATCAGTTTGCTGCTTTGCTGCAACTTCACTGAGCATTTTCATGCTTTCATAGCCTTGTGAAAGTAAGGATTGTGCTTGTGCAGCCTCTAAATGATCTGCAATCGCCTGCTCTTGTGCATAGGTACTAATGAGCATGCCTTTGCCCGCACGCACAGCCCCCCAAGCGTCTGTTCTAAGCTCAAAGCCTTCACCACGACCTTGACTAGTGGATTGTTCTTTAGGATGGCTTAAATTACCTAAATTCAGCTGTGTTGCTGCATGGCTACTTTGTAGTTGGGTACTGATTTGCCCTGTTGTGTCATCAAATCGTAATTGGTTAAACCCACTGCCACTAACTTCCTGACTACGAATACCGCTGAGTTTTTTAGTATCAGGAAGCTGTCCTTTCACATCAAACTTGGTTGGTGAACGCTGCGCTTCATGGATTCGTCCCGTCACAAATGGACGATCGATATTGCCATCAAAGAAGTCAATGACCACTACTTCACCAATACGCGGTAAGAAGCGTGCTCCATAGCCTTCACCCGCCCACGGAGTCAGTACATCGACCCAAGCCGAGTCGGTATCGTTGTCATTGCTACCTGCACCACCATCATGGCCATGATCATCACTACGGGTAAACAGAAAACGTACCTTAATACGCCCCCATTCATCGACATGAATGGTTTCTCCCTCTGGCCCCACGACTTTCGCTCTTTGTGGGTAGGCAATCGGACGATGCTGTTCTGGATTATATTCAGGTGTCGTTTTGATTTGACGGCGAATTAAAGTCAGCTCATTACCTTGACGCTCAATATCGTCATAACCATGTTTATCCCAACGACTTTGGGTTAGTAACTGACTAACTTGCTGATGTAAGTCTTTAGGTAAATTGTTTTGGTTGTAGAAGTTTTTAGCGATAATCAGGAACTCTTGATCAACCCCTTCATGTTGATCAACTTCAGGATGCTCTCGGAGATTAAACCAATAGCCGACTTGGCTATCTCGAACACTGCTATAAGCTTTGAAGTATTTAGCCTGACTGGCATACATGTCATTAAACTGCTGATTCAGTTTCTCTAGTTGATTACTAGTTGAAGCAGTAGCCTGATCCTCACCTTTTAAATCTTGCATCCAAGCAGGACTCATGTGCCATGCTTGCTCAAGGCTTAAACTCGCTGAATCAAAGTTATCTGAATGTGTATGGGTCGTGATGACGGAACCAGCACCTTCTTCTTGTGCTAAGGCATCGGGCTGCCAGCGTTGCACATGTACAGCAGTCGGTTGCAGACTTCGCACCGCAACAAACCCTGTAATACTATCTTGATATTCTGTCGCGCTACTTCGGTGATAGCGAATGCTACGGCGTGCTAAAGCTTGGTACTGGTTATTATCATCAATTAATCTAAGCTTTTGGGCTTGTACTGGAGCAGTAAAATGAGGAACAAAAAGCTCTGATTCATCAACTAACCAACTCACGCCTTCACTTCGCCATAAACGCGTAAGAAAGTCATAGTCGGATTCATTATGCTGCATGATAAATGGGCGAGTATCATAACTCTGGCTTAACCCACTCAGGTCTAGACTTAAACTTGTCGCAAAAAGTGGACTTTTTTCTTGCCACTCTTTGAATAGAACTTCGGTAATTTCTACAATACTTTTATTCATAAAAACACGACTATTACGGCGTTTATGCCATAAATTTGTCGCGTCTTTTAAGGTCAATTTATAAAGCGTTAAAGCGCCATCACTTTGGCCATAGCTGGCTTCAGTCACAATTCCTGTAGTTCGAAATAATTGTCCAGAATCTGTAACCTGATCAACAGCCACCTGAACGCCTATAAGCTGCTTCAATGCAATTTGGGCACTCGTCGAAAGGCAAATTAACTCAGCCTGAATTCCCCCATTTAGCTGATGTTGGCCTTCTATACGTTGTAAAAAAACTTGGTGATTGAGCAATTCATTAGAAAATTGCACGTGGATCGCACGTTTCTGTGCGCTTAATCCTATTTTTTCCAAAACATTAAAGATATTAAAAAACATTTTTTATAATCATAAGGATATAAAACGGCTGCACTTTATAAAAAACAGAACTATCTGTCTACAATATTATGCTTTTTTTCAATTCATTTTTTTATATTTTGATTAATTTTAAAACAATAAAAAAGCCCAACTTCATGTTGGGCTTTTTTTAATCTATTTAAACTCTTTTTTTAGCAGTCTTAAACACTGGATAGAAGCGGAACAATTGCCATAAACATACGAGTAATAGCAAAATGAAATAGACCAATGACCAAACTGGTAAAGATTGGCCTAAAAAGGTCCAGTCAATCGCTGCACATTCACCTGAACCCGACAGGACTTCCTGTAAAACTGTTTTCATTGGTAAGGCATCAACTAAATAGTTTAAGCCCGGACCACAGCTTGGTACTTGATCAGGTGGTAAATGTTGTAGCCAGACATGACGCCCTGCTACACCCACTGACCATAAAATTGCGATGCCAGCCAAAAATGCGTAAAAGCGTTTAACTGCATTGGAAACGGGGTTATGCAAAAATGCAATCAGTGCCACAAGGCCCATTGCCATTAAGCCAACACGTTGAAAAATACAGAGCGGACATGGCTCCAAACCTTTTACATGTTCCAGATACAACGCAAAAGACATGCCGACAATACTTGCTAAAACAAGTAGTCCACTCACCAAACGGTAACTTAATCGCATGTAAAACCTCATTTTATTATCGATATTGTTCAAGATATTGGTCAAAACTGACCTGAGTATCTTGCTCAAGTTGTTCTTGCTGCTGTAAAGATTGTGCAGCCAATTGCTCAAAATGTTTCAAGGTTTCCACACTAAGCTCATGCTCCTCATAACTTTCAGCATGTAACTGGGCCATGTGGCTACCAAAACTCCAAGTTCCACCATGCTTTAACGTATCGTCAATCACATGGGCTGACAAAGTTTCATCAACTTCATCAATTCGTGCTTGCATGATCGCTAATGCAGAACCATACAGCTTTGTTCCATAGGTCTGATCGAGTAACTGCGCACAACCTTGCATTTGAGCAATATACAAACGTGCCCAATCTTCGATGTGATAAGAACCGTTTAAATCTGTAATGGTTGCATTCGGCGCTCGGCCACGATTCACCACTTCGGTCTGGTTCTTTTCAATCAAATCTTGCTCAGGGCCTAACAGCTCTGGGCTATCACTTAACAAGCAATAAAGTGCTAACACTTCAAGGAAGCCAGCTGTCGTTTCATCAACGCCAATTGACGAATATGGGTTTACATCAACAGCACGTAGTTCAACATAACCCACTCCTCGATTTTTCAAGGCTTGAGATGGCGTTTCACCCGCTTGAGGCACCTGTTTTGGACGTACGAGACTGTAATATTCATTCTCGATCTGCAAAACATGATCATTAATTTGCAACGGCTCACCAGCGGCATCATTTAACCCTAAACGGCTAAATGGTGGGTAAGGAGAATGAACGGCTTTTTGTAAACCATCCAAATAACCAGTTAAATTGTTATAATGAATACCTAAGCTTTTTTGGGCTGAGTTTTGATAGCCCAATCGTCCCATACGTAAAGCTGTAGCATACGGTAAATAGTATGAACCTTTGATTAAAGGCAACAACTGATGTTTATGTCCGGTCAAGAAACAACGACATACCGTTGGGCTCGCACCGACCAAAAACATCACCAGTGGCGTTAAACGGATAAAATTACGAATAAGACCAAAATAACGATGGCTACGATAATCCTGCAAACTTAATGATTTTAATTGTTCATCAGTTTCGTGAGCTTGCAACTCAGCAAAAAGCGTATCTGGAAAAGATAAATTGTAATGCACACCTGAGATCGTCTGCATACGACGACCATAACGAATTCCTAACCCACGACGGTATAGTGTTTTAAAGCGACCAATATTAGAAGTGCCATATTGCGCTAGACGAATTCGTTCTTCATTGTCATCTAACATACATGGCATAGACAGCGGCCAGAGTTTTTCACCATTTTCTAAATGACGATGCACAACCGCATGGATATCGGTGAGCTCATGTAAAGCTTCACCAATGGTTGGCTTAGGTGAAGTAATAAACTCCATCAATGCTTCTGAATAATCAGTCGTGATTTGCGGATGTGTTAAAGCCGAACCTAATGCTTTTGGATGTAACTCTTGCGATAAGAACCCATTACTTTGCATACGTAGGCTTTCACGCTCTATTCCACGTAACATGCCTTGTAGTAGCGACGAATCCACCCAAGCAGGAATAACTGATTGAGATGGTGTAGTGGGTTGACTCATGCATTTGCTCGCTTATTAAAGATCACTATATACAAAATCGTGAGATGATACGGTTACTTATATAATCACATCATTCCAGTTTGGCAATTTTTATCACAATCTTGTTATTTAAGACACGAAAGAATTGTGATTTTATTGAAGAATAATTGCTAAAGAGTTGTCAATATCATGAACGATCAAGACATTTTAAACTTCTGGTTTTCACCTGAACACCGTTCACTTTGGTTTGCAAAAAGTGATGATTTTGACAAAAAAATTCGTGAAAATTTTTCTGACGTTCATCGACAGGCAACTCAAGCAGAACTCTGGTCTTGGCGAAAAACGGCTGAAGGCCGTCTGGCAGAGATTATTGTACTAGACCAGTTTTCTCGCAACATTTATCGTGATCAACCACAATCTTTTGCTTACGACAGCCTTGCTTTAGCTTTAGCACAAGAAGCAATTAGCTTGCAATTAGATGCACAGCTTAATCCAGAGCAACGCTCTTTTTTATATATGCCGTTTATGCATAGTGAATCAAAATTGATCCATGAGTTTGCCTTGAAACTATTTCAACGCCTCGGCAATGAAATTAACTTAAGCTTTGAGAAAAAGCATAAAGTGATTATCGATCGCTTTGGTCGTTATCCTCATCGCAATGCGATTCTTGGACGTGCCTCCACTCCAGAGGAAACTGAATTTTTATTAGAACCAAACAGTAGTTTTTAAAACTTCTTAATTTTTAACGCTGAGTCATCTATTTTTTAAAATGCTCAGCTGGGAGTTCATCATGAAATATCTCTCTCTTTGTTTAGCCTTAGGCACTGCCTTAACTTTAACTGCTTGTGCAACAACGCCAAGTAAACCAAGAACCTTTGATCAGCTTGGTCAGTTTTCAGCATATCCCTTAAATGCCCAAACTTTTCGGATTAGTTTTCAAGCTGACCCGAATATGAGCTATGGCGCAGCTGAAGAAATCACTTTGGTAAAATCAGCACAAACGACAGTACAAAAAGGCTTCCGCTTTTTTAAAGTGCAAAATGATCCAAGTAATCAGAGTCAGAAACCGCCACGTCAAGCTGTGGTTTATCCATCAGCTCCAAGTTTTTACCCATATGGTTATGGTCGTCGTTACCCTGGTTTCTGGCATGATCCGTTCTATGATTACCCACAAGTGGTCAATATCGATCCTGTTCAAGTGTCGTATACTATTGAATGTTATCGGGATCAGAAGCAGGCTCCTCAGGATGCTTTTGATGCAACCTTGATCTTGAAATCAATCGGACAAAAATATGGATTGAGTCCGACAGGAGAGCTGTTGCCCCCGCCTGAGCCTCCAGTAAAACAAAAATGAATAGGATAAATTTATGAACATGGCAGAAGAAGTCCACCACGTGCCCAGTCTTAAACGTAGCAAATATTTTGCCACTCTAGCGCTTATTATTGTCGTTGTGCTGTGGGTTGCACTGATGGTAGCCGACCGTTTTCTGCCAGAGTACACAGGTTTTATTCATATTTTGATGTTAGGGGCTGAAGCTGGCGTGGTAGGTGGTTTAGCCGACTGGTACGCGATTACAGTTCTATTTCGGAACCCATTTGGTAAGTTACCGATTCCTAAATTTTTAAGGGACCACACCGAGATTATTCCACGTAACAAAGCACGCATTGCCGAGTCAATGGGCCGTTTTGTACAGGAAAATTTTCTTTCGCCTCAAGTGGTAGAACGAAGCTTAGAAAAAACTGACTTAAGCCTCGCAATTGGTCAATGGCTAGCAAGTCCACAAAACAATACGCAAGTGGTCCAGCTCATTCAGCAAACCGTTCCGAAAATTTTTGAGTTTGTTAGCCAAGATCAAATTGCCAATTTTGTGCAAAACAATAGTGTGCAGTGGGTGCGTAATACCGAAGTCAATAAACTCGCAAGTGAAATGCTTCGCGCGGTATTGGAAAATGACTTCCACCAAGACGTTTTACAGCGTGGACTCGATATCGCCCATGAGTGGGTGGTACAAAACCCAGATAAAACCCGTGAATTGACCCGAAAAATGTTTAAAGCACTGGGTGTCTGGTCACTTGCAAAAGGCGCAAGCTGGATTGGTATTGATGTTCAACAACGCACCATCGACTCACTCGTTGAAAAAGTAGAATCGATGCTGGCAGACCATGAACACCCATGGCGACAGGAAATTGAAACCATTGCCCACTCGCTCATGCTAGAGCTGGCAAAACCAGACAGTGCTGCCAGCCAACGCCTCAACAGCGGTAAAGATGCTCTTTTAGACAGTCCGCAAGTCCTAAATTTCATCAGTGGTGCCGTCACCATTTTGTGTGATGCCATTAAAGAAGATTTAATGAAAAAAGACTCAGGTATTGCAATGAACCTTCGGGCTGCTATTCAGCAACTGGGTGAAAACCTTGTTCAAAATGCCAAAGTACGTGAAGTGTTGAACAAAGAAATGACAGGCCTTGCGCTGACTTTTACAGATCAATATAGCCATAAAATCATCCGTTATGTCAGCGAGCGCATTCATGAATGGGATTCGCGCGAAATGATTGGGAAAATTGAAAACGAAGTCGGTGGCGACTTACATATGATCCGTGTGAACGGCGTTGTAGTCGGGGCATTTATTGGTTTAACACTCGGTGTAATTCGGGCAGTGATTGAATCAATTTTATAACTTTAAATATTTTTATAAGAGAACAATATGCTACAGCTTCAGTCAAAATTGGCCACTCAAGGCGTGACGATTTTTAGCACCATGACGGCAATGGCACATCGACTAGGTGCACTCAACCTGTCACAAGGTTTTCCAGATTTTCCGGCTCCACCAGCCTTACTGGAAGCCTTATCTCAGGCGACTTTGGCTGGGCATAATCAATACCCACCTGGCGATGGTATTCTCGGTTTACGTGAACAGCTTGCTTTACAATTTCAGCAACGTGACCAACTTCAACTAGATCCTGTAACGCAAATCACGATTACTCCCGGCGCAACCATTGCAATTTTTTGTGCCATACAGGCATGCATTAATGCGGGCGATGAAGTCATTATTTTTGACCCAAGTTACGACAGTTATGGCCCTTCCGTGCAGTTAGCTGGTGGTAAAGCCATCCACATCGCTCTTGAAGCTCCAGACTTTAAGGTGAACTGGCAACAACTTAAAGATTTGATTAATGATAAAACTCGAATGATTGTGGTGAATACTCCCCATAATCCAACAGGTACAATCTGGGATAAACAGGACTGGTTAGAACTCATTGCACTGATTCAAGATAAAAACATTGTGATTTTATCTGATGAGGTCTATGAACACTTGGTCTTTGATGGTCAACAACACTTCAGCGCATTGCATTTTCCAGAGCTCAGAGAGCGTAGCTTTGTGATTGGTTCTTTTGGAAAAACCTTTCATGTCACAGGCTGGAAAACAGGCTACTGTGTCGCTTCACCTGAGTTAATGCGTTTATTCCGCCAAATTTACCAATATGCGAATTTCTGTGGCACGACACCTTGTCAGATTGCTCTAGCGCAATATATGGAGCAACATCCAGAACATATTCAAGAGCTGCCACAGTTCTACCAAACTAAGCGAGATCATTTTAATCAGGTGATTCACCATAGCCGTTTCTTGCTAAAACCGTCTCAAGGTACTTATTTCCAAAATCTCGATTACAGTCAAATTAGACCCGACTTAAACGATGTTGAAATGTGCCAGTTTCTAGCAGAACAACATAAGATTGTGGCTATTCCTGTTTCGGTTTTCTACAAGCAAGCGCCAGAGTCTTTACGTTTGATTCGTTTCTGCTTTGCTAAAAATGATGAGACATTGCAAAAAGCAGGAGAAATTCTGAATCAATGTTAATAAATTTAGCCACTTAGCATAGTAAAAACACTACAAGCGATTTGCTCTAACTATGCTAAGTTGGATATCTGCCCCGCTCATCAAAGAGATGGGCGATGGAGAATGCATGCCACCAAGACAGTCTTTAATTCATCAGCAAAATCTATGGAAAACATTTTTTGTTTTCTTGCTACCACTGATTGCAACCAATATTTTGCAGAACTTGTCCGGAACGATTAACACCATCTTTGTTGGTCAAATGATGGGGGTAGATGCAATTGCTGCCGTCTCTGTTTTTTTCCCTATTTTATTTTTGCTACTCGCTTTTATTATCGGGATTTCAACAGGTACGACTGTTTTAGTAGGGCAAGCATGGGGCGCGCAAAATATAGAGAAAGTCCAAAGTGTGGTGGGTTCCACCCTCTTTATGACACTGATTGGTGGAGTAATTACCGCGATTATTGGTGTATTTTTTGCCCATGATATTTTAGAGCTTTTAGGCACCGATCCAAAAGTAATGCATCTTGCTTTGCCTTATGTGCAATGGATGCTGGCGGGTAGCCCACTTCTGTTTGTTTATATTATTTATACCTCAATTTTACGTGGTGTAGGCGACAGTACTACACCTTTACTTGCATTGGCTTTAACCAGTGTAATTGGCTTAGTGATTACCCCTATCCTGCTTAAAGGTTATTTTGGCTTACCAGCTCTGGGAATTATCGCTCCCGCAATTGCCACCATTACAGGATATGTGGCTATCTTAATTTTTCTGGCGATTTATCTAAATAAGAAAAATCATCCACTTCGGCCGAATCGTCAGCTTCTGCAACATATCCGTCATAATCCAGAACTGAGCAAAATCATTTTGCGCTTAGGCGTCCCAACCGGCATTCAAATGATTACCACCTCAATGGCTGGCTTGGTTATTGTTGGGTTGGTTAACCATTATGGTTCACATGCTACAGCAGCATATGGTGCGGTAAATCAGGTGCTCAATTACATTCAGTTCCCTGCAATCTCTATTTCAATTGCGGCTTCAATTTTTTGCAGCCCAAGCAATTGGTGCAGGTAAATCTGACTTGTTATCTCGTGTGACTCGTACTGCCTTAGGCATGAACTTTTTATTTACGGGTACCTTAATTGCACTTGGCTATCTATTTTCAAAATATTTAATGGCTTTATTCATTACCGACCCAACCGTGGTGGTATTGGGCCAGCAACTTTTATTTATTGTGCTTTGGGCAATTTTATTCTTTGGTGCGGGTGCCATTTTTGCATCTATCATGCGTGCTAGTGGAACTGTGACTGTCCCGATGCTCATTAATATTTCTGCTATTTTGTTTATTGAGATTCCATGTGCTTACTGGTTTAGCTCAATGTGGGGGCTTAAAGGGATTTGGGTTGCCTATGCCTTGGCATTTGTCAGTTTATGTATTATTCAAGGGCTCTATTACCAATTCATCTGGAAGAAAAAGAAGATCAAAGTTCTTATTTAGAACCAATCAATTCTTATAAAAAAAGCCATCAATTGATGGCTTTTTTGACTTTAAAATTATTTCATTAACTTGGTCACAATGGTAGAAGCACGTTGATATCCTGTCGGGAATAAACGCTGGAATGCATCAAGAATTTTTGCATCGCTACCAATCAATAAACGACGTTTATCTTTTAAGACTGCTTGTAAAATTTGACGAGCCGCCTCTTCAGGTGGAGTACGTAATAACTTGTCAAAATTTTGAATCGATTTAGTCGGGTCCATACCCAAACTATTCAAGCTATCACTCATTTTTGCAGATTTAGCAATATTGGTGCGGATTCCACCTGGATGCACGCACAAAGAGCTTACGCCACTTTTTTCAATATCTAACTCTTGACGCAATGACTCGGTAAAACCACGCACAGCAAATTTAGTCGCGTTATAACCAGATTGAGTTGGTTGAGCTGTTAAACCAAATAGGCTTGAAATATTAATAATATGGCCATCTTGCGTTTGCTTAATGAACGGTAAGAACTCTTTCGTTCCATACACCACACCCCAGAAGTTAATCCCAACGATCCACTCTAAATCTTCGTAGGTCGCACCTTCAACAGTTGAACCCAAAGCGACGCCAGCATTGTTAAAAATCAGGTTAACAGAGCCATGATCTTGAACTGTTTCTTGTGCCCATTGCTTTACTGCTTCACGGTCAGAAACATCAAGCTTTTTGGTCGTCACAGTAATCGTGCTATAGGGTTTTAAAAGCTCAACGGTTTGCTGTAATCCCTTCTCATTAATATCACTCAACGAAAGATGGCAGCCCTGTTTTGCCAAAAGAATTGCGAGTTGTTGCCCAATGCCAGAACCTGCGCCCGTAATTGCAGCGACTTTGTTTTTAAAATTTTTCATTGTCCATCCTTTGTTTTTCGATATTTGCACAATCGGTTCATTGCATGTGCAGCTTAGACATCTTTAATATAATTTTGACAATATCCATTGTCAATATAGTACACTGTAATTTCAGATAGAATGGCACAATTCTGCTGAGGGCTTTATCATAGTAAGCATATTTGGCCAAAACCTATAAATTAGGAAACCATTCATTAGGACACGACTTATTTATGGCGACAAACGACTCAACCAGTAAAAAGAAAACAAAAACTGTGAGTAAAGAACGTCAGTTCAAAGGGTTATCTCTATCTGAACGTAAAGAGGCACGCCGAGAAAAACTGATTGAAGCTGGCATTGCGACTTATGGAACGCTCGGTTTTTTTTTCCGTGACGGTTAAGGATGTCTGCCAAGAGGCAAAACTCACAGAACGCTATTTCTATGAATCATTTAAGAAGAGTGAAGATTTATTTCAAACCATCTTTTTAAAAATGATTGAAGAATTGCAACAAAACCTGATGCAAGCCGTCATTAAAGCGACACCAGATCCAGAAAAAATGGTCGATGCTGGTTTAAGGGCACTGCTGACGACATTAAAAGACGACCCAAGATTAGCTCGCATTGTCTATGTTGACGCAGTTCTGGTACAAGAATTACATAATCAGGCCACCATTCAAGAAACACTTGCACAGTTTGATCGAATGATTCAAGCCTTTGTTATGTTGACGATGCCGCAAATCCAACACAACGAAAATGAGCTCTCTTTAATCGCGACAGGCTTAAATGGATATGTCACTCAAATTGCAATTCGATGGGTCATGGGAGGCTTTGAGCAGTCTCTTGAACAGGTTTTAACCGCATGCCGTATTGTTTTCTTATCTTTATTGGCCAAGGTTTCAAAATAATATTAAAGTTTTTTGACACTCTAAAATGTGCAAAATCAGTTAAGCTTTAAAGGTGATAACTTATTGAATGATTTTAAGAATATTTAAGCTTCCATGTCATCATTCGGTCACACCTTTGCCTTACTTTTGTCACAAATTATTGCTAAATTCAATTTTATAGACTTTTCTGCAATGAAATTGTCATAATTAATCTTTGTAATAAGCCTGTCATAACTACAAAACGGTTCACCGTTAAATCTATAGGATATTGCGCTGTGAAAGATGACTATATTTTAATTGTCGATGATGAGCTTCCTATTCGTGAAATGATCCATACTTCTTTGGACATGGCAGGCTTTCAATGTTTGCAGGCAGAAGATGCCAAACAGGCTCATCAAATTATCGTCGACCAACGTCCGGCGCTTATCTTGCTCGATTGGATGTTACCTGGAGGCGTAAGTGGTGTCGATTTATGTCGCCGCTTAAAACGTGATGAGAACTTAGCAGAAATTCCAGTAATTATGCTTACCGCTCGCGGAGAAGAAGACCACAAAGTACAAGGTCTTGATGCTGGCGCAGATGATTACATGACGAAGCCTTTCTCAACACGTGAACTGGTTTCACGTATTAAAGCGGTTCTGCGTCGTGCAAATGCATTAAGTGGCGAAAAAATGATTGACGCCAATGGTTTAATTCTTGATCCTGTAAGCCAACGTGTCAGCTTTGGCGACAGCATTTTAGATATGGGCCCAACTGAATATCGCTTACTTGCGTTTTTTATGACCCATCCAGAGCGTGCATATACACGTGCCCAGTTGCTCGATCAGGTCTGGGGCGGTAATGTATATATCGAAGATCGAACTATCGATGTGCACATCCGTCGTTTACGTAAAGTTTTAGAACCTTTTGGTGTTGACCGATTTGTTCAGACCGTGCGTGGAACAGGCTACCGCTTCTCAACACGTGCAGATTTAGCCGCAGGTTAACCAAGATTTATGTATGAACCCTACCCCGTCCCCGAACAGGTACGTGAACAAAAGCTTTCCCGCTACAGTAGTTTATGGACGTTTGCTAAACAAGATTTACGGCTTTTATTATTTTTTATAATTATTGCCGGTTTAGTCGGTTTAGGCCTTGGGTATTTCTGGAGCTGTATTTTTATCGCCTTTGTGGTGTTTTTTACACTCCAGTTGCGTTCGCTTTATCTGGTCAATGACTGGATTGCAAATAAACCTTATGACGTTCCTCCAAACCTAAACGGGATTTGGGGAGCGTTATTGTTTAATGTTTACCGTGCCCAGCGTCAGGAACGAATCGTTCAAGCAGAAATGGTCGGTTTAATTGATCGCGCTCAGTCTTCTTTAGTCGCTCTTGCCGAAGCTGTTGTCCTCATTGATGATCAACATAAAATTGAATGGTGGAACCCTGCTGCTGAACGTTTGTTGGGTATCAGCCCTCTCGACCGTGGTCGAAATTTATTAACGATTTTACGCCAGCCGACCTTTATTGAATATTTTAACAATATTGATCAAGCACCCGATGGTATTAAATTACAGTCGAGTTTTGACGATGACCGATATGTGCAGGTTAAGCTCACACGATTTGGTGGAGAAAGTCGTTTATTGGTGGCTTACGACGTTACTCGTATGCATAACCTTGAGCAAATGCGTAAAGACTTCGTAGATAATATTTCTCATGAACTTCGTACACCATTAACTGTACTGAGTGGTTATATCGAGACATTTACCGATCAAGAAGATATTAGTCCACGCTGGAAACGTGCGTTTGATCAGATGCAGTCACAAACCAAACGTATGAATGCTTTGGTGAATGATTTACTGCTGTTATCGAATTTAGAAAATAATAAGAAAATTGCAAAAAATCAGATTATTGAAATGCCGAGTTTAATGAATCAACTGTTTGATGATGCTCAGGCCTACAATGCCGATTATGGACATACACTCAATTTACATATTGATAGTCACTGTGACCTGATCGGTTCTGACATGGAAATCGCCAGCGCATTTAGTAACTTAATTACCAATGCCATCAAATACACGCCCAAAGGTGGAACCATTACCATTGGCTGGCATGACGACGGTGAACATGCCTACTTTAGCGTACAAGACACAGGCATCGGAATTAACCCCAAACATTTACCACGTCTGACTGAACGCTTCTATCGTGTTGACAGCGACCGTAGTCGTCAAACAGGCGGTACAGGTTTAGGTTTGGCCATTGTGAAGCATGTATTGATGCAACATGGCGCTTATTTAGATGTGCAATCTAAAGAAAATGAAGGTTCAACTTTTACAGTGGTTTTTCCTAAAGAAAGACTATACAACATGGCTTAAAGTTATCTCCCTTCAAATATAAAAAGCCGACTCATGAAAAGTCGGCTTTTTTAGCATTTAAACCAATTTACTTAGAAGTCGAGCAATAGGACTTACTTTGGTTTTTCTCTATTACATTTAAAAAGTTAGTAGCAAAAGTATTGCTCTGGCGTAGTGCATCGCGATGATCTCCGCCATCAATCGTTTGATATATCATTGGTTTTTTTAATTTACATAGCTGTTGATAATAGGCATATGTCCCTCTCGGGTCGACTAAATGATCTTTAGAACCCTGAACAATCATTAACGGTACGGTAGGCACCATATTTTCAATCGACTGTTGTTTTAGATAAGCCAAGAGAGGTTTTAAATCAGCGTCAGGTCGAAATATGCTAGACGGAGATTTCTTTAAATCAGTTTGAAGTTCAGATAAACAGCGGCTGCGCGCTTGAGTCAGCACCGCGTTCATTTCTGGACTGACTAAATTCTCAGGAACTATGCTCGGCTCTGCTGCTTGTGCTCCTAATAGCACAATCGGGAAGAAAGCAGCTACGCTAGGTTCTGGGTTTGGATGACTCTGCACATATTCTGCAATATCTTCATATTGATAGCCACCCGGAGCAAGCGCTATCGCGCCTTTTAGATCTAGTTCAGGTGCATCTTTTTGACCATAGGCAGAGACTGCAATTGCCGCAGCTCCGCCTTGGCTATGCCCCATCACCAACCACTGTTTATTAAAGCTCTTGGGTTTAAGTAGATGCAATGCACGTACTGCATCGACCACCGTATGCAGTTGGCTCTTTGCATTCATATAGGGATGCGCGCCTAATGTACCTAAACCCTCATAATCAGGTGCGACAACTGCATAGCCACGTGCAAGCCAACTATCTAAGGCTTTTGAGGCAACTTCTTGATATGAATGAACTGGTCCACCCACATAATCACCCGAAGGCGCACAAGTATCGGCGACTCCAGTCGTACCATGTGCCCAAGCGAGTATAGGCCAGCCATTTTTTGGCGGGGTGCCTTTGGGTAATAAAATAAAAGCCGATGCAACAATAGGTTCGCCCTGAATACCTCGACTACGATAATTTACCAACAAGCGTTGATCTGCATGAGGAAATAAATCCGTCACAGCTTGCTGTTCTAGAGACAGTATGGAACCCGGTTTGTCGCTCACAATTTGCTTACCCAAATCTATAATGGGAGCAGCCATAGCAGAACCAGACACAAAACAAGCGCTGCTAAATAAAATTTTTAAAAAAGAATTACTTTTTCTAATCAAGGGATTACTCCTCTATTATTTACATTATATCTATCTAAATAATCAATTT
>Ga0065703_1000512_pt1 | contig 20136 bp, 21 predicted proteins | sample SwiRhicommunBV21_FD_59090 | JGI IMG/M metagenome (GOLD analysis project Ga0065703, IMG submission 59090) | Switchgrass rhizosphere microbial communities from Buena Vista Grasslands Wildlife Area, Michigan, USA - BV2.1 v1 | ecosystem: Host-associated > Plants > Roots > Rhizosphere > Soil ...
GTCGCGGCTGCCATTAGACAGGCTGGCGTGGTTTTGTCACAACCCGTTGTTAGGACTACTCCATCAAGCGGATAACCATGTAATATTTCAACTAAACCTAAATAAGCTAAGTTTCGGTCTAGCGCAGCAGTGGGGCGTCGAGACTGTTCTGCAATTGGGTGAACTGGAAATTCCATTGGAATACCGCCCGCATCACGAATGCCTGCTTTAACCCGTTCAGCCAGTTCTTTGTGATGGCGGTTACATGGAGTTAAATCGCTACCAGTTTGTGCAATTCCAATAATAGGGCGACCCGACTGTAACTCGGCACGGGTTAACCCATAATTCATATAACGTTCAACATAGAGCGCTGTCATGTCAGCATGTGTAGGATCATCAAACCATTCTTGGCTACGTAAAAAAATCCGTTTATCTTGATCATTCATTTTTAGATCCCTTCACTGATACTTTTTAAAATTTAACTTTTTCACGAAATGAATATTACAATTCAACTGATCGATAATACGTGAAAATTATAATAATTCTCGTTGCTTCAAATTACGCATTAATGCGTTTATTCCAAAATTCCACGGCGTCGCTTTGTCGCTTGTCATGACGGTGTTATATAAAGTGCCGAGTTTAGGTGAATGAATACGAACGACATCTCCAACTTTATGTGTAAAGCCTGCGCCAGCTTGTTCTCGATCTTGAGTAGGTGCAAATAAAGTACCCAAGAACAATACAAAGCCATCTGGATATTGATGATTTTCATTAAGCGTTTGCTGAATTAAATCTTCTGGGTCACGACTAATTTGTGACATAGAACTGATGCCATTGAGCACAAAGTGATCCGTACCTTGAATTTGCAGTTCAACATCGCAAGCGCGGATATCATCTAGACTAAATGTATGGTCAAAAAGGCGAATAAAAGGGCCAATTGCACAAGAAGCATTGTTATCTTTTGCTTTACTTAAGAGCAAAGCACTACGACCTTCAAAGTCCCGTAAATTAACATCGTTGCCTAACGTTGCGCCTAAAATTTTACCGTTGCTATTTGCAACCAATACCACTTCTGGTTCTGGATTATTCCACTCAGACTTAGGGTGAATACCAATATTTTGACCCGTTCCCACGGCTGCTAAAACAGGTGCTTTGGTAAAAATTTCTGCATCTGTGCCAATACCGACTTCAAGATATTGAGACCACATGTTTTGTTCAATTAAATATTCTTTCAGTTGTAGTGCTTTATCAGAGCCGGGTTCAATGGTTTTTAAATTATCACCAATCACATTCTGCACAACTTCACGGATGGATTGAGCTTTTTGTGCATCGCCACCAGCTTGTTCTTCAATCACGCGCTCTAACATGCTTGCAGCAAAGGTTACACCAGCCGCTTTAATCACTTGTAAATCAATAGGGGCTAAAAAATATGCTTTATTTGTATCTGGTTCAGCCACCGTATTTGCAAATAATTCATCAATTGACCCGATTAATTTTCCTTCAATTTCAGATAAAGCTTTTAAAGGATCTGAACTTTCAAGCAACTGAGAAATCGTGTGAAACTTCTCTGAAATATCAAAAACCTGATTACCTTTTAAAATAATAGGTGATGGACCTGAAATTTGATTTGGAATCCACGCACGACCAATTAAACTTCCTTGGGTAGCATCATCTGGTAATGAGTTCTGGGAATTTAAAGTAAAGTTCATTTAAAGCATCCTTCTTTTATTTGAAATCATGATATGTTTCTTATTTAATAAATACCAATCGTAATAATTTAATTATTAATAACGAAAAGTTATCAGAAAGGAATTTTATAAATGGCGGATTTGACTTACGCAAGCTTAAATAATTGGTTGAAATTCAAACATTTGGTTCTGCTTGAAACTTTAGCTCGAACCAATAATATGCATTTGGCTGCCGAGCAGATGAACTTAAGTCAACCTGCGGTCAGTAAAATGTTAAAAGAAATTGAAGGATTACTTGGCTTTCCTGTTTTTGAACGATTGCCCCGAAATATGCCGGTCACTGCTTTGGGCCAACATGTGATTCGCTATGCGCAGCGTGTGTTAAACGATGCAAAGCATTTCGTCGAAGACATTGAAATCTTAAGATTGGGTGGACACGGTTTTTTAAAAGTAGGCGGTATCTTTGCGGCAACCGCTGTGGTGATTCCAAATTCAATTATTGAAATCAAGAAAAAATGGCCATTACTTTCTATCGATGTGGTTGAACAAACCAGTGACCATTTAATGGAAATGTTAAGCGAACATACTTTAGATTTAGCGATAGGCCGCTTTACCGATGTGACTCAAAGTCAATTTTTTGATTTCAAACCTTTAGGCCCAGAGCCGTTTTGTATTGTTGTGAATAGTACCCACCCATGTGCTCAAAAAAAATTCTGCACTTTAGAGGAGTTACTCAACTGGCCGTGGGTGCTTTATCCTAAAGGGACCCCAATTCGAGAGCGTATGGAAGGTGCATTTGCCCGAGCAAAAGTCAAAATACCTTTAAGTACGGTGAACACAATGTCTATGCAAACTTTTTTACAGATATTAAAAGGCGCGCCTATGGTTGGAATGTTGCCAGAAGCGATGGTGATTGATCAGGTGAAGGAAGGGCAATTGCAGATTTTAGAAACAGATTTGGTTTTAGATGCACAAGATTATGGAATTTTGACACGTAAAGGTGAGCCTGTTTCTGACATTGCATCGGTATTTATCAACATCTTATTAAAAAACGCAAAACGTAAATAAAAAGATACGCCTCAAATCAGTAAAGTATTTGGGGCTTTTTTAATTAAAAAAATAAGAAAAATAACTGGTTATTGTTGAATTGTATAAACATAAAACTGATATTAAAAAGTTATCAATATTTAGAAATTATTCATTGGAAATTATTGCTTGGACTCCTTATCGTTTAATTCACGATGATTAAAAAATTTTTAAGTGAATAAAAATTAGGAAAGGATCCCTGTATGAATGTACTAATCACTGGCGGAACTGGTTTTATTGGAAAACAAATTGCGAAAGAGATTCTAAAAACCGGTAGCCTTACTTTAGATGGTGATCAACCTAAAGCCATCAATAAAGTTATTCTTTTTGATGCATTTGCTGGCGATGATTTGCCGCAAGACCCAAGAATTGAAGTGATTGTTGGTGATATTACCGATAAAACCACTGTGGCAAATATTACAGACAATATTGATGTGGTATGGCACTTGGCCGCCGTAGTCAGTTCAGCAGCGGAGGCTGATTTTGATTTAGGAATGGACGTTAACCTCTATGGACTTTTAAATTTATTAGAAGAATTAAGAAAAAAACAAACACGGCCAAGAGTTATTTTTGCCAGTGGCTGTGCTGTATTTGGCGGTCAATTGCCAGAGGTGGTAACAGACGAGACGGTTGTTACCCCAAAGTCTTCTTACGGTATGCAAAAAGCCGTAGGCGAATTACTGGTGTCTGATTATTCAAGAAAAGGCTTTATTGATGGCCGTATTTTGAGACTACCGACCATTGTGGTTCGTCCTGGTAAACCAAATAAAGCAGCTTCTACCTTTTTTAGTTCAATCATTCGTGAACCGTTAAAAGGCGAAACGGCAGTTTGCCCAGTACCGTCAGATACCCCGGTTTTTGTTACTTCACCACGACGCTGTGTTGAATCGATGATTAAGGCTGCCACCATTTCAACAGATGTACTTCAAGATAATCGAATTATTCCCTTACCGGGATTAACCGTTACGGTTAAAGAAATGCTTGAGGCGCTGGAAAAAGTTGCAGGCAAACAAGCAACCGATTTGGTGCAATGGCAAGAAGACCAAACCATTCAACGTATTGTTAAAAGTTGGCCCGTTCAGGTGAAAGCTGAATATGCCGAATCTTTAGGTTTCCAAGCAGATGAAAATTTTGAAAGTGTCATTCAGGCACATATAGAAGATACCCAAAATTAATGGCAGTGATCGCCAGTTGATGTGAGAGTTATTATGGAAGATATCAAAAATGTAACTGCTCTCGAAGAGCAGACAATTAAGCGTATTTCGAGTCGAATTATCCCGTTTCTCATTATTTTATTCATTATGGCATTTCTAGACAGAACTAATATTGGTTTTGCTGCGCTACACATGAATGATGCACTTGGCATTACTCAAACCATTTTTGGTTTAGGTGCGGGCGTATTTTTTCTTGGTTATTTTATTGCGGAAGTGCCGAGTAATGTTTTACTGCATCGGTTTGGGGCACGTATCTGGATTGCCCGAATCATGATTACTTGGGGAATCATTGCCGGACTTATGGGGTTTATTCACAGCGGTACTCAGTTTATTGTTTTACGGTTTTTACTTGGAATTGCCGAAGCGGGTTTCTTTCCGGGTGTTATCTTTTATTTAACCTTGTGGTTTCCTGCAAAATATCGTGCCCGCGTTTTCGCAACGTTCTATCTTGGATTGCCAATTGCTCAAATTATTGGTGCACCAATTTCGGTAGGTCTTATGCAATGGGGTAATACCATTGGCTATGAAGGCTGGCGCTTAATGTATATTTTGGAAGGTATTCCTTCAATTATTTTAGGATTAATCTGTCTAAAATATTTAACCAATAACCCTAAAGAGGCCGAGTGGTTAACAGCAGAGCAGCGTCAATGGTTAATGACCACGCTAGAACGTGAAGAACGAGAAAAAGAGCAATCTACAGAAGTGGCTTTAACCAAAGGTGAAATGATTAAGCAAGTGTTTAAAAATCCATTGGTCTGGATTATGGCAGTTGTTTATTTTGGAATTACTTCTGGTTCAAATGCGATGTTTTTCTTTTTACCGAGTGTATTAGAGTCATTCCGCAATACCTTTGGTATGCAAATCAGCCTCATTCAAAATGGTTTACTCACAGCAATTCCATATGCTTTTGCAGCAGTCGGCATGGTTTTATGGAGCCGCCGTTCTGACCGTAAACAAGAGCGTTATAAACATGGAGCTTGTGCTGCACTCATGGCTGCTTCCGCAATCGCAATTGCCTTAATTGTGAATCAGCCTTGGGCAATTATTGTAGGTTTTATTCTTCTTGCGATTGGTGTGTTTAGTGCAATTAATATTTTTTGGACCATTCCTGGGCAAACTTTAACAGGTGTAGGCGCCGCAGCTGGAATTGGGTTAATTAACTCGGTCGGCAACTTAAGTGGTTTTACTGGTCCGTATTTAACAGGTTATTTATATACAACCACTGGAACCTACACAGTAGCCTTTCTTGTGATTGCTGGATTTGTTGCAATGGGTGGTTTAGGGTTGTTGTTATTGGCTAAGTTAAAATCGAATAGCTTAAAAGCAGAACAACAACAATTCAAAGTTCGAACTGCGACGGAGATGAAATAATGGCGACCATAGGATTTGTTGGTACAGGCATTATGGGTTTGCCAATGGCCATGAATTTATTAAAAGCAGGGCATCAAGTTAAGGTTTGGAACAGAACTCCATCTAAAGCACACTCTTTAAAACAGGCTGGTGCAGAAGTTTGCAGTGAACTTGAACAGATCGGACAAGATGTAGAGTTTTTAATTTGTATGCTCAGCGATGGAAAAACTTGTGATGAAATCCTGTTTAAAGAACACGGTGCCATCTCACAGATAAAGCCTGAAAGCACGGTCATTGTTATGAGTTCGATACCGGTAGAAATTGCAAAAAAACAAAGTGAAAAGTGCAAAGAACTATCACTTCACTATTTAGATGCTCCGGTCTCTGGCGGAGAAAAAGGTGCTCAAAATGCAAGCTTAGCCATTATGGTTGGCGGTGAAACTAAAACATTTTCACAGGCTCAACATGTTCTATCTGCCATGGGACGACCAATTTTAGTTGGCGCGGCTGGCTGTGGTGAGCTTGCAAAACTCGTCAATCAAATGATTGTGGCAACTACCATTGCAACCGTAAGCGAAGGCTTATTGCTTGCCAGTAAAGCTGGAGCTGACCTCGTAAAACTCAAACAGGCATTAACAGGTGGTTTTGCAGACTCTCCGATTTTGCAGCAGCACGGTGAACGGATATTAACGCGCAATTTTAAACCCGGCGGTACTGCTCGAACCCAATATAAAGATATTGATACCGCCATTAGCTATGCCAAATCACTAGAGTTGAATTTGCCTATTGCTGAATTGGTCAGTCAATTATTTCAAAATATGGTGGGAGCTGGAGACGGCGAGCTTGATCATTCTGGATTAATTCGTGAGTTAGAGAGGATGAATCATTTACCTCTTTGATTTTATAAAGCTACTACGAATGGTCGGGTAATTAAGATCTTTAATTATTTGACCATTCGTAGTGTTTTTTATTTAAATAAATGCTCAAAGTTCAGCAATATTATTTAAAACGACTTTCCCTTTTGCTCGTCCAGTATTTACATATTGGAGCGCTTCTTTAATTTGAATAAAGTCATAGGTTTGGTCAACTACGGGTTTAATTTTTCCAGCTTCGACCAATTCGGAAATTTTTGAGAGCTGCTGACCATTTGGTTGCATAAATAGAAATGAATAGGTAACGCCACGTTTTTTTGCTTTATGTCGGATTGACCAGCTTAGAAGCGGGATAACACATTTTAGAAAACGGTTCAGATTAAATGCTTCTGTAGTAGCTTGATCAGGTGGACCTGCAAGACTGATAAGTCGCCCACCACGTTTAAGTACATTGAGTGATTTCTCTAAGGCTTTTCCACCTTGCGTATCTAAAACCACGTCATAGTCTTTAAGTTCTTGCTCAAAATCTGTCGTTTTATAGTCAACAATGATGTCGGCGCCTAGCTCTCTAACCCAACGAGCATTTTTACCACTTGTTGTAGTTGCAACAATAGCCCCTAACGATTTGGCAAGTTGAATTGCGATTGAGCCAACACCACCTGAACCTGCATGAATCAGTACTTTTTGTCCTGCCTGAACTTTTGCCATTTCAACCAGAGCTTGCCATGCTGTTAATGTAACTAAAGGTAAAGAGGCCGCCTGTTCCATAGAAAGATTTTGAGGTTTAAGTGCAAGTGAAGACTGTTGAACCACAGTATATTCAGCAAAAGCGCCATTTAAATCTGTCTTGGCATAGACTTCATCTCCGGCTTTAAACTGAGTAACGTTCGATCCAACTTCTACGACTGTACCTGCAAAATCATTGCCTAATATGAAAGGAAACTTTAGTGGCAGAATTGCTTTAAGTTCACCCTCTAAAACTTTTAAGTCGAGAGGGTTAATACTTGCAGCATGAACTTTAACAAGCACAGCATCTGCTGTTAGTGGTGGTTGAGATTGTTCATTGAGCTGTACGTCATCAATGTTGCCATAACGGCTAATGTAGGCTGCTTTCATTTGGAACCTCTATTTCTCGAAATTATTTTTAAAGTTTTATAGGCTTGGGTTTGTTCTAAACTTTCAAGCTGCGGTGAATTAATTTGTCAAAGATCTTTGCAGGTGCAAATCGTCTTAACGCTTTTAAGCTTTTTGCAGTTTTTCCTGCTGTGTAGCGTGCTACGACCTGTTGGCTTTGAATGACGGTTAAAATTGTATTGGCAACCACACTTGGGTCATCTGACTTATTAATTGAATTAATCATTTGTTTATGTAGCTTTTCACGCGTTTGATCGTAAAAAGAAATTTTATTGTCTGCTTCGAGTAAGTTTACTCCCAAAGACGTATTGGTGTAAGCAGGTTCAATAAGTGACACACGAATGCCTTGAGATCTTAATTCGTGATCTAAAGATTCAGAGTAACCTTCAAGTGCATGTTTTGATGCAGAGTAAAGTGCGCCAAAAGGCAGAGGTAAAAGCCCAAGAATTGAACTGATATTTAAGATCAATCCTGATTTTTTTTGACGCATATGGGGAATCACTGCACGAGTCATTCGAACCGCACCAAAAAAATTGGTATCAAAAATAGCCTGTGCTTGTTGCATTGAGCTTTCTTCGGCACCAGCAGGTGCTATTGCAAACCCAGCATTATTAATTAAGACATCAATTTTTCCTTCAGTTGCTATTACTTTTTCAACGGCTTGGGCAACTGAAGCATCTTGATTTACATCTAACTCAATAAGATGGAATTTGTATTTTGATGAATCTTTTGCTTGTCGGCTTGTGCCATAAACAATAAATCCAGCCTCATGTAAAAGGTTTGCTGTTGCTAAACCAATACCAGAAGATGCACCTGTAATTAGAACTACTTTGCTGGTCATATCATGTTCCTTACTTAAACTTTGTCGCCTGAACCAATGAATTCTGGCTTGATTTTTTCATCATAATCTAAAAATAAAATAGTTACTACTAAAAAGATAGTGACAATATTTTTTTACATGCGTATAGTTGGTATTAAATCGATACTTACTCTGTTTTTATTCTTTTCTCGCTTTGAAAGATCACTCATAAAAACAGATGAATCAGATCAATGAATTAAATTTGAGGATCAGAGAAATGAATTTTTTATTAAATACAGTTGCTATGAGTTTGGCGGCGATATCTATTTTTAGTGCACCCTTAACTCAGGCAGAGGTTGTGCCATCGGTTTCTTTTAATGAACCATCAATTCAGGCACATAAAGTGTCATCAAGTGCTGTTAGCAATCCGCAAGCAGGGCAAAATGCTCAACAAGATACAAATTGGAAGAATGTACCAACTCAATTTATTAGTGCAGGTGGCGTTAACTTCGCTTACCGAGAATATGGTCAACAAAACGGTGGAACACCTATCATTTTCTTAAATCATTTAGCTGCTGTACTAGATAACTGGGATCCACGAATTATTGATGGAATTGCGGCTAAACATCATGTTGTTGTATTTGATAATCGCGGTGTTGGTGCTTCGACTGGTGAACCAGCAAAGTCAATTGAACAAATGGCAGATGATGCGATTACTTTCATTCAAGCAAAAGGCTTTAAGCAGGTTGATTTATTTGGCTTTTCGATGGGCGGCATGATTTCACAAGAGATTGCATTAAAACAGCCGAATTTGGTTCGAAAAATGATTTTATCGGGAACTGGCCCTGCGGGTGGTACTGGAATTAGCACAGTCGGGCGAATTTCTAATTGGGATTTAGTTCGTGGAATGGTGACTGGTCAAGACCCTAAGGTTTATCTCTTTTTCACTCGTACAGAAAATGGTAAAGCTTCTGCAAAAGCCTTTATTCAACGTATTAATGAACGTACTGAAAACCGGGATAAAGAAATCACCATTTCTGCCTATCGTGCCCAGCTCAAAGCATTAAAAAAATGGGGAAGTAAAAAACCTGCTGACCTTTCTGTGATTCAACAACCTGTTCTTGTTGCCAATGGTGATCATGACCGAATGGTGCCAACAGTAAATACTTATGATTTAGCAAAGCGCTTACCTAATAGTTCACTTGTTATCTATCCAGATGCAGGTCATGGGGGAATATTTCAGTTTAATGAAGATTTTGTAAAACAATCACTTACATTCTTAGCTAAATAAGAACTTAAATTTAGGACTATGACCATGACAACAATTACACACCAAACAGCCGAGACCCAATTCATTGAAGTAGATGGAGCAAATTTTGCCTATCGTCGATGGGGTAATACAAATACAGAGCAACCACCGCTATTTTTTCTTCAGCATTTCCGAGGTGGTTTAGACAATTGGGATCCACTGATTACTGATGGTTTAGCGCAAGGACGTGAAGTCATTTTGTTTAACGGTCGCGGCGTTGCTTCATCTACTGGCCAGCCCCGTACTCGCATTGAAGATATGGCAGACGACGCGGCAGCAGTCATTCGTGCATTAGGCTTAAAGCAGGTTGACCTATTAGGCTTTTCACTGGGCGGGTTTCAGGCACAAGATTTAGTACGTCGCCATCCTGAACTCGTCAGAAAACTCATGCTTTTAGGTACGGGACCAAGAGGCGGTAAACCACGTGGAGATGATCCAGAAGTCGCTGCTTTGGTATTGAAGCATGCAACAACTGCTGTGCCTTCTGAAGAAAACTTCCTCTTTTTATTTTTTGGCCGATCTGAAGCTGCTATTCAGGCAGGTCATGAATTTTGGCAACGTCGCCATGAGCGTAAAAACCAAGATCCAGCAAGTTCAGTTGAAGTCATGCAGGCACAAATAGAAGCCAATATGCATTTTTTACCTAAACTTGATGAACAAGATCCTTTTGCACATTTACGTGAGATTAAACAACCTACTTTCATTTTAAATGGTGTCGATGATGTGATGATTCCAACCATCAATGCATATCACATGGCACTTAACATTCCAAACGCTCAGCTATTTATTTATCCCGATGCAGGACATGGTGCCCAATTTCAGTACCCTGAACGCTTCGTAAAACATGCAATACAGTTTTTAGATGAATAATGCCCATGAGTTCGGTCCATTCAATTTGATGAATCAAGAAGATAAAAATGATGAAATTTAAATTATTGCTGTGGATGCTGACCAAGCTCATGCAGCGTGCTGTAAAAAAGAACCCGAAATGCGCAGCTTATGTGAAAGATAAAAATGTCATCTTTCAGATTCAAACAGCAAGTGGTGAAGGCCGCTATTTCGAAGTAAAAAACGGCAAGATTAACTCTTACTCAGGGCTAACCAAGTCACCAAGTTTTACCTTTACGTTTAAAACGGGTAGCAAAGGGTTTGCCGTGTTGTCAGCGAAAGACAGTGTAAACACTTTTTTAACTGCACTTAAAACACAAGACCTTGTCATTACCGGAAATTTTGTGGATGTGATGTGGTTTCAAAGTTTAGTGGACTTTATTCAACCCCATTCAAAACCCTCTTTAACTGTGTGAGATAAGCCATGACTCATCTGCAATTAAAAACGAATCTTTTGAATCAGCCTTTAACTTTACCGAATGGTGTCATCATTCCAAACCGGTTAGCGAAGGCTGCAACCAGTGAAACTTTAGCCAGCTATTCAAATAATCCAAACGAAAAACATGTTCGGCTATATCAGCGTTGGGCCGCATCAGGGATTGGGATGATCATAACTGGCAACATTATGATTGATCGCAAAGCCTTAGGTGAGGCTGGCAATGTGGTGGTTGAGGATGAGCGTGATTTTGCAATTTTACAGAAATGGGCAAAAACCGTGACCGAACAAGGTTCTCAATTGTGGGCACAGTTAAATCATCCGGGAAAACAATCACCGAAAGGATTAAATGTACGTAACATTTCTGCATCGGCAGTGCCATTTGGTGCAGAAATGCAGTTTTTATTTGCAACACCTGATGAAGCAACACACGAAGAGATTTTAGAAATTATTCAGCGTTTTGGTCGTAGCGCTGTGATATGTAAGAAGGCTGGATTTAGTGGAGTCGAGATTCACGCTGCGCATGGTTATCTGATTAACCAGTTTTTGTCACCTTTGCACAATTTAAGAAATGACGAGTGGGGTGGTACACCAGAAAAACGTCGCCGTTTCTTAATGGAAGTTTATGCAGAGATCCGAAAACAAGTCGGTAAAGAGTTTCCTATTGCGATTAAGCTTAACTCAGCAGACTTTCAAAAAGGTGGGTTTACCGAGCAAGATTCTTTAGAAACAATTCAGGCATTAGCGAATGCAGGCATTGACCTGATTGAAATATCGGGTGGTACTTACGAATCTGGTGTAGCCAAAGCTCCACAAAAAGCATCGACAATCGCACGCGAAGCTTTCTTTATTGATTTCGCAGAAAAAGTGAGAACACTCGTAAAAACACCACTGATGGTTACAGGTGGTTTTCGGACCGTAGAAGGTATGAATCAAGCTTTGCAGTCTCAAGCATGTGATGTCATTGGGATTGCAAGAATTATGGCAATTGAACCTGATGTACCTAAATATTTGCTAGCGGGCAAAAAATGGTTTTCAGTCAGTGCAACCCATCAAAACTGGCATCAAAAAAATTGATAGTTTGGGGATTATGGAAGTACTTTGGTATACCCAACAACTCAAACGGATTGGTAAAGGTAAAGAGCCGAAACCTAAAGAAAGTGGGTTATGGGCATTTATTAAATCAGTTTTACTCAGTGGTTGGGGAACCTATGCAACCCAACGTAGCCGAGCAAAATAGCTGATTTACTTTAAATAGGCACAATAAAAAGCACTCTAATTGAGTGCTTTTTATTTAAAATATTATTCGCTTTTTTGGCGAATAGGGCGAGTACCAATCTCGGCACCCGTTATTTGATCAATCACAATCGGTTTAATCTCAGTGCCTTGTTCTGCGTCAAGAAAAGTCACCATTTTTTCAGGCTGTTCATAAGGTTTGTATTTTCGGCCCCATGCGCCAATCACAAATAAAGCTGGTAAAAAATCTTTACCGGCTTGAGTTAATAGGTACTCTTCACGCGGCGGATGTTCGGAGTATTGTCTTTTTTCAAGTAAGCCTTCCTCCACTAAAACAGATAACCGTTTAGTTAGCATGGTTGGTGCAATACCTAAGCTCTTACGAAACTGATCAAAACGTGTAAAACCCGCATGAGCATCACGTAAAATCAACATACTCCACGCATCACCTAGAACAGAAAGACTTCTAGCGATTGGGCAGATTTCAAGATTGCTATTTTTACTCATATCGAATTAATAAACTTAATAGTAACTACTAAAATAATACTAACATAAAGTGGTGAGTGAAACCAGTTTGAATGTTTAATATACGATAATACTTTTATTTCCCGAGTCAATTTTGAACGATGTCTGCATTCGGCTGATTTTCTAATAATTTGGATAAATTATTTTCAAGCCAAGTCGTTAAATCAAATAGTCGTTCGGAAGCCTCTCGTCCAAAGTCTGTTAATTGATAATCTACACGAGGCGGTATTTCTGCATAATCCTGACGCACGATAAAACCATCTTGCTCAAGTGTTTTTAAGGTTTGTGCCAACATCTTTTCACTAATGCCATCAATCAGTTTTTTTAACTCATTAAAGCGCAGACGTTGATCTCGAAGTGCCACTAAAATCAAGACACTCCAACGACTAGTGAGTGTTAACAAAATTTTTCGAGAGGGACAATCTGCTGAAAAAACGTATCCTTTCATCGCGCACCACCTTAATTACAAAACTTTACATTTGTTTCTAAACTTACTTTTAGGTAAGTACTTACTTTTAGTAAGTTAAGGTACTACGATGATTGAAAGATATCAACTACATCAGATGGAGATCATCATGCGTATTGCAGTTACTGGTGCATCAGGTCAACTCGGCCAATTGGTTATTTCTCAATTACTCGAACGTACTGAGGCAAAAAATATTGTGGCATTAGTTCGCAACCCTGAAAAAGCATCAGATTTAAGCTCAAAAGGGATCGAAGTTCGCGCTTTTGTATTATGTTCAAGACGCAGATAAACTTTCGGCTCAATTGGCTGGTATTGATAAGCTTTTATTAATCTCTTCAAATGAAATTGGTCAACGTACAGTACAACACCAAAATGTGATTAATGCGGCAAAACTTGCACAGGTAAAATTTATTGTTTACACGAGTTTATTAAACGCAGATACATCACCGCTTCTATTAGCACAAGAACATGTAGAGACTGAACAATATTTAAAAACATCGAATATTCCACATACATTATTACGTAATAACTGGTACAGCGAAAACTATGCGATGGGACTTGCCCAAGCCGTTGAGCATGGCAAAATTTTCGGGGCAACGCATCACGGCAAAATTGCTTCTGCTTCACGCTTAGATTATGCGACTGCTGCCGCTGTGGTATTAACTCAAGAAGGGCATGAAAATAAAGTTTATGAACTAGCAGGTGATACGAGCTATACCCTTGATGAAGTTGCAAAATGGACAAGTGAAATCAGCAAAAAAGAAGTCATTTACCAAGACTTACCAGAAGAAGAATATAAAGCGCTTTTGGTACAATTGGGTATACCAGAAGGCTTTGCCAATATCTTGGCAGATTCAGATGAAGGCGTATCTAAAGGTGGCTTGTATAGTGAAAGTAAAGACCTGCACCAGTTAATTGGTCGTGCCACTACAAGTATGCAAGAGACGATTAAAGAATTTTTATCTTAAATCGACGCTATATACCTAAAAAACAAAAAGGCTTAAATCGTTCTGATTTAGGCCTTTGTATATTTTAATAAATACAACTTTCATAAAGTCAGGGTAGAGCGAATTATTAAGTCAGAAAATAACAACCAATCCATATGCTTTAAAGCAAGATGCACGCGTTTGTTTGTGATAGTTTAGCTTTTATATCTCTTTCTTTCGAAATTGGATTGGCGTTATTCCAGTCCATTTCTTAAATGCCCGTGTGAAATTAGTCGGCTGTATATAGCCCAGATAAACAGCTATCTCTTGTATTTCCATATCACTATTAAGTAATAAGTTTTCAGCCTCTTTTTGTTGTACTTCTTCTAACAGTTGCAGATATGAAGAACCGACTTGGTTTAAGTGGCGTCTCAGTGTCCGACTAGACATATTTAAGCGATCTGCAATTTCATCAAAAGTGGGGTAGCCCACTTGGGGTTTTAAGTTTAACTCTGCTTTTACAGTCAGGCATATATCTTTAATTTGTTCGGAAAAGCGGAGTTGTTCAGCTTCACATTGTGCTAGAGCTTGTTTGAAAGCAATTGGATCTGCCATTTTAATAGGTAAATCTAGAAGCTGTTTTTTATATCGAATTTGATTAGTCGCTTGATTAAAATGAATAGTAGGCAATAAATGTTGATAAGCTTTGTGGTAACTAGGTTCTGACCAGTCCACCCATAACTCAATATCAGCGAAATGATGCTCTATCAAAAATTGACTAGCTTGAATCACGCCAATCATCAAACATTCGTAAAAAAATCGTCTCAGCATTTCTACTTGTACGAGTTGATTGCTGACAACAGGGTGAGTTTCTTTAATTTCAATAATAAAAAAGTCATGATCGTCTAGTAGAGTCATCCCATAATCTTTTAATCGCATATTAAAAAATTGTGTTGAAACCTCAATAGCCTGCCGTAAATTTCGGCTGCTCATTAAGGCATATCCCATTGACCCATGGGCAGTTAAACGCAGTTTTATTCCATATTCATATCCCAAGCCTGAATCTTTTGAAAGTATTAAGCTTTCCCATGCCTGTTTAGACCATTGCATAGGGGTAATTCGGGCATCTAATTGATCTAAAAGCGTTAAGGGAATTTTACTTTTTTTCAAAATCTCAAGGGCTGAAAACCCTTTGTCTACCATAATTTCTAATAATAAATGAGCATAAGAAATAGGAATGCTGGCCTTAGATAGCCCATAGGGATCCTTCATATTGTTTTTTATTGTGGCCGAAAATGATTATCAGTATGTCTGATCTCCATCTCACGCTCAAGTCAAAACTTCGGAATAATCAATTTATTCTATTTTGAGCAAGAATTATGAGCCTACCTATTCCACTAGCCTCATCTCGCGTTGTGATTACAGGTGCTTCATCTGGTATTGGAGAAGAGTTAGCAAAACAGTTTGCTTTACGAGGTTATTCCTTAGTTTTAGTTGCTCGCCGTGTCGAAAAATTAGAAGCGCTGGCTGAAAAACTAAAAGCTCAATATCAAATATCTGTAGATTTATATCCATGTGATTTAGGAGATAGACAAGCTAGAGCTAAATTTCGTCATTATTTAGAAGGTATAGAGGTTTCAGTTCTTTGTAATAACGCAGGTTTTGCGACTTTTGGACGACTTCAAGAGTTAGATGCAGACCGAGAGCGCGAAGAGGTTGAAGTCAATAGTGTGGCAATTCACGACCTGACTTTAGCTGTGTTACCCCAAATGCTCAAACGAAAATCCGGAGCCATACTTATTGTCGGTTCTACTTCTGGTCATCAACCCACTCCGGCAAATGCCACATATGCGGCAACTAAAGCATTTGCAAACTCATTTGCAGAATCCTTACATAGCGAGCTAACAGGTACAGGCGTGACTTGTACTTTACTTGCTCCAGGGCCTACTAAAACAGGTTTTAATGAAGTTGCTGGTATTAGCAAAATTGATGGGGTCGGTGGAAATTTTGTTTGGGTAACGGCTGAAAGAGTTGCCAAAGAAGCGATTCAAGGTATGGATTGCAATCGTCGTATCGTGATTCCCGGTTTTATTGCGCAAGCGCAAACTTTTGGGGGACGTTATACCCCGCGCATCATTTTGCTTCCCATTCTGAAACAAGTATTTTCGAGATTAAAATCATGAGACAACTCATCAATGATTTAAGTGTTCCAGTGGGCTTGGCCAATCTTGGAAATAAGCTGTATCACAATGCCCAATACTTAACGGCTGTTGTTGAAAATTGATGAAAAAATCATGGCTCGCTGGTTACCGTCTGGAATGAAGTTGGCGGAACCTGCAAGAGCTGATTTGTTCTGTGCTTATTTCCCAGAAAATGTCTATACGGGTGCTTACCATGAAGCGGGTTTATTCGTTCATATTAAAGTGGGTAATAAAACAGGAATCTTTTGCCCTTGGATGATTTTAGACGATGATCGCGCCATGATTATTGGACGTGAGTTGCTTGGCTATCCTAAAAAGATGGGTGAGATCAGTTGGGAAAATGACGGCAAACGTATTGTTAGCAATGCCTCACGCCGCGGTACAACACTCATTGAAATGGAAGCCAAGCTTGGTGAAGTCATTCTTGATGCACCTCCAATTTTAGGACTGCCACACCGTAATATCACAGGCGGATTGGGGCTTGGTCTACCGCGTGAGGTTCGATTTACCCCTAAAGAACATCCACTTGAAGTTCGTCGTGTAGAAATGAACCTACGTTTTACGGGTACTGAAAATGATCCTTTACATAATATGGGACTAGGCAAAGTCATTGAAGCAAGATTGCATCGAGTTGATTTATCGGGTGGGTTAATTCCTCCAATTCAAATACCCCGTTTACGTACACCATTATTTTTATTACGCCAATTTAATCCTCGCGTTTTATAGCTGGAGAATAAAGATGAATGCGTTCTTTAAGTCAAAACAAACACAAGATTTTTCTAAAATTTCGGCTTCAATTGATATTCCTGTAAGAACAATGGATTTTAATTTTTCAGATGAAATTCCTGAGTTCTGGTTTAATAACAATGCCTTACTCACAATGTTATTGACTGCATTATCGAGCGCATTTCCAGATGGTGAACGTCAATTTATTCATAGTGTACGTAATTATCAGGCAAAAATTGAAGATCCTGTTCTGCTTAAACAAGTCCGTGCTTTTATTGGTCAAGAAGCACATCACGGTAAAGAACACGACGCGCTCAATGCTGTGATGCTGAAAAAAGGCTATCCGGTAGACCGAATTTATAAGCGCTTTAAAAAGATGAATCGCTTAATGCAAGAGCAATTCTCTACAGCTCATCAGCTTGCATGCACAGTATGTATGGAACACCTCACAGCAATTCTAGCTGACTATTTTATTAGTACCGCGCCCCAAGATTTAGAATTATTTAATACCCATGTAAGAAAAATTTGGGCATGGCATGCGATTGAGGAAACGGAACATAAAGCTGTAGCTTTTGATGTATATCAGTCTTTGGTCAATAGACCTTATTTCTTACGATGGGTCATGATAGAAACCACGCTTTCTTTTCTTATCATTACCACCAGAGGAACGGCAGAACTGTTACGAGCTTCTGGAAAACAACGAGATTTAAAAGAGCTTTATGAAGGTTTTCGTTATTTGTTTGGAGGACAAGGTCTAGTCAGACGTATTGGTAAAAATTATCGCGATTTTTTCTCCGCAGATTTTCATCCTTGGCAGCATGACAATCGGGACATGATGAACTTATTAAAAAAACACTATTTCAATGAAGAGCTGCTGAAATAATCAAAAGTTGATGTTTATACAACACCTACAGAACAAACAATTTTAGGAATAATTACCATGGCACAGTCTACATTTACAAATTCTTCGCTACAGCAACCATTAAAATTGGCGTGTGGCATAACCATACCAAACCGTATTGCAAAGTCGGCCATGAGTGAACAATTGGCAGATCGACACGGTTCACCCACCACAGACTTACAGCAACTTTATGCAACATGGGCGAGGGGCGGAACTGGGTTATTAGTTACGGGCAATGTGATGATTGACCATCGTGCCTTTGTTGAACCAAGAAACGTCGTTTTGCAAGATGAGCAATTTTTACAAGCAAATAAGTTATGGGCTCAGGCTGCCCAAGCCAATGGCAGCAAAATCATTATGCAAATTAACCATCCGGGGCGTGTTGCGGTTTTACCACTTTTGAAAAAGCCGATCGCACCATCCGCAGTCGGGCTTGATTTACCTGCCATGAATATTATTCGTCTTCCGCGGGCGATGACTGAAGCCGATATTTTAGAGCAAATTAAGCGCTTTGCCACAACCGCTGAATTGGCTGTTAAAGCAGGGTTTGATGGCGTACAGGTTCATGCTGCACATGGTTATTTACTCTCGCAATTTTTGTCACCACTCTCAAATGTTCGAAACGATGGGTGGGGAGGAAGTCCTGAAAATCGACGCCGTATGTTGATTGAAACGGTTCGAGCTGTACGAGCTGCAATAGGCAAAGACAAAATATTAAGTGTAAAACTCAACTCTGCCGATTTTCAAAAGGGCGGCTTAAGTCAGGAAGAGTCTCTACAAATTGCATTAGCTTTAGAAGCAGAAGGGATCGACCTATTAGAGATTTCAGGCGGGAATTATGAATCTCCTGCACAGTTAGGCTATGCACCAGATCGTTCTGCTCAGCGTGATGCATATTTTATTGACTATGCCACCGCACTTCGTAAACAAAGCAAATTACCACTGATGTTAACAGGTGGACTGCGTGATGTAGATTTTATGAATCGCATTGTGGCTGATGGGGTGGTTGACCTTGTAGGAATGGCTCGACCTTTTGCAATACAACCAGATTTAGCCAAACAACTGTTAGCCGGAAAATCGGTATTAAAACCAGCAAAAATTCCAGCGATTGGATATAAACCAGTAGATGCTTATTTGCAACTCGGTTGGCATGCAGCGCAATTTCGCCGTATTAGCAGTGGGCAAAAACCGAAAGCAATTAAGGGATTAATCCGTACATTGATTGCCTTTGGTCCACGTATGGGCTTTAACATTCTGACTCAAGATTAGTGGTAAAAGCTTTTGATATAAGGAGTTGTTATCATGAATAGTTTAATCAGACAAAACCATGTCATTGTTCCGCGGCGTCCTGTATTTAATTTTACTGAAACGCCAACGCATTGGATTTATGACGATCCAATAGTTTCACAAATATTAAATTCAATTAACCCGATTACACCTGCACCAGAACGTTGGTTTTGTCAGACGTTTAGAGATGCATTGCCTTACATTCAAGATGAAAAACTTAAAGAGGCAGCAATTGCTTTCATTAAACAAGAGGGCGCTCATAGTTATGGGCACACTCTCGGAACTCGGCACATAGAGGCGTTAGGGATTGATTTAAGTCGTTATACCAAGATGACGAGTTGGATATTTAATGACATGATTGGCCCAAAACCATTAGGCTATGAATTGAAGCATCCACGCTTAAAGTCGATGTGGCTAACGACCCGATTAGCAATGGTGGCTGCTGCCGAACATCTGACAGGAGTGTTAGGACATTGGGTTCTCAATGCAGAGGGACTACAACACGCACCTGTCGATGTAGAAATGCTACGTCTGTTGCAATGGCACGGGGCCGAAGAGGTAGAACACCGTGAAGTAGCCGATGCAATGTTTAGATATTTTAGCAATAGCAATGTACTTCGAGTGGGGGCAGCGGTTTTCACGTTCCCCCTATTTATTGTTTTGGCTTATGTTGCTGTCGAAAATCTAGTAAAACAAGATGCGCAATTACCACATTGTTTTCGTTTCAAAGATTATTTCCGAGCAGCTCGACAAGATCGTGTGCCTAAGGTTGACGATATAATACGTGCCTGCTTGCGATACTTTAAGCCTCATCATAATCCCTTAAATGAGGGATCGACTGAGCAAGCATTGGCATTTTTAAATGATGGTAATTACAAACAGTCCACTTAACTGGCTGTTGTAAAAGTAAATTGTTAAGCCAATACTTAAGGTTTTTCTTAATTATGTAATTAAATGAAAAACAATAATTATTTAAATATTTTCTAGCCAATTTCACATTGACACCTTAAATATTGAAGATTACCATTTGCAGGCTGGCCACATTGCCAGTCGGTTGTCGCAGACCGCATAATAACTCCCGCATCAGAGCTTTTCCTTCTGAGGAATAGCCTT
>Ga0065703_1000169_pt1 | contig 19387 bp, 19 predicted proteins | sample SwiRhicommunBV21_FD_59090 | JGI IMG/M metagenome (GOLD analysis project Ga0065703, IMG submission 59090) | Switchgrass rhizosphere microbial communities from Buena Vista Grasslands Wildlife Area, Michigan, USA - BV2.1 v1 | ecosystem: Host-associated > Plants > Roots > Rhizosphere > Soil ...
GCATGAATTTTAATATTAGCCATATTTTTCTCTTTAAATGAATAGTTTAAATTTACAATCTAAAAAATATATCAGCATCTTAATAATAAATCTCTAATATATAAATAAAAACTAAACAGACTTGTCTATTTTAGCTTTGTTATTATCCTCGTTTTTATGAAAATAAGTAGGAATAAAATTGGCTACGCCATATATAACTATAGGCTGCCCGACCTCTGGTGGTGGCCAAGTAATTTCTGGGAATAGTATGTTCCTGATTGACGGAATTCCCGTTGCCTGTGTTGGTGACAAAGCAACTTGCCCAACTCATAAAGTCGTAGCAACTATTGTGTCTGGCGATCCGTGCATGCAAATCTTTGGTAAAGCTGCTGCTCGAGTAAATGATTCACTCTCTTGTGGTTGCAAATTACTGCCTCAACAAAACTTAGTTGTTCAGAATAATGGTGGTGGCGCTACATCATCGGCTGCAAAATCCTCATCAGCTCCTATTTCACAGAAACAACCAGCCACAGATAGTTTTGTTAAAGATGAATATGAGAACTACTACATAGAACAAAACACAACGAAATATGTGAAATTTACAAATGGCATTTTGCCCTATGATGAAGATAAGAAAAATCTTTTGGGGGCAATTAGCCAAGCTATATCAGGTGTATGTACCTTCGTAGTCACTTACATTCTAAAAGGGCAAGAACTTTTTGTGACAGTCTCTATGCTTCCTCCAACATTAAGCGGTGATGCTACAATTTTTCCATACGCAACACTCGATATTGTGCATAACAATCAGAGTTTAGGAAAAACACGTTTGGAAAAAGGAAAAGGTGTTTGGTCAACTGAAAACTCTAAGGAGCCTGTAGGTCAGTGTAAGGTAACTCTACCTAAACCTGATTTATCAACCATAGAAGCAACTTTAACTATGGGTTACACGGCAAAATTTGATGGTGGTACTGTTCGACCAAACCCACCTCATACTAAATTTTCTTTTACCTTAAATTCAGCATCAAGACGTAAATCATGAATAGAAAATTAATCAGTACTATTGTTCTCATTTCTGTATTTGGAGTTACTGCTTGTAGCAAGGCATCAAATGAACAAACGCAGGTAGATACTACTGCTAAAAACAGTTCTCAAAACATAAAAACTGAACTATCAGCAAGTGATAAAGCAATTTTAGATAGATATGACTCTATCACCAATGAAGTTGTGACCTCAGGTGAAGACGAAAAGATAAAGCAAACTTTAGAGCCTTTAATTCCTGAAATAAAGAAAGTTACTGCTAAGAAACAAAGAGAAATGGCATTAATGAATATTTATATGTTGTCAGGAATGTACAAAGAAGCTTATGAGCTAAATGAGCAACAGATCAAAGATAAACCCTTGCCTCAACGGATAATGTTTAGATGTACATTGCTTGAAAAATTAAATGGGGCCAAAGTAAAAATTCAACAGTGTCACGAAGCTTCAGCGCAACTCATACAAACCGAATTGAGTAAATCATCTAGCAAAAATGATCCCCAGTACAGAGACGCCGAATTTGTATATTTAACTGAAATGTATAAAGCTGGTCACACTGACTATAAAACAAAAATACAGAAATTTATTGATGAAACTAAGGATGTTGCATCAAAAGATAGATATAAGTCTTTGTATGATGCAGATATTGAGTCATTTTATGGTACTGATTCACCAAATTATGTACCATAATCATTAAAGTAAAACTTAAATGAAAAGCCCCGAATATTCAGGGCTTTTTTAAATTTTTACTAAATAGAGACATTTACTTTTCACCCCATCCCACTAAAAAATACCTCCAAAAACAATCTCATCAACTTCATCCGAGCTTATGGGCCACATTCTATATTTCACGGTAGTTGTATATGCATTTGGATAGTTATTTCTAGTTTCAAACAAGCTTTTTATAATAAATAGCTGTTCCGTCGTAGTTCCCATTTGAACTTAATGCAAAACTTGGAATTACGCCCACACGAACAAATCCAATTTTGCTATATAAAAGTTCGGACACATCTCCTTCACGTGTATCTAAAACAAGTAAGCGCAAATCCTTTTCTCGTGAAAAATTTTCTAATTCATTCAGTAGTAATGTAGCTATTCCTTGTTTTCTTACTGTTGTCAGAACCATGAGTTTTTCAACTTCAGCTCTGTGAACGCCGTTCTTTTTACTCACCAAGGACAATTGAACACTACCTACAATCTTTCCTTCTTGAATGGCAATCCATAGACGGCTATTACCTTGTTCTAATTTATTGTTAACCTCAAGCCAATAACTTACGATCTCTTTCTTTTCTATTGGAGCCAGAAAACCTATTGAAGCTCCGCTATTGATAGAATCCTCTAACAATAGCGATAAGCCTTGTTCATGGTCACCAATTTCATTGATCTCTAAAATTTCGATGTCTTTCATATTTTTCTCAAAGTTATTTGAATAGAATTTTCGATGATAGCTCGTAATCTTTAATTAGGATTTAGCATATGTAGAAAGGACAGCTTTCGATTAAGAAATTCTTTCATCATTGTTAATATTTTCATAGTTTTATATACTAAATCTTTATGATGAATGATAACTTAGCTTATAAATTTTAGAGTTTTCAAATGAGTAAAAAATTATACTATTGGGGTGATGATTTAGAGCAATATTCTTCTGATAGCAAGGAAGACTATAGTGAAATTATTGAAATAAAGCGTCTAAATTTTTTTATTGGTAAGAATAATTCTGGAAAAAGTCGTTTTCTTAGAAATTTATTTATTTCCGATTATCCTAGCAACTTTTTCATTCATATTGAAATATTAAAAAACCTAAAAAAATTAAAAAGTTTATTGTTGATTAAAGACTTTTATGAACATCGTGAAAAATTTATAGAGTTAGAAAATCTTCATAGATCTTTTCTTGAAGACACTAAAAATGGAGTTTCCAACCAGCTTATATATTACCTATCAAGAATAGAGCAAATCTTAACCAACTTACCTTTAAATTATCGTTCAGAAGTTGATTATAAAGATATAAATTATAGTCAACACGATATAGATAACTTAAATGATCTTTTTCAAGATAAATTTTATATCCCTACTTTAAGAGGTATGCGACCTGTAACAGATATAAATAATAAACAACCTTATCTGGAACGTGCCCAAAAGGATTACTTTCAAGACAAGTCTAGGTTTAATGCTGAAAATATAATTACCGGTGAATGTTTATATTATGAATTAAAAGTTCACTTACTTGGTAAACCTGAACAACGTGAACTTATCAGAAAATATGAAGAAAAATTGAGTCAATATTTTTTTGATAATGATGTAGTTACATTAATTCCGATGTTTGGTAAAGATGAGAATGGAAATGAAAATGACGTAGTCCATATTAAAATTGGTGATGAAGAACAATTTCCAATTTATAAATTAGGAGATGGTTTACAACAAGCTATCATTATGACCTATGAGGCTTTTATTAAAAAAGATAAGACTCATGCTTTTTTTATAGAAGAACCTGAACTACACATGCACGCAGGAATGGTGCGTCAGTTAATGAATTTCTACTTAAATGAAACATCACATTATTATTTCTTTACCACACATTCTAATCACTTATTAGATATGGTAGATGAATCTGATCAAGTCATAATCCAAAAAATTATCAAAGAAATAGATAAAAATAAGAAGTTTTCTTTCAAAATTTATAATTGTGACAAAGATCATGAATTATTAACTTCTTTAGGAGTTCGACCCTCATCTGTTTATCTTGCCAATTGCACAATTTGGATTGAAGGTGTTACTGACAGAATGTATTTATCTAAATTAATGGATAAATATTTAAAGGAAATCGAATTTTCAGAACCTGAAAATTATAAAAGATATAAAAGCTTTATGCCTAATTTTCATTATACTTTTATTGAATATGCTGGTGGAAACATAACACATTGGAGTTTTATTGATGATTATCCATCAAAAGAAGAGGCTCTGAAATTTCTTGAACACAGCAAAGGCCTTACTGCCAAAGCTATTTCTAAAAATATATTATTATTAGCGGACGGAGATAATGAAGGAAAAGCAAAAAGATTACAAGAATGGGAATCTGAATTAAAATCAGAGAATGTATATATTCTCCCTTGTAAAGAAATAGAAAATACATTGGACTCATCGATAATTCATAAGGCATGTTTAATAAAGTTTCAAGGAATAAATAAAACAAAAGATCAAATCACATTAAACGATGAAACCATTAGCAATCTAAATCATAGAGGATTTGCTAAAGATACTTCTAATTTTGATATTGATCAGTTGAATTCTTCTACTAATTTTATAAGTAGTGAAGGTATCGGAAAAATTATTGATGAGATTATTATCAAAGATAAGAACTTATTACTTCAATCAAATCCACCTCGCTTATTTTCAGATGCTTCTGGTACAATTGATGATAAAGTCGGTTTTTGTGAAATATGCAAAATTTTAATGACTTACGAGGATTGGGTGCTCACCGAACCTGCAAAAGAACTTTGCGAAAAGATCTTTAAACATATTGAAGACTGCAATACTTAATTTCTTCTCAGAAAAGCACCTAAACTTACATTCTTAAAAGGGTATTATAAAATAGCTATAATAATACCCTCACCCCATCCCCCTCAAAANNACCTCAACCACTCTCTCATCAACTTCACCCAAACTTAAAAGACTGCGTGATCGAGCCTTCGATTAAATATAAAAATAAGTTTGGCATCAGTAAAAGAAACATCGGCGTTAAGTGCTCTAAGCAGGCTATAGATTTCGTTGGTGAGCCATGTTCTATATCGCACGGCGGTTTGGTAGGCTTTTGGATGGGTCAGTTTTGTTTCAAAAATGGCTTTAAATAACAGGTAATACAGCTCGTCTAAATCGGCATGTAAAAGATAGAGCTTTTTGAGTTTATCCATTGCGTTTGTGCTGCGGTCGTATTCAACCACTGAAACTACTTTTTCTTTTAGGCGTTCTTTTTGCACAATCAGGCAGATTTCAATCAACCGTTCTTTAGAGTGAAAGTAGTTATAAAAAGTTGCTTTGGGTACTTCACATTCTTTTACAAGCCTGTCGATGCCGACTAAATGAAATCCGTTGTAGTGAAATAACTCAATTGCTTTATCTACGACTTTTAATGCACGTGTTGGGAGAACTATTTTTGGCATATTTTTACCGTTATAAAAATTATTGTTGTATATAAATGAGATGTAAAAGCCGCTGCCTTTTGGGAGAAAAAAAGGCATAGCAAAGCCATAAAGACTGTGCACAGCACATCTCAAGTTTTAATTGTCTAAGTTTTAAGTAATAACGAGCTAAAGCCTGAAAAAGCCTTAGGGCGATCAAGCTACGTTAAATGTTTTAAGCTGTGTTGTTATAGCTTTTGGCAATGGTTGCCAAGAAATAATGGATGTGCAAAGCCAACTCCTTATATATGGAGTTCTGCCAAGACATTAGAATTATGGTGGCAGAACGAAAGGGGTTCGCAGACTGGCTTCAAGACCCAGCACACCCGAAGGTGTCCCCCTCCGTTCCGCCATAGAGGGGGCACGAGGGTATACACACTAAAAGAATAATCTTTTAATGCTCTTGAAGAACGGTCTGCGACAACCGACTGGCAATGTAGGCCAGCCCGCAAATGGTAATCTCCAATATTTGAAGTGTCAATGTGAAATTGGCTAGAAATTATTTAATTAATTATTGTTTTTCATTTAATTACATAATTAAGGAAACTCTTAAGTAATATTTACAATCAAGTTTTATATCATTAAGTTAAAGTTTAAAATTTCAAAAACTTAAGGTCTGGATTGGCCGATATCAACTAAGAATGAATAAATAAAATGAGTAATTACTCTTATGCCTAATTTGAGTATTCAGTATAAAATTATGACCTAAGCGTCCCATCTCGCCAATTAGGCTGCGTTATATAGTTCAAGTGATAAGAGCAAAAAATGACTCAAAATAAAGTTGAATTAGCAGAAAAATTGTCAAAAGAATCTCATCAAGGTCAAAAGTATGGTCCTCATGATTACTTTGACTACCATATTAAAGGTGTGGTCAATTCATTAATTGAGCATCGATTTTCAGAAGTCTATATTATTACCGCCCTTCTACACGATAGCGTTGAAGACACTCCTCTTACGCTAGACAAAATCGAAAGTTTATTCGGAAAAGAAGTTCGTGATGCCGTTGATGCATTAACTAAACGGGAAAGTGAAACACGCGAAGAATATTTAATTCGTTGTAGTTCGAATCCGATCGCTCGAGTCGTGAAACTTCATGATGCAGCCTTTAATGCGCATAACTCGCATAAGGACAATAATCACTCGCGTGTAGATTATTACCTTCAAACCATGTTAATTGTTTCAACAGCCCAAGATAGGTTGGAATGAAAAGGTCGAATTAGCTAGGCTGAGTAAATACAAAACGATCAATTTGATTTTGTAACGTAATCAAAATTTATCATTTAAAAAAAAGATTTTTGCTCAATCCTATTTAACTGACTTAAGAATTGAGCAATTTTTTGCGCATTTATGATCTACGGCGAACCTATCTTAGAGTTAGATACGTCCAACCTCTAAATATGGAATCAGGTTTTTATCAAAATGTGGTCGTGGGTCACCTTCATAACTAATAAAGCCATGCATTCCTGTTAAGCGTTCACCTTTATAAAACTGGTTTAACTGATAGCGCGGGTCTTTATGTGAAAGCGTAAAACTCACGACACCAACGCCCTGCTGTTTTGACTTGTTATAGGCATCTTCGAGCATTTTATGATGCAAAGCTAAATCTTGTGGATGGCACATTAAGGTGTGTAGCACATGGTACTTAATAGAGTCGCCAAGTTTAGGCAATCGCATACCTTTAGTAATTGGAGTCAACAAGTTATAAACGGGTCTAAGCACACCAATGGCTGAACTATAATGCAAGATTTTGGTTTGCTTAATGCTATGCTGATCCCACAAGCCAAACATACCCACCAGTTTTCCACCTTTAAAGTAAAGCAAAAAATCCGAGAGTTTTATTCCTGAAAAATACTGATGCCCTTGGGCGAGTTCTTCAAAGTTATAAGCTGGAATAAAGTTATAAAACTCGGCCATGTCGCTAATAAACTGATTCATGGCTTCTACATGTTTAGCTTCGGCTACACAGGACTGAATTTCTTGTATGTCACTTTGCTTAGAAGCTTGTTTTAAGAAAGCCGTGATTTTTCTTTTTGCGCCCGTGTCGGTCAGGCTTAATGTCTCTATAAGCCCTTCATCATAATAATCAGGCATTCCTGTTTTGCCAGTTTGAATGGCAGCGCGTGCCGCGTGGTTATCATCAAAAATAATCATTTGACTATAGTTCGGTTCATGCATGGTTTGTTTTACATGCTTTGCCAAAACCTTAACCAGTGATTTCCCCCGATAGTTGTGATCTACTCTCAAATCACCCGCGTATCGTAAGTTTTGTACGTTCCGATCGACATAACATGGGCGATGACCATTGCTATAACAAGCGACATGCTTCTGACTCTCGGTGTCTTCAATCACGACATGTAATTTATGTCGATACACAATGTCGGAAGCTTGAAAATAACTGGGTTCACGCTGAAAGCTAATTTGTATCCCTTTGGTGATCATGGGTACTGCAATCAAGTCTCTTAAAGCCTGATCGTCTGCCAAAGTCGCTTCTCGGGTAATCAGGGTATTATCAGCAAGTGGTGGATTTGTTTTCATTCATTATTCACCTGTTGTGCGGTCTGTACGGGAACCAAGTTATTTAAACGCCCCATTTGGTCGAGTAACTGATAGACAAACACCACTTCGTCTTGGTCATTCACTGTTTTCTGGGTTTGTACATCAAGTAGCTTCTGCTCGGTATTGAGCAAATCAAAAGTCGTTTTGGTGCCGACATCAAACTCTTTACGTGTGTAAACAAAGGCAATCGACGCTGCCTCTATGGCATTTGCCAGTGCTTCTTTATTTTGTCGAATGGTTTGAAGCTGCGCATAGCTCGTGCGTGTACGCTTATTCAAATCCAGTTCAAGACTTCGCGTTTTTTGGTTGGCCAAATCTATATCGGCCTGTGCTTTTTTAACATTGGCCCGATTTAAACCATCATCGTATAGCGGTACATTGAGCTGCACCCCAACCATATAGTTATTACTTTCGGAGCCAATATAGCTTGCCTCATCTTGCTTTCCGGCACGACTGGTGAGCATGACCGTAGGCCAGAGTTCCCGCTTAGTTAAAGCATATTGTTTCTCGGCAGCCTGTTTTTCGTATTTGCTACGCATTAAAGCTGGATGATTTTTGGTTTGAGCCAAAATTTCATCTAAGTTAGTGGGAATAGCAGGCAGTTGCTTGATTGCGACAAGGTTTTCAGGTGTTACACCTGTCACTTGATAAAACTGTGCTTCGCTTATGGTCAGATTAGATTGAGCCTGTGTAATATCGGCTTGACCTTGGGCAACTTGTGCCAGAACCTGAGCCAAGTCCGCACGGGTAATCATCCCCACGTCAAAACGGCGCTTCGATTCATATAAAGACCGTTGCAGATTCGCCATAGTCTTTTGTCTGAGCTGTAAAATGGCTTTCTTTTTTAATACGTCGGTATACACCATGACGGTATTTAAAATAGTTTCCGATCTTTGATCTGACAAACCTTGGTTTTGGGCTGAAAGCTGACTTTCGGCAACATCAATTCCTAAACGATGTCGTCCAGAGGTATAAATCGGATAATCCGCCTGCAATTGCAAACTTCGACCTTTACGGTTTCCTTCAGTTGGAAACAGGACTTGTGAAGGCGTATCTATTCTTTCATAGTCAAGTTGCCCGACTAAATTGACTTTGAGTCCATCACGCTGTTTAGCCTGTTCAAGCATAGCGGTCGACTGGTTCACGCTTAAACGACTGACTTCAAGCTGACTTTCGTGTCTTAAGCTGGCAGACAATGCCTCATCTAAAGTCATGGCTTGTACATTCGACACAACCAACACGCCAAGATACAAGGCGTGTCGAAGTGTTAAAAACCGAGTATTAAATTGCTTCATCCCTTTCATAGTTGTTCCAAACTATTCAGGGTGACTTTTTTGAGTGGTTCAGGCTTGATATTGCCTTCGATAATACCGTCAAACATGACCAGTTTTTTATAAGCATTCCAACCATTATTGGCTTGGCGAATCTGAGGCTGGTCGAGCTGCCCTAAGTTTCGTGCAAGTTCATAATGGAAGTTTTGGCGCAAAATACTGTCGATATATTCATTGTTAATGCTGTGATGGATTTCGCCTTCAAAAAGCACGCAATAAAATGGTTTAACGTGTTGCTCGGTATCAATCGCCAGTAAAGAAATCGCTTTCGATTCCGTTTCATTTAACTGCGACAATAATTGCTGGGCAGTTTCAGGTGCGAGTTTCTCACCGACCAGATCTACACCAAAACGGCGGCCTTGGAACTCAAAACATGGGATTTGCTCGATAAAGCCAGTCACGCGTAAGCAATCATCCATACAGTAACGAAGCAAGCCATTACCCGAGGTAATCAGTGGGCTCACCACATCACCTTGTTTCAGTTCCCACGACGGAATGATTTGACCTTGTTTATCACCTTCCAAATATTCAAATTCATAGAAGTGACTTTGGTATGCCAGCGGGTATTGATCGTTATAGGGAATGGTCACTACACCTTCCGTCGCCCATAGACCTTTTCCTTCAAACTGAACACTGGGTAATTTCTCTTGTAATTTTTCGGCCCAAGCTTTTGAACCTGCGGTATCCCAACTCGACACTAAACTTAACTTAGGCCATAGTTGTTTGAAGCCGATATGTACGCCATTTGAACTGTCAATTAAGGCTTGAGCACTTTCAGGGCTATGCGGTGCAGTCACTTCTTTTAATGAAGCCTGACGATTGTTCCATGAACCACTTTGTAAAACTTCAATTACGTCTTGTTGTAGTAACTCCAAACGTTCAAGCAATTGCAACGCAAAAGTTGGACTCCACACCGAGATCATCGCTAAGTTACGGTTTGCCACCAAATAGCAAATCGTGGCAAAGAGTGCATCGTCAGCATTGGCTGCAAATGCAACATTACTTGGAACCGCTTGGGTAAACTTAGATAAAATTCGCTTACCTACACCCAGTAGCGCACTATCATCATTTAGGTTTTTATCTTTTAAAACCTCACGCTGGCTTTCGGGTAACCATGACACCGACCAGTAATGGGTTCCCGAACTAAGCTGTGGGCATTTACGGTATAGACTTGCCATCCACGGCGCAATCGCATGGTCAAGCTCATCTAAAAACAGCTTGGTGTATGGAATAAACTTGATTTGTTCACTCGAGCCACTGGTTGGCTGGAAACGAACCAGCTTACTGCTAGATAGTGAAAGCTTTTGCTCACGATAACGTTGAATGTCTTCTCGCCATGCACCATAACGTGTCGCAGGAAATGATTTTACAAACTGCTCATAGTTTTGAACTTTTTTATCTTTCGCAAACGTAGAGGTCTGTAAAATCGAATGCAAGATTTGACGTTGTGTCGCTTCTAAAGCATTAAACTGTTTTTGAAAATTACGGTCAGATGCATCACACCATTTTTTTAAAATCAGATGCGAACCCAAAGTTAGCCATTCATGAGATTTCATTGGATGGCCTCTCTACGTTTGGTTTTATGTGTTACACAGGCTTCAAATTTTCCTTTACTCGTGGGTTTGGTGATGAGCTTTACTGGGAAACGCGCAAGATCTTTCCAGCCTAATCGACCAATACACGGTAATTCCGTACCCGCACTCCATGTTGGATTCATTTGCTCAAAGAAATGAATATTTGGGTTCTTTTCTCTCATTTCGGCAGTAATCGGTGCAACTTCACCTTTTAATGGTTGATAGTCATCACCAAAGTTTAATAAGCCAGCTTCACGGTCGTAGTATTCCCCAAAGAATTTCTCACAGTAATGTTCAACCACTTCCGAGAGATGCTGGTTTTCGTCTTTAATATTTGGGTAATACACATAGTAGTTATTGGCAAGTAAGAGGTAGGTCTTATAGCCTTTAGAAATCAGAAGCCAATAGAGCTCGTTAAATGGATATTTGATTCGAAGCTTAATCATGAGTTTGAGCATAGTACTTTGCAGACTACGTGTACCCCAAAACTTCTTCAAAATGACCGTATCACCGCTAAATAACACGGTGTAGTCTTTACCGTTTAAATAGAAGTGCTGCACAACAACGGTTGAGAACCCCACAATCTCATCTGTTTCCGAGTCAAAAATTAAGATTGCACCACTTTTATTTTTAAAATCATCTACGAAAATAGAAAATCTCGTATTTTCATAATACTGTTCGTAAATGGAATACATCACTTTTAATCGCTCTGTATCGATTTGCTCTTTTTCAAAATATTGACCATAAGTCGTGTTTTTCAGGTTCAATTTTGAAATCAATTTATACGTTGTATTAATCATAATCCTTTAACCTTCCACCTCTAATTTGCGAGTTTTCCGATCTCATCTACCGATATAAGAAAACTCATAAAAATGTTCTTTTTCTATGAAGGGATACGTTTTGATATGCCCTATTGTTTTTCATTCTTTGAAAGCTGCCCTTTATTTCTAAATAGCTACATATTCATTTTCTTCCCCCGATCCATAAAGATGGTTAAAAAGGCGGTCACAAACATGATGATTGCGAGCATGCGTAATAAATCATTAAAACTAGATGTAAGCGCCTGAAAATGAATGTCACGATAGATCACGCTGAGCGCAATTTGCTGTGCATTTGAGCCGACTTCCTGATATTGCGCCGTGAGCTGATCAAGTCTTTCTGTAAAAATCCAATTCTGCGGGGTCATCGACTGATTAATCTGGGTAACATGCAGCGCAGTCAGCCAATCTAAAGATGAGTTAATCAGTGCCAATCCAACCGCGCCGCCGATATTGCGCATGAGGTTATAAATACCGCTGGCATCGGCAACTTTACTCAGTGGCAAGGTGCTCATGGCTAAATGCGAAACCACAATTAGACAGATCATGAGACCAATGCCACGATAGATTTGCGGCCAGAACATAAAGTCATAATCACTGTGAATGCTGAGGTGAGAATTGAGCCATACACCAAAACCAGCCAGAATCATTCCAACAAATACAGTTTTGCGGGTATCAAAGTTAGGAATGAGCCACGCAAGAAACGGCGCAAAGCAGAACATGACAATACCTGTCACCATCATGACGTGACCAATTTGGCTACTGTTCATTTCACGGACTTGCCCAAGAAACACTGGAATCATGTAACCCAAGCCATAGAGCGCCATACCAATCACAAAAGTCGTGATGGCACTTAAGGTAAAGTTTTTATTCTTAAATACGGATAAATCTAGCAATGGTTTTGGTTGGGTAAAACTTCTAGAGAAGAAAATCATGCCGCCCACAACACAGACCACGAAAGCAATCCGAACGCCTGTATCAGCAAGCCAGTCATGGCGTGCACCTTCATCAAGGAAATATTCAAGCCCACCTAAAAACATCGCCATACCAATGAGGCTAAACCAATCCATGCTTTTGATAAGTGAATGATTCGCACGGTCAATATTTGGACCTGAGTAGATGACCGTAGCGATGATAATGCCCGGAATAATATTAATCAGGAACATCCAGTGCCATGAGAAGTTATTGGTTAACCAGCCGCCAATGGTTGGGCCGATGGCTGGACCTAAAGTACTGATCATTCCAAACATAACCAAAGGCAATGAGCGTTTTGGTTCAGGGAAAAGTAAGTACAATGCCGTCATGGAAGTCGGAATCATCCCGCCGCCCATAAAGCCTTGAATGCCACGGAAAACCAGTAAACTCTCTAAGTTCCATGCCAACGCACAAAGTAACGAGCTGATGGTGAAGCCAATTGCACAGATGGTGTAATACACCCGTGTCGAAAGTACCCTCGAGACAATACTCGACATTGGAATCGCAATAATTTCGGCAATTAAGTAAACCGTTTGCACCCAAGTCACTTCATAGCGGCTTGCACTCATGCCAGCTTGAACTTCGTTTAAAGAACTCGCCACAATCTGAATATCAAGAATCGCCATAAAGTTGCCAAAAATCATGGCAGCAAAAATTGCCCAAGCCGTCTTTGCGGGAAACTTCCACTCAGCGTCAATATGCTTATTCATTTCTTATTACCTAAAAATTTTATTATTAAGTTCTTAGGTCAACCGTAGCGCTAACCGACATTCCGGGTTTTATAAGATCAATATGCGGACTTGAATCTATGGCAATGCGTACAGGAATACGTTGTACAACCTTGTTAAAGTTGCCTGTGGCATTGTCTGGTGGCATGAGTGAGAAAGTTGCGCCTGAAGCTGGAGAAAAACTCTCAATTGTTCCGCTGTAAGTCAGGCTTGGGTAAGCATCAAGTTTTAATTTAACTTTCTGACCTATATGCATTTTTTCAATTTGGGTTTCTTTGAAGTTCGCTTGTACATACAAACTATTTTCAGGAATAATCGCCATTAAGCGGGTTTGCGGAGAAACACGCGAACCTTTCTGGATCGCAAGGCTTCCTATTTTCCCTGCGACTGGGCTCACCACTTTTGATGAAGCCAAATCAATTTGATAAAGGTTTAAGTTTGCATTGGCACTTTGAATATCTGCCAAAAGTTGCGCTCTACTCGCTTGTAAGCTACCCAACTGAGCTTCTGCTGCATTTACGGCGGCTTGTGCCTTGCTTAATTGTGCTTGAGCCGTTAAATACTGAGATTGAACCCCTTCAAAGTTTTGGCGGGTAATTACCCCATCTTTTAATAAATCTTGATAACGTTCAAAATCTTTTCTTAAGCGAGATAAGTCTGCTTGTGCCGCAACAACGCCACTATTTGCTTCAGTAATTGAAGACTTGGCAGACTTTTCATTTTGTTGTTGTACGCCTAACGCTGCTTCTTTTAAGCTCACGACAGAGCTAGCTTGATCATAACGAGCTTGGTAATCGCGGTGATCTAATACAGCTAAAGTTTCCCCTTTCTTTACAAACTGATTATCGTTAATTAATAACTCCATCACTTCGCCTGAAATCTTTGGCATCACCCAAGTGACATCAGCTTGCACATAAGCATTATCAGTAGATTGATAAAATCGGTATACAAAAAAATAATATATAATGCCCGCGACTAAAAATAACAGCAGGACACTAAAAACACCCCAAGTTATCTTTTTTCGACTTTGGAAATTAGTATCAGTTTCTAGCTGAGCTACGTTATCCATATTCATTCCGTTTATTTGTAATATTCGATTTTTTATTTACACCAATAAACTATTAGCGTCTTTTTTACGTAACTTTTCACTTGGTTTATTCAATGAATCGTGACAGCGTAAAATTTGGTGCAAATTATGATTCTTAAATCGATTAAATATCATTGACCGTTTTGACATATATTTTTTCTATTTACGCCAATAGATTGCATGCTATAAAAAATATGTTTAAAAATTATGTAATTTTATATTTTTTGAAACTTCCATTTATAACCCACTATCTAAAAATTTAATTTATTAATTTTAATCAATAACTTAAAGTAATTATTTTTCTTATTAAAGTGATTAATTGACAGGAAAATTCATTGTACCAATATTAAAAATCAGTCTTCAATTTGTAGTACTTGTGTAGAATTAATTAAGGTAATGTGTAATTTTAAAAAGAGTTATTGATAAGTTTTATAATATTTATAGAAACATAAAATATAAATGTTCTTATTTATCAAAATAGTTAAACAAAACTTATTAAAGATGTATGTTAATAAATTTATGATTAACTATATTAAGTGGAATAGCAGAGAAATTCTAAGCCAAAGCCAACATCCTTTCAAGAAAATAAGCATTATTAACAAATAAAATTAATCATAAAAAAGAGTTACTTTTAACTCTTTTTTATTTAAAAAATAGAGAATTATCAGTTTATTTTTTTACTTATTTAAAACCCTAAAAATTTCTTCTAAAGTCTCTCCAATCGCAAGTATTTCACTATCCTGATGAGGTAAACCATCAATCTCCAACCCAATTGGTAGTTGCGATTTCGCCCCCTTTCCAATGGGTAAACTCAGTCCAGGTAATCCGATATTACTGCCGGGGTCTGTATTTCGAATTAATGTTTGGAAAATTTCAATTGAACTGACTTGCTCGTTTGCTAGCGGTGCAACAATCGGTGATGTCGGGAGTAATAAAGCATGTAAGTTATGCGCTTTAAATGTGTTTTGGTAGAGTTCAAGCAATTGAGGCCGAGCTTCACTGATAGCTTTTTCATAGACAGTTAAGACAGGAACAAGTTGCCCAGTCTGATCTTGAATTAATTGAGGAAGGATATTCTGTTTAAAAATTGCCTGAACATCTGGGCTTGAGATCTGATCAACTACAGTCTCAATAGTCAAATTTACATGATGATCTTTCAAATATTGAATAAGATCATATTTGCCTTCATAGACAACCACGGGAAATGAAATAGCGTGATTGAGTTGTTCTAAATTCGGCATATCGACATTAATAATTTCGACTCCTGCCTCTTTTAAAAGCTCAAGTGCAATCTGGGCTTGTTGATGAACGTCTTCATCTAAATGATTCCAAAAATATGGATTGATACCGAGCCTAATTTGATGAGGTTGTAATAGTTTTTTTCTTGGCTCTTGAGTAATCAGCTGATCAATTAAGATAATGTCAGATACTGTGTGTGCAATAGGGCCAGCGGTATCCCGCGTATGTGAAATTGGGGTAATACTCTCTTGTGAATATCTTCCTACCGTTGGACGAAAACCGACACAACCATTTAAGGCACTTGGTAGTCTAATCGAGGCCCCCGTATCTGTACCAATCGCAATCGGAACCATTCCAGCGGCAACAGCCACAGCACTACCTGAAGAAGACCCGCCAGCAATATGCAATGGGTTTACCGCATTTCGTGTACCCACAACACCTTCAATATGCATGGCAGTATTATAACCAGTTACCCCAAAGGCCAATTCGTGCATATTGGTTTTACCCACAATGACCGCACCGTGATCAATGAGCTTTTGAATAATCAGTGCGGAGCTTTGAGGCTTAAAGTTGGCTAAAGCTGGTGTGCCTGCACTATTAGGAAAACCTTCTACATGAATATTATCTTTAACCGCAATTAAAATGCCCATCAAAGCTGGACATGGTTTTCCACTAAGCAGATATTTATCCCAATATTGAGCTTGTTGAATTGCTGAAGCTTTATCTGTGCTAATAAATGCATTTAAAGACTGCTGTTTTTCAATAGTGGCGAAGTAATGATGAACAAGTTCTTCACAAGATACTTTTCTCTCTTGAATCAGTTTAGTAATGATATCTACTGAAGCATTTGCTAAATCGAGTGATTCAATCCAATTATTTTTTTCAACTGCATTTGACATGATGACTTAAAATCCATTTAAGTTGTGATCTTAAGAACTTAGTACAAATTGCTCATTCATTCGTATCCTCAAAATTGAGGATTGCTTTGTTTTAATGTTGAATGAGTAAAGCCATTTCAGTGCGATTATTACAGCCTATTTTTCTCATAGAGTTATTGAGATGAGTTCTTAATGTGGTAAAGCTAATGCCAAGTAAATTTGCCACATGTTTATCACTTAAACCTTTAGAGACCAAATGAATCACTTCTTGTTCACGCGGAGTCAGGCCATATTGTGTAGATAAATCTGCTGGTAAGGCTTGAGTAAAATAAGGTTCAAGTAGGCTTAATATTCTTTTTTCACGCTCACCAAACATGTCCGCATCTTTTGCACGCCAAATGCGTAAATCACCAACATCCATACCATTTCGGACAAAATAAATATTTATGCCGTGATACAAGCCATAGGCTCGCAAAAACTCGTTGTAATAGGCTGTTTTTTTTAGGTCTTCAGGAGGCATAACTTCATTTACAAATGTTGGTTTCTGAAGTTTACGAAGTTGTGCAGTAATTGGATCAGCAAATTGCCAAATGTGATCATAGTCCTCCATCGCTTTAGGATCGATTTTCCATACCACTCCTTTTTTCGATAAGTTATGCATTGGGTCCCAAATATACGATGCGGCAAAATCAGCCCGTAATAAGGTAGCAATATCTGCAATGATATTTTCACGTAAATTATATTGCCCTTTTCCTGAGCCAAGTTTCCATAATATTTCAGAAAACAATGTAAACTCAGATGGGCTGAAATCCTTTTCTAAAAGTGCGGTCATCGTCTACCTATTTAACGCAAGCCATCGAATTTCAAGAAGATCGGTTCAGTGCTTCCTTTGAGCTTAATGCCAATCCCATCCGTTTCTATAACATATCTATTTTTTGATTTGGTAGGTAATAGCTATATTTTTTCCGTAAAAATATTAATTTTCTAGCTTTCCTATGGCGCTTTTAACTATTGAAATTCATCTTCTGAAATTACTTATCTAATAGGTACCAAAGGCTTCGATCAACTTTTCTCTCTTTTCTTTTTTGCTCCATTAGCTGTTCATATTCTTCTTCTGAAATTACTTTTCTATTAGGTGTAGATTCAATGTATGGAGAATAACCTCTATAATTAGCAAACTTATTTTCTCTGTAATATTGTGATTTATCATAATCAGTCATATTTGACGTTTGGAATAGAACATCTTTATCTCGCTCAGCCCTTCTAAAAAGTTGATTTGTACGATCTATTTTTTGTTGCATTGCTGACTCAAAAAAAACAACACTCTCACCACTTTTAGTATTTTGAGCCTCTTCATCTTTAGCAATTAAAATAGAAGGTTTTTTTTCGAAAAAATCATCAGCGCTGTACACTGGACTAATAATCAATAAACTTATAAAAGATAATAATATTCTATTCATAAAATTAATATGCTCATTACAAAATAGTGGAATACGTAAATTTTATATAACTTTAATAAAAAAACTATTGCTCCGTATCTTATTCTTTTAGTGTTTAATCTACTACTAAATAAAATCATTTAGCTTTCAGTAACGGCGTACCTTTTCAACTGAGATGTTAGAAACAGACTTTACAGGTCATAAAGATACCTATTAAAGAGTCCTAAGCTAGTCAAATAAAAATCGAATCAAAGGTGATTTTTCAAGCACTCTAAAATGGATAAAATACAAATTTTTGATAAGTCGCAAATCTGATAGGCTTACCTTTTATAGTCCATACTTTTGATTTTGCCGTATTTACTACTTGTTCTATTGTTGCATTGTCTATTTCAGTAAATCCAGAACTTTTAACGATTTCTACCTTCTCAACTTTACCTTCTGTATCTATTAAGATAAGTGCTATCAATCTTGAACTTTTATTTCCTAAAAGAGTATGGTCATATTTAATAGTCGGTAATTGCAGCCAAGGGTTGAAGGAAATTCCCCCTTTATCAATGTAATTATACTCTTTCCCATTATACAGAATGGACTTAGTCTTTAATCCCAAAATACGATCTAGAAAAATTTCATTTTTAGTTGTGGCGCAACCAATTAAAGAAAAAAATAAAGTAAAAATAATTAAATTTTTAAGCATGATTTAAACCCAAAATGATTTCTTTATCATATCAAAAACAAACTTAATCTTTTAAAATATCTAATATTTGTTAAAGACTAAGTCCGAAAATAATCTCTATTTAGCAGGGCTTTCCAAAGTTTGCTCTATCTATCTTGGAAGGTATCTTTTAGAACCAGTACTATTAAGGCAATAATGTCCACCTCTAGGCCCAACACAATATGTACCCGAAGTACAATAACAAGAATTATTAGTAGTTTGACTATAGGTTCTTGAAGTATGAGTAGTAGAGGTACTTCTAGTTTTAGTATTGCTATACCTTTTAGACTCACGTTGTTGAATTGAGTAAATAGATTCCCTGTTATTAAAACTACTTTTAGCGTTTCTATAAACAATTGGAGGAGTATAACAACCAGAAAAACTACATAAATACTTAGTATCAATCCACTGTTGTCTATTAGAATTTGGATTTATTAATGCCCATTCATCTTGATATTTGAACACATAAACTTCGCTCCCCCCTTTCAACTTAAAGATTTCATTACCATTAGGTATATCTTTAACTGAAGCAGAATCTACACTAATCCAATTCTTAACTGGATTAAACCGTTCAACTTTTTGCTGTGAATAGTCGATGTTTGGTAATGCCACACATCCAGTTAAACCTAAAGCAGTAACTAACCCTATTAAATAATTTTTCATTTTATTAACTTCTAAGAAGGAATATTTTTCTAATGAAGTAAACAATAAGTTAACTTATAAATACAATATATACTTTTAGCTAATTCATATAAATAAACACGGAATTAAAAAACCCGCCTCTAAAAGCTACCCCCTGCAAAAGGTATGAATCTGTTTGTTACACAACTGGTATGATGCGCTTTTTAAACACTAAAACCC
>Ga0065703_1000186_pt1 | contig 19273 bp, 19 predicted proteins | sample SwiRhicommunBV21_FD_59090 | JGI IMG/M metagenome (GOLD analysis project Ga0065703, IMG submission 59090) | Switchgrass rhizosphere microbial communities from Buena Vista Grasslands Wildlife Area, Michigan, USA - BV2.1 v1 | ecosystem: Host-associated > Plants > Roots > Rhizosphere > Soil ...
GCTTTTTGAATGATAAATTTGGATATCGAATTAATTTAGCCCATGAAAGTATTCACCCAAATGTCGATCATGCAAATGGTAAACGTGAGTTTGGTTCAGTTGCTTTAGATTGGAAAATTAATGATCGCTCTAAACTACTGTTTGATATTGAAGCTCAGCATCAAAGCCAACGCTCAGTTCCGGGGTATCAACTGCTTGATGGACAAGTACCAACAAATGTTGATGAAGACCGTTTGTTGGGGTATCAGTCTTGGAGCAAACCTGTTGTAAATAACAGCGTAAATGCAAGCTTGAAATATCAATATGCCTTTAACGATCAGTGGAATGGCAGCTTAAGCGCATCGCAAAGCCGTGTTGTGATTGATGATAATAGTGCTTTCCCATGGGGATGTTATAACGATATTTGTGAATATTCTGGTTTAGGCAATACTTTTGATAAACACGGTAATTACGATATTTACGATTTCCGTAGCCCAGATGACACACGTATTACTAATCAATTTGCTGCTGGGCTAAATGGACAATTCAACACTGCTAACATTCAACATCAAGTTGCTTTGGAACTACAACGTACTTATAAGACCCTAAAGCACCATACACCTATTAATGTAGCGGTAGGAACAGGCAATATCTATCAAGATACGATTGAATACAGTCCATCATCAGAAAGCTTAGGCGATCGTTACAAAGCTCTAGAAAGTGATCAGACTGCATTTACTCTATCTGACCGAGTTCAATTTAACGAGCAATGGTCAACTTTACTGGGTGGAAAACTTATTCACCTTGATGAACAGACTTATAATTCAGATGGGCAACAAAGCCGAGATACAGACCTAAATAAATTCTTGCCACAGTTAGCAATCATGTATAGCCCAAGTGCTACGACCAATTTGTATACTTCATATGCCAAAGGTTTATCGGACGGTGGTGAAGCACCTTGGTTTGCTAATAATGCTCTTGAAATTTTAGCACCTAGAAACTCTGAACAATTTGAAGTTGGTGTTAAGCAACAAGTTCAAAATTTCTTACTAACGTCTGCTATCTTTGATTTAAAACAGGATAATCAATACAGTAAAGTCAATGCCGATGGATCTTTCGATTTTGTTGAACAAGGTGAACAACACAATCAAGGTATTGAATTAGGCTTGACTGGTGCCTTAACTGATACAGTTGACGTAAGCTCAGGAATCACCTATACCAAATCTCGCCTTGTTGATGTTGATACTGACAGTTATAGAGGCCACCAAACTCAAAATGTACCAAAATTACGAGCAACTGCTCAGTTATCTTATAAAGTACCTTCAGTTGAAGGTTTAAGACTGTTAAGTGGCATGCAATATAGTGGTAGTAAATATGCAAACAAAGAGGCAACTGCAAAAGTAGGTGGATATAGCATCTTTAATATTGGTGCTGCCTATAAAACAAATTTTGCTGGGCATGACACGACGTTTAGATTCAATATTGACAACTTATTTAATAAGAAATATTGGCGTGACGTTGGTCCATTCATGGGGGATGACTATCTATTTTTGGGTAATCCTCGTACAGCTCAATTCTCTACAACTTTTAATTTTTAAAATTTATAAGACAAATAAAAAAGGAGCTTATAAAAGCTCCTTTTTTATTTCAGGAATTAAGCCGACATTTTTGGTTTAACCATATTATTAATCGACAAGATATCATCAAGCACTTGTGGCGATAATAAGCCTTCGCTCTGAACTAAAGCCAATACGCTTTGCCCAGTTTCGTTTGCAGTTTTAGCAATACGAGTTGTAGTTTCATAACCTAAATATGGGTTAAGTGCAGTCACAATCCCAATTGAGTTTTCAACTAAAGCTTTGCAATGCTCAGGGTTCGCCGTAATCGTATCAATACATTTTGACTGGAACATTGCCATCGCGTTACCAAGCAAATCCATTGACTCAAATAGTTTGAATGCAATAAGTGGTTCCATTGCATTCAACTGTAGTTGACCAGCTTCAGCAGCTAAAGTTACAGCCAAATCATTTGCAATAATCTGGAAGCAAGCAAGGTTCATTGCTTCAGGAATAACAGGGTTTACTTTACCTGGCATGATTGAGCTACCTGGTTGACGTGCTTCTAAGTTAATTTCATTGATACCAGTACGTGGACCACTTGAAAGTAAGCGCAAGTCATTAGCAATTTTTGAAAGTTTAGTTGCGGTACGCTTTAATAAACCAGATAAAAGAACGAAATCACCCATATCTGAAGTTGCTTCGATTAAGTCAGGAGATGATTTAATTTTTTTACCAGAGATTTTTGCAAGTGCTTGAATCGCAAGTTCACGGTAATTATATTCAGTGGTAATGCCCGTACCAATCGCTGTGCCACCAAGGTTCATATAAGCTAAAACATTTGGAATAAGCGTATTAATTTGCTCAAGGTCTTTTTGCAAAGTTACAGCGAAAGCACCGAACTCTTGACCCAATGTCATTGGTACAGCATCTTGCAACTGAGTACGACCCATTTTTAAGATGTGAGCAAACTCTTGAGACTTGTTACGGAAACTTAAAATTAAGTTATTAAAAGGGAGATTCAATTCGTCTAAATTTAATAATAAGCCTAAACGAATTGCAGTAGGGTACACGTCATTTGTAGACTGTGACATGTTGATATCATTATTAGGGTGTAAATATTGATATTGGCCTTTTGCATGCCCCATATATTCTAAAGCAACATTCGCCAATACTTCATTTGCATTCATATTGGTTGAAGTACCAGCACCACCTTGTAACATATCGATCGGGAATTGATCGTGAAAATTACCGCGAATAAGTTGATTACAACTATATTCAATTGCTTCAAATTTAGTTTGATCTAAGCTTTTAAGATTATGATTCGCTTCAGCACAAGCAAGTTTTACCATTGCTAATGCTTTAATTAAATGAGGGAAATTTCCAACTTTGCTTTGGGTTAAGTTAAAGTTTTCTAGAGCACGTAATGTTTGAACTCCGTAATAATCATTATTGTTGATTTCTCTATAACCAATAAGATCCTTCTCAATACGGGTGGTAATTTCAGCGTTCATCATTAAACTTCGAATTAGTAGAGTAGATAATTCATATTAGATTTCGAAATGCTTCACTTCTAATGCATTTATCAAGTTAATTATGCATTTTTTGCATATCAGTTTTCTTCTTTTCTAAATTTAAAAATAAAAAATTCTTTTTCCTGCACTAATTAAATCTAAATTTTATTTTTTAAATTAACAGTTTACTGTTTAGATAAATTTAATATGTAAAAATTTTCTGATGAACAAAATGGTCATGTAATCAAAAAATAACCAATACAAANTTATAGATTCATTAATTTAAGTGAAATATCAAGTAAATTAATGAGGTTAATAGGATGGGGAGTGTAGCTTATCTAACAAATTTATATAAAAATGTGATGCATTTCACATAAAAGGCACTATAATACGAAAAAATCCTAGTTTTAAGTTTATGTTAAAAGTCACAGCTGCATTAATTATTTTGGGTAGTTTTACATACTATGTACTTTTTCAGGGTGAAGAGAAGAGAGAATCAAGAACTTCTCGTTTGCTTAAAGAAGCAGAGCAATCTATTGCTTCTGCGGAAACTTCTGTAAACAAGGCAAATAGTATCGTAGCAGTATCTTATAAATAGCCACGGTTACTCAGCCTAACTATTTTACATTATCCATCAAAATATTGTTTTACCTAAATTTTATTAAACTTTAGGTAAAAGACCGTATGTATAGAGACAAAATTCATGAGAATGAAGTTTATCGCCTATGATCCCAATTCTGGGGAAAAAGTAAGCTTAAAAGAGCATATCCATCAAATGGATAAATACACCACTTATATCTTTTTTAGCGATGAAAAAGATAATATGGTGTTTAACCCACAGAAAAAGCAAGTTTTTGAAATCACTCAATATACTTCTAATATGATGGTTGAAATTTCAAGAAAGCTATATTATCTCATTGGTGAATATTAGAAATTTGTTTCAGCTCAATCTTGGGTAGATACTTTAGTAGAATAGTCAGGTTTATTTAGTTGAATTATACTGCAAATATATCTTCTGATCTGAATGATTTCATTAGGTCAGAAAGCTTAAATCCTGAAATAATCAAAATAGTAACATTTTAGTTTTACAGTCCGTATTCTTCCCCAAGGTACGGACTTTTTTTATCAAAATTAAAAACATGATGAAAACATAAGATTATTTTTATTTTTTATTAAGATTGAAGTGTTCATTTACTTAGGTTATGTTTAATTTAATTATTGATTTAAAATAATTTTTACCGCAATAATTTTATATTTGTATGAGTTGATGAGTTAAATCAAAGTCTTTTATTCTCTTACACTCTTTTCTATGTCAGAATTGTTAAATACATACTTTTTATCGTTTGGCCTTGCCACTCTTCCATCGCATTTTTGCAGGTACTCCCATGTTTTATATTTTTCATTCATCTATTCAGCTATTTATCCAGCTTCCCAACAAGACAAATTAAGGACATAAATATAAAAAGGGAATGCATAAAATGAACTTAGAAGTACGTTGGGTAGAAGATCTTTTGACATTAGAGCGCGAGCGTTCTATTTCAAAGGCAGCAGAAAAGCGATTTATTAGTCAATCCGCTTTTACGCGTAGAATTCAGCAATTAGAAGAGATGATAGGAGCTGAAGTTATTATTAGAAATAATAAAAATAATATTGAATTTACAGACATCGGGCGAATTATGCTCGTTATGTCTAAAAATATTGAAAAGCAGGTGGAAGAGACCGCTAAGCTGATTAAAAATATTAAAAATGAAACCGAATCTACTATTCGTTTTTGTGTTGTTCACTCATTAGCTTCTGGTTTTTTAACGACTTTTTTAAAAAAATTCCCAACGTTTATGCGTGATTTAAAAATTGAAATTGTAGCGACCAATAGTGGTGAGGGTTTATCTCTTTTAAAAGAAGGTGCCTGCGATTTTATGATTTGTTATGCAGACCGATCTCATATTAATCGTGTTGGTGATGATATTTTAAGCGGGATCAAGATTGCGGAAACAGAGATTGTTCCTGTATCAGCTACCGAAGCCGACCATACGCCTAAGCATACAATTCAGAATAATTTTTCATTGCTTGCTTACAGTAAACACGCTTATTTGAGAAAATTAGTGGACCAACTGATCGAAGGTAAACTAATTTATAAAACCTTATACGAGACTGATAATGCAACTAATTTGAAAGAGCTGGTATTGCAAGGCCTAGGGGTGGCATGGATTCCAAAAATTAATGTAGAGGAAGATCTTGCTAACGGAAAACTGGTCATGTTGGATCATCATGAATATTGTCTTCCTCAAGATATTTATATTTTTAAAAATAATTTGAGTGATAACAAAGCAGTCCAGCAAATCTGGAAGGGCTTCCAAACTCAGCCTGATTAAAAATTTATAATTATGGGCTGTATTCAGCAAAGTTATATACAAAGTAATCAATTAAAGCGCCCATACCTTTGTCTTTATGACGAAAGGTCTTTATAAAGCATTGCTCATTGGTCTAGATTCTTTGTTAATTTAGACCATATATCAATAATTCAGAAATCTAGTGAGCATTTTTATATATGCTGTACCTGATTTCATTCCTTTTGAATGGATTATTTGATCCAGACGGAGACAATTTTGTTTGATCTAGATAGTAGATTACTAAATATTTTTTATCATATTTATCGGTTTAAAAGCGTTTCAATGGCTGCTGATGCTATTGGTCTTACCCAACCGAGTGTTAGTAATGGACTGAACAAAATCCGTCAGCATTTTAATGACCCGCTTTTTATTCGTGTTGGGAATGAGATGATTCCAACCGAATTAGCTAAAGAAATCTTTCCACTTATTAGTGAAGTGATTGATAAAGTTGAAAGTATTAACAACTTTAGTGTGAACTTTGATCCGCTTACTTCTGATCAACTTTTTACAATTGCGATGACAGATGTATCTCATCTGGTCTTATTGCCGCAATTAACAAACTATTTAAAAGAGAAAGCTCCTTTAATTCGTTTGAATATTCGGCCGATTACTCCAGAAACCAGTTATCAAATGGCAAATGGTGAAATTGACCTTGCAATTGGTTTTTTACCTCAATTAGAAGAAGGCTTTTATCAACAAAAGTTTTTCAAACAACATTATGTGGTGATTAGCTCTAAGAGCCATCCTCGTTTAGATCCAAATAATTTTACTTTAGATGATTATATGCGGGAATATCATATCGATATTGATGCAGGAATCGGTCACTACCACATTAAAAATGAATTACAGAACAAAGGATTGGATAGAAATATCTTGATTCGCTTACCAAGTTATCTAGGGGTGGGTTTAGTCGTTCAAGAAACAGATGCGATTGCAACCGTACCGTATTATTTGAGCCAAGTCTTATTGGTCAGAGAAAATTTACAGATTTTACCGGCACCTCTCGACTTCCCAACTTATGATGTTAAACAACATTGGCATATGTCTTGTCATCATAAAAGTAGCCATAAATGGTTCCGCCAAACCTGTTATGAACTTTTTAAAGTCTAAAAAAGAAGATGTAAGAAAAACTCCTACATCTTCTGTGTGGTTTGATTTTTAGATTTCAATTGCGACCGCTGTAGCTTCACCACCACCAATACATAGTGCAGCAACACCTTTCTTTTTACCTAGGCGTTTTAAAGCATAGATAAGAGAAAGGATAATTCTTGAACCAGTTGCGCCAATTGGGTGTCCTAAAGCACAAGCACCGCCATGTACATTTACTTTTGCTTCATCAATGCCGAGCTCATGAATTGGCGCCATTGCGACCATTGCAAAAGCTTCATTAATTTCCCAAGCATCTACCTCTTCAACAGACCAACCAGCACGCTCAAGTACTTTTTGAATTGCACTAATTGGAGCAATTGTAAACTCGCTTGGATGCTGTGAATGACTAGAAGTCGCCACAATTTTTGCTAAAGTATTTAAACCTTGAGACTGAGCATATTCTTCAGTGGTGAGTACTAATGCAGCAGCACCATCAGAAATTGAGCTTGAGTTAGCCGCTGTAATTGTACCGTCTTTACTAAAAGCGGGGCGTAAAGTTGGGATTTTTTCAAGATTCGCTTTTAATGGTTGTTCATCTTGATCAACAATTTCAGCACCTTTACGTGTTTTTACTTCAACAGGAACAATTTCTTCCTTGAAGTAACCTTCTGTAATCGCAGTTTGCGCTTTTTTAAGTGAAGAAATCGCGAAATTATCCATTTGCTCACGTGTAAAGCCTTTGGTATTTGCCATGTCTTGAGCAAAAGAACCCATTAAGCGGCCTGTTTCAGCATCTTCAAGCCCATCTAAAAACATGTGGTCTTTAATTTCGCCATGTCCCATACGGTAACCACCGCGAGCTTTCGGCAAAATATAAGGCGCATTGGTCATAGATTCCATGCCACCCGCAACAATAATGTTGGCACTACCAGCTTTTAAAGTATCTGATGCCATTAACACCGCTTTCATCGCAGAGCCACACAGTTTATTAATGGTGACTGCACCTACATGATCGGGCACACCAGCTTTACGCATAGCCTGACGAGCAGGACCTTGGCCTATACCTGCGCTCAGTACGCAACCAAAAATAACTTCATCTACTTGGTCCGGTGCAACACCTGCACGTTTAATCGATTCACGGATTACTGCAGCACCAAGCTCTGGAGCAGTTAAAGCGGATAGACTGCCCTGAAAACCACCCATTGCAGTACGACTACCCGAAACTATAACAATTGAACTCATCTTAATATCTCTTATTGATGTATTTGCTAAATTTGCCTCTAGCCGAAACTAAAGGCGCCATTAAATTAAAAAGTAGGTGGGGTGTAGCTAAGCGTTCTTCCAAAGAACCACAATAAAAATAAAACTAAAGGAAAATGCACGACGAGCTGAGTAACTGTAAAACCAATCACATCTTTTGCTTTTAGTTTTAAAATGCCTAACATTGGAAGCATGAAGAATGGATTGATTAAGTTTGGTAAAGCTTCAGCTGCGTTATAAATTTGTACTGACCAACCCAAATGAACTTTTAAATCATTTGCCGCTTGCATGACATATGGGGCTTCAATGATCCATTTTCCACCGCCAGAAGGTACAAAGAACCCGAGTATGGCAGAGTAAATTCCCATCACAATCGCAAAGGTTTCTTTTGAAGCGATAGAGACGAAAAATTCGGCAACATAATGCGACAGCGATAAATCTTGACTGTTTAAAGCTTGCGTCATAATGAAGGCAATACTTCCGTACAACGGGAATTGAATTAAGATTCCTGATACAGCTGGAACTGCCTTTGCAACAGCATTTAAAAAGTTTCGTGGCGTTCCATGTAATGCTAGACCTAGCATTAAAAAGACAAAGTTGTAGGTGTTTAGGCTTGAAATGGCAATGATAGGATTACTTTTTGAAAATTCAAAAAACATCCAGATTAGACCTAAAGCCACTACAATAATCGTTAAAATAGGCGAGTTTTCTAACCAGTCACCCGGACGGGTAGATTTGTCTTCATGTGGCTTTTCTTCTTCAAATTGCACATTAAAACTATCAATCGTTTTAACGTTATTACCTTTGGGAGCTGACCAATACGCGATTGCGATTGAAACAATCACCAAAATAATGGTCATCGCAATTGATTGCCAAAGAAAAATCGTTTCGGTAAATGGAATAACACCAGTCAAATTATAAATCGACTCAGGCAAACTGCTTTTATTTGCTTGAAGCTGTGCTGCTGACGAACTAATCCCTAATGCCCAAGTTGCACCCATACCAATAATCGCAGCCGCTGCGGCAGCACGGTAATCCATATTGAGTTCTTTACGTTTTGCCAATGCAATAACTAAAAGTGCAGTAAGAATCGTACTTACCGCCCAATTGACCAGCGAAATTAACAAGCTGACGGTCGCAACCAAAACAATAGCACCACGTCCAGAATTTGGAATACGCGCCATTTTTTGAATCAGGAATTTTATGGGTTTAGAAACAGAAACGACATAACCCACAATAATCAGCATGGTCATTTGTAAAGTAAATGGAATAAGACTCCAAAAACCATTACCAAATGACGTCGCTACATCTTGGATTGGAGCACCAATACCCAAAGCGGCAATAGAGACAATAATGACGCCGAGTAGTGCAAAAATATATGAATCTGGAAACCACTTTTCAGACCAGTCACTAATCCGAAGGGCAAATCTTTCAAAAATTCCTTGCTGTTTTTCCATAGCTGAAAAAATCCTTCTCGTTCTTATTTATAGACAGCACATCCGGTGCTTAAAGAGGCTAAGACTTAAGCTCACTTTCTAACTTAAGTCTTGTCTGGCTAACTAAAAATTAAAATTTAAGCAACTAAGGTTTTATAGAATTCGACGCCTGTAACAGCTTGAATCTGTTCTAGAGTGACATCTTTAGCAAGTTCAATCAGTTCAACACCTTGTGGGGTAATGTCCATTACACCTAAGTCAGTGATTACGCGGTGAACCACGCCTTTACCGGTTAAAGGTAAACTACAGTTTTTCACAATTTTTGGCGTACCGTCTTTTGCACAATGTTCCATAAGAACTACAACTTTTTGGACACCAACAACCAAATCCATTGCGCCGCCCATGCCTTTTACTTTCTTGCCTGGGATCATCCAGTTAGCCAAGTCACCATTTTCGGAAACTTCCATTGCACCTAAAATTGCAATGTTTACATGGCCGCCACGGATCATGGCAAATGACGCTGAGCTTGAGAAAAAAGCAGCGCCAGGGCGAGCAGTAACCGTTTGTTTGCCAGCATTAATTAAATCGGCATCAACAGTTTCTTCAGTTGGAAACTCGCCAATACCCAATAAACCGTTTTCAGATTGAAGCCAAACATTAATATTTTCAGGAATATAGTTGGCAACTAGGGTAGGTAAGCCAATACCCAAATTGACATAAAAAACCATCTTCAAGTTCTTTTGCAGCACGTTGTGCCATTTCATTGCGTGACCAAGCCATTTTATACTGCCTCCGTGCTTAAAGTTTTATGCTCAATGCGTTTTTCAGGTGATGCATTAAGTACAATGCGATTTACATAGATACCCGCTAAATGGATTTCATCCGGATCCAATTCACCAATTTCAACAACCTGTTCAACTTCAGCAATTGTAATTTTTCCAGCCATTGCGCATTCAGGGTTAAAGTTCTGAGCAGTTTTACGGAAAACCAAATTACCCGCTTTATCGGCTTTATATGCTTTAACAAGTGCTACATCGGCTGTTAAAGATTCTTCTAAAATGTAGTTTTTGCCTTTAAAGGTACGTTCTTCTTTACCTTCAGCAATCAGTGTACCTACGCCAGTTTGAGTATAAAATGCAGGTATTCCAGCACCACCAGCACGTAACTTTTCAGCTAAAGTACCTTGTGGGGTGAGTTCTACATCAAGTTCACCATTTAAATACTGACGCTCAAATTCTTTGTTTTCTCCAACATAAGAAGAGATCATTTTTTTGATTTGTTTGGTTTGAAGCAAAATACCTAAGCCAAAGTCATCTACACCTGCGTTATTAGAAATACAAGTGAGACCAGTTACACCACTTTGCTTAACTGCAACAATCAGTTTTTCAGGAATTCCGCATAAACCAAAACCGCCAACGGCAAGTGTTTGATTATCTGCAATAACATCTTTCAGTGCTGCCTCTGCACTAGCATAAACTTTATTCATTCTATTGTTTTCCTATATCCCTTAGTGGTTTTAGTTTTAGCATCTAGCTTTATGTTATAGAAGTTAATTTTTTAAAAGGATTAATAAGTATAATCAATGAATCGCATCAAATTAACAACAAAAGATAAGAAGCACAAAAGCAAAAAATCTTAAAAAAAGTATTTCATTGCATTGAAATTTATCATAATTAAGAAATTCACCTTAGCCGTAAGCTTAGCTCATCCTAAAATACAGTATTTAATTTTTTAAAATTTATATTGAAGCAATGCCTCAATAAATTGAGCTGAAATATTTGAAATTTCAAAGTTCTTTTTATAGACAATTCCAACTGTTTTATGAATAGCCTCGTCTTGTAGCTCAATTAATACATTATGTTCTTTATCAATGTGAGACGCAAAATGTCTTGGGATTGCACTTACACCAATTCCATAGGCCACAAAACTTGAAAGTGATGAAATTTGATGACATTCCACTTTTAAATCAAGCGTTATATTATTTCGTAAACAATTTTGCTCAACCAAATAACGAACAATCGAAGGTTTTTGCAAAGTGACAAATGGGTTAGAACAAAGCTGTTGCCAGGTAATTGACGAAGCCTTTGCAAGGGGATGAGTCTTTGGTAATAGAGCTAAAAAATCTTCTTCAAAAAGCGGTTTAAACTCTAAACCTTCAGTGAGATCTGGCTCAAAACATAGGCCAAGCTCAAAAATACCATCCTGTACTTTTTCGATGATGGTTTCATTAGGAATATCATGAATTGAAAAATTAAGGTTTGGGTGGAGGCTCAAAAACTCATGAATGACTTTAGGCAAAATTGCATGAGTCACAAATGGCATAGAGGCAATACTTAAGGTTCCACGATTAAGCTTAAACCTTTGTTTAACATCATTTTCCATTTCATCCCAATTGGCAATTAATTTTTTTGCATAGGGAATAAGTGATTTGCCTTCCTGAGTTAGTTCAACACGGCGTGTATTACGGTTAAATAGTTTCCCACCTAATTCTTCTTCTAGGCTTTTGATAGTGAGACTTAAAGCGGACTGGCTAAGATGTAAATCTAAAGAGGCATTGGCATAGTTGAGGGTACGAGCAAGGGCCAAAAAAAGCTTTTAGTTGTTTAAGCGTCATTTCGTTCCTTTAGATTACAGTTCCAGCCTAGTGCTGTAATTTATACGAAAATTTGTCTAATAAGATGTTTTTTGAAAAAATTTAAGAAAAAGGAATTAGTGGACAAGCGACTCAACTACTTTAGTAAATTTTCCCAACAAAATTCATCTCTGTTATTTGCAAAGTATAGAGCCATTCCAACTCCATGGAAAAATAAATGACCTAACCAAATTACTTGAGGTGCAACTTTTAAACCTTCTAATAAAATAGTTATTGAATAAATTGCTAATAAAAAGGTGAAAAAGATGATGTAAGTAGCACTTGCTACAAATTTATATTTCGGTGCTAATTGAGGAATTTTATATCCAATCAAAATTTGCATACCGCAATTTATGATGAGCGAAAGTATACCCACAATGACTTGTGGAACATTAAGATATTCTAAAGAGAGTTGTTCGATTATAAAAATGATTTGCCACAGTAGAAACATGCCCAGAGGGTACAATACAAATTTAATCCACATCATATTTTATTTTCTTATCAAGACTTTATAAGAGTATTCTATTGAATAACAAAGATTAAATAAATACTGTTTTTCAAAAAAACTATATCTCAATATAAAGCTAGTCTTAATTCAATTAAAATATTTGTGAATTTTAAATTCATTAAAACTTAATTTAAAAGATAAATGAGATTATGTAAGGGTAAAATTAATGAATAAAATTATTCTTGGTTTAGTACTGGTTCCACTCATATTAAGTGGCTGTGTGAAAAAAGCTGAAGAAAAACCTGTAGAAAAAACAGAAAATACTTCAGCTATAAAAACGACCGAACAGCCTCAAACAAAAGAAAATCAAATTCCTGCAATGATAGCGCGCAGTTTTCTCGTGAAGTTTGAACAACCCAAAATTTGTGGGCCTAATCCAGATGTTGAGGGTATTGTATGTACTTCTAAAGAAGCTATTGCACTTAAAAGTAATATTGACTGGATTGATCAAGTAATCGATAAGGAAATCCGTAAAAATTATGCCGATGCACTTACTCCTGCATCAGAACAGCAAAAGCAGTTAAATCAAACACAAGCTGAGGGGCTTAATAACTGGTCAGATAGTGTGGTTTATCGCTTTAATGGACAGTTTGGTCAATATGTGCAAATTTCAAAAGTTAGCTCAGAATATTCTGGCGGAGCACATGGTATAGCAACTTTTGAAGATTATGTTTTTGACTTGAAAAGCAAAAAACGCATTGGATTAAAAGATATTGTAGTGAATGGAAAAATGAATGCGCTTAAAGATGCTTTATGGAAACAGTACGAATATTGGTGCCAAGAAAATGATATGCAGCCCTTTATTAGCAAAGAGGACTTTAAAGTAAGTGAAAATTTTTATATCAACCAGTCGGGTGGGCTGACCTTTGATTTTCAGCTTTACGAATTGGCTCCATATGCCGCAGGTCCTGTGAGTTTAGAGCTCTATGATACGAATCAGCTGATAAAACCAGATTTTTTACCGCCAATGCCTACTTTAAAAACTGAAATGTAAGAGCAATAAATACTAAATAAATTACTTAGACCACCTTCGGGTGGTTTTTCATTTTCTGAACTGTTAAATTTTACTCATTATTAAAATGGATAATTTCATGAAAAAGATAATTTTATTAGGAGTGGTGGTTTTATTCGGTGGGTGTGTAACTCCCACTACTCAAATGATTAATAATAAATTTAGTGAAGTACAACCTTCAACACCTTCAGTGTCAGGTATATGGACGATTTCAATCGGCTCAAGCATATCAACAATAAAACTTGACTCAGATGGCAATGGAATACTTTGTGACGATACAAATGGGCATGTTGTATTCAACAAAGTTAAGTATGCAAATAATATGATTTATATTCAAAATGGTATGACTCTAGAAGTGAAGCTTCTAAACAAAGATATACTCGAATCTAGAATAACGTTAAGTGCCTCCAATTCAAATATGGTCTACAAAGCCGATAATGACTTAAACGCAACGTCATTGAAGTGTGCCAAAGAATTATAGATAACTACCTTCATAAACCCACAGTAGTCTTATTATCCAGAGGAAAGTAAAGTTGGCTCAAGAATTCCATCTATTCGTTGTTATTGATTCACAGAACGCTAAACATAATGTCAAGCCTAGACAGAAGAAATGTCGAAAATTAGAGATTGAGGTTATTCCGTATCACAAGCGACATGAGCAAACAGTTTTCGATTACTAACAATATTATTCAGAGCTTTTAATACCACTGTAAATAATTCTAACCAAGAACAATTTCTATATAATTGGATTGCTCATCGTGTAGTGATTTAAAAACCTTGAAGAATTACCATTTCCCCAGTTTCTATCTTATTCGTACAGCCATATGTCATGAGGGCCTGACTTTAGTTCTCTTTGTCAAAATCTTAATAATTTTAAAAACTTGCTCACCCAGTTTTATCTTTTGATGAACAGTTGCATTGTCTAGCTGATCCCACAACTCAAATGGGAAAAACTCTGAACTATGATCAAATACCCATAACCATTGATGACTATTGTTAAGCGTATTTACATCAAAACGCACATCCTGAACTTTGACAATCTTAAGTTGTTTATGATGTTCGTCTTGAAGAATAATTTCATGGTTCTCCATTAGACATCCACAAATTAAAGACAATTTTCAATTTTACTGAAATTGATACTTTCTTGTGAGTTAGTTAGTTGGCTTTAATTTACAAAAGATTTCTGGTTGTTAAAGTTTGTCATTTTCAAAATGATAATAATCTTTACTCTTGAAATACAAGGTTTTAAATAGGTTCGGTTGTAAGCGATAGGCGTAAATGTCAGAATGCCTAGCTGACATCTATCTTCGAGTTATCGCTATGAGTTTAATAGGGTTTATGTATGCAAGTAAAACCAATAGTGAACATAGTCAAGTAAAACAAGATTTAATTGATATCCTCACAGAAGCAGTCAAATTCAACTCTTATAATGATATTACGGGAGTACTTTACTATGGTAATGGATATTTCTTGCAGTATTTGGAAGGCGAGAAAGAACAAGTTGAATCACTATTTTATAATTCAATTTTGAAAGATTCGCGGCATCAGAACTGTGAAATCATCTTTTCGAAACCGTCCGAACAGCGGTTGTTTAAGCATTGGAGTATGAAATTTGCTCCTATAAATACGAAAATAAAAGATTTCTTTTTTCATCATCATGTCGATGAGTTTAACCCGTATTTGCTTAACACTACATCAATTCCATCTTTTATTGAATTGCTTGTAGATCAACCAAATCTTAAAGCTGATCAATATCAAATTTAATCAATGATAGGATCTGAATTAGAGTAGTTTTTTCTACTTAAAAATATTAGCCCTCTAAAGAGGGCTTTTTCTTAGTTTAACTCATGTTAGTAAGCCGCAGTCCTTAAGACTGCTCGGCTCAACTAGAAAGTTAATTTATACGAAAATTTGTCTAGATGATATTTCCAAAAAAATTAAATCATATGAAGAATATTTATTAAATTATTTTAAAAAATATATTATTTAATTGCCTTTATTAAATAATGTAGAGATATTAATTTAATTTTCTCAATAATTAATAAGTTTTATAAAATAATGAAACTTTAAAAATAATAATTTTTTACTAAATAAACAACATATCTATATGTAACTTATGAATATTTTAAAATTTAAATAAATTACATTGTTTTTAAATATTTTAGTGATATTTTATTTTTAGGCACATTTACCTATTACCAAGCATAGATATTTTGATTTTTATCATTATAGGTTTGGGATAACCTAAATATCTTTTGGTAATTTTAAACCTAATATTTATTCTTTAAGGAGCAAAGAATATATGTGGGAATTATTTGTAATTCTACTTTCGCTTGGGCTGTTAATGTACACAGCTTACAAGGGCTTTTCTGTCATTTTGATGGCACCAATTTGTGCCTTACTCGCGGTTTTACTCATTAACCCAGCCAATGTTTTACCGTTTTATTCGGGTGTTTTTATGCCCAAAATGGTGAACTTTATTAAAGATTATTTTCTTGTATTTTTGCTAGGGGCAATTTTCGGTAAAGTTGTTGAAATGTCAGGAATTGCTGAGTCTATCGCTCGAACTATTGTGAGATGGATTGGGGCAAAAAAAGCGATTTTAACCGTTGTGTTATTAGGTGCAATTTTAACGTATAGCGGTGTCAGCTTATTTGTTGCAGTATTTGCAATTTATCCTTTTGCAAACCAGCTTTTTAGACAAGCTAATATTCCAAAACGCTTAATTCCGGGAACCATTGCGCTTGGTGCATTTACATTTACCATGGATGCCTTACCGGGTACGCCGCAAATCCAGAACGTTATTCCAACCACGTTCTTTGGTACCAATATTTATGCCGCCCCATTTTTAGGGATTATTGGCGCTATTTTTGTTTTATGTGCAGGTTTAGCTTATTTGGAGTGGCGCCGTCGTGCTGCTGCAAAAGCGGGTGAAGGCTTTTCTGGTTTTGGAGTAGACAATACACCATCCCAAGAAGCTGAAGCCGATATATCTATGCAAAATAATGGAAGCACAGCTCGTCAGTTTTTAGCATTTGTACCCCTCATTCTTGTTGCAGTAATGAACAAATATTTGTCTAAAGCAATCAAAGAGTGGTATCCAAATGGCTTTGATTTTGCCACTGTAGGTTTAGCTGATTACACCGTTGATGTTGCAAAAACTGGGGCAATCTGGGCTGTTGGTTTAGCACTTATTGTCGGAATTATTGCTGCAATTTTATTTGACTACCAACGTGTAGTGACGAACTTTAAAGAGGGCATTAATGCCAGTATTGGTGGCTCGCTTTTAGCAGTGATGAATACCGCTTCTGAATATGGTTTCGGTGCAATTATTGCGTCATTACCGGGCTTTGCCCTGATTAGTCATGCAATGAGCAGTACTTTTACAAATCCTTTAGTGAATGGTGCGGTAACCACGACAGTTTTAGCGGGTATTACCGGTTCAGCTTCTGGTGGTATGAGTATCGCTCTAAGTGCGATGGCTGAACACTACAATGCTGCGATTTTAGCCGCTGGTATTCCTCCAGAAGTCATGCACCGTGTGGTTGCAATGGCATCGGGCGGTATGGATACGCTTCCTCATAATGGTGCCGTGATTACCTTACTTGCTGTTACAGGTTTAACCCATAAACAGTCGTATAAGGATATTTTTGCAGTCACAGTAATTAAAACGTTAGCGGTATTTGTGGTGATTACGGTCTTTACAGTGACTGGTATTGTTTAATACCAATAAGTTAAAAATATTAAGGAGTAAATAGATGACTAAACTTTTAGACGGAAAAGTAGCCTTTATTACAGGCTCTGCAAGCGGGATCGGTCTAGAGATTGCTAAGAAATTTGCTCAAGAAGGTGCAAAAGTTGTCATTTCTGATATGAATGCTGAAAAGTGCCAAGAAACGGCAAAGTTGCTAACAGAACAAGGCTTTGAAGCATTATCTGCACCATGTGACGTAACTGACGAAGAAGCTTATAAACAAGCAATTGAGTTAACTCAACAGACCTTTGGCACTGTAGATATTTTAATTAATAATGCTGGCTTTCAACACGTTGCACCTATTGAAGAGTTTCCAACCGCTGTTTTTCAAAAGCTAGTTCAGGTCATGCTCACTGGTTCATTTATTGGCATTAAACATATTTTTCCAATTATGAAAGCTCAAAAATCGGGTCGTATTATTAATATGGCTTCAATTAATGGCTTGATTGGTTTCGCTGGGAAAGCAGGTTATAACAGTGCTAAACATGGTTTAATCGGTCTGACAAAAGTTGCCGCATTAGAATGTGCACGTGACGGTATTACAGTAAATGCCTTATGCCCAGGTTATGTCGACACACCATTGGTTCGCGGTCAAATTGCAGACTTGGCTAAAACCAGAAATGTTAGTCTAGACAGTGCACTTGAAGATGTAATTCTGGCAATGGTTCCTCAAAAACGTTTGTTATCTGTTGAAGAAATTGCTGATTATGCAATTTTCCTTGCGAGTGACAAAGCAGGTGGGGTAACGGGTCAGGCTGTGGTTATGGATGGTGGTTATACCGCACAATAATTTAGAGTTTTATAAAAGCCGCTTATTCTTTAATAAGCGGTTTTTTATAAATAAAAGATATGTAAGTTTAGTGTTCAAAACGATGATTTATCTCAACTATAGTTGCTTATAAAAAATCCAATAAAATAAGTTTGTTAAGGTATGAAATTATACTTTAAAGGTATTTAACTTATTTCCAATTTTAAAATTTAATAGAGTATGAGAAAGTAATCTTTACTCTCTTTCTTGATTAGATATTTTTCAGGAAAATTCGTCAATTAAAGGATATTAATTGGCATACAAGTTGCTTTTTTAGCAATAAGTTATTAGCTAGGTGAAAAGGATATGATATCACTCAGCCAACAGACGGAACTCAATCATTATTCGCGTAAAGCTGAATTTGCGCAGAATTTGATGTCCACGATTTGTGGTGAACACCGTCTAGACACAATTTACAAAGACACTCTCGATTTTCACTATGATGGAATGCGCCTGCCTAATAAAAAAATGGCAATTGGCACAATCAGTTATGGTGCAAATGTTGCCATTAACATCTCTAATCTAAAAGCTTATAGCATTAGCTTACCGATACAAGGAAGACAAGCTCTCAACATTCGTGGTGCTCATTATCAGTCTGATGAAAACAGAGGACTTATTGTTTCAAATAACGATCAGCAAGATTTGATTATTGATAAAGATTGTCGAAAATTTCAGGTGGTTATTCCTGAGCGAAGCATGCAAATTGTTCTTGCAGATCTACTGAACAAACCGGTAGATGCTCCCATCATTTTTAATCCAGAAATGCATCTGGACTCGGAACAACTGATTGGTGCATGGTGGAAAAATATTCAGAATTTTTTACAGTTAAAATCTCAATATAGCAATTTTTATGGTTTGCAGATGTTATCTGAAGACTATGAAAATTTTGTAATTAAAGCCTTACTTTTATCTCAAGAAAATAATTATTCCGAAAGTTTAAAGTTACTTTCGCATCAGGATGAACCAGCCTATATCCGAAAGGTGCGGAATTTCATTATTGAACATGCGCATGAAGAAATCTGTGCAGAAGACTTGCAACGTCTAGCTGGAGTTTCAAAATCAAAATTGTATGATGAATTTCAACAATACTACGGCACCAGTCCAATGTCGTATTTAAAAAAATATCGTCTCCAACAAATTTATAAAATCTTGAGCACCACAGGAGCGGATAGAAAAGTATCTATTTCTAAGCTTGCTTATGACTGGGGATTTAATCATTTAAGTCGTTTTTCTCAAGAATATCGCGAAGAGTTTGGTGAAAAACCAAGTGAAACGAAGGGCAAAATTTTTTAAGCATTTAACCTCTTAACTAATAAAAACCCTGATTGAATTAAT